>ERZ842401.18-NODE-18-length-191547-cov-12.504883_pt1 | contig 191547 bp, 150 predicted proteins | sample MGYA00521270_ERZ842401 | MGnify/ENA primary metagenome ERZ842401 (study PRJEB31892, sample SAMEA3878208) | bioreactor metagenome | biome: Moose rumen | place: Sweden | collected 2011-10 | study: EMG produced TPA metagenomics assembly of the PRJEB12797 data set... | reverse complement strand
CCAGCCTTTATGCTTGCGCTCTCAATGGTCAGTGCATCCTGTGCAAAACCTGTCAGAGAACTCAGCAGACATGCTATTGCAAAAATATACTTTTTCATAGTTGTTATGTTTTTTAATCATTAATTATTATTTGCCCCGTTGATGATATCAAGAATCAGGGCGACATCTGTGATGTTGATCTCTCCATCACTGTTTACGTCGGCTGCATTCTCGTCAAGACCTGGATCAATGACACCATTAATATAGTCAATCACATAGGCAATATCTGTGATGTTGATTTCTCCATCACCGTTTGCATCACCCTTGAGGCCTTCTTCAGGGATATAAACAATAGCTTCCTTCAGGGCTGCGTCTGCTCTGAGCAACTCAGCAAGTGTTGCATCCTTATTGTCATAAACATCCTGAGCAGTTGCTATAGCAGCAGTCAGATATTCAATTCTCTTAGCAGATGACAGAGTTTCCAAAATATCCTGAGCCACCTTGATAGTAGCAGCGAGAGCCTCGCGAGCATCCTTTATAGGATCAGTAACTGCTGGCCAGTAGTCAGCATAGCTGCTGGTCTGAGGACCTACCTCCATACCTGTTATGTCAGTACCATAGTAGAGAATCTGGAAGTTATCCATCATTACCCAGTCACCTGCCTGGCAAGTATCCTGCTTAACACCTACTACAAGTACTTCGCCCTCATTCAGCATGACGTTAATCTTGTTGTCGTAGAAGCTTGTGTCAGGAGCCTCATAGTTGAAGTAGTCAACTGCACCGATCATGTTGTTTGGCACGTGCCATGCTGTAGCGTCACCATCAGTCAGCAGGAATGGCTGCCATGTAGTTTCGCTTGCGTCTGCAGTAGAGATAATCTTTGCCTTTGTAGCGTCAGCTGTAATATGACGTATTGGGCAGAAGATTGTATCGTTAGAGGCTTCATTGTTAGCTGTCCTTACTGTTACATAGAACTGAGCAACAGAAGCTGTGTCTTTGATTACCTGTGCCCAATCCTTCGCAGCATCTGTGTGACGTAAGAAGCCCTTCATGCTTACTTGGAACATACCCTGTGGCAGACGCTCAACAGCCTGATACATGTTGTAGGTCTTCTCATAATACTCAGCAGCGAGAGCAGAAGTCTGACCACTGGTGATACCACCAGGAGTGATGTCCTTGCCGTCCTTATCCTGCTTGCCGAATTCCCAACCGTAGATAGAGTTCTTACCACCCTTCTCGAAGGAAGCAGAGAGCAGGTACGGAGTATATTTAACAGGCTTCTCAGCAGTTGGAACTGCCTCGTCATCAACCTCAAGCATACCAGCATACTTAGCGCACTTGAGAGCTGCAGCGTCAGCCTCAGTGTCAGTAGCAGCAGTTGTGCCCTTCAGTATATTGTTGACTTTTCCTGCATATTCATCAGCCTCATCAACTATATCCTGAGATGCTACAGCATCATCAATAGCAGTCATAAGTTCTGTGTAAGCAGTATTCAGAGCATCAAACTTAGCGACAGAAGCAGGAATCTTTGCTACGATAGCAGTAATCGCACTTGCTGCGTCAAACATCTGCTGACCTGTGCTTTCTGAATTCTCATAAACTGCCAAACCATCATTGTATGCAGTCTGAGCCTCAGCCTTGAGATCCTTGTCGAATACCTGATCGAGATAAGGCTTAAGATTATCGAGACCTTCCTTAAGAATATCCTTTGTTTCATCAACTGGGAAGCCGAGATACTTCAGCTTGAAGTTATCGAAGATTACCCAGTCATTGCCGTTGCCCTTAACACCGAGAGTTGCCTTAACACCGATACGCATTACGTCACCCTCCTTCAGCAGAGCCTTAGCATGAACTGTGTAGTAAGGATCCTCAGCACCTTCAGCAGTAGCAGCGAAGCACTGAGCTGCTGTCGTCATAGTGTTAGGATACCAGTACATACCCGCACCATCATTCAATGGGTCGATATCAACGTTACTACCACTCTGTTCCATTACTGTATTAACAGCAATCTGCTCCTGGAAGATAGACTTCAGCGGAGTCTGGTTGTCGTTCATGTAGAGCCAACCGAGAACATCAGGAGCTGGAACTTTCGGGGTACCATCTTGATTGAAGAAGTTGTACCAAGCCTGCTTCTCGTTGTTGTCCATACGATACTGGCGATAGAAGCCCTGACAAGAGATTTCATATACACCAACCTTTGTGATGTTCACTTCCTGATATACGTCGCAGCTGCCTGAGCCGTACTTCTCACCGCAAGACTGGTTAACAGTTGGTGAACCCTGCCAGCCTGTTGTTCCCTGAGAGAAGTCTGGGTTGGTGAGGAATCTTGTTATGTCAGCACCAGGAGCGATGTCGTTGGTTACAGCTTCCTCTATTCTCTTGAGGAGATATGCTGTTGTTTCAACAACTTCCTGTGTAGTAAGTTCGTAACCCATATCTGGATCTATAAAGTCCTCGAAGTCCATGATGTCACTACCCAGAGCTTCCTTGTATGGGCCATCAATATTGGGATTGTTAACGACATCATCATTAGCCTTTTGAACAGCTGCTACCAGAGCTACCCATGCCTTTCTATTCTCTTCAATCTGAGCGCCCATAGCTGAAACCGTGAGGTAGTTCTCAGAAACATCAGCACCTGTTGTTGCTCCTACGTATGCATCATATGCTTCGTTGAAGTCTTCCTTCATTGACTTTGTTACGAGATCCTCGTCTGTAAGTTTCTCCAAAGTCAGCTCAGAGTTGTTCTTTACATAGAGCAGAGCGTCGTCAGCACTGCCAAGATACTCAATCTTGTAATCCTTGTGCGCTACCCAGTTGAAGTTAGCATCCTTAGTATAGAAACCGAATGTGATAGTTCCGAGGCCGTCCTCATTACCGTCAGCAGGCACGATAGCGAAACCGTTGGCATTAGGAGCATAGTAACCTAACATACTGTTGTAAAGGAACAAACCTTCCTGCTCATTCTGACAAACCTGGGTTGGGTCACCCTTTGTGTTGTCGATAAATGCTGTACGGAAGTCGTTAGCAAAGAGGTATGCGCCAGTAAGTTCTGTAACACCAGCAACCTCAGAATAACAGCGTGCACGTGCACTAACACGATAAGCACCTGGGCGTACGCGTACCGTATCTATTTGATGACGCAGGTCACTAAGAGGAGCGCTTCCCTTAGCTACCCATGTTTCGTGGAATGGTACCGTCATCATAGTACCGTCATTGCCGGCATTGCCTTCTACAGACCATGTATTCCATGAATTTGAACCCTTGGTGCCTGTGCCTGTGAAGACTGTCTTCCAGTTGCCTGCACCATCGTTGGCATTGAACCAAGAGGTAACATTAACAGGCTTATCAAGAGTTGCGATAGATACGAGATATTCGTCATATTCTGCCTGGAACTCCTTTACCAGAATGCCGAATGTAGCAATTGAAGTAGTATCAGCAGCGTAAATCTCCTGATACATGTCAGGAACCTGCATACCCTGTCCGTCAGCCTCAACCATAAGCTTCCAGAGAGCCTGCGATGCATTCCATACAGCTACCTCATTGTTATGAGTTACAAGGGTAGCACCAGTACGGGTTGTTGGAAGGAATGAAACGTCAGGAGTAGTGAAAACCCACTCTGAGTTGTAGCCTTCTGTTCCAGGAGCAACAAGATAAACTCTTGTGTCAGAATCACCAACCTTTGCAGCCAACACCTTGCCTGGATAAGCAGCATTAGAAATGGTATAAACACCTTCATTCACTGCTAACTGCCACTGAGGTGCGGTCTCCTTACCGTTGTTATCAACCCAGATAGAAGCCTCACCTTCCGTGAATAAACTCTGCCAGCCACCTTTAGTAGAAGTGTAATCCTGAAGTCTGTAGAGACCTTCTTCTGCATCCTCCACTTTTACCCTCCAACGGTAATCGTTAGCATTGTGACATGTACCCGTCGCATCAGCATTAGCAATCACTGAAGCACGTGTGGTCCAGTCATTGGCACCAGCAAGGAAACCTTGTGTACCCAAATTGTAGAGAGAATACTCAGTGGCGCCATCAAATACAGGCTCTTTTACGATTTCAGGGTCTGTCCAACGCGGATATTCCCTTTGCTCAACCGTAAGAGCAGCAAATGCACTTGAAGACATCACTAGTAAACCACCCAAGAGTAATGATTTTAGTTTCATAATCTTAAAGTTTTTAAATGTTAGTAAATAAAGTTAACTATAAAAAATATTTCTTTAGAAATAGCTAGTTTCAGCGCACAAATGTACGCATTTTCTTGACATCGCGCAAGAAAAACGCAAAAAAATCACAATCCTCTCCGATTTTTAACACTTTATTCCCCTTATTCGTAAAGTGGAGATAGCAATTTCAGCTTGTTGACATAAGTCAAAGGACGAAGGTAGACATATTTTATCTTACTACTAGAAATATTATATTTTACCACTAGAAATATTTTGTGTTCCAGGCTCTTGAACACAAGTTCGCGGTCGTGGAACATATGTTCGCCGATTATGAACTTATGTTCGCGAACCGCGAACATAAAATTCTCCTAAGTGAAAATAATTTTTCAATTCGAAAGAAATGTTTTTTCTATTCGACAGAAGAAAAAGTGCCAGAACGTTAATTTTTTTTAAAAATGGGCGGTTTTCGTGCGCGCACTTACGTATTTAATAAAAAAAAGAGTACTTTTGCCTCGATGACTAACTATAAGCGAATAACAGCATGAAGAAAGTCCTAATTGCTATAATGTGTCTCTGCTCCATAGGTGCAAGTGCACAGTCAAAATTAAGGAGTGTGACAAAGTATCTGCAGACATACTCTGCAGATAATGTCAGCATTCACGACCCATCGATTGTCTATAACGAGGCTGACCAGTATTACTACATCGTAGGCTCACACATGGGGCTCGGAAAGAGTCAGGACCTTGTAAACTGGCAAGATGTGCCTAGCGGAAACTGGGTCATCATGCCAAACTGGTGGGAAAACTATCAGGATGGCAGTTTTCTCTTCAACAAAGTCTTTTGGGAAGCTTTCAAGGAGAATCCAACCCACGAGGTAAAACTGGCTAATGGTAGCACAGGAATGTTGGGAAGTTATGATGCAGCAGCATTTGCTTCAATATACGCTGATAACGACTCTGCTTGGGTGAAAGGCTGCATGTGGGCACCAGATGTTATCTACAACAAAGAGATGAAGAAATGGTGCTACTACCTTTCCATCAATGGTGACAATTGGGCTTCTGTCGTAGTGCTTATGACAGGCGACAGCCCTGTAGGACCATTCACCTATCAGGCTCCTATCGTCTTCAGTGGTTTCAACAACTACTCTTATAGCGGAAAGAAGGTAGATTACAAGAATACCGACCTGGAACTGGTATTGGGAAACCTGAGTTCTCTGCCAGCAAGATATAATGTAGGCAAGAGTTGGGGCACATACTATCCTAACTGTATCGACCCAAATGTCTTCTATGACGAAGATGGTGAGCTGTGGCTCATCTATGGCTCTTGGTCAGGAGGTATCTACTCCTTGAAACTTGACAAGAACACAGGCCTCAGGGATTATACTGTTTCGTATGGCGGAACAGGAACAAGCCCAAATACTGGCGATGATCCATACTTTGGAAAGAAGATTGCAGGCGGATACTATGTGTCTGGCGAAGGTCCTTACATCAGACATATTGGAGACTATTACTACCTTTTCATGAGTTATGGTGGCTTTGCACCAGGCGGATATGACGAAAAGGGAAATCCTCAAGGCGGATATGAAATGCGAATATTCCGCTCAGACAGCCCTACAGGACCTTTCAAGGATGCAAGCGGAAACTTAGCAACCTATACTTCATATCAGATGAACTATGGCCCTTCATCTCAAACCAATAGAGGCATGAAGATAATCGGCTCATACAATGGTTGGGGCAACCTGAGTGTTGGAGAATGTGCACAAGGCCACAACTCTGCAATAGTAGGTGCTGACGGAGAGGCTTACGTGGTATTCCACACAAAGTTCAACAATGGTACTATGGGCCATCAGGTTCGCATACACCGTATGTATGTTAATGAAAAGGGTTGGCTTGTATGTTCTCCTTTCCCATATCGTGGTGCAACAAACGTTGCTGAATCAACAACCAAAGTTCCTGCTTACGTAACCCGTCAAAACGACATTGAGACAACGCAACCTCTGTCTGCAGCAACAATAGCAGGAAAATATACCTATATTCGCCACCCATACAGATTGGATTATGCAAAATTTCAAGAGTCAACACCTGTTGAGGTAACACTCACTGAGGATGGAAAGATTACTGGTGGAGTAAGTGGTACATGGAAATATAGCGAAGACGGAAAATCATATGTCACCATTACTGTCGGAGCTGTATCATACTATGGTGTACTCAATTTGCAAAACCTCAGCGGAACAGAGCAGAGCAAGGGTACAGCAGATGGTAGCGGCTATATGACAGTTTGCCTATCTGCCGTAAGCAATGGAGGATCACCTATTTGGCTTTACAAACTCGACGACAGAAGCCAGTTGGCTGACAACGTAGGCACCTTCGACGCTTACTTTGGAGCAAAAACTCTGACAACAGACGCTCCAACACCAAATCATGATGTGACAGCAACGTTTGAGTCAAGTAACGAGGCTGTATTCACAACAGAAGGCAAGCTTATCATCCCTGCTGTTGACACAGACTTCATTGCCGGCTACCGCCTCAACACAAGTACTTACTACTACACAGACACAGGCTTCCCATGCAAGGTAATAGGCGACCCAACAGCTGTCCCAGAGATTAAGGCAGAAGATAACCAAGAGGCAAAGGTTTCCAGAAAGTATGTTGAGAACGGCAAGATTGTCATCGTGAAGGACGGCAAGCGTTATAACGCACAAGGACAGAGGATGAATTAATTAAAAATTAACAATTAACAATTAACAATTCATAATTCATAATTCATAATTCATAATTAAAAAATAAATGCGGCTCTTGTGAGTCGCATTTATTTTTATTTAGAGGTGAAGATTACTTCAGCAGTTCTCCTTGCGAAGAGTATTTCCTTCCATCCTTGAAGATAACTATCCTGCCATTCTCGAGGAACTTGCCACACTTTGCTTCATGCACCTTGACATTTGCCTTAACGTCAGATATAGCAGTTATTCTTGCTATCTCCTTCCACTTTGGAAGTTCTTCCTCTGGGATTATTATGAATTGCTGCTTAGTTGCTCCATCAGAATAATCAAAGGTTGCTGTTCCGAGTCTGTCTAATACCTTTTCAGAGAGCACCAGAGAGCGGAAGCCCGAGGCGATGGTCCATGTGAGCCAATATCCATGTGTCGTTATCGAGACGTCGCCAGCGCTGACAGTAATATCCCTACGATCTGGCATCAGTTGGAAGTAGTCATCGTCAGTCCACTTGGTAGAGGCAGCATGATTATACATACGGATTCCTGATGACGGATGGCTCAGAACCCAACCAAACTTAGCATTCTTGAAGAGGTAATAGCCCTTCTCAGGATTATAAAGCAGATTCCAGGCAGCAGAATCACCATACCACTTTGTATCAGGAGAGAGCATATCTGCCCAATCAACAGCAGCCTTAGAGGTTGCATATACCAAAGATGTTCCCAAACCCCAGTTCTGATCCTTACACATAAGGTAGTACTTCTTATTATCATCGAAATTGAATGTGTAGCCAGCTATACCATTATGTTGTGTGTAAGAGTAGCTTGAAGATGTTGGGTCAAGACCATCGATAAACATACCATAAAGCAGAGCAGAACCTCCTGCATACTGCAGTTCCATATGCTTATCCTTATCTGCACCATTGACGAACCAATCATATGTGGAATTCTGTCCCCATGCGTGAGTTCCATCACCTACCCAAACCTTATTATTACCGTCTGCAAACTCTATATTATTATATTCATTCTCAAGGAAGTGGTATATCTTGTTGGCCTCGCGTCCATACCAATACCAAGAGTGTACATTTTCATCCCAATAGCGCTCTTGTGTTCCCACTCCTACTCCGTGTCCTGTCTCATGAAGAACGGTACCTATTGCCTGATAAGCCTGATTCTGGGAAATACGCATATAGCCACCATAGCTGCAGTCAGCAGTACCACCACCAGCACCAGAGCCTGGTGCATAGTGTCCACTGAGATGGAAGCCCATAACGCCTGTCCACTCGTTGAAGTAGTCTATCGTCTCCTTTACAGCTGTGCGGCAACGGTCATTTGTTGCATCATCAGGACCTCCCTCATCCCAAGACCAGGAGCAATTACCAGCAGGATGAGTTACTACCTTTACCTCATCACCATACGCTACCTGATATGTTGTGTTCATAATGTATGGGCGCATGTAATAAACTGACGCAGGAGTAAGTCCTTCTGCTACAAGGATAAAACCATTAAGGCTCCACTTCTTTGTAGAACGATTGTCAAGAACAGTAGGATTATGCTCTGTACTCCAGCAAACACCTCGTTCAAGAGTATTTGTACCTTCAAAGGTTGCTCGTAGCATAGCTTTCGTAGCACCTCCAACGAAATCAGGATTGGTATAAGTAACTGCAGGAGGAGTGCCTGTACCCTCTGTTGCATTTGCAATGTTGAAAGCAAGTTCTGCCTTTTCAAGTTTTGTTATTTCTTCAGCAAGTGCAGCAGAAGCAGCCTGATCATTCTGGCTTAAAAGGACAGCCTCATCAATAACAGCCTTAAACTCTGCAGCACCCTTCTTACTCTCATCATAGACAGCCTGCACTTTTGCAATCTCATCAGCAAGAGCCTTATATTCTGCTATGCTGACATCAGCTGTCTCAATCGCTTTTTGCAGCAGAATGGTTACATTTGCATCATATGGTTTTGTACCTGACGTTATCTCCTTTGCTGAACTGATAGCATTACTAAGTCCATTCTTTGCAGAAGCACTCATCATAGAAGACAGCACTTCCTCAGCATTAGCAACGATGCGTGAAAGTTCCTCTATAAGAGCTGCTTCATCAATATATCCTATCTGATAAAGACGGAAATTATCAAGGGCTATCCAGTTTCCTGTGGCACCCTCGGCTTTAACACCAATGTTTACGGTTCCTGTAATAACGGTAAAGTCAACACTATAGTCATTTGGGGTATATATTGGAGTCTGCATATCGCCTGCAAAGACGTACATGCCCGTATTCTGTTTGGAAGTATCATTCTGGTCCTGATTCTGTGCTGCAACAGTTAGTCGATATATTCCGTTAGGAAGGGTAACCTCCTGAGATACAGAAGCATCGCCAACAGCGCTACCTTTATCAATCCACTTTTCTACATATACAGAGCCAGCCTTCTTGGTAAAGGAAGAATTTGTCTGAGTCCAGAAGCCGCTGATAGTCCAGCCCTTGCTTCCATCCTCGAAACTCGGATTAGAAATATAGAAAACCTCATAAGGGTTCTCAGGCGAAATGTTATCCTTGCGGTATTGAGCAATCGCCTCAGTAAGAGGTTCTTTCTGTTCAAATACCTCTTCAGGAGTAGCTGAAGCATTATCATAAACCGCCTGTGCTGCATCAATAGCCGCCTTCAGGACAGATGCATTATTTCCACTACCATCACCATAATAGTAGTTTGCCGAAGAAATAAGGGCAAGCAACTGAGACTTCTGTTCAGCAAGAAGTGCTTCCATATCAATATCTGTTGCCATAAGCTTCAGATAGTCGATAACAAGGTTTGCACTATTACCAGAACCGCCAGCAGCAGCCTTATAACCTATGCGTATCTTGCCTGTAGTTGTAGCACTGAGAGTAAATGATATCTCATCCTTTGTCCACTCCTCACTTGGATAACTGGCAACAGAAGAGCTTACTGTTGTTCCAGAATTAGGAATCCACGCCAGCATTGACGTGCCACCAGTTGCTGTAAAGCCATTATAGGTAGGAACAGTAAGGGTGTATTTACCTGCAGGCAATGTTACTGTCTGGGTATAATAGAAATTCTGTTCCCAACCTGTTGACAATGCCAAACCACCACCTGCTTCACCATCGTAGCCGACAGAAGGCACTGTTCCATTGTTAAAGGTTCCTGCGAAGCCAAATTCATAGATACCAGTAATAGTGTAGTTGACTGTAAAACCTTGAGTCCAACCTGGGATGTCAAGAATTTCCTGTGACACAGACTTTGATTGACCAGCAGTATAGTTATAGTTGCTGTCAAAAGCGTAGTTCGTCAGAAAGAACTTTGTTACATCAGTCTGCGCAACGGTCCACGTAAGCATAGAAACTAACGCGAACATAGTTAGCAACAATCTTTTCATAACCGTTCGTTTTTTTAATAGATAATTAGGTTTTTTACTATTTCATTTTCTCATTATTTTATATTATCAACAAATCGGAAAAGTCTTTCCCATCTGATGCCTTCAATACCTGAACGATCTGGATCACTGGACCACCATATGAGGATTGGCTTACCTACGATATGGTCTTCAGGAACAAAACCCCAATAACGTGAATCAGCGGAATTGTGGCGGTTATCACCCTGCATCCAGTAGTAGTCCATCTTGAAGGTATATTCCGTAGCTTCCTTTCCATTAATGAGAATCTTACCATTCTCAGTTACCTGAAGATCATTATCCTCATAAACGCGAATAGGACGTTCATAGATAGGAAGATTATCAAGTGTCAGCTTTATGGATTTACCTTTCTGAGGTATCCATACTGGTCCATAATTATCACGAGTCCACCCATAGCGTGCATTAAGGGGATATATGTCACCAACAATTCTGTCATTATTGATACGTATTGATGCAACAATATCCTTACGAGCCTTAAGTTGCTTGTAAGCTCTCTGTGTCAGAGGCATACAGCCCTGCTGATTGAGTTGAGTGAGGTCTTCTTGAGAGATACCAAGTTCCTTTATCAGGTCTTCAGGTATCATCTCCTTTAATTTTATATAATATGTATATTGTACATTATCTGGTTCCTTATTAGGTTTTCCATCCAGATATACAATACGATTCTTTATCTGAAGAGTCTGTCCAGGAAGTCCGACACATCGTTTGACATAGTTCTCCCGACGGTCTGCCGGACGTGCTATAAGTTTGCCATATTCATTCGGATTATTCAGTATATACTGCCTTCCCGCAGCATATGCCATACGATAGTACTGACGTAAAAGCATAGGTGACAGGGAATCCAGGTTTGCCTTTATCCCACTCTCATGAATAATCTGCTGACCATAGGCATAAACCATCTGATAGTAGTCATTGGGCTGCCAACGTGGTTCAGAAACTACCGTATCTCCTGCAGGATAGTTAAAAACCACAATATCATTAAGCTGTACTTTTCCAAACCCAGGAGCACGACGATAATCCCATTGTGGCCATTCAATATAGCTCTTAATCTCGCCAACAGGCAAGGTGTGCTGTGTCAAAGGCATTGTCAAAGGAGTCTGCGGAATACGAGGACCATAGCTTACCTTTGATACAAACAGATAGTCTCCTGTCAACAACGATTTCTCAAGAGAACTGGATGGAATGACATAGTTCTGGAAGAAGAACAAATTAATGAAATATACAGCAACAAGAGCAAAGACGATAGCATCCACCCATGACATAACCATTCGCATGGGGTTGTCAAGGTCTTTCCACCAATCCCATCTGATTTTCTTGCTTATATATGCATCATATATGAATGGTATGACTATGAGTCCCAGAAGACTCTTCAGCCACCATAAAAACAAGAGATAAAGCACAAGGACTACTACAAATTTCGTCCATTGCAGCTTCATATTTATTTTTATCTTTTTTTTCATTGATTAGAATTTGAACATATCATCAATAGTAAGCAGTCCTGTGTGCTCTGCAGTATATTCTGCAGCGAGAACAGCTCCAAGGGCAAAGCCCTGACGAGAATGTGCATCATGTGTTATGGTAATGATATCTGCAGGAGAGTCATAGCTGATGCTATGTATCCCAGGTACTTCTCCACGTCGTATATCGTCAATGCGAAGAACATCTTGAGATGTCTCATGCAGCGCCCATCTCTTTTTGCGATCAAGACGCTCTACGATTTGTTCTGCAAGTGTTATAGCAGTACCAGAAGGAGCATCCAACTTATGAACATGATGTGTCTCCACCATATTTACATCATACTGAGGGAAACCATTCATAATTTTTGCCAAATACTTGTTTACAGCAGAGAATATCGCAACTCCGACACTGAAATTACTTGCCCAAAACAAAGTCTTTCCACCTTCAGAACACGCCTTACGAACATCATCGCCATGATCCTTGAGCCATGCTGTCGTTCCACTAACTACCTTTACACCTGCTGCCCAGGCCTTGAGGTAATTACCATAAGCTACTGCAGGATTTGTAAACTCTATTGCTACATCAGCAGAAGCAAAAGCAGGGCTTTCGAAATCCTGCTGATTATCGATATCAATTATACTTACTATCTCATGGCCTCGAGAAAGAGCTATCTGCTCTATCATCTTACCCATTTTACCATATCCTATTAATGCTATTTTCATATCAGACCTTAATCTATACAAATTCTTTTTCCGAGTATGCAGCCGCCTCTGCTGCTGCTATAATTTCTTCACGACTTAATTCTTTCGCAGACAAATCATCGAGGGAAAGTTCGTCTATTTCCTGTTCTGCAGCTATGACCTTCAGAGATGATTCTGTCTTTATCTCTACTTCTTTCTCTGTTTCCTCTGACTGTTCAGACTGCACCACGAGAATCTTATCAGCAAAAGTCTTGTCCGCCTTCAGTTTATTTATTGTCTTTTCGCTTGCCATCTGCTGAGCCTCTTTCTTGGAATATCCTTCTCCATTGAGACAAACAACACCGTTAAGCACCACAACATAAACAAATATCGGTGACCCATTCTCGTCCTGCGACTGAGAAACCATTCTGTACTCTAACTGTACCTTATTCTTTTGAGACCATTCAAGCAGTTTTGACTTGAAATTCATCTCCTTATAAGCTATCTTGTCGGCATTAAGATATTTTCCCATAACACGTTTATTCCAAAATGTCATGCAAGCATCATAACCTCGATCAAGATAAAGAGCTCCGACAAGAGCCTCAAAGGCATTTCCACCAATATAACTATTATGCTGCACAGAACGTCCACTTGCCATGATGAGTTTAGTAATCCCCATCTGCTGCGCCAAGCGTCCAAGAGTTTCGCGCTGTACCAGTTTTGAGCGTGTATTGGTAAGAAAGCCCTCCGGCTTTCCTGTATAGCGCCTATATACAAGGTCTCCTACTACTGCATCAAGTATTGCATCGCCCAAGAACTCCAACCGTTCATTGCTTACCCTTTTGCCAAGACGCTTCGTCTTAGGGTTAAAGTCACGATGGCCAAGACTTTTATGCATCAAGGCTACCTTATAATATTGTATTTTTCTTGGCCATACGCCAAGAATCTTATATAAAGCAGCATAAAGTTCCTTTTCCTTGCGGGGCAAAAAAAGGAACCTTATGCTATTCATTATTTTAGCCAGCATACTTCTTGAATATCACGCAGGCATTATGTCCTCCAAAACCAAAGGTATTGCTGAGGGCAGCACGTACTGTACGCTTCTGTGCCTTGTTGAATGTGAAGTTCATCTTGTAGTCTATCTCTGGGTCCTCGTCACCATCCTCATGATTGATAGTAGGAGGTACTATATCCTCTTGAACAGCCTTAACGCATGCCATTGCCTCTATGGCACCAGCAGCACCAAGCAAATGTCCTGTCATAGACTTTGTAGATGAAATATTCAGTTTGTACGCCCACTCTCCAAAGAGGTCTTTGATCGCCTTAGCTTCTGAGATATCACCCACTGGGGTAGATGTACCATGAACATTTATATAATCAATATCTTCTGGCTTCATCTCCGCATCTTTCAATGCTTCAGACATTACCAACTTTGCGCCCAGTCCTTCTGGATGAGAAGCTGTAATATGATACGCGTCAGCACTCAGTCCTGCACCTACCATCTCACAATATATCTTTGCGCCACGTGCCTTTGCATGTTCCAATTCCTCAAGAATTAAACAAGAAGCACCTTCACCCATCACAAAGCCATCACGGCTTGCTGAGAATGGACGACTGGCTTTCTGCGGCTCTTCATTTCTTGTAGAAACAGCATGCATAGAGCAGAAACCACCAAGTCCCGGATCAGTAATCACAGCCTCAGCACCACCACTTACAATCACATTTGCCTTACCAAGACGAATGAGGTTGAAAGCATCAGCCAATGCGTTTGAAGAAGATGCACAAGCACTCGTAGTAGCATAGTTAGGTCCATGAAAACCATATTTTATGGATATCTGACCAGGAGCGATATCACCAATCATTTTAGGGATAAAGAAAGGTCCGAACTTTGGTGTATCCCTGTGCTCAGTATAATACTCCAACTCTTCCTGCATGGTACGCAGTCCACCAATACCTACACCGAAGATAACTCCTATTCTGTCTTTGTCAACAGTATCAAGGTTCATGGCAGAGTCCTCTATAGCCATTGCAGCCGAAGCCATCGCAAACTGGCAGAACTTGTCCATTTTACGCATTTCCTTTCGGTCAATCCATACGGAAGGGTCAAAGTTTTTCACCTCACAGGCAAATGTAGTCTTATAGCGAGAAGCATCAAACTGCTTAATAGTGTCAGCACCACTGACACCTGCAAGCATGTTTTTCCATGTCTCTTCTGCAGTAAGACCAAGGGGAGTAACGGCACCAAGACCTGTTACAACAACTCTTTTTAATTCCATACTTTATCTTTTTAAATAAAATAGGGTGATGGTTGGAGTACTCTCTCCTACCATCACCCGTGTATAATTCTGCTGAGCAAACAGGTTTTTACTTGCCAGCGTTCTCGATGTAAGCAATAGCGTCGCCTACAGTCTGGATCTTTTCAGCGTCAGAATCTGGAATTGTTACACCAAATTCCTTCTCAAGCTCCATGATGAGTTCTACAGTGTCAAGAGAGTCAGCGCCCAAGTCATTTGTGAAACTTGCCTCTGGCTTTACCTCGGCTGCGTCAACACCAAGTTTGTCAACGATAATGCTTACTACTTTAGATTCAATTTCAGACATAATTTTTAATTTTTAGTTTATAAAATGGATTGTCTAATCTTTTTGTTCTCTTACCTAAATAGAGACATGATTTTTATTAATTCGGGTGCAAAGGTACTTCTTTTCTATGAAATATACAAATATTTTTGAGAAAATTTCGTCTTCCTCTGCACAAACCCCTATATTCTGTGCACAAAATTAATTTTCATCAATTTTCTTCAAAGCACACTTTACAATTTCATTATCTTCATTATAAATACGGAAGTATTCATTGATTGACCATAAGTCACGGGCTATGAGCGCTTTAAGGTGTCTACGCAATGTTTTTGCAGTCTGTTCCTTTTCAGCATTATCCTTAGGTTTTACTCCCTGTTTCTCACCTTCTGCAAAAATATCGTCAATAAAAGACTGTGGCACCTCATAACCCTGTTCAAAGGCTACGAAGCCTTCACTTTTTCCTCCATTTGCAGTTGTTCCTTCCTTACCATACTTCTTAATGAGAGATTTACGGTTTTTCTCTGCAAAACGCAAGTTGGTATTTATAATGATGGACTTTGCAGCGAGTTCACGATGATACTTAGTATATATTGTTGTATCCAATGGCACAAAGAAATCTGGCATTACACCACCGCCACCATATACGATACGATGTTTCTTTAATGTCTCAAATTTCAGAGAATCAGCAAAATGGATAGAATCGGCATTCGTTAATTCTCCGTGTTTATAGCGTTTCTCTACATCCATATAATAATCCTTCGTATTCCCCTTCACATAAGGTTTCTGAATACAACGCCCTGATGGGGTATAGTAATGAGCTACCGTGAGACGTATCATACTTCCATCAGGGAGATCTATTGGCCTTTGTACCAATCCCTTACCAAAAGTGCGACGACCTATAATAGTACCTCTATCCTGATCTTGAATAGCTCCTGATACAATTTCAGCAGCAGAAGCTGTGAATTCGTTTACGAGAACGATAATTTTCCCATGACGGAATAGACCATTTCCACGAGCCCTATATTCCTGTCGTCTGGAAGTTCTTCCTTCTGTATATACAAGGAGGTCGTGTTCCTCCAGCAATTCATTAAGGACTTGAACTGCAGCCTGAAGGTATCCACCACCATTATCCTGCAAGTCAAGAATAAGGTTTTGCATACCATCACTTTGCATCTTCTTAATTGCGTCTATCACCTCAGTTGGTGTAGTTGTTCCAAAGGAAGAAAGTCGGATATATCCCACCCCTGGTCGAATCATATAAAAAGATTCTACTGTGTTGAGGGGTATTTTGTCACGAGTAACAACAAAAGAAAGGATATCCTTTATACCAGCACGCTTAACACCAATCTTTACCTTTGTACCCTTTGGTCCACGGAGTCTTTTCATAATATCCTCCTTAGACATTTTCACTCCAGCAATGACAGTATCATTTACAGTAACAAAACGGTCTCCTGCAATAATTCCCACTCTCTCTGAAGGTCCGTCGTTTATAGTCTGTACCACAAGCAATGTGTCCTCAAGAATATTGAACTGTACACCAACACCTTCAAATCCTCCTTGCAAAGGTTCATTAAAAGATTTCACTTCCTTTGGAGTGAAATACGTAGAATGCGGATCCAACTTCTCTAGCATACCACGAATGGCATCCTCAGTAAGTTTCTTGTTGTCAACACTATCTACATAAAGATTTGATATTGCCATCTGCGCAATTGCTAATTTACGCAATGGGGAATCTTCGCCAAGAGTAGTAACCTTTTGTGCTAAAGATGAAATAGTAATAGCACAAATAAATAGTAACAATTTTTTTTTCATGCCGCAAAATTAGTAAATTTATTCTAAACACACAAATTTTTTTCTTCTTTTTCTTGCATTATCCATAACTTAATTGTAACTTTGCAGCCTATAAATAAGTCCGATGAGAACAAGATTATATAATGCACGCATTTTGACGATGTCCCCTAAAGATGACAAAATCTTTATGGGAGAGGTTATCGTTGAAGATGGGATAATAACTTACATAGGCACCGATTCTGTCAGTGGTCAATACGACAAAGAAATAGATTGCCAAGCAAATCTCTTGATGCCTGGATTTAAGAATGCTCACGCCCATTCGGGTATGAGCGGCCTGCGATCTCTTGCTGATGACTTGCCACTCGAAGAATGGCTTACGAAAAGTATCTTTCCCGTAGAAGCACTTATGACTGCAGATGACATTTATTGGATGTCACAATTATCTGTTCTAGAGTATCTTACCAGCGGTATTACCGCCTGTTTTGATATGTATATGGAACAGGAGGCCGTTGCAAAAGCTATGGAAGACATGGGATTTCGTTGTGTTCAGACGAGCGGAGCCAATGACTTCTCCAAAGATATTCGCGAAATGAGTCGCATGTATGATAATATCAACAGACTCAGTTCTTTACAGTCATATATTTTGGGATTCCATGCAGAATATACTACAAACATAGAAAATCTGAAAGCAATTGCAGCCCAGATAGAAGAAAAGAAGAGTCCCTGCTATGTACATGCTTGCGAAACAAAACAGGAAGTAGAGGGATGTAAGCAACGATATGGTATGACACCAGTGAAGTTCTTGGACAGCCTGGGAATGTTTAAATATGGTGGCGGAATATATCATGGTGTTCACATGAGTGAAGAAGATTTTGAAGTCATGAAAAAACGGGGATTGTTTGTCGTAACAAATCCCGGATCGAATACCAAACTTGCCAGTGGCATAGCCCCCGTAAAAAAATACATGGAACTCGGCATACCCATAGCTATTGGTACTGACGGACCAGCCTCAAACAATTGCCTTGACTTTTTCAGAGAAATGTTCTTGGTAACAGGCTTGGCTAAATTACGCGAAAATGACGCAGCAGTCATTGATGCCAAAGATGTTCTGAAAATGGCAACGGTAAATGGAGCTAGAGCAATGCACCTGAATGATTGTGAGACTTTATCAGTAGGACAAAAAGCCGACATCATAATGATTGATTTGCAGCAGCCCAATATGCAACCAATAAACAATATAGAGAAAAACATTGTCTATTCCGGCTCAAAGCAAAATGTGAAAATGACGATGATAGAAGGAAAAATATTGTATTGGGAGGGAAAATTCCTGCATTCTGATGCCCAAAAGATATATCAGCAGGTAGAAAGGATAAAAACACGACTATGTAGAGAGGTTAATGGATAAAGAATTATTTGCATATACACCATATAAGCACGGATTCACCACTGATGTTCAAACTGAGATAATCCCAGCCGGTTTGACAGAGGAGATTGTAAAACTCATCTCTGCCAAGAAGGGAGAACCAGACTGGATGTTGGAGTTCCGTCTTCGAGCCTTCCGTCATTGGCAAACGATGAAACAACCTACATGGGGACATGTAAATATCCCACCCATTGACTATCAGGCCATATCATACTATGCTGACCCAATGTCAGGAAATAAAAAAGGGAAAAAGGAGATAGATCCAGAGTTGGAAAAGACATTTGACAAGTTGGGCATACCATTGGAAGAACGCCTGGCGCTATCAGGCGTTGCCGTAGATGCTATTATGGATTCTGTCTCTGTAAAAACCACATACAAAGAAAAACTTAAAGATCTTGGTATCATCTTCATGTCTATAGGAGAAGCTGTAAAGGAGCATCCAGATCTTGTCAAGGAATACCTTGGTAGTGTAGTACCCTATCGCGACAACTTCTTTGCTGCCCTTAACTCTGCTGTTTTTTCAGATGGCTCATTCGTATACATCCCTAAAGGGGTGAGATGTCCGATGGAATTAAGTTCATATTTTCGTATTAATGCCGCTGGAACCGGTCAATTTGAAAGAACTCTCATAATAGCTGACGATGACTCCTATGTATCATATCTTGAAGGATGTACAGCTCCTATGCGTGATGAGAATCAGTTGCATGCCGCTATTGTGGAAATAATAGTGAAAGATCGTGCTGAGGTTAAATATTCAACCGTACAGAACTGGTATCCTGGAGATGAAAATGGCAAAGGAGGAGTCCTAAATCTCGTTACAAAGCGCGGAGACCTGCGTGGAGAAAGTTCCAAACTGTCTTGGACACAGGTTGAGACAGGCTCTGCCATAACATGGAAATACCCATCGTGTGTCTTGCGCGGTGACAATTCACAAGCAGAATTTTATTCTGTTGCCGTTACAAACAACTATCAGGAAGCCGACACAGGAACTAAAATGATACACATGGGTAAAAATACAAAATCTACCATAATCTCTAAAGGTATTTCAGCAGGCCATTCACAAAACAGTTACCGAGGACTCGTGCGTGCCACACCAAAAGCCACAGGAGCTCGTAACTACTCATCATGCGATAGCCTCTTATTAGGTTCACATTGTGGAGCACACACTTTTCCATATATAGATGTCCATAATAACAGTGCTATCATGGAGCATGAAGCAACGACGTCAAAAATATCAGAAGAGCAGTTGCTGTACTGCAATCAACGTGGTATAAGCACAGAAGATGCTGTCGGGCTGATTGTCAACGGATATGCAAAAGAAGTTTTACAACAACTCCCTATGGAATTTGCAGTAGAAGCCCAGAAATTGTTAAGTGTATCACTCGAAGGATCAGTAGGATAAGGAATAATATATGTTACAAATTAAGAATCTGCATGCTCGTGCTGGAGAAAAGGAAATACTCAAAGGCATAAATCTCACAATTGGTGATGGTGAGATACATGCTCTCATGGGTACAAATGGTGCCGGCAAATCAACACTTTCAAATGTTATAGTAGGCAATCCAGCCTATGAAGTCACAGAAGGGGAAATCATCTTCAATGGTCAGAATTTACTGGAGATGACTGCAGACCAACGTGCCAACGCAGGAATATTCATGTCATTTCAGGCTCCCGTTGAAATACCAGGAGTCTCTATGACAAACTTTATGAAAGCCGCAGTCAATGCACGCCGACAGGCTATGGGAAAAGAACCTTTGAAGACCTCCGACTTCATAAAAATGATGAAAGAAAAGCGACAATTGGTAGAGATAGATCAAAAATTGCTAAAACGCTCTGTCAACGAAGGATTCTCCGGAGGAGAGAAAAAACGCAATGAAATCTTCCAGATGGCAATGCTAGAACCCACCTTTTGTATACTTGATGAGACAGACTCTGGTTTGGATGTAGATGCCCTACGCATTGTTGCGACAGGATTTAACACATTGCGCACGCCAGAAACCAGTGCAATGATAATAACTCACTATCAACGCCTGCTGGATTATATTAAACCAGATGTCGTACATGTTCTTATTGACGGCAAAATAGTAATGACAGGAGATGCTGAGTTAGCTGAAAAGATAGAAAACGAAGGATTCGATTTCATCCTGCAAGGAATGAGGAATGAAGAATGAATGACATAAACTTATATGACATAGTATCCTCACTCCTTGAGAAGCAGGATTATAAAGAACGATACCGCTATACTGATGTAATGGCGGCATTGGCACCCAACTATGGAATACTACCAACTAAATATACCATAAAAGGAGTGCCTTACGTATATCCTGCAGATGAAGCACCTACAGACATCACGCCATATTTAGGTAAGATAGCAGACAACAGGGATCCTATGACCTATCTGAATACAAAATTCTGTGCTGCCCCACTCGTAATATACATTCCCAAAAACGAAGTTGTAAAGGTTCCTATCAGAATTGAAAATATCCTTTCAGGAGAACAAGATACTATGGTTGTCCGTCGTATTCTTATCATAATGGAAGAGAGTGCTGAGGCAACAATATTCTTCGTAGATCATACTAAAGGCGAAAAAAAATACCTCACCTCACAGGTGATAGAAATATTCTGCAAGGCTAATTCACACCTTGATATGTATGACCTGGAAGAAACCACCGAACAATGTAGCCGTTTCTCCAACTTATATATTAGTGCAGAAAGAGATGTTGTAGTGAATCACAACAATATCACCCTTTCCAATGGTACTACTCGTAATAGCATTGATGTTTTTCTACGTGGTGAAAATGCCGAAGCAAACCTTAACGGAGCAGTAATAGCCGACCGCAATCAGCGTATTGACAATAATACGCTCATTGTACATGAAGTACCGAAATGTACATCCACGGAACTTTACAAGTACGTTGCCGATGACAATGCTGTCGCAGCCTTTGCTGGGCGTATCCTAGTAAAGGAAGGGGCGCAGCAGACTGCATCACACATGACAAACAACAATATGTGTTGTGCTGATACTGCACGCGTATTTACCCAGCCCATGCTTGAGATATACGCTGACGATGTAAAATGTTCACATGGCTCTACTATAGGTGTCATGGACGATGCGGCTGTATTCTATATGCAGCAACGTGGTATAGATATAGTAACAGCACGGACACTACTCAAAAATGCCTTTATATCACAGGTCTTAGAAGAAATGCGTTGGAAAGCATTTAAAGAAAGACTACATATCCTTGTAGATAAGCGATTAAGCAAAGAAGACAAATGCGGAACATGTCAAATATGCAAATAAGAGAAAATTTCCCCATTTTATCGAAAAAGATATACGACAAGTACCCTCTCGTATATTTTGATAATGGTGCCACTACACAGAAACCATTATGTGTACTTGATGCTATGAGGGAGGAGTATCTTAATGCCAATGCTAACGTACATCGTGGAGTACACTATCTTTCACAACAGGCCACAGACCTGCATGAGAGTGCTAGGGAAAAAGTGCGGCACTTCATTAATGCAAAGAAAACTTCAGAAATAATTTTCACTCGTGGCACAACGGAGTCTATCAATCTCGTTGCCTCCAGTTTTGTTGAAGCGTATATGAAAGCAGGGGATGAAGTGTTGATAACTGCTATGGAACATCATAGCAATATTGTCCCCTGGCAACTTCAGGCAAAGAAGAATGGCATTATGATAAAAGTGATACCTATGTCTGATGATGGGATATTGGATATTGAAGCCATTGAAAACCTCATCACAAATCGCACAAAACTCATCAGTGTTACCCATATCAGCAACGTTCTCGGCACTATCAACCCTATAAAAAAGATTGTCGAAATAGCACATAAACATGACATTCCATGTATGGTAGACGGAGCCCAAAGTGCTCCACACATGAAAATCGATGTGCAGGATTTAGATTGCGACTTCTTCGCTTTCTCAGGCCATAAAATGTACGGTCCCACCGGTATTGGTGTTCTTTATGGTAAAGAAAAATATCTCGAAGAAATGCCTCCATATCAGGGAGGCGGTGAAATGATTGGCACCGTCACCTTTGAAAAAACCACTTTTGCCGATTTACCTTTTAAGTTTGAAGCCGGCACACCTGACTATGTTGCAACACATGGGTTAGCAACAGCAATCGATTTTATGGAGAATATTGGCATGAGCAATATTGAATCCTACGAACGAGAACTAACATCATACGCCTTAACACAGATGCAGTCCATTCCTGAAATGAGAATATTCGGTTCATTGGATATAGAGCGTCACGATGCGGTTATTTCCTTTCTTGTTGGAGATATTCACCATCTTGACATGGGCACTCTGTTAGATCGATTAGGAATCGCTGTACGCACAGGTCACCATTGTGCAGAACCTCTAATGCACCGTCTGGGAATAAATGGTACAGTACGATCTTCATTTGCCATATATAATACTAAAGAAGAGATAGATATCCTTGTTAATGGCATAAAGAGAGTCTGCCAAATGTTCTGATGAAGAAGACCACAGCCCTTGAAATGAACCGCCTCAGCATTGAGGAATATCGCAATGCTGAAAAGCTTCCTCTCATCGTTGTACTTGATGATGTGAGGTCACTATACAATGTTGGCAGTGTCTTCCGCACTTCTGATGCCTTTAGAATTGAGGCTATATATCTTTGTGGTATCACTGCTACTCCTGATAGTTCACTAAAAGCTTCCCAAGAAATCCATAAAACAGCATTGGGAGCAGAAGATACTGTTACATGGAAATATTTCAAAGATGCAACAGAAGCGGTGGAATCGTTAAAAAAAGAAGGATATAAGGTTCTTGCCATTGAACAATGTCATGGTTCCACGATGTTGCATGACTATTGTTTCAGAAAGGAAAAGACGGCTATTGTCCTTGGGAATGAGGTGAAGGGGGTCAGTCAACCAGTTATAGACATCTGTGACGGACACATAGAGATTCCACAGTATGGAACAAAACACTCCTTGAATGTCTCAGTAACCGCCGGAATTATTATCCACCACATTTTTTCAGCTTTAGGCCTCCAAGGATAACGAATAACAATATTCCATAAATCATTCCAGCAATGGCATCTATTGCATAATGAGCCTGAATGTAGACTGTTGAAAAACATAACAAAACAAAGGGGATAGCCAATATCATAAGCCATTTCCACATTTTCATCCTTGCTACCATCAACATTACTAATGTCGCTATTGCTACATGACTGGAGGGAAATGCTGCTGTTGGTCGTTCCCCTGTTTGGTGTGCCAGCTGGTTAAGCCCATAAAAAAAACCATCTTTCCATCCAGGCGCTGTAAGGCATGCCTGCGTTTCTGAAAAGAATTTTCCAATATCGTAGAAATTTCCTGCTACGACACTTTCTTCACCAATAGCATAGAAATAATACTGCGGACCAGTAACTGGCATAACGATGTATATCACATAGCATAGGAAGAAACCTGTGATAATCATAAATGTAACATGTCTCAACTGGCTATAATCCCTGAAGAAAACAATAAATATGGTGAAGACGAAGAAAAGGTAATACGAGACATACCCTGCATACATCATTTCAGAGAAAAAAGCAGAAGAAAAAGCCTTTGAGAAAATATAAGCTGGCTGGAATCCAAACATATCTTGCTCATACTGTGCAAAAACATTATCAAAACTTCCAAACTGCTTATTCAGTTCGTATGTATCTGGATACCAATGGCCTAACATTACCAACAGGTACCCTACCCTACACAGCATAACAACTTTTGAAGGCCATATTCTATAGACAATCCATAAAGCTATCGTCCCTGACACCATTGTTACCCTCTCCCATAATAGTCCCGATGGATTCTGGAAATTTGTCCATGTGAACAATATCAACAGCATTGTCAAAGCCGCATAGATAAGTTGCGCTATCTCTGCCCTTAGAAGACCCTTGTCTATATACTTGTTTTTTGACATCCCAAATATCATTTTGCCGCAAAATTACATAAAATACATGAATTATGCAAGCAAAAGGAATTATTTATAGTCTTTCTTTTGGAATTTAGATATTATTTCGTAACTTTGCAGCAGAATGCAAGAAGATTTTAATATACACGCTGAGCGACAGGACAATTCTGAAAAAGAATTTGAAAAAGCCCTTCGTCCACTTTGCTTCGATGATTTTGCTGGTCAACAAAAAGTGGTAGAAAATCTCCGCATATTTGTTGAGGCAGCTAAATATCGTGGTGAACCACTCGACCATACCCTTTTACACGGTCCTCCAGGACTGGGTAAGACGACATTATCAAATATCATAGCGAATGAACTGGGAGTAGGTTTTAAGATTACTTCTGGACCAGTATTGGATAAACCTGGAGATTTGGCTGGACTTCTTACTTCTTTGGAACCCAACGATGTGCTATTCATTGATGAAATACACAGGCTTTCGCCCATAGTGGAGGAATATCTTTATTCTGCAATGGAGGATTATCGCATCGATATAATGATAGATAAGGGTCCGTCAGCACGCTCTATACAAATTGATCTTAACCCCTTCACCCTGATTGGTGCCACGACCCGTTCCGGACTTCTTACGGCACCTTTGCGTGCACGTTTTGGCATTAATATGCATCTGGAATATTATAATCCTGGTATGCTATCCAAAATTATACGTCGCTCAGCTGGCTTATTGCATATGCCTATCAGTGATGCTGCATGTGAAGAGATTTCTCGCCGTTCACGTGGAACGCCACGTATTGCCAACAGTCTGCTTAGAAGAGTTCGCGACTTTGCACAGGTGAAGGGCGACGGTAGCATCAATATGGAGATAGCAAAACTGGCTTTGGAGTCACTAAACATCGACGGCTACGGCCTTGACGAGATAGACAACAAGATTCTGCTTACCATCATCGACAAGTTTGGCGGTGGTCCTGTGGGCATCAACACCATAGCAACTGCTATCGGTGAGGAAGCTGGCACCATAGAGGATGTCTATGAGCCTTACCTTATCATGGAGGGATTCATAAAACGTACCTCACGAGGCCGAGTAGTAACAGAATTGGCATACAGGCACCTCGGAAGGAATATGTACTCTTCAAACAACCCATCATTATTTGACTAAATGAAAACTGCTATATTTCCAGGATCTTTCAACCCCTTTACGAAAGGACATCACGACATTGTATGCCGTGCACTCACCATTTTTGACAAAATAGTGATTGGCATAGGTTACAATCCAGATAAACCACAACCAGAGGATTTACTGGAACGCCTTCAACAGATTAAGGATATCTATAGCAATAACTCCCGCATAGAAGTGGAGACATATAACGATCTTACCATAGACTTTGCAAAACGACATAATGCAACAGCTATTGTAAAGGGAGTTCGTAGTGTACAGGACTTTGAATATGAACGTACCCAGGCGGAATATAACCGGATGCTCAGCGATGGTATCGAAACAGTTTTCCTGTTTGCTAATCCTATATACGCAAGCCTTTCATCATCCCTTGTTCGTACGCTGAAAACCTTCGGAAAAGACACTTCAAACCTACTTCCATGATTACATATAACAACGATAATATTCCTTTTCCTAAAATCCGACGTCGTGAAACTACAACGTGGATAAAAGAGGTTGCCCTTGCTCATGGATATAAGGTAGGCGAGATTGGATACCTGTTTTGTAATGATGAGAAAATTCTAGAAGTGAACAATGAATTTCTCAATCATGATTACTATACCGACATCATAACCTTCGATTATACCGAAGGAAAAGAGATAAACGGCGACATTGTCATTTCATTGGATACTGTAAAAAGTAATGCCGAAAAATACAAGAAAGACTATAACGAGGAACTCCATAGAGTCATAATACATGGAATTTTGCACCTTTGCGGTATAAACGATAAAGGACCAGGTGAAAGAGAAATAATGGAAAAGGAAGAAAATAAAGCACTACAACTATGGAAAAAGTAGATAAACTGGACAGGAAGATATTATCTATCCTATCAAAGAACGCTCGCATTGCTTTCAAAGATGTTGCAGAACAATGCGGAGTTTCACGTGCAGCAATACATCAGCGCGTTGAAAGGCTCAAAGAAGACGGAGTTATTACCGGTAGCGGATTCTCTATTAATCCCAAAAGCATCGGTTATGGCACATGCACATATGTTGGCATCAGCCTGGAACGCGGCTCCATGTACAAGAATGTTGTAAAGAAACTCCAAAACATTCCTGAGATTGTAGAGTGTCACTTTACCACAGGTCCATACACCATGATGGTAAAGGCATATGTGCGCGACAACGAACAATTGATGAAACTTCTTAATGACACATTGCAATCCATTGATGGGGTTGTATCAACAGAGACTCTCATCTCACTTGACCAATCCATCAAGCGCGATGTTCCAATTCATACTGAGGAGTAATGAATCCATTAATTGGTTTAACAGGTAACCATAGTGACATCGACGTAACCCTTCGCGATGCCTACCATAAACAGATAGTTAGAGCTGGCGGTGTTCCTGTCATTATACCGCCTGTTGATGATGAACAAGTTATTATCGACACTTTAGAACGTCTGGATGGTATCATCTTTACAGGAGGAGGTGACTTCGATCCGAAATGGTTTAATGAGGCTCCACACCCTAAACTTGGTACTATAAATACTGTCAGAGACCATGCAGAACTTCTTACCGTAAAACACGCCTACAACCGCAATATTCCAATGTTGGGAATATGCAGGGGCATACAAGCTATTGCTATTTCTCTTGATGGACATATAGCACAGGATATAAGCGACAGGACAATACATAACCATTCACAAGAAGAAGATAGACCTGTCACTACCCATGAGGTGACAATACGTTCTGAAGAAATACAGGCAAGCATTCTCCAATCCCTATACCCCACCCCGACGATAAGGGTCAATTCCTTTCACCATCAGGCAGTGGATAATCCTGGAAAGCGTTTTAGAACTATAGCCACCTCTCCTGATGGTATTATCGAGGCAATGGAAAGCACTGAGCATAAACCCATAATGGGAGTACAGTGGCATCCTGAATGGCTCGGAGATGATGGGCTTCCTATTTTCCAATGGCTTGTAAATGAGGCTCGCACCTTTCAACAGGCAAAGCTACTGCATCAGCAGATTATAACTCTTGATACCCATTGTGATACACCTATGTTCTTTCCAAAGGGTATCAACTTCCTGAAACGTGATTCAAACATTCTCGTTGACCTTCCCAAAATGACAGAGGGACACCAGGATGCCACTATTATGGTGGCTTATATCCCCCAGAAATATGATGAAGGCTCGCCAAAGGAATATGCGGATAGTATCTTCGATAAAATCGGACAAATCGTAAATAGTGCACCCAACCGCCTTGCTCTGGCTCGAACAGAGGAGGATATCATCCAGAATAAGAAAACTGGTAAAAAGAGTATCCTTCTGGGCATCGAAAACGGACTTGCCATTGAGGAAAAAATAGAGAACCTGCAACACTTTGCTAATCGCGGCATTGTGTATATGACCCTCTGTCATAATGGCGATAACCTTATCTGCGATTCTGCCAAAGGTAATAACACTCATGGTGGAGTATCAGAATATGGTGAGAAGGTTATACATGAAATGAATCGTCTTGGTATCATGGTAGATCTTTCTCATGGTGGTGAAAAGTCTTTTTATGATGCCTTGGAGATAAGTCGCAGCCCTATTGTTTGCTCCCACTCTAACTGTAGAGCTTTGTGTGACCATCCTCGCAACCTTACAGATGACCAATTAAGGGCCATTGCAAGGGTTGGAGGCGTTGCCCATACTACCTTCTATCCTGGATTCCTATGCAAAAACGGAGAAGCCAGCATTCTCGATGGAATCACTCATTTAGAGCATGCCATAAAAATAATGGGCATAGACCATGTAGGTATAGGTACAGATTTTGATGGCGATGGTGGTGTACCAGGAATGGCTTGTTCCTCAGATGCTATCAATTTCACTATGCACCTGCTTCGAAAGCGCTTCTCGGAGGAAGATATCAGGAAAATATGGGGTGGAAACTGGTTGAGGGTTATGAAACAAACTCAAGATTTGAAAATCTAAAAGTATAAAAAACATTGAAAAAAATTCTTTGGGGAATAAGTATTATCCTGTGCATCATACTATGTGGGTGCAAAAACAAGAAACCTGTTACAGAGGAGGTTTCATCACTTTGTGGACCTGCATTCTGTGAGGACAGCGCCTATGTCTTTTGTGCTGAACAATGTAATTTCGGCCCTCGCATTATGAACTCCGAGGCCCATGAACAATGTGCTGAGTGGATTATCAACAAGTTCGAAGGCTATGGCTGTGCTGTGTTCACCCAAAAGTCCAATCTTAAAGGATGGGATGGTACAATGCTCGCCTCCACAAATATAATAGCATGCATCAATCCACACATCAAGAAACGCTATTTGCTTTGCGCCCATTGGGACAGCCGCCCTTGGGCTGATAATGACATCGACGAGAAGAACCATCACACTCCTGTTATGGCAGCCAATGACGGTGCCAGCGGTGTTGCTGTGATGCTCGAGATTGCACGAATAATCGGCGATAGCATCGGCATTGACTTCGTATGTTTTGATGCAGAGGACTATGGTTCTCCACAATGGTCTGACAGCCATGATGAAAATTCATGGGCTCTTGGCTCACAATATTTTGCCCAACAATATACTAATGGTACTTCCGCAGTGAAAGGTCCGTGGCAGGGAGCAATTCTTCTCGATATGGTAGGCGGACAGGGAGCACACTTTTACCAAGAAGGTCTCTCCACGAGATATGCACCCCAGACAGTAACAGATGTATGGCAGGCAGCTAATGAAGCTGGTTATGGTTCTCTCTTCCTTCATGAGATAAGCGGTACAATAACAGATGATCACAAGCCTCTCAACGAAGCAGGTATCCCAACAATAGATATCATTCCATACTATCCTGACTGTGAGCAGAGTAGTTTCGGCCCAACGTGGCACACCATCAATGATGATATGCAACATATAGACAAAACAACGCTGAAGGCTGTTGGACAGACCTTAATACAATACTTTTGCTCCCAGAACTAATCATATCACAGCTGACATTAGGAAAACTGAGCCTGTTAGATGCCAAAAGAGCATTTGATGAGACAGGTTCAGCGGAAGAAGCATTGAAATATATCTCTTCGCACATTTCTGCAGATTTCCCCTCTCTTGAAAAAAGAGCAAGAGAGGAGATTGAATGGTGTAACAATAACAAAGTACGGATAATCACAATATCTGACCCAGATTATCCACAGCGGTTAAGGAATTGTTGCGATGCCCCTATGGTGCTTTTTGTACGTGGGAAGGCAAGCCTGAATGCATCGCATATTATCTCCATTGTCGGCACACGACAATGTACGACATATGGCAGGGACTGCATTGATAAAATAGTTGACGAAATAGCGGAAAGGCTGCCAGATGTGCATATTGTCAGCGGCCTGGCCTATGGCATCGATATAGCAGCACATAGGGCGGCTATGCGAAAAGGTCTCCCCACAATAGGTGTTGTAGCTCACGGACAGGGGACTCTATACCCTGCTCACCATCGGAATGAGGCCAACAAGATGGTACTCGGCAATGGAGCCGTAATAACAGAGTTTTTCCACGATGTATTTCCCGAAGCCCGTAATTTCCTACAACGCAACCGCATCATTGCTGGCATAAGCGATGCAACCCTTATACCAGAGAGCGCCATACACGGAGGCGGAATGGTTACGGCACGTCTTACTATAGACTATAGTCGTGAACTTTTCGCTATTCCTGGCTCCATCAATGCTCCAATGAGCGAAGGTCCCAATACTCTTATTAGGGATAACAAGGCTATACTCGTTACGTCCGCAGGAGATATTATAAATAATCTTGGATGGCACGATGAGCAAGAAGTCCAACTTGCTCGCAAGAAAGGTATTGAAAGAACCATATTTACCGAATATACCGACGACGAAAGAAAAATAGTAGAGGCTCTGGAAAAAGCGGATAAAACAATAGACTCCCTCTGCTCAGAAACAGGGCTACCTATCAGCACTCTATCTGCAACTATCTTCTCTCTTGAAATGAAAGGCGTAATAAGATCCCTTCCAGGAAGCCTACTTCACTTTATTGTATAATAAGTAAAATCACGAAACGCCGTTTTGTGGTCTTTGATACGGCGTTTCATGGTCCTTGATACGCCATTTCAAAGATATCCGTAAGTCAATATAATAAAACCTCCTTTGAGCATTGCCCAAAGGAGGTTTTTGTTAGATTGTATAAAGGGTTATTTTATTTTGCTTTTGTTACAATTGGCAGGTACCAATTTTCGCGATTCATCAGCTTCTCATAAAGCTCTGCATTCTTTGCTCCATCTCTCTTGGAGATAGGCTCTGCGAGATAGCTGTTGTCATTACGTCTCATAGCTATACGCATAAGGGTGTAGTAACGCAGTCCCTCGAAGGCAGTCTCTAATGCCATCTCGTTTACGATGAGGTCTTCTACCATTTCTATCGAATCAGTTGTTTCAGAGATTGTCTTCTCTATACGATAGAGTGTGTCACACTCTGCATCACCGCTTCCACGCTTGTGGACGCCTATTGTATTATAGGTAGTAAAGGCATCGTTAGGGAAGTTTATCAGGTCTCCCGCCAATTCACGCTCTTCTGCTGGAATACGCTTTTCGTTCTCCTCATTACGCAAGCCGAACTTCAGCACTGCGAAGGCAGAATGTGGATATCCAGCACGACAAAGAGCCTCAGCATAGAGCAGATAGATATACTGCTTGCGATAGAGAGCTATGAAATCTGCTGGCAGTTTGTTGATTGTCTGAACATCTGAAGAGTAGTCGGATGTCACATCACGATTAAACTTTTTATTGGTATAATTGAAATGGAATCTCAAGTCGCCTGCACAATCTGCATAAGGAAGGTTGTCCTTTGGCGCCCATGTGGTATCCTTCTTGGTAGCTGATCTCTCAGTGAGTAATACGTAATCCTCTTCTCTTGAAATCTTTCTCATTGCCGCTGATGGTGTCACCTGAGCATAGTAATTATTGCTGATTACAGAGTTATATACAGTACCCAAAAGGCTCTTTATACCATTGAACTCTGTTGTCTCCATTGGTATGATAGAAATATTCTCGTCAGAGTTAGCTGATACAATATAATCATTTATAGTACTGCTTACTGTTCCTTTAGAGAAGTCACCTCCTACCACATTCCATCTTGCTCGAGCCATTCCTGTAGATATAGGACGACTAGTCTTTGTGAAATAGTCGTGCAAATATTTTGCAGCCTCAGCATAGCGTCCTGCCCACAGACACATCTCGCCCAATATTACTCTCAGAGGGATAAAGAACTTTTGGGAATCAAAACCATACACGGAACCATATTGTGGGAACTCCATCTCCTCATCGTCCTTGGAACCTACATACTGGCTAAGGTCACTAATGAAATAGTCACATATTCCCTGCATATCTGTATAATTCATATTCATTGCCTGCTGTGCATCTTCAACAGTCAGGAGTGGAGTGAGCACGAGGGGCACCTTTCCATAAATTTTTGCAAGCTGCAGATATGTCCATGCACGATATACCTTCACAGCGATGTACTCTCTTTTAAATATATACTTAGAGAGTCTCTGTGCCTCTGGATTAACATTTGCAAGATAATAGTTACAGTTGTTGACTATAGCATAGTAATCGCTTATTTGGTTATAGATATTCGCCTCGTCAGTCATTGGAACAACTGTAAGTGCCTTGATATCCGTCGTAGCATTGTCATTGACATGCATGAGGTCAGCACGTATTTCTCCCAACAATACTGTCCTGTCAGCAACAACCTGCATCTGGCGAATGATACCCATCACGCTATAAAGTGTATCCTCTGGAGTATCCAAAGAGTTATCACTTGCGAACTCCACCATTTCAGAATCCGTCTCAAGCATCTTCCCACATGACATGAATGAGAGGAGCAGTAATAATACTAAAAATATATTTTTCATTTTCATATTAAATTCTATCATTTAGAGATTTACCTTTACTCCGAATGCTAACGTACGACCTTTTCCAAGCAAGCCTCTGTCAATACCCTGCAAGAGAGCATTTCCTGATGCTGTACAATCTGGGTCACTTCCGAGATATTTCGTAATAGTGAAAACATTATTCACTGCGGCCCATACCGTAATACCCTGCAAGAAAGTACTGTTGATAGGTATTGCATACGAAAGTGTTATGTTTGACAACTTGAGGTAACTGCCATTTTCTATCCACCTGTCAGAGAAGCGGCTGTTGCCGTGAGGATCCTGATAGGATAGCCTTGGGATTTCTGTTACCTGTCCTTCTGTTGTCCATCTGCTGTTCATCGCCTTTGTCTGGTTGTAGAAGTATTTTCCACTCTCCAAGATGCTGCGCTCATAGTTATATATATCGTTACCTATTGAGTATGTAAATGCCATATCAAGAGCGAATCGTTTCCATTTCAGGTGACTGCTGAAGTTACCATAGATATCAGGATTAGGATCGCCTATTACGACACGGTCCTCTTCCCCTATCTTACCATCACCATTCGTATCCTGAAATTTCATATCACCAGCTTGGAAAGCAACCTTATTACCTGACTGGTCAAGGTAGTACTTACCGTCAGCCTGTGCCTCTGCCTCTGTAGAATATACACCGTTTGTCTTATATCCGTAGAAGAGTCCCACTGGATTTCCAACTTCTGAGATAATGGTAGCGCCATATGCTGTTGTAAGGAGTCTGTCAGCACCATTTCCAAGGTCTGTAAGCTTATTTTTGTAATGCCCCATTGTCATTCCTACTTCCCACTTCCAGTCCTTGTCATTGATTACCTTCACATCTGCGCGGAAGTCAAATCCAGAGTTACGCAGTTTTCCTGCATTTGTCCAGTTTTGTGCCAAGCCACTGGTCCATGCCACCTGCTGAAGTGTCAACAAGTCAGATGTCCAGGAAGCAAAATAATTGAATCCTACATGTAAGCGATTCTTGAAGAGGTTTGTCTCGAAGCCAACATTAAACTTACGTGTTGTCTCCCACTTCAATGTGTTATTACCTACATTTCCTAACATCAATCCCGTCAATGTAGCTCCCATCATAGATTTTGAAACGAAGTAAGTTTTTGATGCTGTATAATCAATGTTATCATTACCAGTAATTTCATAGCCAAGATTAAGGCGCAGGTAATCTATCATCTTTATGTCAGACATCCACTCTTCGTTACTCATCACCCATGAACCCTGAATGCTTGGGAAAAGGCCCCATCGTGTTCCGAACATCTTCAAGGCACTTGCATCATCACCGAAGCGTGAAGAAGCCTGTGCTGTGAGAGATACTGAAGCATAGTATTTCTCGGCATAGTTATAGTCACCAGCTACGTACCATGTAAGGTCTGTATACTTATCATCATCACCTGTTGTTGTCTTGTAGGACAGTGATGTTGACATGTTAGGTGTCTTATCGTTACCTGTATTATAACCATTCTGCACATTCACTTTATAGCGATTATTCATATAACGGAATCCACCAAAAGCCTTGATATAATTTGCACCATAACGATTTGTCCATGTCAACCTTGTATCTGATTGTATAGAGTTACATCTCGTAGCAAGAGAAGACACCTTATTCTGTACATAAACTATATCTGTCAAATCAGGCACACGGAACTGTGGAATACCTGTAATAGGCAGATAGTAGTTCTCATTGGTATTCACCAGGGTGAAATTGAAATCTTCAGAAATAGTGAAATACTTATTTAACTTATAGCTTGGTGCTACCGTAAATGTTACAAGACGGTTACCGAATGTATTTTTGTTTCTGCCATCACCATTATCCAATATGCTGACAGGATTTCCTAAACTTCTGTCGCTGGTGATTATGCTACCCTGAAGGTAGTCATCTGCCTCTGCAAGATAACCACTCAGATTACCATTGACATCATACGCATAAGGAGAAAGGAATGGTGCTTTAATCATTGCAAGGAAGTTTGGTGAGGTAATCGTTGTACTCTCAACATTATTGCTGACACCAACATCTCTCAAATCACGCTTTACATCACTGAATGACGCATCAAAGCGCACCTTCAGGTTGCGAATTATCTCAATATCCGTATTCAAACGCATATCAAAACGTGAGAAGTCATTACCCTTGAGTGTACTGTTTGCAGCAGAGTATCCTACAGAGAGGTTGTAACTTGCCACATCGTCACCACCCTGTACATTGATTCCGTAGCTCTGAGCATAGGAATTGCGATAGACTTCCTTCTTCCAATCTGTTGAGTTATGGTATTGAGGATAATAATAATATTTTGGATCAGACACCATGAATTTCATTGTTGACATATCGCTAACCTTTGGCGCCAACATTTCTGTTACGTATGTACGATAGTCTTCTGCCTCCATCATGGTAGGTGTCCTTGGTATAAACATAAACTTACCGCCTATTGTGAGGTCAATCTTTGTCGTCATGCTCTTGTTGCGCTTTGTCTTAATCAACAGTACACCATTTGCACCCTTGGCACCGTATAAGGCAGTACCATTCTTCATCACCTCAACACTTTCTATGTCATTGACATTAATGTTAGCTAACAGATTATTGAAATATCCGTCATGAAGCATCATTCCATCATATTTCATATCCATTATCACACCATCAACAACTACCAAAGGCTGTGCATTGGTGTTAAGGCTATTGATACCATTGATGAACATTACGTTACCAAGTCCATCGTTTCCTCCACGACTGACGGCACGGACATCTGCATTTAGCCTGTTCTGAACGAATGGGTCAACAGACATCTCGATACTATTGCCGAAACCAGTGGTTCCAGATATTCTGTTACCAGACGTATATGCTTTGTACGAAGAAGAAAAAGCATCCCTGTACATCTGAGCATCCACATGCATAGCGTCTTTACCGACTGCTATCTGCAATGGTGAGCACCCCTCCAGTGTCAGATATATGCTATTCACGTATTCAGGTACATCCTTCATGAGGTATACACCTTCAGCATTGGTCATAGCTGTAAATCGCTCATCACCATAGGCTTTTACCTGTACACCCGCTATCGGATTACCAGTGGCAGCATCTGTAACCTTTCCTCCTATTTCTTTCGCCTGCAGGAATGGAACAGACGCCAACGCTAATGTTAATGTTATATATGTTCTCTTATTCATAGCAAATTATTCAATTACAGGTTCAAGGTATATATAGTCCAAATACATTTCAGACGTTTCTGAATTAGTTTTTCTTTTGTTTGCGTTACCAGTAAGGGTTATCGTTACATAAGTACTCTGTCCAAACTGACAAACAGGGAATTCCATACCCGCCTCTAATATTATGTCCTCAACATCAATTTCTGGATTTGAGGCGAAACCATTTATATCACCTAAAGCCTTGCTTTGGGGATTACCCTCTTGATCATAGTAACTGATGGAAGCTTTGAACTTTACAGGTAATTTCTTGGTTGTTGTCTCATCTATGAACTTTTTTGACAATAAAACGACGTGCACATTATACTTTCCCGAAAGAATATCAGAAAGTTTATATGATACATCCCAAGTACCATTGGTTGTCTTTGGAGCTATACGGACATAAGCACCCTTATGAACTTGTGCCCTTTTCGCTTTATCTACAACTTCACCTGTAGAAATATTACACAGGGTACTTGTATAATCTGTTATATTCCAAGTATATTCACCTTCCTGCTCTATCTTCTTAAAGTATGTCTTTGTTGGATCAAACGGCCATTCGTCATAGCAGTACACAATGCCATTACTGCACTTTCTTGTAGTATTAGCCTTGCCTAAAAGTCCTGTACTTTCAAATGGCTTATAGAATACATGATATTCTGGAGTAGAGCGGTTATAGTGTACACTGATAATACTATCATTTGGTGAAGACTGCATTGACTTACTGAAAACAGCATCATCCAACAGTGCACGCATAGTATTATACTTCTGCAGAGAGTCACGCTTATCTACGTCATCGGCATAGTTGAAGTATTTTATTGTCTTGTTCCATGCTCTATTCCATCCATCATTAGTAGGAATGGCAGCGGTATAAACAGAGTCCTCGTCATTCAGCAAACCAATAGCTTCCAACATCTTGTTACGCTCATAGATAACAGAGTCAACATAGACAGGAACGCCATCTACATTACCACTGCTGATGCTGGCTTCCTCATTAAAGACGTCTTCATTATAGGAAGCTATACCTGCACCAACATCCTTGAAATCCTCATCATAAACCAAGGTTTCATATATTGTCTTATTGTACTCCAAAGGTGCTTTCATCACATGTAGAACACCATTACGCGTTTGGATATTACGCTTGTCTATTTCTACTCCATTGATAGATCCAGGAGCAATATCTACATACTTTCCGTTCAAAGCTTTATATCTGCCTTCAATAGCAGAGTGAGGAGAACGGATAATATGATTCTTGACAACAAAATTTTCTACAGATGAATCGCCTTGTGCTGTCTCTAAAACCTGCAACAGCGAATCTATGTTGTATGTCCCATTTACTGGTGCCATTAACGTTAGAGACTGACCACCTGACAATATATCTGCATAACTTGTTTCTGTCACCTTATGGTGTCTAAAAACCTTTGTATTTGCCAGCAACACAGCGAAGTCAGACAATTCCTCATGAGAGGCTATCTCTTCATACAAACTATTTGGGTTACTTCCTCCTGACACATTTTCATAATGGTCAGCCCAATCGGAACAAGATGTCATTACCGATAAAGGAGAAAGGAAGGCACCTATAGCCATCATCCCAAGTATCTTCCGATGTTTGTTCTTCATTGCTATCTTATTTTTTTTTACTCTAAACTTTAAACTCTACATTATAAACTTTATTAGTTTCTATCCTCGCCTTGTGGGCTAGCATAAACACTCTTTGGACACAATTCTATATAGTCAAATGACCATTCCCTATCTCCATCCAGAACCTGACGGAAACGTAACCAATTGTCCTGCCCCTCAACGAACTGTTGTGTAGTAAGAATTCTGCGCAAATGCTCAGTAGCATTTACACGGAAACTAATATAATCTGTTCCTGGCTTTCCATAGGAATTCGGACCAAGCATATATCCGAGGTTACGTAGTGTCTTGTCAATAGATACATTATATTCCTCGTCATTCTTAAGTTTCTCCTGATCTAATTCTATGAATTCCCATAGACCCCTACGCAAGTCGACAGGGATTCCGCAAGGTTCGTTGTTGAAATAAACCTGTACAACACCACGCTCCTCACCGGCAACGTATGCCAAACGAACTTCATAAAGTCCTGGAGGTGGGTTCGGTAATTTTATCTGCACATCATATTGTCCCTTTACTGCAACAGCATTTCCGAGGTACGAACTCCACCAAACGTTATCACAGTGTACACCGACAAATGACTCAGGAGAAATTTTCCATCCCTCTATATATCCACGCTTAAACGCGAAGAGATAATTTTCTTCCCATCCGAGATTACCACGGGCACCTTGGTTCATAAAATCAGCACTCAATGTTGTAGCATCAATACGCATACGGCAGTTGAGCGCCTTGTCGCGTACATCAGTGCTGTACTCCAGTAAGTCTTCAATATATAAATATCTACCATTAAGTGCCTGCTGGATGCTCTTACCACTCTCAGATTCTGTGAGAACTCTTACACCTTTCTGGCCCTGAAGCACCTTACCTTTATGCCCCTTACGATTTGCATACAACTGTCCTTGTGAACGACAGAAGCGTATCATTCCCTCATTCAACATTGTCTGCCAGAAATCCTCAGCATCTGCGACATCAGGTCGACAACATGATTCATAGATATCTCCATATGGAGCCCAGTCACTGTAATTTCCCAACCTGTTCATCAAATGGTAACTTACCCATCTATTCAACGGGTTCTTACGATTAGTGTAATCATTGTCATACAATCCAGCATCAAGAGGGAAAGTCTTATCATATACCTTCTTTGCATGTGCTATAAGGTCTTCAAGTGACCTTATGCCATGTTTTCTAAGAACCTCATTCGTTTCTACGAAGGCCGTATATTTGAAATAACGTTTTTCATAATAGTGCGCCTTCATGTCTTTTCCACCAAAACGCTTGTCCAAACCATCTGTCACAGAGTCAGGTTTTGATAATCTGCTTATACTATAAGTATTATCAATAAATTTCGTCAATGAATCTGACATATTTGTCAAACTGAGAGCTTGACAAAAAATACTTATCGTAGTATCCTCCTCCATCAGGTCAGGAAGGAACTGGTTGCTGGCACTCATTACCCTGTTGATAGTATGTACGACGCCATTTGTCACAGAATCATCTTTCTGAGTAATGAGAGACCTCTTATTCACATAAAGCAGTAGCGCATTATTATTATTAACGTCACTATCACTGGTAATCACAACATATCGGTCATCCATATTCATGGAAGGCAAAGTTCCATCACTATAGTCTGTGGTAAAATAAGCACCCTTATCTACTATATGGTTACGTACGATTGTGTCACATGTTTTTTCCGGAATATTCTGAACACTTTCATATCCTTGTTCTGCCAGATATGTCTTCATTGCTTCATTATCCGGAGCAAATACGGTATATTTACCATAAGTTCCCAGCATTGCAAAATAATTTGACACATTATCACCATCAGGAAGCATTGGTTTTGCTCTCTGCAACAGTTCAACGTACATACTGTACTTCTCAGGATGTTCAGCAAGCAATTCTGCTGCGGTCTTTTTTGTTGCAGAATAGAAGCCAGCGTCACCATCATTAACATCATTGTCCACGCAAGATGCCACACCCATCAGCAGCGCTGCTGCCAATAAAAAGTATAATGACTTGTTTCTCATATTTTGTATTATTTTTTTATTTTTGGAAATCTTCTGTATCTCCATATGCAGGGTTCTGCTTGAGATTAATATTCCGTTTCAACTCATCCTTATTTATTGGCCAGAAGAGTGTATATGGATTGCTAAGTTTGATTTGTATAGCATTAACGTTTATTTGATATTTTGTCGTTGCCTGCTTAGATAGGTAGGTGTTATTTCCTACACGTATCGAATAACGGACAAGGTCATACCAACGTTTTCCCTCAAACATAAACTCACGCTTGCGTTCCGGCAGAATCAAATCCTCCAGCATCTTTGTCATGTTTGAATTATAATCTGTTAATTTCAGGGCATCAGGATCACCTGCAGAAGTAATATTCCTGGCTCTGCGATTGACAGCATCCACCAAATCAAATGCCTGCTCAAAATATTCATTTCCTTTGAAAACGAGAGCCTCAGCCTTCATAAGCATTATGTCCGTAAGGCGATATACTATCCAGTTTGCATATGCATCACTACGACGATTTATATGTATGCCAGCAGAACTTTCGTCATTGAGTGTTTTAAGACGATTTGACATCTCAACAGATGAAGCAACATATTTTGCAATGGTTACTCTACCGTTCCTGCCTTCCATTGTACCATAAGCACGGCAATCGTCTTTAGCGAATACAGCATTAGTACCCGTTATAACGTCTTTTCTGTTTTCATCTGTTGTAGCCAGATTACCAAGAGGTGTTCCGTTCGTACCATAATATTGGGCTACATAATCGTTCGAACCTTGCTGGATTCTGAAAGACAATTCAAAGATACTCTCAAAACTGTTTCCTGTACCAAAAATCTCAGTTTGTGCATTTCCACATTTTGTACCACCATCTATACATTCCAGTATAAGAGGAATATCGTTGAAAAGCATCATATCACTGATTGTACCAAGATTGTCTTTCTTTTCTTCATATTGCTTTTTCTTATAGTCTATGATTAGGTCACAATAGCGGATTGTTTCATCAAAGTCACCCTTCCATAGATTCAGTTCGGCAAGCAAAGCGTAAATGGCATATCGTGTAACACGACTGCTATTCTCTCTGGCTTTAGATGCTGCATCGCTATTTTTCAATTTACTATCGTCATAATAACGACGCACAGCTTTGTCCTCCACACCTTTAAGGTCGTTGATAAGCATATCCAATGCCGGACCTATTTCCCACTTGCCATCCTGATAGGTAAAGGCAGCGGTCGGAGCCACTTCGAAATCCGCATCATCACTGATACTTGCCTGGAAAACCATCGGCACTGAACCAAAGGTTCTTAGAAGATAGAAATAGCACAAATCACGAATGAAAGTGGCCTCAGCTATAGTAGCCTGCAACTCAGCATACGTGTAGTTAGGATCTATTTCCTGAACTCCAGGTGCATAGTGAATAACGGTATTGCACCTGTTTATTGTCTGATATAAAATACTCCATAAAGTGAGAGAACTGGAAGGTAACAGTGTCTCTTTAAGAGCATCCAACAAATCATTATTGGAAGCTGTTCCTGCTACAATGTTTTCAGAGCGCAACTCACCCCAAACAGCCATGCGCAGTATACTCTCACGATTTTCGAGAGATTCATAACAGGAATTGAGAACACTTGTTACGTCTTTTTTCTCGGTCCAGTAATTCTCAAGTACCACATCATTAAGTGGTAATGTATCAAGATAGTCGCCACAAGAAGTAAAAACTGTGAGCAACAAAGTTGCGGAAAGAATAGTTAATGTCCTTTTCATAATCTTAGAACTGAATAGTTATACCGCCAGTAATAGATTTTGCCTTTGGTGTCTGAGCGCGGTCCATGACAATGCCGTAGCCGCCATAGCCAACTTCTGGGTCAGCACCTGAGTATTTCGTAATACAGAATACATTCTGAGCGGAAATATGGAAACTGAGTTGGGTCATACCCCATTTTTTGATAGTCTTTGTTGGGAAACTGTAAGAGAGTTGCGTATAGTTGAGACGAAGGAAAGAACCATCTTCAACAAAACGATCCGAACCTAGCCAGTTATAACCTGACCTATGCAATGCACGAGGAATCTCTGCGATATCGCCCTCTACACGCCAACGATAGTTGACAGCACGGCTTTGGTTAGCATTAGTGTACATTGCCTCTGCATCCATCCTATTGGCATTGATAATCTTATTGCCATAACGGAAATTGAATTGGTTATTAAGAGTCCAACGTCCAAACTTAAACTTAACGCCAAAACCGCCAGTTATCTTTGGAAGTGACGAACCAAGATATACGATATCAAGTTCATTGATTGTACCATCATGATTGACATCCTCATAAATGGCATCACCACCCTTGAATTCATGCATGGCAGAGGTTCCATAACAGAAGGTCATAGGCTTGGCATTACCCTTATCATCTGTTATCACATTACCAACAGCATCATGAACAACAGGAGCATTAGGACCACTTACGCCAGGAATCTCAGTCGGACTATAGTCGGTATATTGATACACGCCCTTATAACGGAATCCGTAAATAGCTCCAAATGGCTTATCTATCTCGACACGTGTCAAATATGATCCATTAGAATGATTAAAATCTGTATTAAGACTCCTCAAACAGGTTTCATCCATCTCCGTAATGATATTTCGGTTGTTAGCAAATGTAACGTTGATATCTATACCTAGTTTTCCGAACTTTATGAGGTTATTGGTATTAATATTGAACTCCCAACCTACATTCTCCATTTTACCTACATTATCGTAATCGAGTGTTGAGTATCCAGAAGATGTTGCAATAGCACGATTCCTCATAAGGAGGTCTTTCGTATATTGTCTGTAGAGTTCAAGGTTACCTGTAATCTTGTCATTGAGGAAACCAAAGTCGAAACCGAGGTTCCATGTCTTCTTTTCTTCCCATTTAAGCTGTTTCAACTGTATATTGGCTGGATATGTGGATCCACTTCCCATATATCCACCACCATTACGATACTTAGAGTAGAAAAGATAGTCACCTCCCGGCTGAGTACCCACGAGACCTACACCAGGACGTATAGAGAGCATTGACAACCAAGGTAGTTTTTCTTTTATCCATGGCTCACTGCTAATATTCCATCTTAAAGAGAAGGCAGGGAAAGTACCCCAACGGTTATCAGGACCAAACTTCGTAGAACCATCACGACGGATAGAAAAGTCTGCCATATACCTGCTCTTATATGCATAGTGTACAGAATATGTAAAATACAAAGAACGCCATTGACCAGCAGTGCTGCTGAAGTCACTTCCAATTACAGCTTCTGCGCCCGTACTCTGGATTGTTCCTGTAGGAAGTCCATATACAGCTGTACTTTGCGTTGTAGAACTACCATCAACAAGCTGGCCACGAAGCATCATCATCATCGAATGGTCTTCATTCTTAAAATGAGGAACGAAGGTCAGTGTATGTGTAGTAGTAATACCAAGACTCTTATATGCATAAGATGTTGAGCGGTTATTGTTTGAATTTGAATAATCACGCACATTCAAAGCGCTTGGCAGGAAGGTATCAACGTATTGATTGAAGATATCAAACACTATCTTACCCTCGTATTTCAACTGTGTCTTGCCCTCTTCTACTCCAAGAAGATTATAAACCAACTGGAATTCAGGGGAAATCTTATACGACTTATCTTCATTCTTTGCCAAATTAGCTACTGCCACAGGGTTAAACAACCACGCTCTGCCCGGTGCAGGGTTATACACTGCCACCTGGTCCTGCAGGGCAGTTGAGATGGTAGTAGGAATGTTGAAATAATATCCTAAATCATTACCATTATCATCACGAGCATAAACTGGAACATTAGGCATATACCTATACGCCACGTTCAACAGGTCGCTGTAGTTCTTCTGGTTCTTCGTATAAGTAAAAGCCAAGTTGGTGATAATTTTAATACGATCAGACACAAAGTAGTCAAGAGCTACACGGCTTGTCAAACGATCAAGAACCTGCTTGATGATTGAACCCGTTTCATGGTCATAACCGGCACCTATACGGAAATTTGCCTTCTCACCACCACCAGTAAGTGACAAATAATGATTCTGACGCCAACCTGTCTGTTGAACCTCGCTAACCCAATCAGTATTGGCAGCATAGTTCTGCCATCCCACATTACCAGACGAATAGTTAAACTCATCAATATTACTGTTACCACTCGACAATTGCGGATTGAAATAAGCCTCTTTCTGAAGCATAGTATATTCGTCACCCGTCAGCATCTTATAGCCCTTTGGCTGCCAAGTACCCGTAAGACGGAAATTATAACCTACACGTGTCTTACCACGACTACCACGCTTCAATTTAATTTCGATAACACCATTTGCACCTTGAGAACCCCATATTGCTGTTGCAGCAGCATCCTTTAATACGCTGATGCTTTCGATATCTTCAGGGTTGACATTCAAGAGTTCCGCAAATTTCTCATCCGTCGCGGATGTTATGTCTATACTGTTATTACGGTCACTTTCCCACACATTACCATCTACAACGATAAGTGGTTCTGATGAACCGTTAATAGAACTGACACCACGCAGACGCATAGAGGTTCCAGAACCAAGGTTTCCTGAATTACCGACAATATCAAGACCTGCAATACGACCTTGCAGAGCCTCATCAATTGTTGTCAATGCCAATCCCTCGAATTCCTTCGTTGAAATCGTCTGATTTGATGTAGATAACTCATTGTGGGGAATTGCCAATCCGGAGCCATTTCCACGACCCTTACTAACGACAGTAACTTCCGTAAGAGTTGTCTCATCGTCAAGAGTAATGTCATAAACCGTACCCTTAATGGCAACAGTCTTTGGCTTACATCCTACAAATGAGAATCTCAATTTGTTTTTAGGACTCTTAATCTTGAATGAAAAATTACCATTCATATCAGTTGTAGTAGAACTTACAATACGATTCGCATTATCTATTTCCACTACGTTTGCCTGCATAATAGGACCTAACGCATCAGATACTGTACCTGAAATGACATCATCGGCCTGTTGTGCAAAAGAACGCAATGCTGACAATGGGGTGAGGAGCATACACATCACCAACAACCCAAATATATTTTTGTACTTCATATTTCTATGTTCAATATTCTATATTCAATGTTCAATGACTACTCTATAGGCCCATCTATCAAATGAACAACAGCAGTAGATGTCGTATATAGCCCCGTTGCTGTTTCCTTATCATTGGAATTCGTGACATACTCACGTGCCATACGATTGTATTTCTTCTTCTCGTCATCCTTTAATACCATACGCTTAACGGAAGCAGATGACTGTGTCTTACGGACGTAAAGATTATTGTCTTTTAATTCTGCATATATTCTTACGAACTTTTGCGTCTCCGGATCTACCAATGATGTTTCATAACCATCTTCTGCTACATTTCCTGAACCAATGAACAAAGATCCATCCTGAATGTGTAGCAATAACATATTCATAATTCGAGTAGAGTCTGCCGCTCTCTTAGGTGATCCTTCTGGTTCAGCTTCCACATCTGCCCATGTTGGGAAATCTGCAAGGGAAGTATTTGTAGGAACATATACAGTATAGTGATATGTATTAAACAAACTGATGTTGGTATTTTTCACACATTCTTTGTTATCACGCGATGATTCCAACAATCCACTACCACTCAATAAATTCATAAACGTACTCATTTCTGGCACCTCTGCCAACAAATCCATAACATTCTTTTGAGTTGTCATTATTGGATCTTTAAGAACATATGTCTTACCATTACCAGCCTTGGTCTGGTCATATACAAACGATACATTAATCGGAGCACCCTCATTTATCTGACGACTACCCTCAACTGTCATACCAGAAGCGCCCATGGAAGCATTTTTTACACGTATCTCCTGACCACCTTTGGTACGATAATACTCATTTCCATTCTCAACATCACCAATGACAATATGGTTGTCCAAAATATCCTGCAGACGCTTTTTTATCAAATTATAATCTTCAATCTCTGTACTGTCCTCTGCAAGAGATCCATCAGTATTAAGCGCGCGCGTCCACGCACGCACGGTCTTGCGTTCCTCATCATAATAGAATCTGCAGAGCTCACGGCTACTCTTACCATATGAAACAGGATCTATATACCACTGCAATGCACCATTGCCTGGAATGAAGAAGCTATAACGTGAATTAAGAGAATTCAAATATACTTCATACTGATTTTCTTTTACAGCCCAACGCATAACCTTGAGGTTATTCTTTACCACAGCAGGGAACAAGACACTTACATAAGATGTTGGGGAATATACCCTATTTGTCAAATATACGGCTCCGTTACATCCCAACCATACACTATCAATTGCAGCACGCTCAACTCCCATAGGATCATTCGCGTCATTAAGAATACCACTAAACTTCGAAGGTACGCTCTCAGAGAATGTTGATAGCATATTATTATTTATAAGTCTTACGATAACATCATTAGGAACTTTATCCAAACTTCCATACTCCTCAAGAAGCACCTTGCCCTCCTGATTCGTAAAATACTCGGTAAGGGCAGAATTTGAAGGAACCATCATAACACTCATATTCTTTTGCATAGCAACCTCATCCGAAGAAGTAACGACGCCACTATAGTATGTGTTCCATCCTGGATCAAATTTCAATAATCCATCAGTAACATTGTTATCATCATCAGTATTAAGAACTTGTCCTCCCTGAGATTTCTCAGAGAAGAAGCGACGCTGATACAATCTATATTTTGAAAAATCACGATCTGGACGATTTTGGTATTGACGTATAGCATTCTCGCTAGTAATGCGACGCGGAACGGCAAAGCGATTTACAAGTTGATTCCACATTGAAACCTGAGGTTTGCTATCCACGATATCAGCAATACTCTTAAGAGGCATCATCACTTCCTGAACTTTATGGATAAAGCCATTACTACATTTTATATTATGCTGAATTACATTATCACCATTTACACTTGCATCACCAGGAGCACGATTCGTCATGTTATTAAACAAAAAATTATAATCGTCATTGGTGATTTTGTTATTGGTAAGATAACCTTCTATAAAATGCATCATAGGTGGTAATGTAGCATCTTTGAGAAGATATATTTTCTCAAGGTTCTCATCACGAAGTTTCTTCCATGTAGAATTGTTTGCCCAATCTTTCTCCTCCATATTAGGAAGGTCGGCTACATTAACCAAAGCGAGAGTATCACCAGGATCCTGAGACGTGATACGACGCATACACTGCCCCTCAAGAGGACCCTCTACACTGGAAAGATCATTCATCTGGTAACTGTTGTTAATGATTGATCCTTTCAACAGCAGGGATTTCTGAGATATTGATAAATCTTCATATCTCTTCACGCCCCATTCATTTTTCGCGTAAAAACGTTCAAATGCCTCATCGTCTGCAGCAAAAACTGTTTTACTACCCGTTTTGGCAAGGACTTCAGCAAGGCCAAGATCACCAATCATACGAACCATGTTGGTATAATTGCCCTGCTCTTCAAGATAACTGTAAATACTTGCGCCCCATCCTTCTGGGTCCGTCTCATCCAAGTCATACTTACTGCAAGAGGTAATCCCACAAGCAAGAAGCAGAGAGCAACCGGCAAGTATCAAATTCTTTTGTGGTTTTAGGAAATTAAACATATTTGTATTTTTGTGAAATAGATTTTTAACTTTTCAAACTATTAGGAACTTGTTTGCGATTGCAAAGGTAGATATTTATTATCTATCACTCTTCATCTTTTGTTTCCGTCTCTTTATTTATTATAACACATGCACCTTTATTTGCTTGAAATATATCAATAACTTTTCCTGATGTAACATTTGACAAGAGTAAATTTCTAATTATCTATGTTTTTTCTTATTTTTTTCATATCTTTGCCCCGTCCTAAACAATTTTACCGTAAAAAATGAAAAAACAAACCCTTTCTATTCTATCTTGTATATTAACATTGTTAGTATGCGTCCCAAGTGTCGCCCAGAACTGTATGCTGTCATTCACCAAACAGCTTAGCAGCAGTTTCCTTTATGAAATATACCAAGACAAGCAGGGCATGGTATGGGTGACGACAGAGAACGGGCTCAACCGGTATGACGGATACTCCTTTGAAACCTTCAATACTGCCGACGGACTGACATCCGACAATACTATTAACATCATACAGGGTGCGGACGGAAGATTATACGTAGGCACGTCAAGGGGACTGTGCAGAAGCACCAAAAACGGTTTTGAGCCTATAATCGACGAGATATACGGCGCCGTCCATCAATGGTATGTTACAGGGTTAGTAAAAACACATAAAGGCGAAATAATCGCTGCAACATCAGGAGGAGGATTATGCAAGGTTACGGCAGATGGCAAGTTTCGCAATATAACGGCAAAGATAGATGATGCCAAGTATTGTCGCAGCATTATTGAAGATAATCATGGGAATTTATGGGTAACAACTGACTACAAAAATATCTTATGCATACGTTCAACTTCGACAGGTGGTAAAGAGGATTATACCGTTATCGGCAGATACAGCCCTAAGACAGATGGCAGTGTAGCCGTCCTGTGTAAGGATAACAAAAACAATATTTATGTTGGCTACCTTAGCGGTGGAATATATTATAAAGGGGCAAGCGAGAACAGTTTTACCGCGATTCCATCGACAGAAAGCTACTCTATCAATACCATAGCATACCATTCCGGCAAGATATATGCCGGCACAGACGGCAATGGCGTCTTTATACTTAACGAGGGGGACATGTCCCTCAAGCCGCTGTCCCTGTACTCCCCAGAAGCAGACATATCGCGCTCCAAGGTTACCAGCATACTGTTTGATGCCGAGAACAATCTCTGGCTTGCGCTTAACCAAAAGGGTGTATTCCTGCAACCACATCAGCGTAACCAGTACGGCTATCTCGGACACCTGCAACTCGGTGGCGGAAACATCGGTGATGCCTGCGTCATTGCATTATATAAAGGAAGCAAAAACAATACCCTGTACGTTGCTACCGACAGAAATGGCATATACGGCTTGAAGGACCTGCGGCAGCCTGCCGTCGTCCACTACAAATCGCCTGCCACGGTTCTTACGATGACGGAGGACAACGACGGCAGGCTGTGGGTAGGGTCATACGCCGAAGGATGCGGATGGATTGACAGCAACGGCTCATACCATCGCATGCCATTCTCACATGGCACCGCTGCAGCCGTCTTTGATTTACAAAAGGATAATCAAGGAAGAATCTGGATAGGAACATTGGGTGACGGTCTAAAATGTTATGACCCCGTATCGGAGAAACTGACCGAATATCGTGCAAAAGTCGGCAAGAGGGAACAACTTATCAATAACTACATACTGCAGATGGAAATAAGCCCTGACGGTTCGATGCTGTTTGTAGGCACCTCTATGGGACTGGCTTGCCTGGACATCCCGTCAGGTAGCTGGACCAAGGTGTTGGGAACAGACTCTATTCTTAGCGGTCAGATGATAAGATGTATAAAGTACACCAACCAGGCTGGCCTATGGGCAGGAACATCCAAGGGTGCCTATCACTACGACATCGCCACGAAAAAACTGACCCAATACACGGAAGAAGACGGACTGCCCTCAAACCATATCGCCGGAATAGAGATTGACAACCAGCAACGCATATGGATAAGCACGAACAAGGGCATCTGCTCTATCGCCAGGCAAAAAGGCAAAATCCAAAGATACTACACCTCAAACGGCACACGCTCAAATGAGTTCAACAAGGGATGTTCCTACTACGCCAGCGACGGCATGCTGTTCTTTGGCGGCACATTGGGCGTCACATATTTTAATACACAGAAGATAAAGCCGTCAGCAAGGAAGCACCATGTCTCGCTTACAAAAATCCTTGTCGGCGACAAAAACGTAAGGGCAATGATGAAATCGGGAAAATTCACGGTATGCGATACTACAATCAACAACTGCCGCAAATTCGAGTTTTCCCATGCCGACAATAACATCACCATGCACTTCTCTACCCTGTCTTACGAAGCAGCACAACGCATCTCCTTTGCCTATTCTATAAACGATGGCAAATGGGTAACCATGGCGCCCGGTGTCAATACCCTCACACTCAGCAACCTGCAACCTGGCGACTATAACATACGCATCATAGCAACAGAAGGCGGCATGGTGTCTGAACAAAAGGAATTTGAGATAGTCGTCCACAATCCGTGGTATCTTACCCCATTTATGCGAATAATCTACTTCCTGGCAATCCTTTCTGCCATTGGCTATGGAATATGGCAGTTCATGAGGTATGGCAAGCAGCAACTGAAGATTCGTGAACACAGGAACGCTGAATTACTGCAAGAACAGAAACTGCAGTTCTTCATAAACATCTCCCACGAGATACGTACCCCGATGACCTTGATACTATTGCCGCTGCAACAGCTTATAAATGACGACAAGCATGCTGGCAGGCAGGCTATCTATACTTCCATGAAGCGAAATGCCGACCGCATACTGCGTCTTATCAACCAGATTATGGACCTTAGAAAGATTGACAAGGAACAGATGAGGATGCACATGCAGGAAACGGAGTTCATAGAATATAACCAACAGATAATAGACCTGTTCAACATTCAGGCAACGGCAAAAGGCATCGACCTGATTTTTATCCATTCCATCGACAAGATAATGGTATGGATAGACCGTGGAAACTTTGACAAGGTTATTACCAACCTGCTCTCCAACGCATTGAAATATACCAATAACGGAGGAAAAATCATCGTTACCGTCGAAACGTTTGAGAAACAGGTTACCGTAAAGGTATTTGACAATGGTGAATCCATACCTGATAACGAAATTCAAAATATCTTCCGCCGTTTTTACCAAACAAGTTCTTTCACCAATCTTAACAAAGCAGGAACTGGTGTTGGTCTTGATCTTGCACGTTCTATTGTTCTTATGCATCATGGAGAAATCAATGTACGCAACGTTGAGGGTGTTTCCGGCAACATCGACAGGGGCGTGGAGTTTTCTGTCACCATACCTCTTGGCTGCGACCATCTTACGGAAGAGGAAATGATAAAGTCAGAACCTTCCGCAGACAGCAATTCTGCCGAGGAATTTCCTATTGCCAGTGTCAGCGACGACACGGATTCTAACGATATGGAGGACATGGATATAGACGCGGCAACCTCTGAGTCACGACGCCCTACCATCGTCATCGTAGAGGATGAGGACGAAATCAGGAACTACCTCATGACCGAGTTCTCTGAGATATACAGGGTGCTGGCATTCCCCGACGGCAGCGAGGCTCTTCCTGTCATACTTCGTGAAAGACCCCAACTCATAATATCGGATATTATGATGCCACGAATGGACGGAAATACTCTTCTTGCCAAAGTACGTAACAACGTAAATACTAATCATATACCTATTGTTTTATTGACTGCAAAAGTCCGTGATGAGGAAAAACTGGAAAGTCTTGAACTCGGAGCCGACCTTTACATCACTAAGCCTTTCAATATGGATATTCTTAAACGTAATGTTGCCAACCTACTGAAAACAAGAAAAATGTTGAGGAACAAGTATGCTGGTAAGGAAACTCCTCAGGCAAAAATAGACAACATAGTGCTTGAAAGCCCCGATGAAAGACTTATCAACCGTATTATGGATGTGGTTAATAAAAACCTCAACAACTCAGATTTGAATATCGACATGATATGCAGTGAGGTAGGTATTAGTCGTGTACACCTGCACCGTAAAATGAAGGAGATGACAAACCAAACACCTCATGACTTCATACGCAATCTACGACTCAAACAGGCTGCACGATTGCTCGCCATGAAGGGACAAAGCATCACAGAGGTTGTCTATCACTGCGGTTTCAACAGCGCTACCTCTTTCTCAACTATGTTTAAGAAAATGTATGGCATGTCACCGCGTGAATACCAGCGGCAACATGCCGATTAAACCGTAATTTTATAGTTCAAACGGAATAACAGGAAGTCCGTTCTTACCCATAAGCGTTGCATTTATGGGGTTACTCTTCCATGCATAGCGTATCTTATCGCCTGTTGCATTGATTGTTATCTCTGAACCATGTGCCTTACCTGTAACAGTTTGCCACTTTCCATTGGAGAAAACCTCCATATCACCGGTTCCTTCACTGTCTTGAAGTGGCTGATCCATGATAACAACCATGTTGTCTCCTCTCTTCTCCATTCTGACTGGTTGTGGGCTTTGGATACCTTTATATAATGCCATCGCACAACGCTCTGCTACTTCACGCTTACGTAATGGATGAATATCGGAAGCCTCGCCAAGATCATGAGCAGCTGTTATTGTAGCATATGAATCATCCTTTGCAGAAAGACGCTGTTGTTCACGCAACTGTGACCAAGTACTGTCCTGAGGTTTTTCAGAGTAATCCATATAACCTGCCAACTGAACAATATTGAACTGCAAAGTTGGATTATCGAATATAGAACGCCAATTACCCATCAGTTTAGTAAGCATCCTACCATATTCCATAGGATTTCCAGTATTCGACTCTCCTTGATACCATACCACGCCTTTTATTGCATAGGGAGCAAGTGGATATATCATTCCATTATAAAGTACAGAGGCCTGATTATTAGTATTTATCTTGCCACCAAGCGGTCCCTCCGGCATCAGGGAACCGGCCTTTATCTTCCATTCCAAAGAAAGGGGTACAGTAGTCTTGTCCCCGTCAAAAACTATCTCATGCGGTTTATCCTTGAAGAAATTTGCCATTCCACTTTTGACAATAATACGCACTGCTATAGTGTTATCACCCTCATGGAGCAAACCTGCAGGAATAGTATATCGACGCGGAGGATATTGGTAATATGTCACACCAACCTGCTTGCCATTCACATAAGTATAATCCATATCATGGAATGTTCCAAGCAATAATCTGGCAGACTTTCCTGCATGTGCCTTGTCAATATTGACATGCTGTCTCAGCCAGATGGAGCCTGTTATTGGCTTTCCCTTATGCCTTGCCCACAACCAATTATCATACTGATTATATGTATTCCACGACTCATCAGAACATGAACTCTCAGCATATTTTCCACTAATTCCTGGGTCAGTTATATTCATTGTATTGAACCATACATCATTGGCACGGTTATTTGCCTTTGTCTGGTCTGCAATATATGCAGAATCGGTATATAGAAGAAACGTGCTGTAATAATCCGTATTCTTCAAGGAGTCTATATTGAGCCATGCCTGTATCGGAGAACCGCCAAGCGAAGACTGTATAATACCTTGCGGAACACCTGTTTCCTCATACATCTTACGAGCAAGGAAATAGCCTAATGCTGAAAAAGTCCAGACATTCTGCTTTGTAGGAGTTTTCCATACGATGTTGGCCTTGACATCCTTGTCTTCCGTAACACTCGCCTTTGTCCTTACTTGGAACAGACGTATCTTATCATTATTATAATTATCTATTTCAGTAGTATATTGCGGATATACACGCTCTATGTTGACATCTACATTAGACTGTCCCGAACATAGCCACACATCACCTACCATGATATCCTCCAATACCTTGTCATTTACTGCCATTGTATATGGACCACCAGCTTTCTGCTTAGGGACCACCACCTGCCATCTTCCATTGGAATCTGCAGTAGCAGAATATTTCTTGCCACGAAATTCCACTGTGACTGTCTCACCCTGACCTGCCCAACCCCATACAGGGATGTCCTGCCCGCGTTGCAATACCATGTGTGACTGAAACAAAGCGGGCAGTGTGACACCGCCCGCTGTTGCTATCATACTAATACAAGTTAGCACCAGAAGCACTATACTTCTTGCTCTTCCTAATAATGATAATCTTGCCATTTTCAATATACTTTCCGTCAGATATCTGACCTTTAACATTTGACCATTGACCATTATTTACTTCCCTGACACCTGTTGTATCACTACTGAAACGCCAACTGTCAAACTTTACATCACCGTTGGTACATACGAAGTAAATGTTATTAATAATACCCGTGAGTTCCTCTGTAAGTTCACCTACTACCTCTTCAAAGTCATTGCTGGATATCTCTATCGTAGCAATAGCTTCTCCATCCTGTTCCTTACGTACCTCTATAGTTCCCGTTCCAGACGCATTCAATATAACGCTCTTTGCCTTTCCTTCACCTAATGAGCAATTAACACCATAAACAGAAGTCCATGCATTCTTTGGCATATTAACGAGTGTATTGCCAGGAGTAGTTGTTGCTTCAACAAATACCCCTGCACCATTATTCATCGTCTCTGCCTGCTGCTCGGCATAGGGATTGACACGTACACCGGTAAGCTGTGAGACACCTGTGATGGCTGCCGTACTGGCAGTAAGACCGTTGATATAGGGCTTGTTCCTAAGAACCTTTATGCCAATAGTGTTGGTCTGAAGGTTACGATAGCCGCCTGCATAACCATTCTTGTCTTCTAGCCATTGGGTATGGTAGAACATGTAATACTGGCTGCCGAACTGCTGCAGGTGGCTGTGATTGTTTCCGTAAGGATAACCTAAATTACCCGGGTTTGGAAGCATTTCTCCACCATATGTCCAACTGTCAGCAAGAGGCTCGTCAGACATGAGCCATATTATTGAGCAGGAAGAGGGGGCGGTCTTGCTGCTATAGTCTGACCAGTTGCTTGCTATGGTCCAACGGGTGCAATAGCTGTAAACCCACTGTTTGCCGATAAAGTTAAGCTCATTGGCTTCAAAATGGCAGGGGGCACTGATGACAGCTATATCGGAGGTGTTGAACGAGATAAGGTCATCAGCAAGCTTCACAATGCGTGCATTGCCTGGATAAAGTGCAGACCCCTCTGATTGTATGTCACCGCCACCAAAAGCAAGGTATGCCTCACCAGTACTTGGATTGATAGCTGCACCTGGATCGATAATGCCGCTTATAGAACCTATTCCTTGTGTGCTACCATCAATGAGCGCCTTACCTAGAGGATCTGTCCATGGACCTACAGGAGAAGTTGATGTCAAGACACCTATACTACCTCCACCATTAGTAAAATACATATAGAAATGTGTCAAGCCATCGCTCTCTTCACGGCTGATGATGGACGGTGCCCATGCGCGGCTTATCCAAGGTGCTATCGCCTTAACATCAATAACACCATGATTAGTCCAGTTGGACATATCATTGGTTGACATACATACAAGTGAAGTTATCTTGCTGTAGTTGTTGGCAACTATTCCCTTGGTAACGTCAAACTGCTGCTGGTCACAAGTTCCATACACGTAAAGACGGCCATCATACTCTACAGCTGTAGGATCAGCTAAATATTGATAAGGATTTATAGGATTACCATATCCTGCAGTCTTAGGAGACGTAGGAACCTCTTCTGGCTCTCCTTCTTTTTCAAATACAAAGGTATAGAAAAGTCCTGGTTGCAATGTTGTCACAAGTCTCTTCGTTGAAACATTATAATCACCCGTAACATCTATCTTCTTTGCATTTACACTCTCGCCAGTAACTATTGCCGACACTTTATTTGCCACAAAGGGATTACAGACAACGGTAAAATTTACAGCTACAGACTGAGGATTCAATACAAAGACAGTTATCGTATTACCATCATCACTAATATATGATGAGCCTCCGATAAGTTTATCATAATTTACGGTCTGGCTATTAGGCTGTGGTATTTCCGCAAACCCATTCTTTGTCGTATATATACGCGTCTTACCTGTTGCATATTTAGCATAATGACTGAATACCCACGCACGTTTCCAAAGTTGCGTAGAACTTCCACCATGATTGGAAGCAAAGAAATCATCAAGCATATTATAATAAACATATCCTGTATAATAATTCTGCATTGCGATTTCTATATTCTCTATCATTCTATATTCAAACTTGAACTCACCACCATATGCACCATATCCATAGTCCTTATAGTCTGTACCCTCAGTATAGTTAATAAGATACTCTGTCATCCAATGCGGCTTACCCAAATCATAGATATTCTTTGAAAAAGAAACATCGTTGGAGCCATAGAAGTGGTTACCATATATATCAATATTATTTGTGGCGTCAGCAATGCCAAGAAGTGTTGTGTTATAATTCTTCTGCCCCCATCCGAAGGTCTCAGGACCCATGATTTTACACTTTGGATCTACAGCAGCCCGTGCTGCTTTTACCATAGCTGCCATCTGCTGCGGAGTATATATACAACTCTCATATGTTGCAGAACTTCCCCCCTCTGTAGGAGTATAATCGCACTCATTCTGAATAGAGATAATGTCAATAGGGGCTCCCGCTTTCTCCATCGCAGCACGATAGCGCTCCAGATAATCAGCAAAGTCTGACATTTTATCATCAAGGATGGTTGAACCTGAAGAGCTGTCGCCGCCCCATTTTGACGGAACAAGAGGATATACCCATGTTCCGAATGAATTTTGGTATGGTTGGGTGAAACCGTCCTTTTTGTATTGAATAGGGGGGGTCCAAGGAGTAGCAAATACCATAAGATTAGGATTAATCTTACGTGCCCACTTTACAGGGTTACTATACTCGGGATATGTCTTGTTCCATGATGACTCATCGGGACTGATACGCAGTCGCATGATGTTCAGGCCCACCTGACCTTCTCCCTGTCCCCAGAGCAGGTTCACCTTTTCCTGAGTATATATATCAGCCCACTGGCCGTTCATACCAGTACCGCCAAAACCATCAATCTTCTGGTATTTGATAGGCTCAGCCCTAATGTACACAGAACCTGATGTGACAACAGCGCTCGCACACAATGGACTCAATAAAGTCAGGGAACCAAAGATACTAAGAATTTTTGCTCTATCCATTTCAATATTTTTATATTCAATGTTCAATATTTCAATAGCTGAAGCATCCTCTCCGCATATCTTTTACCTATAATACGATACCCCTCAGCCGTAAAATGCAGTTTATCTGATTTTCCGGGACATCCCAAAGAGGATATCGGATATGCCGTAGGTATATCGTCATGTATATTGTCGATAATGGAATTGTGCAGATAGCAGCATCCTCCATCCACCTTTGTAAGTAGTTCTCCAACGAGAAGTGGTACATTCTCTGCTTTCAATCCAAGTTCTTTCAGCATACGACCATATATAAGATTAACACGGGAAGGCCATGTCTTCTGACCATTATCCGTACAACCCTGATGCAACAGAATGCCTTTTATAACACCCACTTGCTGCGCCTTTTTAGCCAATTCCATCAGTCTACGAAATGGCTTGTTGTCATAGTCTCTGCAGAAACCCTTGAACCAGTCAGCACTGTTAGAAATTACACTATCTGTCTTGTCCTCATCATAAAGATCTATACTAGCGCCTCCCACAGCAACATTTATGACTCCCACAATAATAGAATCGGGCAAATTCTCTACCATAGTACGTCCGAAATAATCTGCAGGAGTAAGGCCTGTCCACGCACGACATAGCGGTGGTACAGCAATATACCACTTTCCCTTCTTTCTTCCGGTATTTGGCATATCCACTCCCGCCATCATCAGGAAACGTGGAGAAATATTCATGAAATCCTGTTCTTCCACTTTCGCATTTCCTTCCATATTCGATTGTCCGAAACAGAGGTAAATGTGAAAGTTAGGATTAAACCCTGAGGGTTGAGTTATCTTACCAGCAACATTTCTTCCGTCATTAAAATTCAGTGCAGTATTCTTTTCATAGAAAGATCTTACCTCCTGAGCACTTATTTTAATCGTCAAGAGTAGCGCCAGTAGCACTATATTTCTTACCATTTCTTACTATTATTATTCTGTTATTTATAATATACTTACCATCCTTTTGTTTCATAGCAGCAGAGTCTGATGTGAGGTCCCTAATTCCTGTTGGCTGTGGAACGAGTTTCAAATTGCATGATGTCAGCAACAAACCTTGCCATCCAGTATTGACTCCAGCGAACTTAATAATATAGTTTCCTGCTTCCTTTACCTCAAATTCGAGAACATGTACAGTAGCACTGCTAAGGTCTGTTCCTGTTGAACTTCCTGCATTAGGAGCCGAAGCATATTCTTCACCTGAAGCTATCACTGTGTTGCCTCTAAAAATCTGTGCCTTGTATGTAGAGGTACCATCCCATGCAGCCATAGTATAATATAATTTATACTTACCAGCCTTCAGGGTTAATGAATAATCTGCCTGAGTTCCATATTGGCAGTCATTAAACCTCCAATATATAGCCTTAGGATATATTCCGGGGAAACCAGACATTACACGGGAACCATCACCATAAGAATTTGGATAAGAATGGACTACATCATTCTCTTGTGTCACAATCCAACCTGGAGGTAACGTTCCTGCAAGAACATTTGTAAAATCAAGATTGTATACAATAGTCGTATCTTCAAATATTGGTTCTATCGTTACAATATCATCAGGCATAGTGAATGTCCCTTCATCTGAAATTGTTACTCCACCATGGATAATATTCCATCCTGAAAGAACAAAACCATCATTTGGATGTACGGAGATATTTACAGTTTCACCTTCCGCAGCTTCTTCTACAGACTCTACATAACCACCTTCTGCCTCACGTATAGTAACAGCAAACTTCTCTGCTTCTTGACCTGTTGGAGTGATTATAACCTGGTCCAAATAAGCATTTACTCCACCAGTATTAGTAATTATAATATTATTATTACCAGCTTTCAGAGACAATGTTGCCGTTATTTTTTTCCATTCGTTGACAGCTGTCTTTTCCAGAACTGGCTCCTTGTAGCTCCTTAACCTCTGTACCTTCATCTTACCACCACTACTGCCATTGGTGGTATAACGTAGAGTAACATTATAATTACCATCAGCTGATGCATTATATACAGCTTTCAAAGCTCCTGCAGTATTTGTTCCCATTATCATGAAGCCATTGCCTGAATGACCTCTCACATTTGGATGAGACGCATAAGGGAAGGTAACACATTGACTAATATTCTTATAATTAAGATCTTCAGCCTCCAATATCACTTCACCATCATATGCATCTGGCTGCTTTGGGGTTTCCAATGCTGTAGAAGGAGCAACATCAGTACGGCGAACTGTCTCTACACCAGAACAGTTGATGGTTAAATCAATAGGACCATTGTGTGCCACCTCTATTGTCCACTTTCCACTTTCTGCATCCCAACTTGTTGTTTTCGTTGCTGTTGCCTCAGCACGCAGAGTCATTGTACATGTTGGTTCTGACGTTGCACCATTGACAATAATCCTGTCAACCACATTTTTCATCGTATCGCAACGATAATTATTGAGATAAAAGTCTATATGGTCTTCATACTCTCTTATTATACCACTACTCAACTTACCATATCTGAGGTCAAGACTTGAGCAGGTGTTATATTTCAGCGGAATATTTGCGCTGGCAACCTCCTTCGAATTCAAATATGTATAAGGAGTATATGTAACCAGTTGGTTCTTAAACCTTGACACAAAAAGGTCGCCTGTGCTGACCTGCTCGTATGCATTGTTGAACTTAGCTGTCTTAATTGATTGAGATGAAAATGCAGAAGAGCGCTTGGTCTTCTTTACCTGGTTTGGTATACTCTTTGCTACATCGTCATACAATTCCGGAACCATAGGAATCGTCTTATATCGTCCTGTGCTCTTGAAGTAGCAATAGTTATTCATCCATTGTCCATTGTTACGGTTGAACGGATCCGTCTGCTTGTACAAACCATCATACAAATCACCCCAAGTAGCATACTTATCTTCGTCACTACCCGAAGTGATATCATTGATGATGACATACTTTGTCTCTCCCACTACCTCTTCACGGGTAGGTATATACATTGTTCCGTCGATAATCTTTCGGAACATGTCTATCCAGACGTTGTCAAAACCGGGGAAGTGTCCCCAGTTTCGCTGCGTGTATCCTGCAGCATCCGTAGTGTTATTAAGATTCTGGAAATCCTCTGTCCATATCAGCTCAGGACCGTCCCATACGGCACCGCCATTCTGACATGTCTGTTCCATAACTGTTCCTATGCCGGCAGATACAGGATATTTGCATGTATTCTCGCCTACCAAATCATCAATGGCACCATTCCAACCACAGTTGTCATAGCGTACACCATAGTTCTTTGCAAGTCCTGCAATAAATGGGCCGAAGGTTACACTCTCATTGTTATAGAAACATGATGATGTCGTATATTTGTACAACCACAAAATTGCCTCTGGGTATTGGCGACACGCCTCCAACAAATCCTTGTTGCGTTTCAGCATACCATTTGGATTAAGAGGATGCGACCATACATTACCACAGAAACTGATGGTCAGGAAACCACCATACTTATGTGACATCGGAACCAGTTTTGCGAACAGAGCTATGCGAGATGTCTGTGAACTGCTGCTCTTATCGCCCGCTTCATCAAAGCCCCAAAACTGTTCAGCATAGTTCCAACCTAAGAAGTTTGGGTATTGTTTGAAGAAGTATTCAAAAGTCTCCAGGTCATCATCCTGTATATGTGTATGTCCTCCCGATGCAGGCTGACATGTGAACCACATATTGTTCTTCTGACATACCGAAGCCCATGACTTATATGTCCTGATAGCATTCTGAGGCCTCTTATAGACACCTCTTTCCACATCGTATGCACATGACAAGGAAAGGTTCATACACACATATGGTTTGATGTCATCTGGCACGAGATCAATGATTTTCTGCGGATCTGCAGCATTCCACACATCTATATGCACTAACCACAACGGATGTTGTGAATCTATTGGACGACGCTCCTGCGCTTTCACCGTAGTAACTGCGGTGAGAGTCATAAGAGCTATAACTAAAAATCTTCTAAAAATTCTCATTGTCATCTTTTTCTTCTTTAGACTCTAAACTTTAAACTTTATTTAAATATTTGCTTTCCAGCGTTCGTATGCTTCTTTGTAAGCGTTTGTATCCTCTACCGGTTTCTCTGTTGCCATCAGACGCAGTGTTGCGAAAGCTTCGCTACTGTCCTTGTATATGCCACTACCTATTCCGGCACCCTTTGCAGCCCCTATGCTGCCGTCTGTCTCATACAATTCTATTGTTGCACCTGTAACAGCAGCAAGTGTACGACGGAATAATGGTGAGAGGAACAGATTTGCGTGACCTGCCTTGATGGTCTTGATGTCCATACCCATCTGCTGCATTATCTCCATTCCATATGCAAAAGAGAATGCTATTCCCTCCTGTGCTGCACGTATTACATGAGCTTTAGTATGGATATTAAAGTTTATTCCGTGAATAGAAGCACCTGGGTTCTTGTTCTCCAACACTCTCTCAGCACCATTTCCGAACGGTATAACCGAAAGTCCCTCAGCTCCTACGGGAACACTCTCTGCAAGGTCGTTCATCTCAGCATATGATATACCCTCTGGTGCTACTGTACGTTTCATCCACGCATTCAGGATGCCTGTGCCGTTGATGCACAACAATACGCCCAAACGGGTCTTGTCCTCTGTATAGTTTACGTGAGCAAAAGTGTTTACCCTACTCTTTGGGTCATAGTTTACTTCTCCCAACACACCATACACCACACCTGACGTACCGCCTGTTGCTGCTATCTCTCCTGGTTCAAGAACGTTCAGCGAGAGAGCATTATTAGGCTGATCACCTCCACGATAGCTTACTGGAGTACCCTCTGGTATTCCAAGTTCCTTTGCAGCCTCAGCACTAACGCTACCCTGTACTGCGAAAGTAGGTACTATGTCGGCAATCATGTCGTTACGGAATCCATAGTGACTGAACAGAAATTCAGCAGGCTTCTTCTCCTTGAAGTCCCACATCATGCCCTCTGACAGACCACTGACTGTTGTAGTCATCTTTCCTGTGAGCTTCAGTGCGAGATAGTCACCAGGAAGCATCACCTTATATATCTTATTATATATCTCTGGCTCATTCTCCTTCACCCATGCCAGCTTAGCTGCAGTAAAGTTGCCTGGAGAATTGAGCAGATGTGTCAAACACTTCTCTGCTCCAAGACTGTTGAAAGCCTCTTCTCCGTAAGGAACAGCACGAGAGTCACACCATATAATAGCATCTCGTAATGGTTTTCCTTCTTTATCTACACAAACGAGTCCGTGCATCTGATATGAGATACCTATTGCCTTTACTTCAGACAATGGCTTTGAATTCTGCTCTGCCACCTTGCAGAGAGCCTGCTTTGCATATGTCCACCAACTTTCCGGGTCTTGTTCAGCCCAGCCGGCCTTCTTTGCCTTGATAGGAGCCTCCTTGTCTGGACAAAATGCTGAAGCAACTGTCTTTCCTGTCTTACTGTCAACGAGCGAAACCTTGACGCTCGAAGAACCTACATCAAATCCTAATAACATATATATTCTATTTTTATTTTTAATTCTTAATTCTTAACTCTCATCACCTCCTCAGGCTTTCCTTTCCGAAGAGATACTGATTCTTGTATCCTCCGAAGTCAAGCACAATCTTCTCAAGTACAATACCAGGGTCATTTGGTATGAATATGAGTGTATGTTTAGAGTCTGCCGTTGAAGACATGGGGATTTCCACTACTTTCTCTATCACACGGTGTGCTATTGTCGGATAATACTTGTCATATATATTCTCTGGAGCTTCGTTCATATCACTATTGAAATTCACAGTTACAGGGTCGCCATCGTCAATCTTCAGGGAGTATGTCAAACCTCCCTTGTTGAGATAGTCAAGGGTAGATTTAGTAACAATGTGTACTTTTACTTTGTCTGTCGGTTTTTTGCAGACAAAACTGTATGTCAGAGAAGCATCCTGTATGTCACCAGTCTGTGGCATCAACGTCATAGCACTCAGAGTGCGGCCCATATGTGGTATTACAGTCCATTGTGCTCCATTACCATCTGTCTTACCGCTAAAGTGCTCTGCCTCCATTGATATATAACCTTTCGCATCATCTTCAAAGATATTCTTCACATCTTCCGCACGATACAACTTTGGCAACATATCTGCCCTGAAAGAATCATTCCAAGAGGTATATCCTATGTGCTTCTGTATCATCATTCCATCCCATTTATCTCCTGCAATGTCCTTGTTGTACTGCCTCATCAGTTCTCCATCGCGCTTGAATGCCTTCTCGCATCTGTCCGCCCAGCAGTTCATTGCTGCGTCACCTTTCTTGTGGAGTGCATTGTTCATTGCCTGTGCATAGTACATGTCATACAGGTTTCCCATGAACTGAACAGGGAAGAGTATCAGCTGAAAGTATGCATCACGAGCCTTGGGGCATATTCTTGCATACTGTCTCAATGCCTGCATTTCAAGAGTCTTCCATTCATCAACCACCTGTGCCCATTCTCCTGATTCGAGGTTATAGGTCTTTGCATCCAGCATTTCCGGAGTAACACGTCCTGCCAGTTTGCAATATCTGTTCAATATGCATGCAGCCTCGCCAGCCTCTTCCTGACCTACGACGGTAGCACAGAATGATGCTGTATGGTTTGACACCAGTGTTGATGGAGTATATTTGTTTGTTCCTTGCCATGCGAGGTCCATGAAGAGTTGTATAGGATATTCCATCGGCTTAAGGTCACCGACATTTAAAATCCATAGTTTATCTATGCCATTTTCATAAGCCAATGACAATTGCTCCCACATATTCTGGATAGGTGTACAATTGAGCACCTTACTATTACGTGGTGCTCCAACATAGTCCACATGATAATAGAGTCCCCATCCACCTGGGTGCTTGCGCTCTTTGGCATTAGGCACACGACGTACATTTCCCCAGTTGTCGTCACATAGCAGCATGATGACATCGTCAGGCACTCTCATGCCGTCATCATAGTAGTCCTGCACCTCCTTGTACAACGCCCACAGCTGAGGCACTTCCTTTGCAGGCTTACCATGAACCTTGCTGATAATCTTGCGTTGGTTCTCAACTACACTCTCAAGAAGCTTTGTGTTGCGCTCCTCGCTCATGGCCATATCACCATCGCCACGCATGCCAATAGTGATGATGTCCTCTGTATGCTTGTTACGCTCTACACCGCCTTGCCAGAACTTATCAAGTTCAGCCTTGTTGGTGGCATAGTTCCATTGATGTGTGTCCTGCTGACGGCTCTTCAGATCCTGTGCGTCAGCATTGGGGTCGTCAGAATGTCCGTGCCACTCCTTCTGGGAGCGTGCCATAGGCTCATGGTGTGATGTACCCACCATAACACCCATATCGTCTGCCGTCTTCATATTCAGCGGATCGTCAGCATAGAAAGCCCATGACCACATAGCTGGCCATATATAGTTACCCTTCAGGCGCAACATAAGCTCAAAGACCTTCTCATAGAACTCATGACCACCATAGTTTGTCTTAAAAGTGTTCTTCACCCAAGTGGTAAGACATGGAGCCTCATCATTAAGGAATATTCCACGATAGCGTACTGCCGGTTCTCCGTCAGTATATATGCCGTTGTTTATGTATATAGCCTCCTGCTTCCTTACTGGCACGTCCATCCAATAATACCAAGGTGACACACCAGCCTGCTGAGACAACTCATAGATGCCATACACCGTTCCGCGCCTGTCAGAACCTGCTATTATGAGACTGCCGTCACAGATGGTGAGGATATACTTCTCAATCTTACCCTTGAGAGCCTTGCCGTCTATCTTGCCGCTCTTGACAAGTGCATCAATAGCCTTGCTTTTGCCGATTGTTCCTATAATAATCTTCGTAGCATTACCTGATTCGTTAGGCTGGATCTCCACTTTGGCTTCAACTATGGCATTAAGGTCTTTTGCAAGATTCTTTGCTGCCAGTTTCACAGCCACGTTGTCTTTGTCACTCACTATGATGCTCACTGCACCGCCTTTCTTGCATAACAACATGTCACCTTTGTCAAACGCAACAAATCTATCTGCTGCAAAAGCTGCCAGTGAAGTCAATGCAAATGTCAGTACTGATACTGCAATTCTGAATATATTTTTCTTCGTTCCCATATTCTGTTTTATTCTAGATTTTTCAGATTTCGGTTCGAAATATTATTATTTCATGCCGCAAAGGTACAAAAAAAATATATTATTACTCATTATTTATTATTACACGAACTTTTTCTCATGTAACATAGATTTTTGTTCTATATAATAATGTTTATCCTCTAATCTATTTGATACATATCAATATCTACATAGCCACCAGGATTCTTTGTGGCATAATTGAATATCGCAAAGCGCGTTCCCATGAAGAAGCGGCGGTAATCAAACTGCATCCTGAAATTCTCACCAATCTCCTGAAAATTCTTGCCGTCAGTACTGTAATAGAAGGTGGCCTTATTCTGATGATTGGTAAAATCTGCCTCTATGCGCAACCATATGGTTTTGTCCTTCAGGGCAACACGATCCTTTTCATCAATATCAACACTTGTCACCAATTTGTCGCTATCGCGCAAGTTTACTGTCTGGTTTGTCATGCTCAGCTCATAGTTCTTACCCTTGCGTTCTATGGTCAGCACTCCTGAATGTCCGTTGAAGGCAGCCATTCCGGCACGATCGCCATCCTTCATCTTGCTGACATCAAGCTTCACAGTTGCTGTACTCTTAGGTCCCATCATACGCTGTGACAGGGTGTTGTGCGCTACATACAGGTTATCCTCCTTGCGGGCAGTCTTCAGCCTGAGCCATCCCTTGCGCTCGCTAAGTGACCACGCCTCGTTAATAGTATTATGGTTCCATTGCCACTCCAATTTCAGTTTCTCTCCGCTGAAATCGTCAGACGCAACGATGCTCTTTGTCTCCTGCCCGCTTATCGGGCGGTCCATAACCTTTGCGATGTGTCCTTGCTCATCACCCAGCATTGGCCATCCGTCCACCCATCTGCAAGGCATCAGTACTGGTACGCGACCTATTCCGCCTCTGTCCTGGAAGATTATGCCCCACCAACTGCCATCAGGAGCATCTACGATTGTTCCCTGACCTACTCCACCGTAGGTATCGAATTCATCCTCAAGTATGACCTTCTTCTCCCAAGGGCCTGTAATCTTGTCAGCACGATAGCACACCTGGCGGCGCACATGTCCTCGTGGCCAGCTAATCATAAGCAGGTAGTAGCGTCCGTCATGCATAATGGCACGACTGCCCTCAAGCAGGCCGTTCTCTTCAGCATCACGCTGGAATATCCTCATATTTACACCTGTAGAATCTACATCGCTCAGATCGTTCTTCAACTGAGCCACCTCACCAGTGCCATAGAAGACATACACCTTATCATTCACCTCGTCAAAGAGCAGTGAGTTGTCATGAAAATGCCTTGGACGTGAAACGAGTTTCCAAGGACCTTCTGCTTTATCAGCAACATATATGGAAGACTTCCAGGGCTTATCATTGGGTGAGAAGAGAATATAGAATTTTCCATTATGGTAGCGCAGCGATGTGGCCCACTGTCCTCGTCCATATACGGTAGTACCACCCATCATGTCGTAGTTGGGAGTATCGTGAAGACTATCGAAGACATAGCTTATGATTTCCCAGTTCACAAGGTCTTTAGATTTCATAATAGGAGCGCCTGGCATCAGATGCATCGTGGTGCTGACCATATAGAAGTCATCACCTACGCGGATGACATCAGGATCTGGAACATCAGCATTGATAACAGGATTTACAAACTTTTCAGCAGAAATGCTGCTGATACTCAAGAAGGTTGAGATAAATAATAATATTAAAGTTCTCATATAAGTAATATAATATATTATATATAATGTGTTTTAGAAGAGGCAAAAAAAAGAGGTCACCATTTCACAACGCTGACCTCACCGATAAAAATAAACTACTATTAACTAACTATTACAATATAATTTCTTACAAACCTATCGATGTTACTTTTTCTGGGTGCAAAGGTACAAACTTTTTATATACTAATCTTTCTTATTTGTACCAATTATATCTTTATATGTTTCAACGTGCAGATTTTAACAATATTTTTCACAAAATCACCATTTTATCGCAATAAAAAACTATTTATCAGCTTTTCTAAAAATAATATTTCCAATAGCGAAGATTAGCAAAACATATGGATAATACAGATAAGGTATAATCTCAACAGATGAAACATTTGCCAGAGCTGCACCCATCAGCATCTGTGCTCCATAAGGTATTATACCTTGCATAATGCAAGAGAAAGTGTCGAGAATGCTGGCTACTCGTCTGTTGTCAAGGTGATATCTGACAGAAATATCCTTTGATATTCCTGCAACAGAGATAATAGCAACAGTATTATTTGCAGTAAGCATATCGACAGCACTCACCATAAAAGCTATAGACATCTCTGCAGTACGCTGTGAATGAACATGACGCAAGACCTTATCCATGATGATTTTTATTCCTCCATTGGCGCGGATAACTTCGAGCAATCCACCTGCCAGCATCGTGATGATAATCAGCTCTCCCATCCCCATTATGCCGTCTCCCATAGCAGACGACCAAGAAAGAATAGTATAATTGCCATTTATTATACCCACAAGTCCTGTCAGCAATATACCTGATACAAGAACTATGAGAACGTTTATGCCCGCAATAGCAGTTATTAAGACCAAAAGATATGGCAATACCTTCCAGAAGTTTATTTCACCAATTACAGCCTCTGAACCTATTTCACTTCCCAAGAATATATATGCTATAAAGACGATAATGGCAGCAGGTAATGCAATGCGGATGTTCGTACGGAATTTATCACTCATCTTACAACCTTGGGACTGTGTTGCACATATAGTCGTATCAGAGATAAATGACAGGTTATCTCCAAAGAAGGCTCCTCCAATTACGATAGCAGCCACAAAAGGTACATATTCCTGCAGCTGATTTGCTATGCCGACAGCAATAGGCATCATAGCCACTATCGTTCCTACGCTGGTACCTACTGTCAATGATATAACAGCCGCTCCAAGAAATAATCCTGCTAAGATAGCAGAAGAAGGAACTATGGCAAGTGTGAGATTTACCATATCATCTATGCTCCCCATCTGCTTAGCGCTATTAGCGAAGGCACCTGCCAGTATGAAAATCCATATCATCAACAATAGGTTTTCACGACCTGCTCCACGAGCAAAAACACTCAGGCGATGCTTTAGATTACCACGTGATAATGCTATTGCTAATACTGATAGAAATAGAAATATCGTTGTCATTACCAAAAATCCCCCACAAGGGAGTGCCTTGTGGGGAAAATTTTATACGTTATTTTGTTTTTAGTACTAATTAGAGCTTTGGACCTGCAGCTACCAGAGCCTTACCAGCCTCGTTGCCTTCATACTTCTTGAAGTTCTTGATGAAGCGTGCAGCCAAATCCTCTGCCTTCTTGTTCCACTCTGCTGCGTCAGCATATGTGTCACGAGGATCGAGGATGTTAGTATCAACACCTTCGAGTTCTGTTGGAACTTCAAAGTCGAAATAAGGAATCTTCTTTGTAGGAGCCTTGAGGATAGCACCACCAAGGATTGCGTCGATGATACCGCGAGTATCCTTGATAGAGATACGCTTGCCAGTACCATTCCAACCAGTGTTAACGAGGTAAGCCTTAGCACCACTCTTCTCCATACGCTTTACGAGTTCCTCAGCATACTTTGTTGGGTGGAGCTCAAGGAAAGCCTGTCCGAAGCAAGCAGAGAATGTAGGAGTTGGCTCTGTGATACCACGCTCTGTACCAGCCAGCTTAGCTGTGAAACCAGAGAGGAAGTAATACTTTGTCTGCTCTGGAGTCAGGATAGATACAGGAGGCAGTACTCCGAATGCATCAGCAGAGAGGAAGATAACATTCTTAGCCTCTGGACCTGCACTCTTGCCATTTACCTTCTGAGCAATCTTCTCGATGTGATCGATAGGATAAGATACACGAGTATTCTCTGTTACGCTCTTGTCAGCGAAGTCGATTTTGCCATTAGCGTCAACAGTAACGTTCTCAAGCAGAGCGTCACGACGGATAGCGTTATAGATGTCTGGCTCGCTCTCCTTGTCGAGGTTGATAACCTTTGCATAGCAGCCACCTTCGAGGTTGAACACGCCTTCATCATCCCATCCGTGCTCGTCGTCACCAATGAGGAGACGCTTTGGATCGGTAGAAAGAGTTGTCTTACCTGTACCAGAGAGTCCGAAGAAGATAGCAGTATTCTTACCTTCCATATCAGTGTTAGCAGAGCAGTGCATAGAAGCGATGCCCTGAAGTGGGAGGTAGTAGTTCTGCATAGAGAACATACCCTTCTTCATCTCACCACCATACCATGTATTGATGATACACTGCTCACGGCTAGTAGTATTGAATGCTACACAAGTCTCAGAGTTAAGACCGAGTTCCTTATAGTTTTCAACCTTTGCCTTAGAAGCGTTGTAGATTACGAAGTTAGGTTCGAACTTCTCCAGTTCCTCAGCTGTAGGCTGGATGAACATATTCTTTACGAAGTGAGCCTGCCAAGCAACCTCAACGATGAAACGAACAGCAAGGCGAGTAGCCTCGTTAGCACCACAGAAAGCGTCAACAACATACAGTTCCTTATTGCAGAGCTCCTTGATAGCGATTTCCTTAACCTTTGCCCAAACTTCCTCAGACATTGGGTGATTATCGTTCTTGTACTCCTCTGTTGTCCACCATACCTTGTCCTTGCTCTGTGCGTCACAAACGATATACTTATCCTTAGGAGAACGACCTGTATAGATACCTGTCATTACGTTAACAGCGTTGAGCTCAGTGTTTACACCCTTGTCAAAACCTGTCAGTCCAGCTTTTGTCTCCTCCTCAAAGAGGAACTCATAAGAAGGATTGTGAGCAATCACCTTTGAACCAGTGATGCCATACTTTGTCAAATCTAATGTTGCCATAATTTTTAATTTATTTATTTACCTTAAATTGCGAATTTGCCGCAAAGGTAAAAAAAAGTCCCCAAAATGCAAAACATTTCAGGGACTTTTATAAGCACTAAGCAAAGATTCTGCCGATTTTTATGACATTTTGCAAAGTGAGTTTAGCATTTTATTTTCTATTCTTCTCTTTGTTCTACCCAATCAAAAGAAGAATCACCCATGTGTCCTATGTATTCAATTGCAAACCAAATATCTTTAATTGGATTACCCTTTCCATTTCCTTCATCATCTCCATACAATATTTTGGATATGTTGACAAGCATCTCGTTAGGACGTTCTTTCTCTGATTCTATGCGCATGTCATAGTCACAATAACTATTCATATACTGCAAGGTCAGCCTTCCCCAAGTGTTACCCATCTTTCCTGTATATGTCGAATTAATATAAACAATCGTCTGGATAGCGTCATTAGCAGCGTCTCTTTTGTCTGCTGCCATTTTGGAAAGGAGATTGTCTCTAACGTATTTTATTACTTCAGCAAGGCTGCTTTTATGAGAATATGTTTCTTCATCAACAAGGGTGTATGCGCTATAGAAGGAGTTCTGCTCGTAATCATAACTTACAATAGTAGCACCTTGCTGTATCAAAGGAATTTTTGATGTTGTGAATGGAGAAATTGTTATTGTATCACGTATCTCACCAAGCATTCTTCTCAATGTAGTCCTCTCAGCATCTGTAATATTTACATCTTCATCAACTGCATTATACAACTTGGTAATAGGACTATTTTTGTAAATATCCATAGGAACTGTGTAAATATAGTATCCTTCCTCATCCTTTTCATATTCTCCATCTTCATCTTCAACTTTGTAGAAGAATGGAGTTGCCAAGCGTATTTCACGTCCAGGAACGAAGTTTACTATAGCACTTCCCTCATTAGAAACATCTATCTTTATATTTCCTGGTACAGTATCTATATCTATATTCATATTTTCTTCAGTAGAAATCATATCCGTAGAATACAAGAACATATAGAACGTACCTGAATAATCTAGAGTTGTTGTTTCTATCTGTAACTTATCGGCCTCCTTGTCACAACTTGTCATAAGCATCAATGACAATGCGAAGCAAGGTGCATATTTTAGTATTTCCAAAAACTTTTTCATAATCTTAATCTTTTTAGAACAGCACCGTCATTGAGGCACCAAGGGTGTAGGAATTAATATGTTGTTTGAAACTGAACTTTGATGATGTTGATGCCATCTTTTGAGAATCAAGGTTATAAGGATTGTATTCTACGTCAAACTCTGGCTTTGATATGTCATAGTCAAAGAATGCGCTTACAGCAACACCATTTTTCAAAGAATATGTATAGTGAACACCAACGGTGAAATCGTCACTATTTGTCTTGTCGATATACATTGCATCACCATAGTAGGTAACATCTCTTGACTCACCTGTCTGCTGGTTAACAAAACGTGTATCATAAGCAGCCATCAAGTCCAAAGATCCAAAGAAGCGGCGTCCATAAAGAGCTTTGAAGTTCAGGTTATGTCTTGGATTGATAGGCCATGCAGCATATACACCAAGATTTACGTCAACAAGAGACCATACATCTGATACAGAAGAAGAGTTATAACGACGATTCATATTGTCATCATAAGAATATAAGCCTTCTGCAGTAACAGGAGCTGTTGTAATGCGAGCACGAAGTCCTGCGCCTATATACTTATTAATAAAGTATGCACCCTCTGCACCAACAGTAGTACCTGTAGCGACCTTAATCTTTGGTGATATTCCTTCTCCATATGCAGGTCCTTCTTCACCATAGTTTGTATATGTACGATCTTTAGAATTGTAATTGTCAGGAATACGGAAAGGATTGCCATTACGGTTTACCTGATAATAGTCTTCATTCAAATTATCATCATACAGATTAGTATATGTGAGGAAATCGGTATTAGTTGGCAGTTTGAGGTTGTTTGTAAACTGCATACCCAACTCTAATCTGAAGAAGCTTGGATTCTGCCACATATCTCCAGCACCCTGACGAGGCTCACGCAAGATACGCTTCTTCTTGAAGATGAAGTCACCCATCATATAACCCAAGTCAGTAGATATGACACCAATACCTGCACCAACCAAGATATCGCTTATCCAGTGGCGATTATTGAGGGTACGCATAATACCTGTTGTTGTAGCACATCCGTAAGCCAAAACAGACCACCAAGGAGAACGTGTCAAACCATACTCCTTATGCATGATGGTAGCAGCGACGAAGGCTGTGGCAGTATGTCCTGAAGGGAAAGAGTTTGCTGTAGAACCATCTGGACGCATCTCCTTAGCAGAGTATTTTATAGCGTTTGTAAACAATGCCATAAATCCGTAAGACATTGCACCACTTGCAAGATAGCGCCAATGATCACTGCGACCTTCATAGCCTGCAAAGTTCATAGCAGTTGTTGCAATCAATGGTACATGCTGCAACCAGTCATCCATACGATTCTTATAAGAAGGTATGAAATTGTTACGTGCTGCACGGAAATTCTTCTTATCCGCCTTGGCGATAAAGCCAAACGCAAGAAGTGGTACAGATGTTATCTCCAACTCTTTAAGTGGAGTATATACACCATACTTCTTTTCTGCAGCACTTTTACTTGCCTCTTCACCTAATGCAGTAGCAAGGTTAGGATCAAGAATCACTTTTTGAGAAGGAATCTCAAACATGTTTGAAGAATGATACTCCAAAGGGCTCTCACTGTTTACCATAGCTTCCTCAACAGTAGGAGCAGCTCCTTCAAGAATACTATTCTCCTCAGCATTCACTCCAACACTAAACAGAAGTGTTGAGAATAACAAAAGAGTTTTCATACGCACTATTTTTATTGTTTATGGTAGATATTGATAATTCTGTCTGCAAAAATACAAAAAAATATTAAAAAACAACACAAATCGCAAAAAAATTATTACTTTTGTCAACATCTTGTTAACAATTATCTTTTATTTTCATGAAAAAAATCTATTATTCCCTATTCCTTTTACTATTTGCACTTTGTGCTGTTGCACAGAATGCTCGTGATGAAATAAAGGTTAATCCCTACCTTGGAGGCGACAATTATACAGCCTACCAAGAGCCTACCAAAGCGCTATCCTCTACCCCAGAGGGATATGAAGTATTCTATTTTTCTCATTATGGCCGTCACGGGTCCAGATACCTTATAGGAAAAGATGTTTATAAAAACCCTGTAAAAATACTTCAGGCAGCACATGATGCTGGTCAGTTGACAGAAAAGGGTGAGGATGTTCTTAAGAAGGGTATTGCTATCCAAGAAGATGCCCAAGGGCGCGTAGATGAACTGACCCCACTCGGAGCTCAGCAGCATAGGGGCATTGCCAGAAGACTTAGCGAACGCTTTCCTGAAATATTCGGAAAGGACAATATCATTGATGCCAAGAGCAGCACCATTATTCGTTGCATCCTATCTATGGCAAACGAAATGACAGAACTGCAAGGCAGAAATCCAAACCTGAATATAAAGATGGATGCTTCTGCCCATGATATGTATTACATCCTGCAGGAAGACAAAGAACTCCAAAAGCAAAGGGCACCACGTGGATCAGAAGCAGCGAATGCCTTGAATGCTTTCAGAAAAAGCAAGTTTGACCCTACCAGAGTTATGAATACCCTTTTCAAGAGTGAGAACTATTGGAAAGAAAACGTTGAAAACCCAGACGATTTCATCGGTACTGCATTGTGGAAAATAGCACAAAATCAGCAAAGCCTTGAGTTAAGAAAGAATTTTTCCCTACTTGACATCTTTACAAACGATGAATTATACAATATCTGGCTTAGCAGAAATGCTGACTGGTACGTAAGATACGGTCCTTCGATGCTCAATGGCGGAACACAGATATACGTTCAACGCAATCTTATAAAGAAGATTATAGAAGAGGCAGAAGCTACTCTTCCAGAACTCCTCAAGGATAGAAATGCCCACCTTTCTGTTCCTTCAGCCCACATGCGCTTCGGCCACGAGGTTGTAGTAATGCCTACAGCTTGTTTTATGAACCTCAATGGTGCTGGTACTATATACAAAAATCTTGATGATTTGGAGAAAAATAAGTGGTATAGCTACAAGATTTTCCCAATGGCAAGTAACATACAGATAGTCTTCTATCGCCCGACAACTCCTAATGCCAAAGAGGAAGATGTCTTGGTAAAATTCCTTCTCAATGAAGAGGAAGCAAATGTTCCAGACCTCAAAGCTGTCAAGGGTCCTTACTACAAATGGACTGATGTAAAGGCTTATTGGGAAGAAAAGCTCTCAAAATATAAGGAGGAGTAAAGGCAACGATTAATAACAAAATATTGTTCCCAGCCTTGGGAACAATATTTTCCCAGTATGGGAATAAAAAACCAGCCTCGCTAGCAATGCTAACGAGGCTGTTATTTTCTTTATATAATTAATCCTTTAAATGTTTGCTGCAATATTAGAGAGCGAACTTGTAACCAACTGTGAACTGGAATACACCATTCTTGTTCTTATCAACGTCTTTAATAGTCTTTGTCAGACCGATGTTGTAACGAGCATCGAATACAACATTTGCAATCTCATAAGAAACACCTACAGGAATAGCAAAGTCGAACTTCTTACATCCGTCCTTAACGTTAACATCTCCTGCCTTTGCACTTACCATGAAACCTGGCTGAACACCTGCCTTGATAGCAAGACCCTTAACAACATAATAGTTTGCAAGGATAGGAATGTTGATATAGCCATACTTCATCTTTGTATCAAAGCCCTTAACCTTTGCACCCTGCATAGAGTACATAACACCAAGAGAAACACCGAACTTATCAGCTGCCTGATACATTCCTTCAACACCACCAGTGAAACCTGCCTTTGCTTTCCAACCGTCACCTGAGAGAGATGAAACGCTCAAACCAACTTTTGGCTGGAGAGAGAAAGTACCTGCTTCCTGCTGTGCGTTTGCAGAAAGGGCTGCTACAGCCATTACTGCCATCATAAAAATCTTTTTCATAACTTTTACAATTTTTAGTTAATAAAATAATTTCTTATAGTTACAAACTATTTCTGAGCACAAAGATAGAAACTTTATTACCTTTTTGCAAACTTTTGTAAAGGAAGAGTCCAATATTTAACATTTATTTGCTAAATCTTGCTCATAATTGTATAAAAAAGTGCAAAAATGGGGATTATTAGCAGCAAGAACAATTCCCATCGCAGTTTTTGCAGCATGATTTCTTCCCACCAGAGCGAAAAACATATCTGGCAGCAAGTACAAAAGCAACACAAACTGCTGCAAAAAGGAGGAAAGATATCAGATTCATAACAATGCTATGTTATAAGCTATGAAAGAAACTATGTAAGCTATGAGACATTGGAAGAAGACAACAGCCAAAGCATCTTTGTTGCCCAATTCCCGACGAATAGCAGCTATTGCAGCAACACAAGGTGTATAGAGCAAGCTGAATACAAGTAATGATATTACTGCTGGGATTGAAAGAACATACGCTATGGGAGTACTTTCTCCAAACAATACTGTCAGTGTTGATACCACACTCTCCTTTGCAAGGAAGCCACTTACAAGAGAAGTACAAATACGCCAATCATCAAGTCCTATAGGAGCCAATAGTGGTGATATCATAGAAGCTGTCACACCAAGAATACTCTGTGATTCGTCTTCCACAACATGCAGTTGGAAAGAGAAACTCTGTAGGAACCATATAACGATTGTGGCACAGAAGATAACAGTAAAAGCTCTTTGCAAGAAGTCCCTGGCCTTTTCCCATAACAGCATGAAAGTCGTTTTTGCTGATGGCAAACGATAGTTTGGCAACTCCATCACAAATGGTACTGCCTCACCACGAAAGACCCCATGCTTCATAATAAATGCTGCGATAATACCTACCAAAATGCCGAGAAGGTACAATCCACACATTACCAATGCTGCATTTTCAGGGAAGAAGACAGCACAGAAGAAAGCATAGATAGGAAGCTTTGCCGTACAAGACATGAAAGGAATAAGGGTAACAGAAAGTCTCCTGTCTCGCTCAGAAGGCAGAGTACGAGAAGACATCACAGCAGGAACAGAACAGCCAAAGCCTATCAGCAAAGGCACTATACTTCTGCCTGAAAGTCCTATCTTCCTCAAAGACTTATCCATCACAAAGGCTATTCGAGCCATATATCCTGTATCCTCAAGCATAGAGAGGAAGAAGAACAGCACTACAATGATAGGAACAAAGGATGCTACTGTTCCTACACCAGCATATACACCATCTATTATGAGGGAGCGAACCCAATCTTCTACTTTCCAAGAGATAAGGGTCTCATCACTTATTTGGGTAAACCAATCTATGAATTCCTCAAGCCACTCTTGCATTGTTCCTCCCAAAAGGTCGAATGTAAGCCAGAAGATGACTGCCATAATAAGGAAGAAAGAAGGCAAAGCAGTCCATTTGCCAGTAAGAATCTTATCTATGGCAGCAGAACGAATGGCTTCCTTACTCTTCTTTGGATGTACCACAGTATTGGCACAAAGATTCTCAATGAAGGAATATCTCATATCAGCCATTGCAGCAGCTCTGTCCATTCCTCTCTCCTCCTCCATCTGCTTTCTGATATGCTCTATTGTCTCTTCTTCATTCTTCGACAATCCCAAAGCTTTTTCTATAGAGACATCACCTTCTACTAACTTTGCAGCAGCAAAGCGAATAGGAAAATGTACATTCTCTGCATGGTCCTCTATCAGGTGCATTATGGCATGCAGGCATCTGTGTACTGCTCCACCATGATCCTGAGGAGAACAGAAGTCCTGACGAGTCGGAGACTCCTGATATCGTGCCACATGGATAGCATGGTCTATAAGCTCACTAACACCTTGATTCTTGCTTGCTGAAATAGGAATGACAGGCAATCCTAATGTCTTCTCCATCGCATTGACGAGAATAGTACCTCCATTTCCCTCCATTTCATCCATAAAGTTGAGGGCAAGCACCATAGGAATATTCAATTCCATCAGTTGCATTGTGAGATACAGGTTACGCTCAATATTTGTGGCATCAACAATATTTATGATACAGGAAACAGGATTGTAGGAAGCATCAGGCTTTGTAGGACCAATGATAAACTCCCTGCTTATCACCTCTTCTTGTGTGTAAGGCGAAAGGGAATATATTCCTGGCAAGTCTGTTACTTCTGTATTTTTATATCCCCTGATGACACCCATTTTCCTATCAACAGTAACACCTGGGAAGTTTCCCACATGCTGATTTGCTCCTGTCAGCTGATTGAAGAGTGTTGTCTTTCCACAATTCTGATTACCTACTAAGGCAAACCTCAGCAAAGCATTCTCTGGTAACGGATTCTCTTGTGTGGCATCATGAAAACGTCCACCCTCACCAAGGCCCGGGTGTTCCAGGATAGTATGCTCTGGATCTGTCTTCTCTGGTATCTCGACATCTGCAACAACAGTTATCTTTGCTGCATCAGCCTTTCTCAGTGTTAGGGAATAACCATGCAGATGTATCTGAAGAGGGTCTCCCATCGGAGCATACTTCTCTACTGTTACAATAGCACCAGGGATAAGGCCCATATCAAGGAAGTGCTGACGAAGAGCTCCTTCGCCTCCTACCTGTGTTATGAGAGCATTCTTGCCAATATGGATTTTGTCGAGTGTCATATTTTGGATGTGCAAAAGTAGGAAAAAAATGGGATAATAGCAACGAAAAATCAAAAAAATACCTAAAAATAATGATAGAACCATATAAATTTCGTACCTTTGCAGAAGAAAATCAATTAAAATAATAGTCACATTATGTTAACAATTACCAGTTATGAAGATTTTGCTCAGTATGAGGGCAAAGTTCTTGGAACATCCGATTATGTTCAACTTACTCAGGAGAGAATAAACCTTTTTGCCGATGCAACCCTTGACCACCAATGGATTCATGTGGACACAGAGCGAGCAAAGACAGAGAGCCAGTTTGGAACTACCATAGCTCATGGATACCTGACTCTTAGTGTCCTGCCATATCTCTGGGGACAGATAGTAGATGTGCAGAATGTCAAGATGCTTGTCAACTATGGTATTGACAAGATGAAATTCGGACAACCTGTATTGTCTGGCCAGAGCCTCAACCTCACAACTTCTTTGCAGAGCATAGTAAACCTTCGTGGTGCAGTAAAGACAGAGGTGAAATTTACTATGAATGTAAAGGAAACAGGTAAAAAAGCTATTGAGGGTATTGCCATCTTCATCTACTATTTTAATAATTAGTATGCACTCACATACGTATACGTGTGCGTAATCGCGTGCGCTTTATTAGAAAGAATTCCGAAAAGAAAAAAACTTTTCGGACTTTTTTTTTATTTTTTTGCAAAACTATATATATAATAAGGTGGATTAATTCAAACTTAATACCTTTGCATCCGCAATTTTAAAATTTAAAGCAGATATGCAAGAGAACTTAGTAATTGTAGAGAGTCCTGCAAAGGCAAAGACTATTGAGAGATTTCTTGGTAAAGACTATAAGGTGATGTCCAGCTATGGACACATTCGTGACTTGAAGAAGAAGGAAATCAGTATTGATATGAATTCTTTGGAACCTGTTTATGAGATTCCTGAAGAGAAGAAGAAAGTTGTTTCAGAACTTAAGAGCAATGCCAAGAAGGCAAAGAAGATATGGCTGGCTTCCGATGAAGACCGTGAAGGAGAAGCTATCTCTTGGCACCTTTGTGAGGTGTTGGGCCTTGATACCAAGAATACCAACAGAATAGTATTCCATGAAATCACACGAAACGCCATCTTGGAAGCTATTGAGCATCCTCGTCATATTGACATGAATCTCGCTAATGCACAACAGGCACGCAGAATGCTGGATCGTCTTGTGGGCTTTAACCTTTCACCAATCCTTTGGAGAAAAGTAAAACCATCTCTCTCAGCAGGTCGTGTACAGAGTGTGGCTGTAAGGCTTATCGTAGAACGTGAAAGAGAGATACAGCAGTTCACTCCTGAGACATATTTCCGTGTAACAGCCACATTCAATATTGATGGAGCAGAGATAAAGGCAGAGTTAGATAAGCGTTTCTCTACCCATGAAGAGGCTTTAGAATTCCTGGAGCAATGTAAAGGTGCTACCTTCACTATAGCAGAAATACAGAAGAAACCTCTCAAGCGTACTCCTGCTCCTCCTTTTACTACTTCAACACTTCAACAGGAAGCTGCAAGAAAGCTGGGCTTTACTGTCTCACAAACCATGATGGTGGCACAGAGGCTTTATGAAAGTGGACACATCACATACATGCGTACTGATAGTGTAAACCTTTCAAAATTATGCATTAGCACAGCAAAAGCTGCTATAACACAGATTTTTGGTAAGGAATATAGCAAGCCACGTAACTATACCACTCACTCAAAAGGAGCCCAGGAAGCCCATGAAGCTATTCGTCCTACATATATGGACAAGCAGGAGATTGATGGTACAGCACAGGAGAAGAACCTCTATAACCTCATATGGAAACGTACTGCTGCCACACAGATGGCTGACGCTGAAATAGAAAAGACTTCTATTGTCATCAAGACAAAATCAAGCAAATTAACATTCGTTGCCAGCGGTGAAATCGTTACTTTTGAAGGTTTCCTGAAGGCTTATCACGAGAGCAACGACGATGAAAACGAGAATGAAGTAATAGGACAGAACATCATGCCTACATCTATGAAGAAAGGCATGGAGATAAAACGTGAGGAAATATCAGCTGCAGAACGTTGCACTACAGGACCTCAGAGATATACTGAAGCATCATTGGTACACAAGATGGAAGAGTTGGGTATTGGTCGTCCTTCTACTTATGCTCCTACTATCTCTACAATTCAGCAAAGAGAATATGTTGTCAGAGGCGATAAAAAGGGTAAAAACAGGACCTTTAGCATCGATACTCTGAAAGGAGACACTATCGAGTCAACAACAAAGAAGGAGGTTGTTGGTAATGAAAAGGGAAAGCTTCTGCCAACAGATATCGGTATTGTTGTCAATGACTTCCTCATGGAATACTTTCCTGAAATAATGGATTACAACTTCACAGCCAATGTAGAGGAGAGGTTTGATGCTATTGCAGAAGGCAATGAAGATTGGCATAAGATGCTGAAAGAATTCTATAAGCATTTTGAGCCAATAGTAAGTAAAACTATGAAAGCTCGTTCTGAGCATAAGGCTGGAGAACGTATTCTCGGAACAGAACCACAATCTGGCAAACCTGTTTCTGTAAAGATCGGACGATATGGTCCTGTAGTACAGATTGGTTCAGCAGAAGACAAAGAAAAACCACGTTTCGCACAGATGCCAAAGGATTTTTCTATTGAGACCATTACTCTTGAGGAAGCCCTTGAACTCTTTAAGCTACCACGCAACTTAGGTAAGTTTGAAGACAAAGATGTCATCATCGGAACAGGAAGATTTGGAGCTTACGTGCTTCATAATAAGAAGTATGTAACCCTTCCAAAGAAGATGGATCCTATGACAATAACCTTTGAAGAGGCTGTTGCATTGATTGAAGGTAGCAGAAACGAGGAGAAGAAACGTCATATAAAGACCTTCGAGGAAGATGCCAATATGGAGGTAATGAATGGCAGATATGGTCCATATATCACGTACGAAGGAAAGAACTATCGCCTTCCTAAGGCTATGCACAGCAAAGCTGCAGAACTTTCTTTTGAGGAATGTATGAACATCGTAAACAAAGAAAAAGAACGTAGCTGAGAATTATGACCAGAATCATTCTTATCGGCTATATGGGGGCTGGTAAGACCACTATAGGTAAAATCCTCGCCAAAGACTTAGGGATACCATTCTATGACTTAGATTGGTATATAGAAACCCGCATGCGAAAAAAGGTGAAGCAGATATTCGATGAACGTGGAGAAGAAGGTTTTCGCATCATTGAAAAAAACATGCTTCATGAAGTAGCAGAATTTGAGGATGTCGTACTCGCTTGCGGAGGAGGCACACCCTGTTTCTTCGATAATATGGAATATCTGGTAGAACAAGGTGATGTGGTATATCTCCGAGGAACACCTGAGGTGTTGTTCAGACACCTGAAAATGGGAAAAGGAGTGCGCCCCCTGCTATTAGGTAAGAATGATGAAGAACTCCTTCAATACATTAAAGAAAATGTAAAAAAGAGGGAAGAATATTACATGAAAGCTAACCATATAGTGGATATTCCCTGTATGGAAGATGAAGATAGAATACTGGAAACAACAGAAAAAATAAAGAAAGAACTCGGCATATGAAGAAATGGACTATAGAAGATTCGAAAGAACTCTATAATATCTGCGGATGGGGTACTTCCTATTTCAACATCAATGAAAAAGGAAATATGTGCGTCTCTCCCTTGAAAGACGGTGAGCAGGCAGATTTGCGCGAAATCATCGATGAATTACAGCTTCGTGACATTTCAACACCTGTCTTGTTACGCTTCCCTGACATTCTTGATAACCGTATCGAGAAGACAGCCTCTTGCTTTAAGAAAGCAGCAAAGGAGTATAATTACAAAGGGGAGTCCTTTGTAATCTATCCTATCAAGGTTAACCAGATGCAACCTGTGGTAGAAGAAATTATCTCTCATGGTAAGAAATTCAACCTTGGCCTTGAAGCAGGTTCCAAACCAGAACTTCATGCTGTCATTGCTGTGCAATGTCAAAGCGACAGCCTTATAATATGTAATGGTTACAAAGACCAGGCATATATAGAACTGGCACTTCTTGCACAAAAGATGGGTAAGCGCATCTTCATTGTCGTAGAAAAACTCAATGAAATCGATATTGTAGCTAAGGCATCAAAGAAATTAGGTGTTAAGCCCAATCTCGGTATTCGCATAAAACTTGCATCTTCCGGCTCAGGTAAATGGGAAGAAAGTGGTGGTGATGCCTCTAAATTCGGACTCACAGCTTCCGAACTGCTACAAGCTCTTCAGAAACTTGATGATTTGGGTATGCACGACTCCGTAAAACTGATTCATTTCCATATCGGTTCGCAGATAACAAAAATCCGTCGCATACAGACAGCTCTGCGTGAAGCAGCACAATTCTATATATCTCTCCATAAAATGGGGTATAACATAGAATATGTCGATTGTGGTGGCGGTTTAGGTGTGGATTATGACGGAACTCGTTCCAGCAATTCCGAGTCTTCTGTCAACTACAGCATTCAGGAGTATGTCAATGACTGTATATATACTTTTGTTGATGCTGCAGACAAGAACGAACTCCCCCATCCTAACCTGATAACAGAATCAGGACGTTCTTTGTCTGCCCACCATAGTATTTTGGTGATAGATGTTCTGGAAACAGCTTCTTTGCCTGAGATGCCTGAAGAATTTGAGGCAAAGGAAACAGATCATCAGTTGGTAAGGGAACTCTATGATATCTGGTGTAAAATAAATGTCCGCTCAATGCTTGAGGATTGGCATGATGCTGAACAGATACATGAAGAAGCTCTTAGTCTCTTCTCTATGGGAATGGTTGACTTGAAGACTCGTGCTGAGATAGAATCTATGTATTGGAGTGTCTGTAGGGAAGTTTTAACCCTCACTAAGTCATTGAAGCATGTTCCAGAGGAATTACGTGGCATTGACAAGCTCCTTGCCGATAAGTATTTCTGCAATTTCTCTCTTTTCCAAAGTCTTCCCGATACATGGGCCATTGACCAACTCTTCCCTGTTGTACCTCTGCAAAGGCTTGACGAACGTCCTACCCGCCAGGCTACACTACAGGATATAACATGCGACAGCGACGGTAAAATCACGCATTTTGTAACTGGTTCTAATGTCTCCGGCACCCTTCCGGTACATGCTTTGAAGAAGAATGAGCCTTACTATCTGGGTATTTTCCTTGTGGGAGCCTATCAAGAGATTCTTGGTGACCTGCACAACCTGTTTGGTGATACTAATGCTGTTCACATATCCATGCAGGACGGACACTATCACATAGACCAGATTTTTGACGGTGAAACCGTAGAAGAAGTGTTGGATTACGTTCAGTATAACCCAAAGAAACTTGTACGACAACTGGAGGTTTGGGTAACAAAATCTGTTAAGCAGGGTAAGATAAGTCTTGAAGAAGGTAAAGACTTCCTTTCAAACTATCGCTCAGGACTGTACGGATATACTTACCTTGAGTAATGTCAAAGGCAACTTTTAACTCTTAACTTTTAACTCTTAAAGTTGTCCTGCCTCAACGAGTCTTACAACACGCTCTGTGAGGCGGTCTTTGCCGTTAGGGTCATATTCTTTCTTCAGACTCGCTCCGAACATCCATGCGAAAGCCTGATAAAAGGCGGCCCTTGTGCTTCCCAGAAAAGCCTTTACAAGGTCATAGCTGGAAGAATTTGTCTCACGATATATCAGTTTTATCAATAGCTTGCCTTGAGACAATGACAGTTTCTTCATACGTGGAGTATATTCCGCCTTTATGCTCTTCTCCACATATTTCATGTGTTCTTCACGAGCCTTTTGATTAGGTAATGTCTGGAGATATTCGTATGTTTCGAGTATCGCCCTGTTTACCTCTTTGGCTATAGGAAGCACTTTCTTCACATTTGCCACCAATCTGTTGTATGCCTGTCTCTGCTTTTCGTTCTTGAATACCATAGGACCATAGACATAGACATTATTCATCTCAACATATTTGATGCTGTCATTGCCCTCCAGTATCTTTCCTACCCTCACCATAGGAACAAAAGTAGGGCTGTCCATATCGACCTCACGATCTTCTGGATTCACCTTCTTCTTTTGTGCCGATGCTGAAAGCAAGGCAAGAAAAGAAAAAATAAATAAAAGTGACAGATATCTTTTCACGACTGCAAAGGTACAAAAATTAATTCATAATGCATAATTCATAATGAATAATTTCTTAATTCTTAACTCTTACCTTTCACCTCTATAAATGAAAAAGCCCCTGAGCTTCACAGCTTAGGGGGCTTTTGGTGTTTTAAAGAGATTGTTTGGTTAGTTTTTATCTTAAAGCATAGAAAATTAATTTACTGTCTTTGGTTGGTCAACAATACTGTCTCCCTGTGCCACTGAGTTTTGATCCTGCTGCACCTTCTGCAGCATCTCATAAGTGCGAGCCATCTGCTCCTGCTGCTGCTTCTCGGTATCAGAATAAGGCATCTGAGCTGCTTGTCCGAGGGCAAGTACTATTGCTACACATGCTGCAGCACGCCATAATGGCTTGAAAGAAAACTTGCGTGTCTTTGCCGTTGTTTCCATGTCTGTCATTCCTATCTCCTGCATGATGCGAGCATCAAAATCAGAACCGAGGGTTTCAGCATTTTTGCCGAATGACTGCTCACGGAACAACTCAACGTATTTACGCAAGTGGCTCGGAATATTCTCTTGTGCAAAGAATGCTCGGAGAATGTTTTCTTCTTCCAGATTCGTTTCTGCTTCAAAGTAACTATCCAGAAGCTGTTCTATGTACTTATAGTCCATATCTTTTGACTTTACCAATAACAAGACGTATAGAGTTACACAAATGTTACACATAATAGTGTTAAAAGAAGTTAACATGTCAAAACCATATATTTTCTTATCATTATCGGAACAATTTTTGGCTATACATATTTTTTTTCGTTCCTTTGTCGCTGGATTATAAATAAGGAAACAAAATGAATACAACAATACTCACAATAACGGGAAGTGACGGCACAGGAGGCTCTGGTATTCAGGCTGATATCCGTCTTATCAATGCCTTGGGTGGCAGAGCTGTGTCTGCTATTACTTCCATAACAGTGCAGAATACTCTTGGCATTCAGGAGTTTTATGACCTGCCCCTTGATGTTGTTCGCCAGCAGGTTGAGGCTATTATTAACGACTTGCAGCCACAAGTGGTAAAGATTGGACTTCTTCGACGTTCTGATGTGGTAGAGATGCTGGTGGATATATTACAGAAGTATAAGCCTCGCCACATCATCTATGCCCCTGTGCAGACTTCTTCCCGAGGTGACAGGCTTATAAATCCGAAAGTTTTCGAAACCATCGAGCGTCTGCTGATTCCTTTGTGTACTGTTGTGCTGTCATCCACAGACCTTCCTTTCAGCCCTCGACGACATGGACAGGCTAACCAGTTGGCGTCTGCTTTGGCGTATTATCTTAGTTTGGGGGAATCTGAGACCATTGCTATGCTTCATGCTCAAGAGTACCTTAAGCAGCTGCCTGCAGAATATGCAGGGGGTAACAGCCGCTGTGAGGAACTCTACAATCAGTTTCTTGCTACTGTGGAACGTTACCACAGTCATTACTCCGATGTGGCCTTCTATGCCGAGCAACTCAACGTAAGTCCGAGGTATCTTGGACAGGTCACCCGAAGTACTGCCAATCGTTCACCAAAAACCATCATTGATGAACGCATAATGGCTGAAATTGTTTCTTTGCTTACTTCTACCCATAAGCCTCTTAAAGATATCGCCCATCGCCTGGGATTCTCTTCTCAGGCACAGCTTTCCCGCTTCTTTAAGAAGCACAGAGGAATTTCACCAACAGAATTTCAGCAAGGTCAATCAAAATACTGACTTGGCGTCTTGCCAGTAAACTTATAAAAGGCGCGACGGAAAGTGGAAATACTGCTAAAGCCGCTTTCTATTGCTATATACTCAAGAGTATATTCAGGATGTTCTTGCATCAGGGGAATACTCTTTTGCTCTATGCGCAATTGGTTTATGAAGTCATAAAATGGCTGTTCACATACAGTATTCAGGTATTTACCCATATATGTACGATTGGTTTTCAAAGCATTTGCCAAGTCACCCAACGTAAGATCTTTGTTCAAATACAACTCTTTTGATACCACCATATTCACAAATGCTACTTTGCTCAATCCCAATGGAGGTTCAGGAACAACATTTGAGGAGGAATCTTTCTCAACAGGAATGCTGACAGGTTGGAAGTGCCAGCTAAAGTACAGCACCATACCCCACAGGACAAGAGAAGAGAAATAGTAAAGTATATCTACAAATACAGATGCGTAGAGCGATGTAAATAGCCATGATAACTGACTTAGTATGGCAAACAGGAATACCGGCTTAAGCCATGATATATCGATATTCTCAATGTTTGAGTAATTGCGCCTGATATAGTTTAGATAACGCCTTACCTTTATATATCCTATTATTACAACACCCCATGCATAAAACCACAGGAATATGGTGTAGGCATATATAACATCCTCTGAGGGACTAATGCCATAGGCTATCGTAAACAGTGCAAAAGGCAGGGACAGTGCCACCATCTTTCGCAGTTTCGTCCACCTTGGCATTGTCGCCTCAAAGACAAAGACGGTATAGGTAAGTGCCGAAAACCCATCTATCAGCATTATCCAATCCAACACCCTCTCCGTGTACATCTCCGGAAAAGTGATGATGATGTCCTTCAAGTTCCATACAGCCCATACCGCCATTATCCATCCCAACACCTTCTGGAATCTCGTGCGCTCCTTGTGCAATACAAGAATAAAGAAAGAGCACAAGGCAAAGGCTGCGGTTGAGAAACCTATGAAGAATGCTGATATATTAAGTCCGTCTGTCATCTTAAAATCGTAATTGCGCTACAAAGGTACAATTTATTTTATAATCACAATAAAGAAGTCTGACAGAAATGTATTGTTCCATCAGACTTCTCCTGTCGATACTTCTATTTTATTTCTCTCCGACCACCTTTTTTGCAGCCTCTATCTCTTCGGCTTTCTTGTCTGCCTCAAACTGCTCTTTCAGTTTCTTATAAGCATCGCTATTGCCGTCCATAATGATAAACTTAGCCAGTTTTGCCCAACGCTTCATCTCGTTGGTATTACGGCTGTTGGCACTTGTCGAACCTACTGAGATAAAAGCATTGATGACGAACTTGGTGCCATTCTTCCATCCGTACAGCGAGGTTTTACCGTCTTCCTTATACCACAGACCACCGCTACCTCTGTCCAATTCAATGGCCTTACCATCTGTGTCAATAGGTACGATACAGATATTCGGTATCTCATCCCACGTGAAATTCTTTTGGAATTCACCTTTACCTACTGCAAAGATGGTTCCCCTACTCTCGCTCGATATGGTCAGTTTATCATCTATCTTTATAGCCAAACCTTCCTGTACCTCAATAGGCACTTCCTTGCCGTTAAGAGCCTGTTTAGACAACAGCAACTTAGCATCGCGCTCCTTCTCTGTCTCATCAAATTCTGCACGAGCCTCCTTCAGCTCGTTTTCTGTCAGCTGACCAGAGAACATTTTTTCTCTTAGGTCAACAATCTTGTTGCAGTACTTTGCCGTAAGCATAGGCAAGTCGCCAAGCAGTCCGTCTGTTGGAATCTCGTCTGCCTCGTTGTCACTACCGCTGCTGCCACCACAACTGGTCATACCGACGGCAGCAAATGCTATCATTGCCACAAGGGCAAAATATTTCTTAATTTTCTTTCTCATAATAGTAAAATTTTTATATCCTTTTTAACTCCCTCTTTTAACTCCTTTTTTACCCCCCCCTTTAATTATATGTTTATTCTTCAGTTGGGTCCCACTCTATGGGTACATTCTTAATCGTAATCTCTCCACTGGCATCGCCACACTTAGCAACAATCTTCACAATTGCCAGACTCGCTGTCTTGCGTACCTTAAGGAAAGGATTACACGTTATCTTCACAGGAAGACCCTCAGTAACATCATACCTGTCAGACACACTTGGCATATTCATCTTATACACATTGCCGTCGGCATCAAATGCCTGTGTCTTGCCTTGTCCCCAGCTGCCACCAAGGGCAATGCTATTAACAGGCTCCTTAACATTGATACGCAATACCAATGCTACATCGCCAAAGTTCTCGCTGATACTGTGGCCGACAGCCTTCACTACCTCTACACTCATAGCTTTGCTTACAGGATTCATCACAAACACGCCATTTTCCTGTGTCACAGCCTGTCCTGTGGCTACTGAAACCTTGTCGCCAGCCTTGTCCAATCCTTTGTTAACACTTTCAAGACCCTTTGATAACTTTTTCAGGAAACCCTGGGCGCAAACATTTTGTGGCACAGCAATGATACCTAATGCCACCAAACTAATTAAGATAAGCCTTTTCATAGTAAATAATGTTAGATATAATTAATAGATTATGATAACAATGAACACTTTTTCCGTCCATTTCTGTCGCAAAAGTATGAATTTTTACAGAAAAAAGCACATATTATACCTCCTGTTGAGGGGTCATATTTACAATTTTCATGCTCCAAAGCAACAAAATCAATATCTTGTTATATCATTTTCCCCGATGAAATCGGGAAAAATCTAAAAATGTGAATTTTGTGAATTGTGAATTGGGGGTAGTTTGCGCAGAACAAAATATGTGGTTGTTTTGAAAAAAAGAAGAAGAAAGAAAATAATAATAAATTATTACAAAAGAAAGAAGAACCTTCCCATTATATAAGGAGGGGCTCATACCCTCTGGGGGTAAACCACCCCCGATTCACAATTCACAAAATTCACACTTTATTATGGGAAGATTCTTCTACTTCTGATTGCTGATATTTGTATAGAGTCGCGAAAAATATGAAAGTGATACAACTTTCGCGACTTAGCTCAAATACCTCAAAAATTGTTCTTATCTTTGCACTCGGAAATCAGAAATAATAACCCTCACATAAGCTGAATTTTTTCCATCGAATAGAAAATTTATTTCCAGCGAATACAAATTATTAACAATAAAATATTTTAAACTATGACACTTGTCCTTTTTGCAGTTTTTCTTTTCATGATAGGAACAGTATTTGTCTGTTTCAGGAAGAAGTTGTTCCTTTGCAGTCGATTTCAAAATATAAACATAAACACAAAACAAAGCACAATGAACGAAAGACAAACCCTTAACCGCCAGTTGGCTCAGATGTTGAAAGGCGGTGTTATAATGGATGTAACAACTCCAGAACAGGCACGCATAGCAGAAGAAGCAGGCGCTTGCGCAGTAATGGCATTGGAAAGAATTCCTGCAGACATACGTGCAGCAGGAGGTGTATCGAGAATGAGTGATCCGAAGATGATTCGTGGCATACAAGAAGCTGTCAGCATTCCTGTAATGGCAAAATGTAGAATCGGACACATTGCTGAGGCACAGATACTGCAGGCAATAGAAATCGATTATATCGACGAAAGTGAGGTTCTATCCCCTGCCGATGATATCTATCATATCGACAAGACACAGTTTGAGGTACCTTTTGTCTGTGGAGCAAAGAACCTCAGCGAGGCATTGAGACGCATAGCAGAGGGTGCCACCATGATTCGCACCAAGGGAGAGCCAGGTACAGGAGATGTGGTGCAGGCTGTCAGCCACATGCGCATGATGCAGAGTGAAATAAGACGAGTTGTCAGCATGAGAGAGGACGAACTCCTTGAGGCAGCAAAACAACTGCAGGCTCCATACGACTTAGTGAAGTATGTTCATGAGAATGGCAAGCTGCCTGTAGTGAACTTTGCCGCCGGTGGTGTAGCAACACCTGCTGATGCTGCCCTGATGATGCAACTGGGTGCAGAGGGAGTATTCGTAGGTAGTGGTATCTTCAAAAGCGGAAACCCTGCAAAACGTGCTGCCGCCATAGTGCAGGCAGTAACAAACTACAAGGATGCAAAGCTCTTGGCTGCCATCTCAGAAGACCTCGGCGAGGCAATGGTGGGCATCAATGAGCACGAAATAGAACTGTTAATGGCTGAAAGAGGAAAATGAGAATAGCTATTCTTGCCTTGCAAGGGGCATTTATTGAACACAAACACATGTTGCAACAGTTGGGCGTCGAGACTTTCGAGATAAGACAACTGAAGGACTGGCAACAGCCAAAGGACGGACTCATACTGCCTGGAGGAGAAAGCACAGTACAGATGCGTCTGCTGAAAGAGTTGCAGCTGTTCAATCCTATCCGAGAGGCTATACAGGAAGGATTGCCTACCTTCGGAACATGTGCTGGAATGATACTTCTTTCAAAGGACCATCTTGGCACAATGGATATCAAAGTACGACGTAATGCCTATGGACGACAATTAGGTAGCTTTCATACTACAGGCTCTGTCGAAGGGATAGGAAATGATGTGCCTATGACCTTCATTCGGGCTCCATACATCGAGGAACTCCTGTCTGATGACTGCTTACCCCTTGCAACTGTTGATGAGCATATCGTTGCTGCAAAACAAGGGCGGATAATTGCAACTGCCTTTCACCCGGAATTAGACAATGATATACGATTTCACCGGTATTTCTTAGAACTTGCTAAATAGCATCTCCTGCTTTAGCAATACGTGATTTCACAAACTGCCGGGCACGGAAAATATTTACTTTCACCTGGTCTTCTGATATTTCGAGGGCAAGAGCTATCTCCTTATAGCTTTTGCCTTCGAAGTCTCTTAATTGCATTACCGAACGTTGTTTTTCAGGCATCTGCATCATGATATCTCGGATAGAATCTATGCGTTCCTGCTGCTCTAATCGTGACTCTATAGAATTTGAGATACCACCATGAAAATCTTCCAATTCATCGAAAGACTCTACCTGATTGACCTTCATACGCTGCCTGTCGATTGAAAGATTGCGTGTCAGGCGAAGAGCATACGACTCAAGGTTCTCAACGTCATTCAATCTCTCCCCCATCTTCCACATCTTTATGATGACATCCTGCACCACATCCTCTGCCTCCTGACTGTTGAGAGTTATTCTCAAAGCCAGACGATAAAGAATATTCTTCAGGGGCAATATGTCACGCTGGATGTCTATCACAATAAACTACTGGATTATCGTACCTTCATTGGCTTTGCCTATATTGTCGGCCAGAGTTATCACTACACGGCTGACACCGGATTCTACTGCACTGAGGGCATTCTCAACCTTTGGTTTCATACCACCAGAGATGATACCTTTTTCCTCATACATCTTGAATATCTCACGAGTGATAAGAGGTATGACACTGTCATCGTTATCAGGATTGCTGAGAACACCTTTTTTCTCGAAAGAGAATATCAGAGTAACCTCAAACTTATCTGCCAAAGCCTTTGCAACTGTTGAGGCCATAGTGTCTGCATTGGTATTGAGAATATTTCCCATTCCATCGTGTGTAAGAGGGGCAACAACAGGCGTTATACCACTATTGATAAGAGACGCCAAACGCTCTCCATCAGCTTTATCAACATCACCGACAAAGCCAAAATCAACAACTTTCTTCTCTCCTGTTTCATCATCTTTCATTTCTACTGGCGGACGCTTATGAGAGCGGATAATGTCCATATCGGCACCTGTAACACCCAAGGCATTAATACCCTTGGCTTGCAGCTGCGCCACAAGAGACTTGTTGACAAGACCTCCATAGACCATCGTAACAACCTCCAGCATAGCAGCATCTGTAATTCTGCGACCTCCAACCATCTTGCTCTCGATACCTAAGCTGCCTGCTACCTTAGTAGCCCTTCTGCCACCACCATGAACCAAGAGTTTCTTACCTGGTATGGAAGAAAAATTATTCAATAGTGTCTCAAGCTGTTTTGGGTCTTCAACAACAGCACCACCAACTTTTACGATTGTTAGTTTATCCATTTTTCTTTTATTTCGTTTATTACTTCTTTCAATTCCTTTACTGTATTTGCTCGAAGCATTTTGATGCGGGTAGGACGAAAATCCGGGATTCCCTTAAAGACAGGTGTTGCTGCCAGATGTCTGCGAGTATGCAGGATAGCCTTATATTCATCGCCGATAAAATCGAGGTTTATCTGCAATAATTCAAGAAGGATATCTATTTTTTCAAGATTCGTGAGAGAGTCAGCCTGCTTAGAAAATATCCAAGGTTGTCCGAAGGTTGCCCTGCCTATCATCACTCCATCAACATCATATTTATCAAAGGCTGCATCGGCTTCCTCCATGCTCTTGATGTCTCCATTGCCTATAAGGGGTATATTTATTCTCTTCTTTGCCTCTCCTATCAATGTCCAGTCAGCTTCGCCTGTGTACATCTGGGCACGTGTTCTGCCATGAATAGTCAGAGCTTTTATGCCACATTGTGACAACTGTACAGCCAACTCTGGCATAAGAAGATTATTACAGTCCCACCCTAAGCGGGTCTTTACTGTGACAGGTGTCTTTACAGCATTCACAACAGCTGTTGTCATCTCAAGCATCAAAGGGATATTCTGCAGCATACCGGCACCAGCACCTTTGCCTGCGACCTTCTTAACAGGACAGCCGAAATTCAAATCTATGACATCAGGAGCAGCCTCTGCCTCTACTATGCGAGCAGCCTCAACAACAGAGTCTGTTGTCCTGCCATATATCTGTATTCCGACAGGTCGTTCATCATCACTAATCGTAAGCTTTCGAGTTGTTGCCTTTATATTACGTATCAGAGCGTCTGCAGCGACAAATTCGCTATATACCATCGCAGCGCCAAAACGCTTACAAAGACGCCGAAAACCTATATCGGTAACATCTTCCATTGGTGCCAACAGAAGAGGGCGTTCACCAAGGTCTATACCGGCTATCTTCATTCGTAAATCTCTTCTTCAGGTCTGTCTTCCTCTATTACAAGATTATCAATTATGAAATTCTGGCGCTCCATAGTATTCTTACCCATGTAATACTCCAACAGCTTTTCTACCTCATCACTTTGACGAAGTGTTACTTGTTCAAGACGTATATCAGGACCAATAAAACCAGCAAATTCATCGGGAGAAATCTCACCTAATCCCTTGAAGCGTGTTATCTCTGGATCAGAACCTAATTCCTCGATAGCCTTAAGACGTTCATCTTCACTATAGCAATAGCGCGTTATATAGTCTTTCTGCTTTTCACCACGCTCCTTCAACTTTGCATCTTCTGCCTCTATAACTGCCTTGTTCTTTATCTTGTTACGCTTATTGCGAACTCTGAACAATGGGGTCTGGAGAACATATACATGTCCTTTCTTTATCAGTTCTGGGAAGAATTGCAGGAAGAATGTAATGGTAAGCAGACGAATGTGCATACCATCCACATCGGCATCGGTAGCAACAATAACCTTATTATATCTGAGGTTGTCAAGACCATCCTCGATATCAAGGGCCGACTGAAGAAGATTGAATTCCTCATTTTCATATACTACCTTCTTTGTCAAACCATAGCAGTTGAGTGGTTTTCCACGCAGAGAGAAAACTGCCTGTGTATTTACATCCCTACTCTTAGTGATAGAGCCGGAAGCAGAGTCACCCTCAGTGATAAATATACAAGACTCCTCTTTCCTATCATTCTTTACATCAGAGAAATGAATGCGGCAATCACGTAGTTTCCTGTTATGGAGGTTTGCCTTCTTAGCTCGCTCACGAGCAAGTTTCGTAACACCTGCCATAGCCTTTCTTTCACGCTCAGAGGACTTTACTTTCTCCTCTATTATCTCTGCTATATCAAGATTACGATGAAGATAGTTATCTACCTCATTTTTTACGAAATCACCGACATATTTATTAACAGAAACACCATCTGGAGACATCTTATCGGAACCGAGTTTTATCTTCGTCTGAGACTCAAAGACAGGCTCTTCAACATTTACTGCAATGGCAGCAACAAGTCCATTACGAATGTCTCCATATTCGTATTTTCCGAAGTATTCCTTTATAGTGCGTGCTATATGCTCCTTGAAAGCAGATTGATGTGTACCACCCTGTGTGGTATGCTGGCCATTGACAAAAGAATCGTATTCCTCACCATTCTGGTTTGTATGTGTAAAAGCTATCTCTATATCCTCTCCCTGCATGTGGACAATAGGATAAAGAGGCTCACTGGTCATCTGGTCTTTCAACAAGTCTGACAAACCATGACGGGAGATAATACGCCTGCCATTAAACATTATGGCAAGACCTGTATTAAGGTACGTATAATTCCTAAGCATCATCTCTACGATATCATCGTGGAAAGAATAGTTTAGGAACAATGTATCATCCGGCTCAAAAGAAATAAAAGTACCTCTTTCATCAGATGTTTTCTCGGTTTCATCGCTAACCAAAATACCTTTTTCAAACTTGGCAGTACGTACATTTCCATCACGATAAGAGCGTACTTCAAACTTGGAAGAAAGGAAATTGACAGCTTTAATACCAACACCATTCATACCCACAGACTTCTTGAAAGCCTTTGAGTCATACTTACCTCCGGTATTAAGCTGGCTGACAGCCTCTATCATCTTTCCCTGAGGGATACCACGTCCATAGTCACGCAATGTGATAGACCTGTTATCGGTTATTTCTATCTCAATGCGATTACCTTCATGCATACGGAACTCATCGATACTGTTATCAATAGCTTCCTTCAACAATACGTATATACCATCCTCAGCATGTGAGCCGTCTCCCATCCTACCAATATACATACCTGGACGGGTACGGATATGATCTACATCCGACAAGTGTCGGATATTTTCCTCACTGTAATTCACTGTTTCCAATTCCTCTGCCATCACAATAATTTTTTCTTGTAACTACGCAATCTTTTTACTGTTTTAGCATCCAAATACTGCCATGCAGACAATACGCCATCGTTTGTCTCCATCATTGCAAGTGTGAGCGCCTGCTTAAAATGATACTTTTGATACCAGGGTATAAGATCATTGAAAAGAATAGCATTGGCACCCTTTGACCTGTATTCTGGTAAAACTCCTATAATAAGCAAATCAACGGTTTCTGCATAATGAAACCATTTTGTATATAATGTCTTTAATAGTCCTATCCAACCAAATGGCAATACACGTCCCTTATTTGTTTTTCTAAGAGCCTTAGTAAAGGATGGGAATGTAACGCCAAATCCAACGATTTCATCGTTTTTATTTTTGTCACAAATCAATGTAACAAGATTCATATCAGCAAGGGAAATATAGCTATTAACCATTCTTTCAATAAGAGCATTATCTATTTCCGAAAACTCATATAAATCTTGATAACACTTATTCAAAACCTCAAAAAGACGATGTCCGAGACCAAGCTCTATTGCTTCTTTCTTTGTCATCTTTTTGGCATGCAGTCCATAGCGTGTACTTATCAAGTTTGATATTTTCACAAACTTCTCAGGAACAGCATCTGGAACCTTTACACTGTTTTGAACCCAGTCATTATCTTTTGCAAATCCTAACGCTTCCATGTGTTCACGATAATATGGGAAGTTATGATTTGCATGCATCGTCTGCTCGTATTCAAAACCCTCTACGAGCATACCCTCTCGGCCAAGGTCAATGAATCCCATAGGACCGATAATGGTATCCATACCTCTGGATATACCATACTCCTCGACCTTCTTTATTAATGCCGCTGAGACATCATAATCATCGATGAAATCGAAATATCCAAAGCGTACATACTTATGATTCCATTTCTTATTTGCACGATGATTTATAATGGCTGCTATACGTCCTACAGCTTTGCCATCTTTGTACGCCATATAGTATTCTGCCTCACAGTATTCCCAATATGGCTGTGCATCCTTTAGTCCTTGATATAAATCGGCCATTTCTTCAGAGAAAAGATATGGACAAGCACAAGGATCATCACGATATAACTCAGTACGGAAATCGATGAATTCACCGATTTCCGCCTTAGTTTGTATCGTTTTAATTTCTATCATATGTTGTTTCCTAAATATCTTTTGCTCAGATATCCAGTTAACTTATATCTGAGGTAACTTCTCCAATGCCTTTGCTATCTCTGCATCTGTTGGAATGTAATCCATCATTGAACCTTCATTATATGCCTTATAAGCATAGAGGTCAAAATATCCGGTACCAGAGAGGTTGAAGACAATAGTTTTTGCCTCACCAGTCTTCTTGCACTCCAATGCCTCATCAATAGCAGCACGAATAGCATGAGAAGATTCTGGAGCTGGCAGAGTACCTTCTGCACGTGCAAACAGAACAGCTGCCTCAAAGACACTTGTCTGCTCATAACCACGTGCCTCAAAGAGACCCTGATCATACAATTCAGAAAGAATCGGACTCATACCATGGAAACGAAGACCACCAGCATGGTTAGCACTTGGGATAAACTGAGAACCTACTGTGTACATCTTTGCCAATGGGCATATCATACCTGTATCACAGAAGTCGTATGCATACTTACCTCTTGTGAAGCTTGGACATGATGCTGGTTCTACACCTATTATCTTATATTTTGCTTCTCCACGCAGCATCTCGCCAAGGAATGGTGAAGCAAAACCACCAAGGTTAGAGCCACCACCAGTACAACCAATGAGAACATCTGGCTTAATGCCATATTTCTTCAGAGCAGCCTGTACCTCCAAGCCGATTATTGTCTGATGCAGCAATACCTGATTCAACACAGAACCGAGCTCATAGCGATAACCTGGTGTAGTAGTAGCAACCTCTACAGCTTCAGAGATAGCACAGCCTAAAGAACCTGTTGTTCCAGGGAACTCTGCATTAATCTTCTTACCTACTTCTGTTGTCATACTTGGAGAAGGTATGATGCTTGCACCATAGGTGTTTATCACCTCACGTCGGAATGGCTTCTGCTCATAGGAACATTTTACCATGTATACCTTACAGTCCAATCCAAAATACTGACATGCCATAGAAAGAGCTGTTCCCCACTGTCCTGCACCAGTTTCAGTAGTAACACCCTTCAGACCCTGTTTCTTTGCATAATAAGCCTGTGCTATAGCAGAATTCAACTTGTGTGAACCAGAAGTATTGTTTCCCTCAAACTTATAGAAAATCTTTGCAGGAGTATCAAGGGCTTTCTCAAGGAATTCCGCATGCACCAATGGTGACGGACGGAACATACGATAGAAGTCCTGCACTTCTTCAGGAATATCAAACCACTTTGTATTGTCATCCAACTCCTGCTTGATTAATTCATCGCAGAAAATTGGCTGCATATCTTCAAAAGTAAGCGGTTTCTTCGTTCCTGGATTCAATAATGGTGCTGGCTTTTTTTTCATGTCAGCACGCACATTATACCACTGGGTTGGCATCTCCTTTTCAGAGAGATAAATCTTATAAGGAATCTTTTCCATACTTATTTTCTAAACAATTAATATTATCTGTGCATGCGTTGTTATTTAAAAGGTATCGACATCTTTTTGAGACGTCGATACCTTTTTTTTCGCTTAATCCGCTAATTTTGCTGAAATGAACTCTCTGTTCAGTCTTGCTATATTAGCTATTGATTCATTCTTAGGACAAACAGCTTCACAAGCACGTGTATTGGTACAGTTACCGAAGCCCAACTCGTCCATCTTTGCTATCATTGCCTTTGCACGCTTTGCTGCTTCTGGTTTTCCCTGTGGAAGAAGAGCCAACTGGCTTACTTTACTTGATACGAAGAGCATTGCAGAACCATTCTTACATGCTGCCACACAAGCACCACAACCGATACATGTAGCACAATCCATTGCTTCATCAGCATCCTGCTTAGGAATAAGGATAGCATTTGCATCCTGTGCCTGACCTGCACGAACTGATGTATAGCCACCTGCCTGGATAATCTTATCAAAGGCATTACGATCAACCATACAGTCCTTAATGACAGGGAAGCCTGCAGAACGCCAAGGTTCCACTGTTATAACGTCTCCGTCATTGAACTTGCGCATATAAAGCTGACAAGTAGTAGCACCACGCTCTGTCTTACCATGTGGAGTACCATTGATATACAATGAACACATGCCGCAGATACCCTCACGGCAATCGTGATCAAAGACGAATGGTTCCTTACCCTGATTGATGAGCTGTTCGTTCATCATATCAAGCATCTCGAGGAATGAGGTATCGTCAGGGATGTTCTGCATCACCTCCTCGTCAAAATGACCCTTCTCTTTAGGACCATTCTGTTTCCAAAACTTTACAGTTACTGAAATATTTTTAGCCATAATGTTTTTTAGTTTTTGTAGTTACGTGTCTGTACCTTAATTATCTCATACTCAAGAGGCTCCTTTGTGAGTTCAGGTGCTTTCTCATCATCTCCCTGATACTCCCATGCACCAACATAGAAGAAGTTCTTGTCATCACGCTTTGCTTCACCTTCCTCTGTCTGATGTTCCTCACGGAAGTGACCACCACAAGACTCCTCACGATGAAGAGCGTCATAAGCGATGAGTTCACCCATCAGGATAAAGTCACGAAGGTGGATAGCCTTGTCAAGTTCAACATTAAGACCTTCCTTTGAACCAGGTACAAAGAGGTTCTCATTGAACTCCTTACGAAGTTCCTTAAGCAGCTTCAGGCCTTCTTCAAGACCTTCCTTTGTACGACCCATACCAACATGTTCCCACATGATATGGCCAAGTTCCTTATGGATAGAATCAACAGAACGCTTACCCTTAATATTCAACAGACGATCCTCTTCTGCATCTACTGCCTTCTCTGCCTCAGCAAATTCTGGCAAATCTGTAGAAACCTTTGGCCATATCTCCTGATCAGCAAGGTAATTCTGTATTGTGTAAGGAAGAACAAAATATCCATCAGCAAGTCCCTGCATCAACGCAGATGCACCAAGACGGTTAGCACCATGATCAGAGAAGTTACACTCACCGATAGAGAACAATCCTGGAATTGTTGTCTGTAATTCATAGTCAACCCAAATACCACCCATTGTATAGTGAATTGCTGGGAAGATCATCATTGGCTTATAATAGTCAAAGCCATCTTTAGAATAAACAAATTCACCTGGATTAACGTCTGTAATCTCCTCATACATATCGAACAGATTGCCATAACGCTGACGGATTTCGTCTATACCAAGACGCTGAATTGACTCGGAGAAATCGAGGAATACTGCAAGACCTGTGTTGTTTACACCAAAGCCCTTGTCACAACGCTCCTTTGCTGCACGAGAAGCAACGTCACGTGGCACAAGGTTACCAAATGCTGGATAACGACGCTCCAGATAATAGTCTCTGTCCTGCTCAGGAATTTCCCAACCCTGCTTTGTGCCTGCCTGAAGTGCTTTCGCATCTTCAATATTCTTTGGAACCCAGATACGACCATCATTACGCAAAGACTCTGACATAAGGGTCAGCTTTGACTGGTTGTTTCCATGAACAGGAATACATGTAGGATGGATCTGTACATATGATGGGTTTGCCATCATTGCACCTTTACGGTAACACTGTATTGCTGCAGAGCAGTTACATCCCATTGCATTGGTAGAAAGGAAGTATGTGTTTCCATAACCACCTGTTGCTATTACAACAGCATTTGCAGAGAAGCGCTCCAATTTTCCTGTTACAAGGTTCTTAGCAATGATACCACGAGCACGACCGTTGACGATTACTACATCCTCCATTTCGTAACGTGTATAAAGCTTAACCTTACCCTTCTGCACTTCCTTGGAAAGTGAAGAATAAGCACCAAGCAGCAACTGCTGACCTGTCTGACCCTTTGCATAGAATGTGCGGCTTACCTGTGCACCACCGAAAGAACGGTTTGCAAGCATACCACCATATTCACGAGCAAAAGGAACTCCCTGAGCAACACACTGGTCGATGATGTTATTTGAAACCTCTGCCAGACGGTAAACGTTAGCTTCACGAGCACGATAGTCGCCACCCTTTACTGTATCGTAGAAAAGACGATAAACAGAGTCACCATCATTCTGATAGTTCTTTGCTGCATTGATACCACCCTGTGCTGCAATAGAGTGAGCACGACGTGGAGAATCTTGTATGCAGAAGTTAAGTACATTGAAACCCATCTCTGCAAGAGAAGAAGCAGCACTGGCACCTGCCAAGCCTGTTCCGACTACAATAACGTCGAGTTTCAGTTTATTCTTAGGGTTAACCAAGCGCTGATGGGCTTTAAACTCTGTCCACTTTTGTGATACTGGTCCCTGAGGTATTTTTGAATTTAATGTCTTTGCCATTTTTCTTACGTTTTAATTATTCCGTTATCAACTCCTCCTTTAACAGCACAAGCTTCCAAAGAAGAACCACAGTACTACAATTGCAAAACCCGCACAAAGTAGTGAAACGTATACAATTCCTATAACCTTCCAGCGAGTAAACCACACCTTACCATTCCAGCCGATAGTCTGAAGAGCACTCCAGAAACCATGTGACAGATGAAACCACAGAGCAGCAATCCAGATGAGATATACTACTACATATGCACCGTTACTGAATGTTTCTCTAATCCAGTAAGCGCCATCTGCACTATGAGCCAGATCACCAGTACCAACAAGATCTACAAGCATCATCTTTGCCCAGAAATTCACCAGGTGAAGAACCAAGCCGATGATAACTATAAGACCAAGAACCAACATGTTCTGGCTTGCCCATTCTACCTTTGAAGGCTTCTCTGTTACAGCATAACGCTCTGAACCACGAGCTGCCTTGTTCTGCATAGTAAGGATAAAGGCATAAATGATGTGAATAACTGCCAATGCTGCAAGACCTAATGATGCTACTACTGCGTACCAGTGAGCACCAAGGAATTCGCAAATCATGTTGTAGCCCTCTGCAGAAAATAAAGCTACAACATTCATTGACATGTGGAAAGTGAGGAACAAGATAAGGCAGAGGCCTGTTACAGACATGATTACCTTACGTCCAATTGAAGAATTAAATAACCACATAAGCTTTTGTTGTTAAGATATTTTTGTTAAGTTAAGATAAGTTTTACGTTACCTACACGTATTTCGGGGACAAAGATAATAAGAAAAAGCGAATTTTCAAAGAAAATAGACAAGAAATTCAAAAAAAAAGATTACTTTTGCACCAAAATTTATCAAAATGGAAAACTTTTCATATGATGTCATCGTTGTAGGAGGAGGGCATGCTGGATGCGAGGCTGCTCATGCTGCTGCATGTATGGGAGCTCATACATGCCTTATCACGATGGACATGAACAAGATTGCACAGATGTCGTGTAACCCTGCTGTCGGTGGCATTGCAAAAGGACAAATTGTTAGGGAAATTGATGCTCTTGGTGGAGGCATGGGAATAGTTACAGATTCAACAGCTATTCAATTCCGTATGCTCAACAAGAGCAAAGGTCCTGCAATGTGGAGTCCGCGAGCTCAATGCGATAGAGAAAAGTTTATCTGGAAATGGCGAGAAATTCTCGATTCCACCGATAATTTAGATATTTGGCAAGACCAGGTTGAAGAGCTTATTGTAGAGACAAACTCTTCAGGTAATATACCATCAGTTTCTGGGGTGAAAACTATCTGGGGAAACATACTTCATGCTCCCTGTGTAGTAATCACAGCAGGAACATTTTTAAATGGTATAATGCATGTTGGAAGGAAGATGATTGCAGGTGGACGATGTGCTGAACCTGCTGCATTACATCTTACGGAAAATATCAATGCTCTTGGTATTAAGTCTGCACGCATGAAAACAGGCACACCTGTACGTATTGATAAACGTTCCATCCATTTTGAAGATACTACAGAGCAACCAGGGGAAGAAGTCGCAAGTCTTTTCAGCTTTCTTCAAAACTCATCAGAAAGCCCAAAACAACCATATTTGGAACAACTTTCATGCTGGTTACTTAATACAACCCCAGAATGTCACGAGATACTTAAATCAGGATTTGCTGATTCTCCACTATACAATGGACAGATAAAATCCATAGGACCTCGTTACTGTCCTTCTATTGAAACAAAACTACATACTTTTCCCGATAAAGATCACCATCCACTCTTTTTGGAACCAGAAGGGACGAACACAAACGAAATGTATCTCAATGGTTTTTCGTCCTCTCTGCCTATGGAAATACAGCTGGAGGCTCTAAAAAAAATTCCTGCCCTGCGAGATATCAAAATTTATCGCCCTGGTTATGCAATAGAATATGATTTCTTTGATCCTACACAGCTTTATCATTCCCTGATGTCAAAGAAATGTAATGGATTGTTCTTTGCAGGACAGGTAAATGGCACAACAGGCTATGAGGAGGCAGCTGCACAAGGTATTATGGCAGGCATAAATGCCACTCTGTATGCTGGCAGGAATTCTGCTGGCAAAGATTTCACCTCTTCTTTCACCCTCTCACGAGATGAAGCTTATATAGGTGTTCTCATTGACGACCTTGTGACAAAAGGAGTTGATGAACCTTATCGTATGTTTACCTCCAGAGCTGAGTATCGTATTCTTTTACGACAAGATAACGCAGACTCAAGACTTACCGATAAAGCATATAAGATAGGTTTAGCAACTAAGGAGCGATATGATATATGGAAAACTAAGCAAGAAAGAGTTGACCATATTATTTCATACTGTGACAACAAAAAAATAAAGGGAAAACTTGTAAGCGAGATCATCTCCAGACCTGAGGTAGAATTAAATGAATTATACCCTACCCTACCCCACCTTTGCGATTACATTAATAAGATACCAGAGTTGGATAGAATGGAGGTAATAAAATCTGCTGAGACTTACATAAAATATGCAGGGTATATAGAACGTGAAAAAGCTACTGCAGAAAAAATGCATAGACTTGAAAACATTCATATCCGCAATCATTTCAACTACGAAAATATACAAAGCCTTTCAACTGAGGCTCGCCAAAAACTAACATCTATAAATCCTGAAACATTAGCACAGGCTTCTCGTATCCCAGGAGTATCTCCATCAGACATCAATGTCCTATTGGTTTTGATGAAAAGATAAAATGTTTCACGGTGCTAAAAGCTTAGTAAAATCGGGCGTTCCACGCCCGTGAAACATAATATTTAAAATGTTTCACGATTTGTTTAACAAACTGTATATCAACACTTTAACAAACCATTGTTTCACGTGAAACATAAGAATGATGAGAGGTTGTCTTACCTCAAAAACATTGTGGCAGCAATGCCCGAAAAACCTGGTTCATATCAGTTTTATGATGTGAATGGGGTAATTATTTATGTGGGGAAAGCTAAGAATCTCAAGAGCAGGGTTAGCTCATACTTTCACACCGAGGTTGACAGATTTAAAACAAAAGTTCTGGTCTCAAAGATTTATAATATTTCCTATACTGTTGTGAATACAGAAGAGGATGCTTTGCTGCTTGAAAACTCTCTCATAAAGAAATATAACCCAAGATATAATGTTCTATTAAAAGACGGAAAAACTTATCCTTCAATATGTATTACTGGAGAATATTTCCCACGTATATTTAAAACTAGAACAATAAACAAAAAATATGGCACATACTACGGACCATATTCTCACTTAGGGTCTATGTATGCTGTATTGGATTTAATAAAAAAATTGTATCGTCCCAGGACATGCAGATTCCCGATAACTAAGGAAGGTATCATAGCAGGGAAATACAAACCCTGTTTGGAATATCACATAAAAAATTGTGGGGCTCCATGCATAGGAAAACAAACGTGGGAGGATTACCAAAATAATATTTCCCAGGCACGAGAAATCTTAAAAGGCAATACTCAAGATATTATATCGCATATCAAAACGGACATGAATGTGGCTGCTGAGGAACTTCGATTTGAGGATGCTGAAGGCTTTAAGAAACAGCTCTTATTAATAGAACAATTCTGTGCAAAGAGTGAGGTTGTTAGCAACACCATTACAAACGTTGATGTCTTCACTATAGATAATGAGAACTCCCCTACCCTATTCATTAATTATATGCATGTGAAGAATGGAGCAATAAACCAATCTTTTACTTACGAGTACAAACAAAAGTTAGACGAATCAGAAGAGGATCTTCTCGTTTCTGCCATTATAGAAATACGTGAAAGATTTCAATCAACAGCAAAGGAGATTCTTGTACCATTTGAGATTAAATGGAATCTTCCAGACACAACCTTTTTTGTACCACAGCGAGGAGACAAACACCATTTGATTGAACTATCCTATCTGAACTGCAGGCAATACAGGGTTGACAGACTGAAGCAAAGTGACAAGCTTAATCCTGAACAGAAATACACCCGTCTAATGAAGGATTTGCAACAGAAACTGGACCTGCCAAAGATTCCATATCATATTGAATTATTCGACAATTCCAATATATCTGGTTCAAATGCTGTTGCTGGATGTGTTGTATATAAAGGAATGAAAAAATCCACTAAGGATTATCGTAAGTACAACATCAAAACCGTGGAAGGTATGGATGACTATGCTTCTATGCAAGAAGTCGTAAGAAGAAGATATAGCAATAAAGACAATCCCCTACCCGACCTCATTATCTGTGATGGTGGAATCGGACAAATGCATTGCGTAGAGGAAGTTGTTACCAATGAGCTGGATTTATATATTCCTATAGCAGGACTTGCAAAGAATGACAAGCATAGAACTCAGGAATTACTCTTCTTAAAACCAGAAAATGACGAAAAGACCGAATGTATAACAATTCAATTGAAACCAGAAAGTGAACTGTTCAGATGCTTAACTCAGATGCAGGATGAAGTACATAGATATGCTATATCCTTCCATAGAGACAAGCGATCAAAACATGCTTTACATTCAGAATTAGACGAAATCACCGGTATAGGACCCAAAACAAAAGAGATATTGCTTCAACATTTCAAGAGCATTAAAAGATTACAGGAAGCAATAAAAAACAACAACTATAATGAAATCATTTCATTGGTTGGAAAGACAAAAACAGAATTATTAATTAAACACTTTAAATAATATGAAAGATTTGAAAGAAATAATTGCGAAAGCAAGTGAAAACGACACCCAAGATGTTAAGAGATTTCTATTCGGTTCCATCGAATATACAAGTCTGAAATGTACAGATAGTGAACAAAGCATTATCTCATTCGTAGACAAAGTAAACAAATGGGACGATGAAAGACCTGACTTACCTCATCCAGCAACAATATGTGTTTATCCTTGCTATGCTGAGGTCGTAAAAGAATATCTTCAGGTAGAAGGTATAGAAATAGCATGTGTAAGCGGTAGTTTTCCAAGTTCTCAAACATTCCTGGAAGTAAAAACAATAGAAACTGCTTTAGCTATTAAAGATGGAGCTACAGAAATAGATATGGTCATGCCAGTAGGAAAATTTTTGAGTGGTGATGAGCAGAGTGTTACCGATGAAATCACCGAAATGAAGGCTGTTTGTGGGCCTGATGTTCCATTAAAGGTAATACTTGAAACAGGATGCCTGAAAACACCTGAGAACATACGAAAAGCATCTTTTCTGGCTATGAATGCAGGAGCAGATTATATTAAAACAAGTACAGGAAAAGAGAAGATATCTGCAACTCCAGAAGCAGCATACATAATGTGCCAATGCATAAAGGAGTATTATGAAAAAGAAGGTAGAATGGTCGGATTTAAGCCTGCAGGAGGAATAAATTCTACAATGGATGCAATAATATATTATACTATTGTAAAAGAGGTCCTGGGCGAAAAATGGCTTAATAATCGATTATTCCGTCTGGGAACATCCAGATTAGCAGATATATTAATCGAAGAAATGGGATAATTTTACCTATCTCTTTCAATAGCATAATCGAGGTATGCGGTTAAAGCTTCTTTTAGGCTGGAATCGTGTACCTCTTTATTTATGAATTCTAATGCTTCTCCACGTATCTCCATCATCTTATCTTCTGCGTATTTTATTCCGCCCTGTTCCTTTGTAAATACGATTAAACGGGCAATTTCTTCAGGAGAAGCCTTACATGATTTTACATCCATAGCTATTTTTTTCATCTCACTATTATCAGAAGAAAGAATAGCATAAATAGCAGGCAAAGTTAACTTTCCCTCCAGCATATCATTTCCTGTGGGTTTGCCTATAGCACCTGAATCATAATAGTCGAAGATATCATCCCTGATCTGGAAAATCATACCTATCTTTTGACCAAATAAACGTGCTTTTTCTACCGAATCTACCGATGCATTTACAGACATTGCACCCATAGAACTGGCAGCTTCAAACAATGCTGCTGTCTTTTTTCTTATTACCTCATAGTATGCTTGTTCAGAGATATCCTCCGAAACATTACTGGTGAGCTGAAGGATTTCTCCATCAGAAAGAGTCTGACCTAAAACAGAAAGCAGTTTAATTATCTCTATATCTTTACTGTTAGAAACATTAATAAGGGCAGTTGAAAGGATATAATCACCGACTAAAACGGCAATTTTATTGTCATATATAGCATTTACGGAGGCCTGACCACGACGTGTTGATGATTCGTCTACAATGTCATCATGGATAAGCGTGGCAGTATGTAACATCTCTAATCCTATACCAGCACGAAATGTCGTTTCATTAACTGTACCATATAGCTTTGCAGTTAATAGGAGCAACATAGGACGCATACCTTTTCCCTTACGCTGCTTAACATAATCTAAAGCCTGCTTTAAGATGCCTTCCTTGTGTTCCAGAGATGCATTATACATTGCGGTGAATTCATTCAATTCCACCTCAATAGGATGCTTTATTATGGATAAAAAATCTCTCATTTTCTATGATTGTGGATGCAAAGTTACTAAAAAAAAATGAAATGACAAAAAAACTCATTAATACTAATTTCTATTTCCTATTTTTTTATTAACTTTGCACACATCTACACTTTACGACATGAATAAATTATTCCTTATTGACGCATATGCAATTATATATCGAAGCTATTATGCTTTGATGAAATCGCCAAGAATCACCAGTAAAGGACTCAATACGAATGCTATTTATGGGTTCTGCTATACACTTCGTGACATCTTGGTAAAGGAGAAACCTACGCATATTGCTATAGCCTTTGATCATGGTAAGACATTCCGTCATGAGGTATTTCCTGAATACAAGGCTCAACGAGAGGAAACTCCAGAAGATATACGTCGTGCTATTCCTATTATCAAGGAAATACTGTCTGCAATGAATATGCCCATATTACAGGTTGACGGCTTTGAAGCAGACGACATAATAGGTACCGTTGCAAAGATTGCAGAAAGCGATGGAATGGACGTTTTCATGCTAACACCCGATAAGGATTATGCCCAGCTTGTGACAGACAAGATACACATCTTCAGACCACGACATGGTGGTGGTTACGAAAACATGGGTCCTGCAGAAGTGTGTGAGAAGTATGGTGTAGAGAACTCTGGACAAGTTATTGACCTTTTAGGCTTGATGGGTGACTCCAGCGATAACTACCAAGGATGTCCTGGGGTAGGGGAGAAGACAGCGGCAAAGCTTATCCAACAATTTGGCAGTATAGAGAAAATGCTCGAAAACACCGACCAAATTAAAGGTAAGATGCGCGAAAAGGTTGAAACAGCTGCAGATGACATACGTCTGTCAAAATATCTTGCTACAATACGTCAGGATGTTCCAATAAACACATCTTTGGAAGAGATGAAGATAAAACCTTTTGACATTCCAAAGTTGGAAACCATTTTTGAGGAGTTGGAATTCAAAACCTTTGCACAAAAATTTTTAGGAAAGAGTGTAGGGCAGGGTAGGAGAGAAGATGTGAACAAATCCTCAGAAATGCAAAAAACTGTTAACAGACAGTTGTCTCTCTTTGAAGAATTTGCGACCGAGGGGCCAGAAGAGCCCAAAATTTCCATTCTCAGCAATTCAGAACAGTCATCCAAGGATGTAAAACTAATTGAAAATGAGAATGATATGGAGTATTTTTGTGGTCTGATGGCCCACAACCGAAAGTTTGCTTTTAGCGTTGAAGGAAGCTCAAATAACGGTATTGAGGCAAAATTATGCTCTATTTCATTTGCAACAGACCAAAATACCATTTACCATCTTAAAATGACTTCATACGAGTCAGACAACGAATGGAAGAGAAACAAATTGCAGATGATTTTCTCTGACACAAGCTGTGAGAAGATTGTTCAAAATGCAAAATACGCCATTCAGGTATTGCAGAACAGTGGTATATATATAAAAGGTAATTTATGGGACACCATGATTGCCCACTATCTAAAAAATCCTGATCAGCATCACAATAGGGAATACATTGACACATTGTTTCACGTGGAACAACCAGCAAGGTTATTGGACTTGAAGTCAGTACTGGAGAGGGATTTAGAGGCTTCAGGAATGTTGCAACTCTTCAAAGAAGTTGAAATGCCTCTTGTACCTGTTTTGGCTGAAATGGAAAGCAATGGTGTTCGTATTGACACTAACATACTAAAAGAGGTTGAGAAGGAACTCACAAGCAGATTACTGCAGACAGAGACAGAAATATACCAGCTATCAGGTGAACAGTTCAATATCTCTTCACCAAAGCAGGTAGGTGACATCCTCTTTGGAAAACTACAGCTGATGGAGAAGCCCAAGAAGACAAAGACGGGGCAATATGTCACCAATGAAGAGATTCTCAATTCCCTAAAATCAAAGCATCCTATCGTTGAGAAGATTCTGTCTTATCGTGCTATGAAGAAACTCCTCAGCACATACATAGAGGTTCTTCCTACACTTGTAAATCCGAGAACAGGACATATTCACACAACATTCAACCAATGTGTTACTGCAACTGGACGTCTGTCTTCTTCTGATCCTAATCTTCAGAATATACCAGTCCGTACAGAAGATGGAAAAGAGATACGAAAGTGTTTCATTCCTGAACCTGGAGATGAACTGTTTTCTTGTGACTACAGCCAGGTAGAACTGCGTATTATGGCATCCTTATCAGGTGACAACAATATGATTGAGGCATTCATCCATGGACAGGATATTCATGCTGCTACCTCTGCCAAGATATTCCATAAACCGATAGAAGAAGTTACTAAGTTAGAACGCAGGAAAGCCAAGAGTGCCAACTTTGGTATCATATATGGTATAAGTGCATTTGGGCTTGCCCAAGACCTCAGCATAGACCGCAAGGAGGCAAAAGCTCTCATAGACGGATACTTTGAGAGTTTTCCTAGGGTAATGGACTTTATTGAGGAATGCAAGGCAAAAGTGAGGGAAACAGGGTATGCTGTTACCCTGATGGGAAGGCGTCGTTATCTGCCAGACATAAATTCCAATAATGGTACTGTTCGTGCCTTTGCTGAACGTAATGCTGTCAATGCGCCTATCCAGGGTTCTGCTGCTGATATCATGAAGGTGGCAATGGTACATATCTATCAACGTCTGAAAAGAGAAGGTCTTAAAACAAAAATGCTCTTACAGGTTCATGATGAACTTATCTTTTCTGTTCCTCAGGAAGAGAAGGGTAGGGTAGGGGCTATCGTTAAGGAAGAGATGGAGAATGCCTGCCATCTTGCTGTACCTCTTCTTGCAGAAGGAGGATGGGGTAAAAACTGGTTAGAGGCACACTAAGTGTAAGATACGATTATGATGAAAAAGATTTCTGTCATTCTTTATATTCTTTCCGTACTTCCTTTCCTGGCATATGCACAGGACTATAGTAAAATGTCACGCAGCCTACGACAGAAAGTACAGAAGTATGAAGCAACAAATTTCTCCAGGAGTGCTGTACGTAAGCCTGTAAAATCTCTTACGGAAAAGTCTGTCTTTGCACTCATAAAGTGCAGTGGTAATATTGTTGAAGACTATTGTCTTAGCCATCAGGGCAACATTCATATTGTCAGAATGCCCCTTTCAAAGGTCATAGAGCTCTCCAACGACAGCAGGGTTGTCAGGATAGAGTCAGAGTCACGTGCTATGACATTAACCAATGACAGTTCTCGTGCTATCACAAATACTGATATCATCCACGAGGGTGGGGGAGAGTTGCCTTCTGCTTTCGATGGCACAGGAGTACTTGTGGGAGTACAGGACTTATCGTTTGACTATAACCATCCTACCTTCCTTTCAAAGAAGGATAACCGCCTACGTATCCAACGTGTATGGGATATGCTTGACGGCATAGATACCCAGACAACCATTGACTACGGTACTGATTTTCCTTTAGGCAAACTTCTCAAGCCAGAAGAAATTGTTGCCAAGGATCACAGCGTTGACAGCTATCTGCATCATCATGGAACACATACGGCAGGAACAGCAGCAGGCAGTGGCTATAATACCCCATACAGCGGTATGGCACCAGAGGTTGACATCTACATGGTGAATAGCATTTTCAGCAATAACATAGAACTCGTCCCCAAAGAGCTGAAAGACAGCATTCTTGGTTATCCAATTGAGCTTCTTGGCTTCCAAAGCATATTCAATTATGCTGACTCTGTTGGCAAGCCTTGTGTTATAAACTTTAGTGCTGGCTCATATGGTGACGTAACAGGAGAACATATATTATACAAAGAGTATATAGAAAAATTGCTCGGACCAGGAAAAATACTCGTTGCCTCAGCAGGTAATGAGGGAACTAGGGGATTTATCATGTACAAAGAAGCTGACCAGGAGTCTGTAGGAGGATTGATGACGAGAACTTCATTAGAGGACCCTTTATTTCTTACCATCAGCAGCAATAAGATGCTTTCCTTTACGATAACTGATAAAAGCAAGCCGGCAGAAGAAGGTGTCTTTCATTTTAACCTCGAATATGACACTCCACAAATAGATACAATAGCTTCCCTTGACAGTCTAATTGTTTATTCTTACTGCAATGAAGATGAGTACAACCCAGGCAAGATTGGTTATGATTTTACCTTCATTGAAGGCAAGAAGAAATTCTCAGATCGCGACTATGAAATCAATATCTCAGGAGAGGATGCTGAAGCACGCATACATATACAGAATGGTAAAATAGAAGGTGCAAAATTAGGAGGAAACACCTTCTGTCCAGGAGAATATGACTGTGTTCTGTGCGTTGGTTCAACATCATGGAGAAAAACATATCAGGACATAGAAGGAAGAACCCAGACCAGCATCTATGACAATGATGGCAAGCGGCCTTCTTACTCCTCTTGTGGACCTGCTCTGAGTGGTATCATAAAACCAGATGTCGTAGCACCTGGAGTAAATGTCATATCTGCTTTTAACAGGACTTATCAGGAGAGTCATCCTGAGGAATTAAGAAACAGAATAGTGTCCAAGTCAACATACAATGATAAAGACTACTACTGGATTACCAGTGATGGTACCTCTATGTCAACTCCTGTTGTAACAGGCATCGTGGCTCTATGGCTTCAGGCAAAGCCAGACCTTACCACTGAGGAGGTGAAAGATGTCATAGCCCATACAGCAAGACACTCTGACCCATCGCTGACTTATCCCAATAACGAGTATGGATATGGAGAGATAGATGCTTACAAGGGACTGCTGTATATCCTGAATCTTACCAATGTGGAGGGACTGTCTACAGAACATATCGTAGAAGCTAAAGTACGTCCTTTGTCAAATGGTGATATCAGCATCTCAGTACCTGATTCTGACAATCCTGTAAAAGTACGTATATACAACACTAACGGCCAGTGTACCTTACAATGCGTCATACCAGCCCATACAACTGACTACAACGTTCCTTTCAGCGGTCTAAAGGGCATTTATGCTGTACAGGTTGGTAACTATGGCTCAACACTCATTAGAATTGAATAATAATAATAAAAAGAATATAAAGAAAGATTATGGCATTAAAATGTGGAATCGTAGGACTGCCCAACGTAGGCAAGTCAACTCTCTTTAACTGTTTATCGTCTGCAAAGGCACAGGCAGCAAACTTTCCTTTCTGTACTATAGAACCTAATGTGGGTGTTATAACTGTTCCTGATGACCGTCTTACCAATCTTGCAGAGATAGTTCATCCAGGACGCATAGTACCTGCTACCTGTGAAATAGTTGACATAGCAGGCTTGGTGAAAGGAGCCAGCAAGGGAGAGGGATTGGGAAACAAATTCCTTGGCAACATCCGTGAGACAGATGCTATCATTCATGTCCTCAGATGCTTTGAGGATGAGAATATCACCCATGTGGATGGTACTGTCAATCCTATTCGTGATAAGGAAATCATTGATACAGAACTGCAGCTGAAAGACCTTGAGACAATAGAAAGCCGTTATGCTAAGACCCAAAAAGTAGCCTCTGCTGGCAATAAAGACGCCAAGGTGGAGTTGGCAGTTCTTGAGGCTTATAAACAATGTCTGGAGCAGGGAAAAAATGCCAGAACGGTAGAATTTGACTCAAAAGAGGAACAGTTGGCAGCTAAGAATCTCTTCCTGCTTACCAGCAAACCAGTCCTTTACGTTTGTAATGTTGATGAATCAGCAGCAAAGGAAGGTAATGAGTGGACAAAGAAGGTTGAGGCCCTGGCAGCAGAAGAGGGTGCTGAGTGCATGATTATTGCTGCCAAGACAGAAGAAGACATTGCAGGCTTTGACAACTATGAGGACAAGCAGCTCTTCCTTGAGGAACTGGGTCTCGAAGAGAGTGGTGTCAACCGCCTCATCAAGAAGGCATATGCTCTTCTCAACCTCCAGACATTCATCACAGCAGGTGAGATGGAGGTAAAGGCCTGGACATTCAAGAAGGGTTGGAAGGCACCACAGTGTGCTGGTGTCATACATACTGACTTTGAGAAGGGCTTCATCCGTGCTGAGGTCATCAAATATGATGACTATATGCAATATAAGTCCGAGGCAGCCATCAAGGAAGCAGGAAAACTTGGCATCGAAGGCAAAGACTATGTAGTCCAAGATGGCGACATCATGCACTTCAGATTTAATGTTTAAATTAATTCATAATTCATAATGCATAATTGGGCTAACGCATGGATGAAAACAACGTCATAAAAGAGAAATCAAAGTCTTTTGCAATAAGGATAATAAACCTTTATAAGTACCTCACTATAAATGCATCGCAAAAGGAATATGTTTTATCTAAACAGGTATTGCGAAGTGGAACAAGCATAGGCGCTAATGTGAAAGAGGCACTACGAGGACAGAGTAAAGCAGATTTCAGAGCAAAAATGAATATCGCCTTGAAAGAAGCAAGTGAAACAGAATATTGGCTTGAACTGCTTAATGAAACAGAATATATCAGTAAAGAATCTTTTGACTCTATTATAAGTGACAATGTTGAGATAATAAAGATACTCACAACAATAGTCAAAAACTCGCAAGACGAATAATATTTATTAATTTTAATTATGAATTATGCATTATGAATTATGCATTGTATATCTCTTGGAATCCGGATACAATAATATTTAGTATTGGTCCTATTGCTATACGATGGTATTCCACATGCTGGCTCATAGGACTTCTTCTGGCATATCTGATAGTAAAATATCTGTACAGACAGCAGAAACTGCCAGATGAGAAGTTTGAACCCCTCTTTCTGTATTGCTTTATTGGAATACTGGTAGGAGCACGCTTGGGACATTGCCTCTTCTATGAACCAGGATATTTTCTGTCCAGTTGGACCCATTTCATCGAGATGCTGCTCCCTATAAGGCTGGATATATACGGACATTGGCATTTCACAGGCTATGAAGGCCTTGCCAGTCACGGAGGCACAATAGGTATTATCCTTGCTTTGCTGCTCTACAGCAAGAACCTGAAGGTGGGAATGTGGACAGTACTCGATACTATCTCCATCTCTGTTCCTGTCACAGCCTGCTTCATACGCCTTGGCAACCTCATGAACAGCGAGATAATAGGCAAACCGACAGATGTGCCCTGGGCTTTCATCTTTGAAAGAATAGACATGCTGCCACGCCATCCAGGACAACTCTATGAAGCAATAGCCTATGCCTGCTTCTTCTTCGTTTTGTGGTATTTCTATAAGAAAAAGCCTGCTTTGGTTGGCACATCCTTCTTCTTCGGCCTTGACATCTTCCTCATCTTCACCTTCCGCTTCTTCATAGAATACACCAAGGAAGTACAGGAAAGCTTTGAACAAGGCATGCTCTTCGACATGGGACAGATACTCTCAGTACCCTTCATCCTCATCGGAGGCTACTTCACCTACAAAGGGTGGAAGAAGGTGGTAGAGGACAAAAATACAAACCAAAAATAAATTGGGGTATGCTGTCATCGGTGTCATCGTCATCGGTTGGGGAGAATTTAATTCATAATTCACAATTCATAATTCATAATTAAGATAAACTGCGCCTCCCTAAGACAAATTTTTGTTCCATGCCCATGAAAAAAATTTTTGTTCCCGACGGAAAAAATTTTTTCCTTAATGGGCGCAAAATCCAGAGCGGCAGGGGATTCTGTGCAGATAGGCTCCCTGTGTCATCAGATGTCAATCGATGACGATGACAGCGATGACAGTGGGGGTAATTTATTTTTGCAGAATGAGGTTTTTTTACAGAGCCATTATTATATATTAATATATAATAATGAATAAATATTTCTTTTAATTTTTTCTGATGGCTGAAATCTACATTTTCGTGTTTCGTCATCAATTTTCAAAATAAATAGGGGTAGGGTGTCATCGGTGTCATCGTCATCGTTTTTGTGTCAAAAAATGTTTTTATCTTGCATTTTTCATAACTTTTTTGTAATTTTGTGCGCGACTTTTAAAAGTGATACTCTCTAATGGCGAAGAAAGAGTTAACCCCGATGATGCAGCAATTCTTTGACCTCAAGGCTAAGCACCCTGAGGCTTTGTTGCTGTTTCGCTGTGGTGACTTCTACGAGACTTATTGTGAGGATGCTATTGAGGCATCACAGATACTGGGTATCACTCTTACAAGACGTAATAATGGTGCTTCACAAGGCGATGCAATGGCTGGTTTTCCACATCATGCATTGGATACATACCTCCCAAAACTGATAAGAGCGGGTAGGAGAGTGGCCATCTGTGACCAGTTGGAAGACCCAAAGCTGACAAAGAAACTGGTAAAACGTGGCATTACAGAGCTTGTTACCCCAGGTGTTGCCCTGCAGGATAATGTACTGAACTACAAGGAGAATAACTTCCTGTGTGCCATACATCATGGGAAAGTAGCCCTTGGCATTGCCCTGCTTGATATCTCAACAGGTGAATTTCTCTGCGACCAGGGAAACAGGGAGTATATCGACAAGATGCTGGCAAACTTTGCCCCAAAGGAGATTCTTGTCGAAAGAGGCAAACTGAATTTCAACTCCAACTATTCCATCTTCAACCTCGATGACTGGGTGTTTACAGAACAGACAGCCATGCAGAAGCTTACCAAACACTTTCATGTGAAGAATATGAAGGGTTTTGGTGTAGATGACCTGAAAGACGGTTTAATCGCTGCAGGAGCAATACTGCATTACCTTGAATACACCCAGCATACACACATTGACCATATCACAAAGATACAGCGCATTGATGCTGACAAGTTTGTGCGACTGGATAACTTCACCATCAGAAATCTGGAACTCATAAGTCCTCTGCATGAAGGTGGAGTAACCCTTACAGATATCATCGATTATACCGTTTCCCCTATGGGAGCCAGAATGCTCAGAAGGTGGCTTGTCTTCCCACTTCGCGATGAAAAGGTGATAAATGACAGACTTGATGCTGTAGATTACTTCTTCAGTCAGCCTGATTCCCGTGATGCTATAGATGAAGAGCTGCATCGCATAGGAGATATGGAGCGCATAGTTTCAAAGGTTGCTACAGGCAGGGCTAATCCTCGTGAGATAATCCAGATAAGCAATGCCCTGACAGCCCTGAAGCCCATAAAGGTGATATGTGCCCAAAGCAATACTGAGGTGCTGAAAAATGTCAGCGAGAAGATAGATACCCTTGACGAACTGAAAAATATCATTACATCTACCATAGAGCCTGAACCACCTATACAGATTGGAAAGGGTTCTGTCATCCGTAAAGGGGTTAACAGTGAGCTTGACGAACTGAGGAGCATAGCCTACAGCGGCAAGGATTATCTCCTGCAGATGCAGCAAAGAGAGATAGAACGCACAGGTATAACTTCTTTGAAGATAGGCTATAACAACGTATTTGGATATTACCTTGAGGTTCGCAACACTTTTAAGGACAATGTGCCACAAGAGTGGATACGCAAGCAGACATTGGCAAATGCAGAGCGTTATATTACTGATGAGCTGAAAGCCTATGAAGAAAAGATTCTTGGGGCAGAAGAAAAGATTCTTGCCCTTGAGACAAGACTGTTCTTTGAACTGATACAAAGAGTACAGCAAAATATCACACAACTGCAGCAGGATGCCCACTATGTGGCAGAACTGGACTGTCTGCTGTCATTTACCAAGACATCCCTTGAACACCACTATGTACGTCCAATAATTGACGATTCCAACGTTCTGGAGATAAAGCAGGGCAGACATCCTGTTATTGAGGCAAACATGCCTGTAGGAGAAAAATATGTTCCTAATGACATTTCCCTGTATCCTCAAAGGCTTCCTGACAAACCTGTTTCGCAGATAATAATAATCACTGGTCCTAATATGGCTGGTAAATCGGCATTGCTAAGACAGACAGCCCTCATCGTACTGATGGCACAGATAGGCTGTTATGTCCCAGCTGATTCAGCACATATTGGTATGGTGGATAAGATATTTACCAGAGTAGGAGCATCTGACAGCCTCTCAACAGGCGAATCAACCTTCATGGTAGAGATGACTGAGGCTGCCAATATCCTCAACAATGTTACGGACAAGAGCCTTGTGCTGTTCGATGAATTGGGAAGAGGCACCAGCACCTATGATGGTATATCAATAGCATGGAGTATAGTAGAATATCTTCATGAACACAAGAATGTAAATGCCAGGACATTGTTTGCCACACACTATCATGAACTCAATGAAATGGCGAAAAATTACTCGCGCATAAAGAACTATAACGTTTCTGTGAAGGAGATAAACGGAAAGGTTATCTTCCTCAGAAAATTGGTAGAAGGTGGTTCTGAGCACTCTTTTGGTATTCATGTGGCCCAGATAGCAGGTATGCCACCAAGCATCGTAAAACGTGCCAATGAAATACTGAAGGCTTTGGAAAAAGAAGGTAACAGCGTTGGCAGTGCTTCAAGCAAGAAACTGGAAACCCTGGATGAGGTAGGCCAAAAGGGTGCCAATGGTGGTCAGCTGTCATTCTTCCAGCTTGATGACCCTGTCTTAGAGCAAGTAAGGGACGAAATAATCGGCATTGACATCAATAACCTCACTCCTTTGGAGGCATTAAATAAACTGTCGCAGATAAAGAAAATAATCAACGGATAAAACAAAAAATCATATACAAAAAATGGAGTATAACTTTAGAGATATCGAAAAGAGATGGTTCTCTTATTGGAAGGAGAACAACACCTACAAAGTTACGGAAGATTCTTCCAAGCAGAAATTTTATGTCTTAAATATGTTCCCTTATCCATCAGGAGCTGGTCTTCATGTAGGACATCCTCTGGGCTATATAGCAAGTGATATTTATGCACGATATAAGCGTCTGCAGGGCTTTAATGTGCTCAATCCTATGGGATATGATGCCTACGGACTGCCTGCAGAGCAGTATGCCATCCAGACAGGACAGCATCCTGAAAAGACTACATTCCAGAATATTGACCGCTATAGAGAGCAGCTGGATAAGATTGGTTTCTCATTTGATTGGAGCCGTGAGGTACGCACTTGTGACCCTATATACTACAAATGGACACAGTGGGCTTTCCAGAAGATGTATAACAGCTACTATGATGAGGACCTGAAGAAGGCACAGCCTATCGAGAAACTCATTGAAAAGTTCAAGAAAGAAGGTAAGTGGCCAAGCGATGCTAAGGAGCAGTCAGAACTCCTTATGAACTATCGTATCGCCTTCATGGGTGAGACAATGGTAAACTGGTGTGCTGGTCTTGGTACTGTTCTTGCTAATGATGAGGTAGTAGATGGAGTATCTGTTCGTGGTGGCTTCCCTGTAGAGCAGAAGAAGATGCGCCAGTGGTGTCTTCGTGTCAGTGCATACGCTCAGAGACTGCTTGACGGTCTTGAGACTATTGACTGGAGTGAATCAATAAAGGAAACCCAGAAAAACTGGATAGGACGCTCTGAAGGAACAGAAGTAGAGTTCAAAGTTGCCGATTCCAACGAGAGTTTTACTATCTTTACTACTCGTGCAGATACTATGTTTGGTGTTACATTCATGGTATTGGCTCCTGAATCAGAACTGGTAGAAAAACTCACTACTCCTGATCAAAAGACAGAAGTTGACAAATATGTGGCATATGTGAAAGGTCGTACAGAACGTGAGAGAATGATTGACCATAAGGTAACAGGTGTCTTCTCTGGTTCTTATGCTATCAATCCATTCACAGGAGAGAAAAATCCTATTTGGATCAGTGAATACGTACTTGCAGGATATGGTACAGGAGCTATTATGGCTGTACCAGCTCACGACTCTCGTGACTATGCCTTTGCAAAACACTTCAACCTGCCTATCATCCCACTTATCGAGGGTGCTGACGTAAGTGAAGAGAGCTATGATGCAAAAGAGGGTATAGTAGCCAATTCTCCTGCAGAGGGAAAGAAATCAGTGGAATATGATGGTGAAGCCCTCAATTTGAACGGTAAAACCGTAAAAGAAGCTATTGCTGCCACAAAGGAATTCGTTGAAAAGCATAATATTGGTAGGGTAAAGGTGAACTATCGCCTTCGTGATGCTATCTTCTCACGTCAGAGATATTGGGGTGAGCCATTCCCTGTTTATTACAAGAATGGTGAACCTTGCATGATTCCTGAAGAATGTCTGCCAATAGAACTTCCTGAGGTAGAGAAATTCCTGCCAACAGAAACAGGCGAGCCACCACTCGGAAATGCCACAAAATGGGCTTGGGATGAAGCAAACAAGTGTATTGTTGAGAATTCTAAGATAGACAACAAGACTGTTTTCCCAATAGAACTCTATACAATGCCAGGATTTGCAGGCTCTTCTGCATATTACCTGCGCTATATGGACCCAAAGAATGAGAATGCTCTGGTAGATCCGGCAGTAGATAAATACTGGCAAAATGTTGACCTCTATGTTGGTGGTTCAGAGCATGCTACTGGTCACTTGATTTACTCAAGGTTCTGGAACAAATTCCTTTATGACCTGGGTGTTTCATGCAAAGAAGAGCCATTCCAGAAACTCATCAATCAGGGAATGATTCAGGGCCGTTCTAACTTTGTATATCGCATAAAAGACACAAATACCTTCGTTTCCATCGAGAAAAAAGATGAATATGATGTAACACCTATCCATGTAGATGTTAACATTGTAAGTGCTGATATTCTTGATGTTGAGGCTTTCAAGGCTTGGCGTCCTGAATATAATGATGCTAAGTTTATCTTGAACGATAATAATGAATACAAATGCGGATGGGCTGTTGAAAAGATGTCAAAGTCTATGTTCAATGTTGTCAATCCTGACATGATAGTAGAGAAATATGGTGCTGACACACTTCGTCTCTATGAAATGTTCCTTGGTCCTGTAGAACAGTCAAAGCCTTGGGATACTAATGGTATTGACGGCTGTCACAGATTCCTCAAGAAACTATGGGGACTCTTCTATGACAGAGAGGGTAACTGGTTGCCACAAGATGTTGCTCCTACACAGGAAGAAGAAAAGTCACTTCATAAGCTCATTAAGAAAGTTACAGGAGACATAGAGCAGTTCTCATACAACACAAGTATCTCAGCATTCATGATAGCAACAGGAGAACTGCAGAAATGCCGTTCTAAAGCTGTTTTGGAACAGTTGGTAATACTTATTGCACCATTTGCACCATTTATTGCAGAAGAGTTGTATCATGCTCTTGGAAACAAAACATCTGTTTGTGATGCTAAATGGCCCGCTTTCGATGAATCAAAGATAAAGGATTCTGAGATAACAATGCCTGTTCAGTTCTGTGGTAAGACACGCTTTACTATGCAGATACCTGCAGATGCTTCACGTGAGGAAGTTGAAAAACTTGCTCTTGCTGACGAACGTACTGCAAAATATACAGAAGGAAAGCAGATTATTAAGACAATCGTTGTACCAGGTAGAATCATTAATATTGTTATAAAATAACACATGCGCATCCTTGTAATACGCTTCTCTGCCCTAGGAGATGTTGCTATGCTGTCACCTGTACTTAAACAGGTAGCTGCTGACAACATAAATAATGAATACATAGTTCTCTCAAAACCCATATATGAACCTTTGTTCGATGGGGTAGGAGAGAATGTGTCTTTCATAGGAGCAGATATTAAGAAAGTATACAAAGGATTGCCTGGTATTTACAGACTTTTCAAAGAACTCAAAAAGCTTGATTTTGACTACATTATTGATGAACATGATGTTCTTCGTACCAAAGTATTGAGATTTCTTTTTAAGATTCATGGATATAAGGTACGTAAGATAAATAAACATCGTGAATTACGTAAACTTATAACTGCTCCTCCACCAAAGAAGGTTCTTAAACAGCTTCCCACGTCTTTTGAAAACTATTTTGAAGCATTAAACATATGAATATAGGTATAGCCCCTTTTGCTGCTCACAAAGGAAAGATATATCCACTCGACAGGATGGAAAAGGTAGTTCAGCTGCTTAAAGAAAAGCAGCCTGATTGCCATATATACCTTTTTTGTGGAAAGGGAGAAGAGTTGGAACTGATGCAGCAATGGGCTGAAAAATACGATTTAATCGTTGCTACTGGTGAAGGAATTCGTGCTGACTTGGAAAAAATGAAAAAGCTTGATGTCATGATTTCTATGGATTCAGGAAACATGCATCTTGCCAGTATCGTCGGATTGAGAGTTATCAGCATCTGGGGAGCAACACATCCCTATGCAGGATTTTTAGGATGGGGACAGAAAATGGAAGACTGTATCCAGAAAGACCTTCCATGCAGACCTTGCTCCATATACGGAAACAAGCCATGCCTTAGAGGAGACATGGCTTGTATGGATATCGAACCTGAAGAAATTATTTCCCGTATAATACAGGATTAGTAGAAGGATCGTTATACATTTTCATCTGACGATATACCTTCATATATTTACGTCCTGCTTCTATATCTTCCAATAATTGGTCTATTGCCAAAGACAAGTCTTTCTGTTGTTCCAGCAATATAGCCAACTTACCCCTACATGTTGCTAAATGGTCCTCAGACGTGTCTGTACGCTTTGTCTGCTCCTCCATGTGGTAAATTTTCAAAGCAAGTATAGAAAGTCTGTCTATGGCCCATGCAGGAGATTCTGTATTAATGGTAGCATCAGGAAGTATCTTCACATCTTTATATTTTGTCCTGAAATAGGTATCTATATCCTCTACCATATCAGTACGATCCTGATTTGACTTATCTATTCTGCGCTTTAATACAAGAGCCTCTGATGGGTCTATGTCCGGATCACGTATAATATCTTCAAAATGCCATTGTACTGTGTCTATCCAGCATTTATGATACAGGATACCTTCAATAGAATCCTCTTTGTATGGATTTGATATAACAGTATCTATATTATCATGAATGTGATAATCATTAATAGCTTGATTAAAGATTTTATTTGCTGAAGATGTAAATTTTTCCACGTCTTTATTATTTTATTATAATATATAGAATGATTAAATTTTAAAGAATAGAAAGAATAGTGTGTTGATAAGTTTATAAGTATCGTAATTGTATGATATTCAATACATATTACTTTTAATAATTGTTTTATAATTTACAGTATATGATGTTTATAAGTTTGTGGATATCTCAATATGGTAAAATTATGTTGGATAAATTATGCTTTTTCATATGTTATTATAAAGTTATCCACACTGTTATCCACACAAATCTGCAAATAAAAAACCACGGCGTGGAAGCCGTGGTCTATATCTGCTTCTTATAGAAGATTAAAGCAGTGAAGAGCTTGCCTTCCACTTAGCAACCTTCTTTGCTGGAATCTTGATAGCTTCACCTGTAGCAGGATTCTTACCTGTACGAGCAGCACGCTTCTGAACGCTGAATGTTCCGAAACCGATGAGCTGAACTGAATCACCCTTCTTGAGAGCACCCTGGATAGCGTCGAGGGCTGCGTCAAGAGCTTCCTTACTAGCTGCCTGAGAAAGACCAGCTTTTTCTGCAATCTTCTTTACGAGATCTGTCTTGTTCATAATACTGTGAATTATTTAAATTAGTAAAATAAAAAAAGAAAAAAAACTTCTGCATGCAAAGTTATGACATAAAATTTGAAAATGCAAGAAAAATCGAAAAAAAATGACGATATTTTCAAAAAAATACAAAAAAAATGCAATTTAAGGATAATTTTTGGCCGCAAACTCCCGTATTTTCAAGTAAAAATTAGTACTTTTGCATGCAAATATGAGAAATATTCCTAACATAACGAAAAATCTGCTTATTATTAACATCATTTGCTATATGGCAAAATTGGTGTTAGCTGGCAGAATAAATTTTGATAATGTATTTGGACTTCACTTCTTTTTAGCTGAAGATTTTCATCTACATCAATTGCTGACATATATGTTCATGCATGCCAGTTTCACGCATCTGTTCTTTAATATGTTTGCACTCTGGATGTTTGGTGGAACAGTAGAACGTACTTTTGGTGAGAAGAGATTCCTTATATATTATATAGTATGTGGACTGGGTGCAGCATTATGTCAGGAACTTTCACAATTTGTGCAGATATATGCAATGCTTCCGCCAGAGGCAACAATTGGGGAAATGTTCCATTTAAGTTATGCTGACAGGGTGGCCCTCAATGCATTTACAACTGTTGGAGCCTCTGGTTGTGTCTATGGTATATTGCTTGCTTTTGGTATGTCTTATCCGGAAGAGAGAATTTTTATATTCCCATTGCCAGTACCAATAAAGGCCAAGTGGTTTGTAATAGGTTATGCTGCCATAGAGTTGTGGTCTGCATTATCTTCACGAGGAGATGGTGTTGCACATGTTGCACATCTCGGAGGAATGTTATTCGGATATTTCCTGATAAAGATTTGGCGTAAGACTAGTGATACCTTCAATGGCTGGGATGGGTATGAAATTCGCTAAATTACCATTCATAATTCTTATAATACTGAATATATTATCTGTGGTGGGAATGCTCATCACAGGTTATTCTTATATTCTTTCACCGATAAATTGGCCATATTTGTCGATGATGGGATATGTTTTTCCTGCATTCCTGTTTGTGAATGGATTTTTTCTTGTATTATGGGTATTTGTGAAATGGAAATATCTTTTCATACCTGTTTTGGGTTTTATTGCTACATACCAACCCCTTAGTCTGTACTGTCCGTTTTTTACGTCTTCATCAGTTGATGAGGCAGATTACTCATCGCAAACAAAACTGACGATTTTATCGTACAATACATGTGATTGGGGAAAATATGATAAGACAGAAGAAAATGGCAAGGAAAATACAATAGAATATATTGCAAGCCAAAAGCCTGATATAGTATGTCTTCAGGAAAGTCCTTTGGATAATAAGACATTGGAAACCATCAAGGACTATATGCCTGAAATGAAGTATTATACTTCCATTAGAAATAATAATGATAAACATGGGGTAATACTATCATTTCTTTCAAAATATCCCATAAATAAAGAGCAAAATCTGGAAATTCCCAGCAAGTCGAATGCTGCAGGAGCTATATGGGTAGATATCAATGGCAAACAGCTGCTCATAGTTAACTGTCATCTCGAAACTCAGTCGCTTTCTGTCGGAGAAAAGGAAAGATTCTCTCGTCTTATGCATGATGTGACAAAGGGAGATATGGAAAGAGACAGTATGAAAACAGGCTCCATATACTATTTGAAGAAACTGTCTGCATCAGCACAAAAGAGGGCTCCACAAGCTGAGAAGGTAGCAGAATTTATAAAGGAAAATTCAGTGGTCTCAGCAATAGTTTGTGGCGATTTCAACGATATTCCTTTGTCATATACTCATCATATTATTTCTGATGGACTGACAGATTGCTACCAAGAAAGGGGTAGGGGATTTGGTTTCTCTTATTGCCATAATGCTATGAGAGTCCGCATAGATTATATATTGTGTACTCCTGATATCAATCCTATAAAATGTTGGGTTGATGATGAAATAAAATTATCAGATCATTACCCTATAATATCTTATTGTTTACTTGAAAATAAGGAGAAGAAATAAAAAAAATCCGTTTTTGTTTGGTGAATTGTATGTTAAATATTACCTTTGCAGGCAAAATATATTTTTAAATATTTTTTAAATGGAACCTAATAATGCTATTTATGATGCGCGTCAACTGGGTACTCCTCGTATGATGGTACTTGGTGTTCAGCATTTGTTTGCTATGTTTGGCGCAACAGTACTTGTACCTCTTCTTACTGGTTTGGACGTTTCTGTAACACTTCTTTTTGCAGGTATAGGAACTTTGATGTTTCACTTTATTTCAAAATGGAATGTTCCTGCTTTCCTTGGTTCTTCCTTTGCTTTTCTTGGTGGTTATGCCTCTGTAAAAGAGATGGGAATGTCGCAGGGCCTTTCTGAGACTCTTGCTTTGGATTATGCCTGTCTTGGTGTTGCTTGTGCTGGCCTTATGTATTTTATTATGGCAGCACTCATAAAATTTTTCGGAGTACAGAAAATACTTCATTATTTCCCTCCAGTAGTGACTGGTCCTATCGTAATAGCTATTGGTTTGGTTTTGTCTGGTTCTGCTATTGCTAACTGTCAGACAAATTGGTTGCTGGCTATAATCGCCATAATAACTGTTATTACATCCTCGATATGGGGTAAGGGAATTATCAGGATAATCCCAGTTCTTCTCGGTGTAATCGTGTCTTATGTGATAGCAGCATGTCTAGGAGAGGTTGATTTCAAACCTCTTAGCGAAGCAGCATGGGTTGGTTTTCCTATAGATATGAATCGTACTGTTTTCGCTGTTTTTGAAGATGGAAATACCACTCTCATGCTTTCAACAATTCTTGCTGTTATGCCTATCGCATTTGCTACCATAATGGAGCACATCGGAGATATGTGTGCCATAGGTTCAACAGTAGGTAAGGATTTTCTGTCTAATCCGGGCTTGCATCGCACACTTACTGGTGATGGTCTGGCAACAGCATTGGCTTCTGTATTCGGAGCACCTGCAAATACTACATATGGTGAAAACACTGGTGTCCTGAACCTTACGAAGGTTTTTGATCCAAAGGTGATACGCATAGCAGCATGTCTGGCTATCATCCTTGCTTTCTGTCCTAAGTTTGCTTGTCTGGTACAGTTGATGCCAGCAGCTACAATAGGTGGTGTCAGCCTTATACTTTATGGAATGATATCAGCTGTGGGTGTGAGAAACCTTGTTGAGGAGAAGGTTGACCTGAAGAGTTCACGAAATGTCTTCGTAGCAGCATTGATACTGGTACTTGCCATTGGTGTGAAGTATGGTGCTAATGACGATATCGCTATCGGTCCTGTTCATCTCTCAGGACTTGCCATAGCTGCTATCGTAGGTATTTTCCTTAATGCCATAATGCCTGTCAAGCTTGGTATGAAGGTTAAATCGTTTAAAGGAAAGGAGAAGGACTAATGAAAGTTGTAAATCTTGGAGCCAGCAACTCTATCATAAATCAGTTTGTTGCAGAGTTGCGTGATGTTAATATCCAAAAAGACCGTATGCGCTTCCGCAATAATGTCAGGCGCATAGGTAATTTGATGGCATATGAGATAAGCAAAACCCTGAAATATAAGGAGACGGATGTTGTTACACCTTTGGCCACAGCAAAGATGAATCTGCCTATCGATAACATCGTCGTTGGTACTGTCTTCCGTGCTGGATTGCCTTTCCATCAGGGTTTCCTTGATATCTTCGACCAGGCTGGTAATGCCTTCCTTTCTGCATATCGCTATTATACTGATAGAGAATGCAATAATATCGACGTTCATATCGAGTATATTGCTACTCCAGACCTTTACAAGAAGACTTTCATTCTTGTCGACCCTATGCTGGCAACGGGTGAGAGTCTTATCTTAGCACATAAAGCCTTTGTCACAAAGGGAGTACCAAAGAAGATAATCCTTGCGTCAGTAATAGCAACAGAGGAGGGTGTGGCCCGACTGAATGAGAAATTCCCAAATACAAATATAGTGCTTTACACAGCCGCCATAGACCCAATTCTCAACGATAGAAAATACATCGTTCCAGGCTTGGGAGATGCAGGTGACCTGATGTATGGTGATAAACTGTAAATAACAATAAATGCCACTCTTTTTTCAAGGGTGGCATTTATTGTTAATACGATAAAATCGTAGTGTTTTTAGTTTAGTGGAACATCAAACTCTACCTTATTGCTCATTGTTACTCCTTCAGAGTTGATGTATAGAACAAAGTGTGCATTTTCTCCTTTCAGGTTCTTCTGGGCGCTGACAAAAGCCGTATAGCGCAAGGCTTTCTTCGGACCGATGCTCTCTATTGTAATGGCAGGAGAAATAAGCAAATATTTATTTTTTGTTGTTTCTTCAACCATAGGCATAACGTTCATAAATGTCTTCTTTTGTGTATTGCGGAAATCGAAAGCTATCTTTACGAGGTCACCCTTGCCGATGTGAATGCCTGCATTACCGTCTTTACTGATGAATTCGACATTTTCTATCACTATCGGTTCTGTTACAGTATTTTCCAGCATTTTTTCTGCTGCCTGCAGTTGTTTAATGTCTATATTCTGCTGCATCGGCTGTTTGTTATAATCCTGTTGGGCAGGATCTGATGTCTGTATGACATAGTGGTATTCGTCTTCCTTGATATTGCCATATTGTCTATTATCATATGGTGTGCCGTCATACTGCATTTCTTGATTATCATATAGACGTTGTTCTCTTTTTTCAACGGCAGCACCTATTGCTGCGCCACCTGCAGCACCTCCAGCCATTCCTATCAGGGTTCCCAGATTACTACCATGATAACCGCCTGCTATACCGCCGATAGCGCTTCCTATCATGCCACCAAACATTGCGCCTCCAGCCGCTCCGCTACCAATGCTGCTGCAAGAAGCAAACATTACTCCCGACATAAGAAAAACAAAAATCCTTTTCATAATTTCCATATTTTTTTGTTTATATAACTCCCCCTTTTTCACTCCCCTTTAACTCAATTATTTCCAAATCTTTGATATCCTTTCCGTCAATAGTAAAGCGGATAAGGGTTCTGACAGGTTGCTGGCCATACAGGCCTGCAGCTCCTGGGTTAATGTGAAGGAAGCCGTAGAGCCTGTCATACATCACTTTCAGGATGTGTGAATGGCCAGAGATGAACAGCTGTGGTGGCTTGTGGGTCAGTTGCCAGTAAATAGAGCGGTCATAACGTCCAGGATAGCCCCCGATATGCTTCATCAGCACCTCAACATCTTCGCATTTAAAGCGCAACACCTCAGGAAACTCGCGTCTCACGATGTCTCCGTCAATGTTTCCATGAACTCCACGAAGGACGATGTTATTCTCTCCATGTTTAATTTCCCTGAGTTTATCGGCTATTTCTATACTGCCAAAGTCTCCAACATGCCATATTTCATCGCATTCTGAGAAATAATGTGCATATCTATCATCCCAATAGGAATGTGTGTCCGAGAGTAAACCAATCCGTTTCATGGGGCAAAAGTAGTAAAAAAAGACGAAGGAAAGATGTAAAATAGAATTTTTTGCTTTTTTTTCTTGCATTATTCATAACTTAATCGTACCTTTGCAGCCAAATTGAGAAAGAACGGCTGCTCTGTTAGTTCAATGGATAGAACAACTCTCTCCTAAAGAGTAGATCCCAGTTCGATTCTGGGACGGAGTACAAAATAGTTAATAGTTAAGGGTTAAGAGTTAAAACTTTATTCTTTTGACCTAAACAAATTAAGAGTTAAAATTATGGCAAAGATTACATCCAATTTATCTATTGTTCGTCTGTGTGAAGATTATCAGACATCAAGTAAGCTAAACATGTGGGCGAATATCATTAAGACATTGATACTTCTGGTTGCAGCCGCAATCATAATATTTGGTGTTATGATGGCTTCTAAAGGAATGCTTGCCTTTGGCGCTATATATGTTGCTGTTGGTGTGCTTCATGCTTTTGTAGCATTCTTTTTTGTATATATCATTCGTGCTATTGCCATTATTACTGAGGCTGCGACAATGATAGTCCTTGAGCATAAGGAGGCTGAATATTACAGCAAGGAAGCAAAGATTGCAAATATCTACAGCGAAGAAGAGATGAACAAGGAGTATAGCAGTGGCAAACAAAGCAGTGCAAGCGAAGAGCCTGTAGCTCCTCAGCAGCAGCCAGCAAAGCCTGCTGTTAACACTTCAAATAACGCTTCTGGATGGACATCTACTCCTCCAGCTCGCTTGCGTACTGGTGCCAAGTGCCGCCGTCGTGGAGATACAAGGACTATGGAAATTCAGGATATAAGCATGGGTCGTTATACATGTATGGATCCACTGACACATAAATTCCTTGGTGACTTTAAACTTGAGGACTTAGAATTTCCAGTATAAATGAGAAAGAAATTCCTGTTCTTTTATGTCTTCTGTTCCTCTATCATCCTGTGTTTCATGGGATGTAAGGGAGAGGTTGTAGATGAGTACACTACTCATGTGGCTTCTTTTCGCTTTGATTTTCAGTATGGACATACACAGTCATACCTGTATCCGGCCCTGAACTCAACAAATTACTTCTGCTTCTTTTCAACCAGCCCCATTGAAGGTGGTTATGACTTGATAACAGAAGTTTATGGTGAAAAAGAAACGAATGTAGAACACATAACGGAGGCGGTACTGACTCAAAGCGGAAGAGCTTTGGGACTCAATAATGGTCTCATTGTTGGACGTTCTTCTTTCCAGAATGGGGAACTGTATGTCTTTGACAGACAATGTCCAAATTGTTTCAATGAGACAAATAACAAGAATTTTGCTCTGAAATTCAAGGATTCATCGAGTGTTTATTGCAGCCGCTGCAAACGAACATACGGACTTCTTAATGCTGGAGTAGTGGTGTCAGATTCGTTGAATCATGAGAAAAACGAGAAGCTTTTCCGCTATCGTGCAACATATTCAGGCACATATTTTCAGGTTACAAGCAGATAATATTTTTATTCCATTTGAACTATGAAACTTTGGTCAAAAGGTTTTGAGATAAATAAAGAAATAGAAAACTTTACTGTAGGTCGTGACAGGGAGATGGACCTGTATCTCGCAAAGTACGACGTTTTGGGCAGTATGGCGCACATCACCATGCTTAACTCTATTGGTCTTATTGCAGACGATGAGTTGCCTCTGCTTCTTGCAGAACTCCGTAAGATATATGCTGTCTGTGAGGAAGGTAAGTTTGTTATCGAAGACGATATAGAGGATGTTCACTCTCAGGTGGAGCTGATGCTTACCCGTGCTTTGGGTGATATGGGTAAGAAAATCCACTCTGGACGCTCCAGGAATGACCAGGTTCTTGTTGATTTGAAACTTTTCACTCGTGCTGAGCTGAAGAATCTGGTTGAGGAGACAAAGGCTCTTTTTGACGAACTCATCGGTAAAAGCGAGGAAAATAAGGATGTCCTGATGCCAGGATATACCCATTTGCAGATTGCTATGCCATCAAGTTTCGGCTTGTGGTTTGGTGCCTATGCCGAAAGCCTTACTGATGATATGCTCTATCTGCAGTCAGCATATAAGATGACAAACCGCAACCCTCTTGGTTCTGCAGCAGGATATGGCTCCTCTTTCCCTCTGAACAGACAGATGACGACAGACCTTCTGGGTTTTGACAGCATGAACTATAATGTTGTTTATGCTCAGATGGGTAGGGGAAAGATGGAACGTAACGTAGCCTTTTCCATAGCCGGACTTGCTGGGACATTGGCAAAGATGGCATTTGATGCTTGCCTGTTTAATTCTCAGAACTTCGGTTTCATAAAGCTTCCAAAGGAATGTACGACAGGTTCTTCTATAATGCCTCATAAGAAGAATCCCGACGTTTTCGAGTTAATTCGTGCAAAGTGTAACAAGCTACAGGCTCTGCCAACACAGATAACACTTATACAGAACAATCTCCCATGCGGATATTTCCGCGACCTCCAGATAATAAAGGAATGTTTTCTGCCAGCCTTTGAGGAACTGAAGGACTGCCTACGCATGTGTACCTATATTATAAGTAAGATAGAGGTAAAGCGTGATATCCTTGATAATCCTATGTATGATGCAATCTTCTCTGTTGAAGAGGTTAACAAGTTGGCAGCTGACGGAATGCCTTTCCGTGATGCATATAAGAAGGTGGGATTGGAGATAGAAGTAGGTAACTTCGTACCAAATAAGGATATCCATCATACGCACGAAGGTTCCATAGGAAATCTGTGTAACGACAAGATTGTGGGTCTGATGAACAGCATTATGCAGGATTTCCACTTCGAGAAGGTAGAGCAGGCAGTAAAAACTTTACTCCTCGGCTAATTTTATAATAGGAAGTCCCCGTCCTGTTATTTTTCCGTTCTTTATACGTATATTGTCGGGAATATTGTTGATACCAAGTGTCTTAACAATATTTCCGTCCATCATTTTTCCGTCACAGATGGTAGGAACATTTTCTGCCTCACATTGTTTCAGGATGTCACGACATTTCTTGATGTCAGCATCCAGGCAGACAGAAATGATGTGGTCAAAGGATATCTTCTCCTTGTCGTTATTTGATTTATAAATGTAAGAATCCTTGTTGCTGGCTTGCCTCAGCATACTTTGTGAGTCATAGTTCCAACTAGCCCATATTATTATTAGGCTGTTGCCTGTCAGGCTGTTGCTGCTTACTGTTTTCCCATTGATGTCTTTTGCTGTAAAACTTGGCAATCTGTCACCTACGGAGCAAACCATCTTTGCTGGGAGATATTGTCTTTGCATCCATAGTGAAATAATGGTGCCAGGATTCTCCTTGACATATTTCTTGGCCTGTGCCTGCAATTCCTCGGGAGAGAGTTCGTTGGTATTCAGTCTCCATTCGGTGAAATCGTCATTTTCATCTGTTCCTGTTACTTCCAGCTCTTTCAGCTTTGCTGCGCTACCATCAAAGCGTATATCAGCACCAGGTTTCACAAAGATAGGCAGTTGCTTGAAATTTGGGAAGACGACAACAATGGTACCTTCTCCCACAATAGTACGTTCATATGTAAAACGTCCTCCATTCACTCTAATGGTATCAATACCTGGTATTGCCCCATCAGGTGAGTAAACGAGGAATTCTGCCATATTAACGTTCAGCAACCGTCCTTCAATGGCGAAGTGTTCGTGGTCTGACCCACATGAAGAGAGCAACAGGGAGGGTAATAAAAAAGATAAAAGTACAAAAGAAGTTGTTAGAAGATGCCAACAATATGAACGTTTGTAAGACATACTTAAAATCTAGACTTTTATACTTTTATCTTTTTAAAAGTTTGTGCCGCGAGCGGGACTCGAACCCGCACGACCGTTTCGGGTCAAGGGATTTTAAGTCCCTCGTGTCTACCAATTCCACCATTGCGGCAACCTTATGTGCTTTGGTGTAAAAGCGGGTGCAAAACTGCGGTTAAACGAGAGTCATCAAATTTATTTGAATGACCGAGCGTGAGCAGGTTCGCACGAGTTTTGCGAGTGCAAAGATACAAATAAGTTACGAATAATGCAAGAAAAAACAGAAAAATCTGCTTTTGCTGTTAACGTAACACCTTTGACCTTCGACCTTTGACCGCCAAATCAAGCATATGGTATCATTGAAAGCATATCGGCAAACTTGTCTATACCAGCTTCCAGTTTGTTACCTAACATCATCTTCAACATTGGATTCAGGTCTGCCTTCAAGGTCAGCTTCATACGTGTTCCCAGTTCGCCTGGGAGCAGTTGAATCCACATATTGGCATCTATCGGAGACTGTGATGTCTGGAATTTTATTGTACCTTTTCCTGAATTTACAGAAGGGTCTTCACGATTTACGATATCCAGAGCGAGAGTTCCCATCATACCTGTATCAAGAGAGATGCTGTCAGCAGTCAGGGTGACATTCTTCAGCATATTCAGATATGAAGGGTCCTGTCCTGCCTCCTCTATTTTCTGTCTCAGAGTATCATTATTCTGTGCATTCTCTATTACGGGACGCAGATTTTCCAGGTTTGACAACTTGGCATATACAGCCTCTATAGGAGCAGCAATCTGCTTTATCTGACTTTCGTATTGGCTCATTGTTTCCAAGTGTTAGGTGATTTACGCCATTCTGCCAGCACTTCGAGGTCTTCTGGCTTAATATATCCTGTCTTTGCTGCTATTGCTGTAGTATGCTCATAGTCAGAAAGAGTTACCAGTTTTACATCAGCCTCCTTGAAAGCCTCTTCTGCTACAGGGAATCCGTAAGTATAGCTGGCCACCATACCAACGACCTCAAAGCCAGCCTGTCTCAAAGCGTCAACAGCCTTCAGGGAAGAGCCGCCAGTACTGATAAGGTCTTCTATGACAACCACTTTGGCACCTTCAGGGATAGTTCCCTCAATCTGGTTACCCATACCATGATCTTTTGGTTTTGGTCGGACATAGCAGTAGGGCAGTTGCAGTTGGTCAGCAACCAAAGCACCCTGTGCTATAGCTCCTGTAGCGACACCTGCTACAGCAGTTGCCTCAGGAAATTCTGTATGTACCAGGTGTACCAGTTCATTCTTTACGAAAGAGCGAAGTTCCGGATAAGCCAGAGTCTTTCTGTTGTCAGTATAGATAGGTGACTTCCAGCCACTGGCCCATGTAAAAGGCTCGTTGGGTTGTAGTTTGATAGCCTTTACGGCAAGCAGTTGTTCTGCAAAAGAATCAGCAATTTGTTTCATTTTATATGTCTTGTTTTATGAATTCCAATAATTTTTCTACAGCATCAGCTTCTGGGATATTTTTCTCCACGCATTGTTTGCCTTTGTACAGTGATATTCTGTTTGGTCCTGCTCCGACATATCCGTAGTCAGCATCAGCCATTTCTCCAGGTCCGTTGACGATACATCCCATAATGCCTATCTTCAGTCCTTTCCATACTTCTGGTTTCTCCGAAACCTCAGTCTCGTGTGCTACAGCAGCCTTTATCTTTGCTATAGTACCTCTGAGGTCATAGAGCGTTCTTCCGCATCCAGGACATGAGATATATTCTGTCTTGGTAAACTTCACCCTTGCGGCCTGCAGGATGGCATTAGCGAGATCTGTTTCTGGCTTGTCGAAGTTTGTTATTACGAGATTCTTTGCTTTGCCATCTATCAGCAGGGCTCCTGCAGCCATAGCAGCCTTCAGTTGCAGGTCCTCAATGTTTTCCTCGTTGAAAGAGAGATACAGGGTATCATTCTCTATGCGGGCATTCTCACGCAAAGAGGCACATTCATCGATAAAACCAACGATTTTCTTTGCTACAGGAATTTCGTTTTCAGGTTCCTCTGACAGGCTAACACGTATAGTGTCCCCAATACCTTCTGTCAGTAGGGCACCTATTCCGACGGCACTCTTTATGCGTCCGTCTTCACCCTCACCAGCTTCTGTAACACCAAGGTGCAGGGGATAATGCATATCTTCTGCATCCATAGCCTTCACAAGCAGCCTTACACTCTGCACCATTACAACGGTATTGCTGGCTTTGATAGAAAGGACAACATCAGAGAAGTCCTTTTTTTTGCAGATGCGCAGAAATTCCATACATGACTCCACTATTCCCTCAGGTGTGTCGCCATATCTTGACATTATTCTGTCTGACAATGAGCCGTGATTTACACCTATTCTGATGGCTGTATGGTGTTCCTTGCAGATATCCAGAAAAGGTGAAAAGCGCTCTTCCACCTTCTGCAGTTCTTCTGCATACTCCTCGGCTGTATAGTCGATATGCTTGAAAGTTCTTGCAGGGTCAACGTAGTTGCCTGGATTTACACGCACCTTTTCGCAATACAGAGCAGCAATGTCAGCCACATTGGCATTGAAGTGCACATCAGCCACTAATGGGGTAGGGTAACCGTCTGCCTTCAGGGCTGCAGAGATATTTGCCATATTCTCGGCTTCTCTCCTTCCCTGTGTGGTCAGTCGTACCAATTCTCCTCCAGCATCGATGATGCGCTTTGCCTGCGCCACGCATGCAGCAGTATCGTTGGTATCGGTAGTTGTCATCGACTGCACCCTGATGGGAGCCCCTCCGCCAATGACGATGTTTCCGACATGTGTAGGACTAGTTTGTCTTATAGTCATATTTTACTTCTGATAAGTCGGCATTCGCCTTTTCTATTTTCTTTCCGAGAGAACTCTTGTAAGCCTTCAGTCTTTCTGCTATCTCCTTGTCAGAAAGAGCCAGCATCTCCATAGCGAGGATGGCAGCATTCATGGCTCCGTTTACTCCTACTGTTGCCACAGGAATGCCAGGAGGCATCTGTATTATAGACAGCATAGCGTCGAGTCCGTCCAACATTCCTTTGATAGGAACACCTATTACGGGCAATGTGGTAGATGCTGCTATTACTCCAGGCAGTGCTGCTGCCATTCCGGCTGCTGCTATGATTACGCGGATGCCGCGTCCTTCAGCATTGCGTGCAAAGTTTTCTACTGCGTCTGGGGTGCGATGTGCAGACAGGGCATTTACCTCGAAAGGTATCTGCTGTTCATTCAGGAAGGCCATTGCCTTTTCCATAACGGGTAGGTCAGAGGTGCTACCCATGATAATACTTACTAATGGTGTCATGATAATATTACTGCTATAAACCCTGCAAAGAGTCCGAGGAGGTATCCTCCACATATCTCGCCAAGGGTGTGAATACGAAGAATCATACGTCCTGTGCCGATGATACCGGCTAAAATGATGAGGAAGCACAGCCACCATAACGGATTAAAGCCGAAGATGTGTGAGAAAGCCATTACAGCTCCTGTTGTTCCTCCTATTGCTGCTGTGTGTGTGGAAATCTTCCACCAGTTATTTATTATTGCTCCCAATATTTGTATTGCCAATGCCGCCACTACTATGCTTGACATGAAGTGTGGTATGTGGAGGGCGTTCATGAGGTAGAAACATGTGAAGTAGCATCCTATGGAGATGACGTAAGGTACTATTCGTCCCTCTCTTGAGAGCAGTTTCAGCAGCGACCATCCCTGATAGCGCCTGTACAGATGTATCAATGTTGTGGGGATAAGACATGTAAAGAGCCATACAATCAGCAGTACCAGTCCTTTGTACATCCAGGGCAGCATGCTGAGGTACGACACCATGAACAACACTATCAGTGCTACCAGTGGCAGGTAGAATGGTGTGAACACCAGACTGATAGTTCGTGCCATTATTAATATGATACGATTCTTGTCTGTCATCTTCTGAGGTTACTCGTCGGAATACCCAATTTTTCGCGATATTTTGCAACAGTTCTTCTGGCTATGGGATATCCCATCTTCTTCAGTTCTGCTGCCAGTCGTATGTCGCTGAGCGGTTTGCCCTGTGGCTCGTTATCTACCAGTTCTTTCAGGGCTTTCTTTATCTCTTTTGTCGATACTGTCTCACCGTCGCCTGTATCATAGGCCTCAGAGAAGAAGTTCTTCAGCGGAATGATTCCCCAAGGCATTTCGGCATATTTTGAGGCACAGACACGCGAAATGGTTGACATATCCATATTTGTCTTGTCCGCTATGTCTTTCAGCTTCATAGGGATGAGGTCGCTCTCGTCACCACTTAGTATGAACGTCCGTTGTAGCGAGATAATGGTCTTCATCGTTATTGCCATTGTCTGCTGACGTTGCTTCATGGCATCGATATATGCCTTTGCCTTTGATACCTTCTGCTGTGCATACACTAGAGCCTCCTTGTCTGAACGAGTCATACTGTCAGGATTCTGTCTGTATCCCTGTATCATGTTTTCAAAGTCCTGTGAAACGTGCAGTTGGGGTATTCTGCCATTTGGCATAGAGAAGAAGATCTCCCCGTCATCACTTATGGTAACTATGAAATCGGGAGTTACATGCTGTGTGTTCTTTCCCATTGTCTCCCCCAGAGCAGCTCCTGGTCTTGGATTCAACTTTCTTATCTCCCCAAAAACCTTTTCGGCTGTGATGCTGTCCATCTGCATGCGCTCCTCTATCTTCTTCCAATGTTTTCGGGTGAAGTCCTCATAGTTGTCGTTAATGACCTGATACATCAGTTTTGTTACAGGAGTGGCTTTTTTTCTGAAAATCTGTATCAGGAGACATTGCTGCAGGTTTTGTGCCCCTATGCCGGCAGGGTCAAAGCCTTGCAGTATTGTCAGCACTTTTTCTATCTCTTCAGGAGAAACATCGATGTATTCATGTATGGCAATCTCGTCGCTGAGGCTTGTGATGTCTTTTCTGAACAACCCGTCGCTGTCGAGGCTTCCAATGATATAATCCATTATGAGCTCCTGACGTTCTGTCAGGTCCTGTTCACCCATCTGGCTGTGCAGGGTATCATAGAATGATTCGCTGTTTCCCCATACAGGAGTATCATTGCCATTTTTCTCAGTAGTGGCATAGCTTGCTGATGCTGTTGGAATATAGTCGTCATCATAGCGATCGTCGTCATAACGGTCTATGACAGCATCAATATCATTGTTGACAGTCTCCTCGCCTCCCTCATAATTCTCGGTAGCTTCAGTATTTTCCTGAATATCAGGTTCCAAAGCAGGATTCTCGTCTATCTCTGTCTGCACATACTCCTCATACTGTGTCAGGGGCATTTCAAGCATCCGCACATACATCACCTGCTGTGCGTTAAGTCGCTGCTGCTGCACCTGAGACAGCTGCTGCTCCTGAACCTGAGTATTTATTAGTTTCTGTGCCAATTGTCTAATTAATTGTTTGTATCATGTGCAAAGGTACAAAGAAGTGAGTAAAAAAACAAATTTTATTTGATTTACTATATTAGAACTCATATAAAATGTTAAAATTTCGCTTATTTTATATTGGAAAGCATATAAATTTGAAATAATTGTTTACTTTTGCATTCGAAATGATATAATTTTGTATGGAAAAGACTAAATTATCGATGGTAGTGAAGGCTTTGCGCAAGGAAAATGGCCTCACACAAGAGGACTTGGCGATGAAATCAGGCGTCGGACTGTGCTTCGTGCGCAATTTGGAGCAGGGTAAGAATTCATTGAGGATGGATAAGGTGAATCAACTCCTTGACTTGTTTAATTATGAACTGACTGCTACTAAACGCTCATGAGACAAGCAGAGATCTATCGTAAGGGCATACTGGCTGGCATATTGACGGAGGATGGTGGCGAATACCGCTTTTGTTATGACGATTCCTATCTCATGCGAGACGATGCTTTGCCCATAAGTTTGACGCTACCTTTGCAGGAGGAGGCTTTCGTCAGTCCCGTTTTGTTTCCGTTTTTCGATGGACTGATACCAGAAGGTTGGCTGCTTGATGTGGCACTCCGCAATACCGACATCAGCATACTTGACCGCATGTCGCTTCTGCTGCTATGCTGCAAGGAGTGCATAGGTTCTGTCAGTGTAGTACCAATCGAAAAAAGAGTTTAAGGATTAAAGTTTAAGGTAGATAATGTGTAGGTGTCTATTTTGTTATAAGCCATTGGAGGAAGGTCAGAAGGACTTTCATCCGCAGTGTGTCATAAAATTTTTCGGAACACGAGAGGCTCCATTACTCGATTATCGTCATGAAGACCTGGACAGTCTGGCCGAACAAATTATCCGTGCCCAGACATCGCTGACAGGTGTACAGCCTAAATTATCGTTGAACCTCGATAAACACGAAGGCAGTAACCGCTTAACGATAGTCGGCCTTTGGGGTGATTTCATATTCAAGCCTCAGACAGAGAGATATCCGCAGCTGCCCGAAAATGAGGACTTGACCATGCACCTCGCTGAGGCTGCGAAAATCAATGTAGTATCCCACAGTCTTATTCGTCTGGCCGATGGGAAGTTGGGTTATATCACTCGCCGTATTGATCGTACAAAAGATGGCAAGAAAATAGATATGGAGGACATGTGCCAACTGACGCTACACCCCACAGAGTACAAATACAAAGGTTCGCATGAGCAGATAGCAAAGATTATTATGCAATATTGCGACATGCCGAAGCTCGACATCACCAACTATATGCAACTCTTGCTTTTCTGTTTTGTCACTGGCAACAATGATATGCATTTAAAGAACTTCTCGCTATATAGACCGTCAAATGCATATCAACTCACTCCCGCCTATGACCTTCTGAATGTAGCTATTGCCAATCCTAAGGACAAGGAAGAACTGGCTCTTTCCCTCTCTGGGCGTAAGTCGAAGCTCCAGCTGAATGATTTCCTGAAGGCCGCAGCAACAATGGGGCTGGAGCAGAATGTTATGATACACCTTATTGAGAATATGCGCAAAGCCCTCCCTAAGTGGAAACAGCTCATTCAAGATTCTTTCCTCAGCGAAGAGATGAAGGAAAAATATGAGCAACTCATCATCTCCAGATTAAGCAGACTGTCGGAATAAGCATAAATACACAATATGAAGAAAACTATCCTATCAATTATCCTTGCTGTTGCCACTACACTGACTGCGACAGCACAGATTAAAGTAGAAGTCAGCGAGACTGTAGAGCTGATGAGCATCCTCGCTCGCATGGCGGGCTATCAGGAGTATAGTATGGATTTGGCCGGACAGTATACGAAGGACACAGAGACGTGGTTTGCCCCTTACAGGCAGCATGCTGCAGTCGCCCTCGCCAGCGACATCCGTGCCAAGTACGGCATCGGCTACGAACGTGTGATGAATATGGCAGTCCACCTCAATGTCGAAAAAGGCAAACTGACACTCCTCGGCAATCGTGCAGAACTGAACAATGGCCTGAACAATGGCTGGCAGAACGTTGATGTCGATGATTTCGTGGAAAAACTTAACCAATTCTATAAGGACACCCGCTTCCACAAGTTCTTCGAACAGCATCGCACCTTCTACGACGAGGGAGTGAAGAATTTCGAGACAGAAGTAATGCCTAAATTCCATCAGGATTGGTATGCCCGTTTCTATGGTAATGATGCTCCTGGACAGTTCCATGTTATCGTCAATTTCACCTACGGACGCCACAACAATGGTGTGAACCGTCAGCTTCCTGACCGCCCTTTCGAGGTGTTCGCCATCATGGGTTATCAACTCAATCCCACGACGGGTCAGCCTCAGTGGTTTCCTGACATCCTCATCCACGAGTTCAACCACTCCTTTGTGAATCCTCTGCTCGACAATGCTGCCAATGTCGCACTCATCGAGAAGATTGGCCAGAGACTCTCTATGTGGTCGCAGCCCGAGATGAACAATCAGGCCTACAACGACTGGCGCATAGTCATCAACGAGAGCATCGTCCGCGCAGCTGTCTTTGTCTACATGATGGACAACGGACTTGCCGGCAAGCAGACACTCAACGACATGTTCAACGAAATCTGGCGTAACGGTTTCCGTTGGACACCAGAACTGGTGACAAGTCTCCGCTACTACGCCAATCATCGTGATCAGTATAAGACGATGAATGACTTCTATCCTGAAATAGCCAAATGTCTTGAGAAATATATTATTGACGAAGCAGGACGAATGCAGAATGCGCTGAAATGACGCTATCACCGCGACGGACACAATTTCCTGAAGGGTGATATTGCTTGTGTTTCCAAATATTTTTCGTGAGATAACATGATGATTGGAAAAAAGGGTGTGTGCTTGTGCATATAAAAGAATGTTTGTATCTTTGCACTCAAACCAAAACCAAAACCAAAACAAAATGAATAAGAGACTTCTCATTATATGTTGCATGCTATATATGGCATTGTTGGGTTTTGCTGCACAGACAGCATCGCCAAATGGACTTATTTCCTTAACGCCAAAGGGTAATGGATATGTTATCAGCTATCAGAAGCAGCCAGTACTGGAGGTTTCTGCTTTGGGATATGAGGGAATGAAGCAGGAACAGCTGCTGTTCACGCCTTCTGGCAAGATAAACAGTGATTATATCATGCTTTCTGGCAAGAAAAGACATTGCACGAATGAGGCAACGGAATATCGTGCAAACCTCGATAAAGGCGTCACTTTGGTGGTGAGACTATACGATGACGGTGTAGCCTTCAGATATGAATGGCAGGGTGTTCCGCCTGTTTCGCAGACAAAGGAAATGACGACCTACAACATTCCAGAAGGCACCAATAGATGGATGCAACAATGGGCTGACTCCTATGAGGGTTTCTTCCCTCTCACTACAACCTGCAAGGTGAAAGCTCTGCCTTCATACAGTGCTGTCACAAAGGATGAGGAGGGCAATAACCTCAGATGGGGATATCCTGCTTTATTAGAACCAAGAGACGGAGTGTTTGCACTCATCACAGAAGCAAATATCGAGAGGGGACAAAGTGCTTCATGTCTGTATAATGATGAGGAGAAATTCAAGGTGGTTCCTGACAAAACCTTTGACGAATCAAAGGCAACACACTCTCCTTGGAGGGTGGTAATAGTGGGAAAGTTAGCTGACATAGTGGAGTCAACCCTTGTTACTGATGTCAGCGAACCTTGTCGATTGGAAGACATTTCATGGATTCAGCCAGGAGTGGTTTCATGGATTTATTGGGCAAATAATCACGGTTCCAACGACTATAATATAATAAAGGAGTATGTCGATATGGCTGTTGCATTACATCTGCCATATGTGCTGATAGATGCCGAATGGGATACTATGAAAGACGGAAAAACCATAGAGGATGCTGTTGCCTATTCCCTTGAGAAGGGCATAAAGCCGATGATATGGTATAATTCGTCAGTAGGATGGGTTGATGGAGCTCCAACACCAAAGTATCGCCTCAACAAAGCAGAAGATCGTGAAAAGGAATTTGCCTGGTGTGAAAAGATTGGTGTGGCAGGGGTGAAGATAGACTTCTTCTCTGGTGACAATCAGGCGAATATGGACTATTGTCTCGATTTGCTCAAGAGTGCTGCAAAGCATCATCTGCTGGTGAACTTTCATGGGGCTACAATTCCGAGAGGATGGCAACGTACATATCCTCATCTGCTCTCTACAGAGGGTGTCTATGGGGCTGAGTGGTATAATAATGTGAGCACCTTTACTGCACAGGCTGCCAGCCATAATGCCACCCTTCCTTTCACTCGCAATGTAGTAGGACCAATGGATTATACCCCTTGTGCCTTTAGCAATTCCCAGTATCCACACATTACTACCAATGCCCACGAACTGGCGCTGACAGTACTCTTCGAGAGTGGCTTGCAGCATCTGGCAGACAGGCCAAGCAGCTTTTTGGCACAGCCAGAGGAGGTGAAGGAATTTCTTGGAAACCTGCCAGCAGCATGGGATGAGACAAGACTTTTGGGAGGATATCCTGGCAAGAGTGTGGTGATAGCTCGCAGAAGTGGCAACACTTGGTATGTGGCAGGAATAAATGGCAGCGATGAACCAATAACGCTGAATTTAGCGATTCCATCGGAACTGTCGAAGTCTACTTCCGTAACAGTCTTTGCTGATAAAGAAGACCAGAAATGGGACATCTCTACACAAAAGAAACTCCCCCAGACAGTGAAACTGCTGCCAAGAGGAGGGGTTATTCTAAAGTTAAGAATTAAGAATTAAGAGTTAAGAATTGGATAATAAAGATGAAAAAGAAGTTTCTTTTAAGTATTGTGTTGGTTGGTGCGGCTTTTGTGGCTCAGGCGCAAGAGCATCAGTTGTGGTATTCCCGTCCTGCGAGTCATTGGCTGGAGGCTCTCCCTATTGGTAACAGCATCATGGGAGCAATGGTGTATGGAGGAACCAATGATGAGGAGATACAGCTGAATGAGGAGACATTCTGGAGTGGACAACCTCATAACAACAACAGTCACGAGTCGCTGACATACTTGCCAGAGGTGAGAAAACTGATTTTTGAAGGCAAAGAAGGTGAAGCAGCAAAGCTGTTGGACAAATACTTTGTAAAAGGTCCTCATGGAATGCGTTTCCTGCCTTTGGGAAGCCTGAAACTGCATTTCGGACATAATAATGTGACAGATTACAAGAGAACCCTGAATCTTGCAAATGCTACAGCGACAACAAGTTACGCCTGCAATGGTGTGAAGTATGAAAGAACTGTCTTTGCATCGCAGGCCGATAAAGTCATCGTTGTTGAGATAAAGGCCAGCAAAAAAAGAGCCCTGTCGTTTGATGTGGGTTTCACATCTCCGTTGCAGATAGCAGATCAGGAAGCTTTGATAGGCAAAATTGACGGATTTACCGATGGTTGGAATGACGCCCAGCTTTTCACCACCGTCAATGGCGTGGAGCAAGAAGGTATCCCGTCCGGACTGAAGGCTGTAAGCGATGTATATGTGAAGGCTGACGGTAATGTAACCAGCAATGACAAGGGAACTATCACCGTTAAAGATGCCACTACCGCCATTCTTTATATTACCGCTGCTACTAACTTCGTCAACTACCACGACATAAGCGGCAACCCTGTGAAGAAGAACAACGAAACGCTGACCAGCATTATGGGCAAATCCTATAAGCAGCTGCTGACGAATCATGTCAAGAAGTATCAGGAGCAGTATAACAGGGTTTCTTTGGCCTTGAATAGCCAGAGTCCTCTGAAGACTCTTCCTACTGACGAACGTCTTGCAAAATTCGATGGCACAGACCTCGATATGGTATCTCTTATGATGCAGTATGGCAGATATCTCCTAATCTCTTCCTCACAGCCAGGAGGACAGCCAGCAAACCTGCAGGGAGTGTGGAATGACAAGATGAATGCCCCTTGGGATTCGAAATATACCATCAATATCAATGCCGAGATGAACTACTGGCCAGCATTAGTGGGCAATCTGGCTGAGACACAGCAGCCTTTCTTCTCTATGGTGAAAGACCTCAGCCATACAGGTGCAGAGACAGCAAAGACAATGTATGGCTGTAGGGGATGGATGGCACACCATAATACAGACATCTGGAGAATAGCAGGTCCTGTGGATGGTACTCCTTGGGGAATGTTCCCAACAGGTGGTGCCTGGCTGACAACACATATATGGCAGCACTATCTCTTTACTGGCGACAAAGAATTTTTGAGGGAATACTATCCTATATTGAAGGGAGCAGCAGACTTCCTTGTTGACTATATGCAGGAATATCCTGCGTCAGGGGAGGTAAAGCAGGCTGCCGGCTGGGTGATGACAGTTCCGACGGTATCTCCGGAACATGGGCCTGTTGGCAAGGGCACCAATGTTACTGCTGGCTCTACAATGGATAACCAGATAGCCTTCGATGTGCTTTCAGCAGTATCCAAAGCCGCTAAAATCTTAGGCGACAGCTCTCAATTCTCAATTTTCAATTCTCAATTAAAGAAACTGCCACCAATGCAGGTAGGAAAATATGGACAGCTACAGGAGTGGATTATAGATGCAGACGACCCAAAGGATGATCATCGCCATATATCACAGCTCTATGGCTTGTATCCTTCTAACCAGATTTCTCCCTATTCTCATCCAGAGCTGTTTGCTGCTGCCCTGAACACTTTGAAGCAGCGTGGCGATATGGCAACAGGATGGAGTCTTGGATGGAAGACAAACTTCTGGGCAAGGATGCTCGACGGCAACCATGCTTTCCAGATAATAAAGAATATGCTCCACATACTGCCTTCCGACTCACAGGCAGGAAAATATCCTGATGGCAGGACATATCCTAACCTCTTCGATGCCCATCCGCCATTCCAGATTGACGGAAACTTCGGTGTTTCGGCAGGCATCTGCGAGATGTTGCTTCAGAGTCACGATGGAGCCTTGCATCTGTTGCCAGCACTTCCAGACAGTTGGCAGGAGGGAAAGGTTAGCGGATTGCGCGGAAGAGGCGGTTTCATCGTCGAAGAAGAATGGAAAAACGGCAATCTGAGCACTGCAACAGTACAATCTACCATTGGTGGAGTGTTGAGGCTGCGCTCATATGTACCACTGAAGGGAAAGGATTTGAAAGAGGCAAAAGGCGCTTGTCCTAATGACCTGATGGCCCCTGCTGAGATACGCAAACCATTGACTGCTACCCAGATATCACAGGCAGAGACACCAAAGCTGAAGGCTGTTTATGAGTATGACATAACAACAGAAGCAGGAAAAACCTACAAATTCTCGGCTCAGTAAGATACGTGAAAAAAACATAAAAAAAGGGTACATAATTTGCATACCTCACATAAAATGAGTAAATTTGCGCAATTTTAATGTATTTTATGGGGAAAACCCATATTTGATGTTTCAGTAAAAACAATAAAGAAAACAGATGAATGTAATTACAAAGACGGTCTCTCTGCCTGATGGTCGTACCATCACCATTGAGACAGGAAAATTGGCGAAGCAGGCTGATGGCAGCTGTACCCTGAGAATGGGTAATACTGTGCTTCTTGCCACTGTCTGTGCAGCAAAGGACGCAGTGCCTGGCACAGATTTCATGCCACTGCAGGTAGAATATCGTGAGCAGTATGCTGCTGCCGGACGTTTCCCTGGTGGTTTCACAAAACGTGAGGGTAAGGCAAATGATGATGAAATCCTTACATGCCGCTTGGTTGACCGCGCTCTGCGCCCATTGTTCCCAAGCGATTTCCACGCAGAAGTATTCGTAAATGTTATTTTGTTCAGTGCCGATGGTGTGGACCAGCCTGATGCTCTCGCTGGCTTTGCCGCTTCATGTGCTCTGGCATGTTCAGATATCCCCTTCGAGTGTCCTATCTCTGAGGTACGAGTAGCACGCATCGGTGGAGAGTTTGTCATCAATCCTACAAAGGCTCAGATGGCTGATGCTGACATGGACCTGATGGTGGGTGCCACAAAGGACAACATCATGATGGTTGAGGGTGAGATGAACGAAGTGCAGGAGGTTGACCTTCTGAATGCCCTCAAGGCTGCTCACGAGGCTATCAAGCCAATGTGTGTGATGCAGGAGGAACTGATGAAGGAACTCGGCACAGACGTTAAGCGTGAATACTGCCACGAGGTTAATGATGACGAGCTGAAGGAGCAGGTTAAGGCTGAGTGCTACCAGAAGGCTTACGACGTTGTTAAGCAGGCTCTTGAGAAGCATGCCCGTGCAGAGGCTTTCGAGAAAATCAGCACTGACTTCAAGGAGGCTTATGCTGCCGCTCATCCTGACCTCACTGAGGAGGAACTGGAAGAGAAGAATGCTCTCGTTGACAAGTACTATCACGACGTAGAGCGTGACGCAATGCGTCGCTGCATCCTTGACGAGGGTGTACGTCTCGACGGACGTAAGACAACAGATATCCGCCCAATATGGTGTGAGGTTTCTCCATTGCCAATGCCTCACGGAAGTTCTATATTCACACGTGGTGAGACACAGTCGCTGACTACTGTGACACTTGGCACCAAGCTCGACGAGAAGCTGGTTGACGATGTTCTGGAGCGTTCTTACCAGAAGTTCCTGCTTCACTATAACTTCCCTCCATTCTGTACTGGCGAAGCAAAGGCACAGAGGGGCGTAGGACGTCGTGAGATAGGTCACGGCCACCTTGCATGGAGAGGTCTGAAAGGCCAGATTCCTGCTGACTATCCTTACACAGTGCGTGTAGTGAGCCAGATATTGGAGTCTAACGGTTCTTCTTCTATGGCAACTGTTTGTGCTGGTACACTTGCCCTGATGGACGCCGGCGTCCCAATGAAGAAGCCTGTTTCAGGTATCGCAATGGGTCTTATCAAGAACCCAGGTGAGGACAAGTATGCCGTTCTCTCTGATATCCTTGGTGATGAGGATCATCTTGGCGATATGGACTTCAAGACCACTGGTACAAAGGACGGTCTGACAGCAACACAGATGGATATCAAGTGTGACGGTCTGTCATACGAGATTTTGGAGAAGGCTCTGGCACAGGCTAAGGCTGGCCGTGAGCACATCCTCGGTTGCATCACCGACACTATCGCTGAGCCACGTGCTGAGCTGAAGCCACAGGTACCTCGTATCGAGCAGATAGAGATTCCTAAGGAGTTCATCGGTGCTGTGATTGGCCCTGGCGGTAAGATTATTCAGCAGATGCAGGAGGATACTGGTGCTACTATTACCATTGATGAAGAAGATGGTGTAGGAAAGGTACAGGTTAGCGCTCCTAACAGGGATGCTATCAATGCTGCCCTTGCAAAGATCAAGGCTATCGTAGCAGTACCAGAGGTTGGTGAGGTATATGAAGGAACAGTACGTTCTGTTATGCCTTACGGATGCTTCGTAGAAATCCTGCCAGGAAATGATGGTCTGCTCCACATATCAGAAATTGACTGGAAGCGCCTCGAGACAGTGGAAGAAGCTGGCATCAAGGAAGGTGACAAGATAACAGTCAAGCTGATAGAGATTGACTCAAAGACTGGCAAGTATAAGCTCTCAAGAAAGGTGCTTCTGCCAAAGCCAGAAGGTTATGTAGAGCCACAGCGCAGACCTGCACGCCCTGAAAGAGGTGAGCGTAAGGAGCGTCGTCCACGTCCTACACGTTTCAACGAGGGACCAGCAGCAGAGGCTCCAAAGACTGAAGAATAATAAATAATCGATTTCCAGAAAATTGAAGTGTTATGGCTTCAATGAAAAGTCTTGCTAAGGACACCGCAATATACGGACTTAGCAGCATAGTCGGAAGATTCCTAAACTACCTACTCGTACCGCTTTACACTCACGTGTTGGCGGTACAGAGTGGGGGTTATGGTATAGTGACCAACCTGTATGCCTATGTGGCATTGATATTGGTGATACTGACCTTCGGAATGGAGACCACGTTCTTCCGATTTTCTAATAAAGATGACGAAAACCCTCATACGGTATTCTCCACATCTTTCGTGATGGTCTCGACTCTATCAGTGCTTTTCTTTGCTTTTGTATTTATCTTCATCGAAGGAATCGCTGATTTCATGGGGTATGTAGGGAGTGAGAACTATATTTTGATGATGACCTGCGTAGTGTGTCTTGATGCTATTCAGGCGATACCTTTTTCCTACCTCAGATATAAAAAGAATGCTATAAAGTTTGCTTCGCTGAAGCTGCTTTTCATTATAATGAACATCTCTCTGAACCTGCTGTATTTTGTTGTGCTGGGAAAGACGGATGTCTTCTATGTCTTCTCTCTGAACCTGGTTTGTACGGGAATTATCACATTCTTCTTCATTCCAGAGTTCATACATGAACACTTTGCCTCAAGGCGTTACGCCATAGACCATGACGAACAGCTGAAGATAGTGGATTTCGCACTGCTGAGGCGTATGTTCAGTTATTCGTGGCCTATATTGGTGTTGGGAATAGCGGGAATACTGAACCAGACAATAGACAAGATGATATTCCCATTTGTCTATTCGCAGAGTCATCCTGTTGAAGTCGATGAAATGGGAGAAATAATCGCATCTCCTGCAGCAGTACAGTTGGGAATATACGGAGCATGTGCGAAGATTGCCATGATTATGGCTATGATAACACAGGCTTTCAGATATGCCTACGAACCCATTGTATTTGCAAAGTCGAAGGATGCGGACAAGAAGGAATACTATGCTACGGCAATGAAGTATTTCCTCATCTTCACGCTGTTTGCCTTCCTGTGCGTAGTAGGGTATATGCCGATACTGAAGCATATCATCGGAGCAGAATATCGTGAAGGTCTCAGCGTGGTGCCTATCGTGATGGTGGCTGAGATAATGATGGGCGTATATTTCAACCTCTCCTTCTGGTATAAGCTCATAGACAAGACGATATGGGGTGCATGGTTCTCGATGGCAGGCTGTTTAATGCTGATTGCCGTGAACGTAATATTCATCCCGAAATATGGATACATGGCCTGTGCCTGGGGTGGTGTAGCAGGATATGGAACAGCAATGCTGCTGTCCTACTTTGTGGGACAGAAGAAATACCCGATAGAGTATGATATCAAAGGCATAAGCTCGTATGTAGTGCTGACGATTTTGCTGTTCTGCATTATGACCTGTGTACCTTGGACAAACGAAGTTGTTGAGGTTATAGGCAATACATGCCTTATCATCTTCTATCTCTATATTGTATTGAAAAAAGGTATGCCCCATGATACGATTTCTCGTTTTATTTCTCATTTCCACCATTAATATCCCGTTGTCTGCCCAGCAATTGCTGAACAGGCAGTCGTATGTGGAATATGGTGAGAGTTACCTTTCCCAGCCTTGGCCTGCTTTGTCGCGCCAGTCGTTTGCACGTTTCAAGACTGATGGCAACAGGGTGGAGTATGAAGGACAGGTCTTTGAGCGCAGACGCCATTTAGCCGCCCTTGCTATGGCGGAGATAGTAGAGGGAAAGGGCCGTTTCATTGATGAGATAATAGTGGGTATCGACTCAATGATGCGTGAGCCGTGGTGGGGTATTCCTGCCCATTATGATGCTGCTGTGCCACAATATAGCAAACAGACGGTGGATCTGTTTAATGCAGAATCGGCAGCATTGTTGGCTTGGACATGCAGCAGGCTGGAGCGTCCACTGACAAAGGTGCGTCCCACACTGCCCGCAAAGGTCAGCAAGGAGATACACCACAGAATGCTGAAACCGGCATTGGGAAGTAAATACTGGTGGAAGACTGCCGGCATGAACTGGAACCCCTGGATATGTTCCAACTGGTTGGCTTGCCTGTATCTCTATGAGAGCGACGAGGTAAGGATGCAGAAGGCTGTCACAGAGATAGAAGGCTGCATGAAGGCTTTTATAGACAGTTATCCTGATGATGGGGGCTGTGATGAGGGAACAGGATATTGGGACAGAGCTGCAGCCAGCTATTATGAATGCCTGTATCTGCTTGACCTGATAAGGTCGGAGGAAATGGCAGATGTCACGATGCTGAACTACAAGAGGGACAAGGTAGCACGTATGGGGGCTTATATATATAATATGTATATAGGAAACGACTATGTCGTAACATTTGCTGATGCACATAGTAACAAAAGTGCTGTACAGCTGAATATACTTTTCCCATTCTCAGAATTCATAAATGACAAGAAAATGGCCTGTTTCTCCGCATTTATGGCGAAGAAAGATAATTTCTGGAACAATCCGGCTGCCCTATATGCCAAGAGTGGAAACTTCCCAACATTGGGTAGGGAACTGTTGTTGCTGCAATATGTCGATAAGTTGAGCAAGACAAAGGCAGAAGAGCCAAAATCCGAAGCTTTCTATCCCAACCTCGGTGTAGCTACCATGCGTAGTAAAGGCGGTTTGTTCGTAGCTTTCAAGGGTGGCAATAATGGAGAGAGCCATAACCATAACGACCTTGGAACAATGGAGATTTTTGCTGATGGAAAACCTTTGCTTATTGATTGTGGAGTAGGGGAATATACAGCAAAGACTTTCTCAAAGGAGCGCTATGATATATGGACTATGCAGAGTCAGTACCATAACTGTCCACAGGTAAATGGCTTTAATCAGAAAGATGGAAAGGAATATGCTGCAGACTTGGTCATGATAGGTCACAGTAAGCATGGCAAGGAAAAGATAGGTAATAACTATCTGCTTAACCTTACGGACGCATATCCGAAGGAAGCCCAGATAGAGGACTATATGCGTGATGTAGAGCTAAAGGGAGAGGAGATAAAGATTACGGATGTATATACCTTAAAGAAATATATTGAGCCTACGCGACTTTATTTCATGACAACAATAAAGCCTGAGCTCAAGAAGGAAAAGGTTATTCTCGGAAACCATACCCTTTCCTATCATGATAAGGTTGTTACGGCAAGTGTAGAGGATTGTTCAGAGCTTCTTGATGACCATCTGAAAGGCATGTGGGGAGACAGCCTCTATCGTATCGTGCTGACAACAAAGAAGAAGGAAAAGAAGCGCGAGATAGTATTGACAATAAAGTAGCAGTAAGCCTTTTTAGCTTACTGCCATGCTAATGCAGATGCTCCGAGTACGGCGGCATCTGCATCTTTCATTGTAGAAAGAAGTATCTTCACCTTTCCTTTAAAGATAGGCATGATAGATTCTTCCATTGCCTCTTTTGTATATTTCACGATGAAATCGCCAGCTTTTGCAAGTCCTCCAAAGAGAACGAAAGCCTCTGGGCTTGAGAATACCACCATATCAGCAAGAGCTCTTCCAAGGCGGGTGCCTGTCTCTCTGAAGATATCAATAGCTGTCTCATCACCCTTTACGGCAGCATCATAAATATCTTTTGAAGTAAGGAAAGGAGTATTCCTCTCTTTTGCAGTCCTTACTATGCCTGTGGCAGAACAGTATGTTTCGAGGCATCCTCTTCTGCCACAGCCGCACAGACGACCATTACGTTCTATTATGACATGTCCCAATTCACCAGCAAAGCCATCATGCCCGTAAACAAGCTGTCCATTGATGACAATACCTGAGCCAACACCTGTGCCAAGTGTTATCATGATGAAATTGTCCATGTCTTTTGCTACACCATACATCTTTTCGCCCAAAGCAGCAGCATTAGCATCATTGGTAATGGTTACAGGAATGTTCAGTTCTTCACGAAACATCTTTGCAAGGGGAACCTTATCCTGCTTCCAGGGAAGGTTAGGGGCCATCTCTATGTTGCCAGTATAGTAGTTGGCATTAGGGGCTCCTATTCCCAAACCAACGATTTCATTGATTGAAACATTGTTTTTGGCAATAAGGTCCTTTGCCAGTTTACTTACTGTCTTCACATATTCCTCCAAGACAGGGAATGACTGTGTCTTTACAGAGTCAGTGCCAAGAACGTTACCTTCTTTATCCACCAATCCTACGACGGTATTGGTGCCGCCAATGTCTATGCCAAGTGCGTACTTCATGTTTTTATGGTGTATTTTTAGTCCTCAAAGAAACCAGGCTGTACGTATTTTATGCCTAATTCCTTATCAACAGTTGCAAGAATACCTTCTACCTGAGCCAAACCAAACATTCTGCCCAAGAAAGAATAACCGGCATTATAGCCCTTATCCTCATCACCCAACATTGTCATGCCGTGATCGACACGCATTGGGAGATCCTGTGTAGTTGGTTTGCGGATTTGCTTTCTGCGCTGCTCCTCCTTTTCAAAGATGCGAGCCAGCTCTACGAGGTCTGCACGACCACCCAAGTGACTTGCCTCTGTGAAGTCTCCATTGGGGAAAATGTGGCAAGAGCGCAGGTGTACAAAGTGGGTACGCTCGTGGTATTTCTCTGCCAGATAGGTGATATCATTATGACCACCTGCTGAGAGGCTGCCAGCACAGAAGGTAAGACCATTGTGGATATTTGGCACAGCATCGAGGAATGTCTGTATGTCGCTGTCGCAGTTGAGAATACGAGGTAATCCGAGGATTGGGAATGGAGGATCGTCAGGATGTATGCACATATCGATGTCGTATTCATCGCATATTGGCATGATGGCCTCCAGCCAAGTCTTCATATTCCTTTGCAGGTCCTCTTTTGTAACACCATCATATAGTGCCAGCAGTTCGCGGAACAGCTCAAGAGGTTTTTCGTCGCCCTCCTTGAAGTTACCTGCTACGAAGCCTTGTGTCTTTATGACGATATCATCGACAAGCTGGAAGTCCTTCTCAGGTGTCTGCTGAGCCTTGAAAGCCTCTATTTCTGCCATCAGGTCGCGTCCTGCAATAGCCTTTGAAGCATTGCTGCCATTACCCTTTGCTATAGCTTCCCATTCTTCTTTAGCACCTTTGCGCTGAAGGAGGTAGATGTCAAAGTATGCAAACTTAGGCCAAGAGAAATACAGGTTTGTTGCACCATTAGGATTCTCATGATAGATATCGGTACGAGCCCAGTCAAGTACAGGCATGAAGTTATAGCAAACACAGTGGATGCCTTCCTTGCCCAGGTTTGTCAGAGATTCCTTATAGACTTCTATCTGCTGGTCTCTGTCCTTACCGCCATATTTTATTGTTTCTGTTACGGGAAGAGACTCAACGACACTCCATTTCATGCCGTAGCTCTCAATATATTCCTTGAGATCACGAATCTTCTCACGTGACCATACCTGTCCTAAGGGCTCATCATAGAGGGCTGTTACAATACCCTCTACTCCCAGTTGTTTCAACATGGCAAGAGTAATCTTGTCTTTCTTGCCAAACCAACGCCATGTTTTTACCATTTCTTATTGTTTTCGTTATCGTTAACGTTATCGTTGTTTACATTGCAAAAGTATTGAAACCACCGTCCACGACAGCCACAGTACCTGTTACGAACTTAGCTGCATCAGACATCAGATAGTGTATTGTGCCACAGAGTTCTTCCGGCTCACCCATTCTGCCAAACGGAGTCTGGCGAACTACATCCTGACCTCTTTGTGTGTATGTGCCGTCAGGATTGGTGAGCAGGGCACGGTTCTGTTCTGTGATAAAGAAACCTGGTGCGATAGCATTAACGCGTATTCCCTCGCCAAATTTCTTAGCACATTCTGTAGCCATATATGCTGTGAAGTTAGAGATGCCTGCTTTGGCAGCAGCATATCCACATACACGAGTCATAGGACGGAAGGCTGCCATAGATGAGAAGTTGATGATGCTTCCCTTGCCAGCCTTAACCATAGGCTTGAGGAATATCTGGGTAGGAATGACAGTACCTGTGAGGTTGAGGTTCAATACTGTCTGGAAAGCCTCTGTCTGCAAATCAAAGAAGTTCTGGTCAGGGGTGATTGTAGCACCTGCCATATTACCTCCGGCAGCATTGAGCAGAGTATCTACCTTGCCATATTTTCCTACGATATAGTCGCATGCCTCCTGAATGTTTTCTTTGTTCATAACATCCATCTTGACAAATTCGCAAACACCTCCAGCAGCAGTGATATCATCTACAATCTGTTTTCCAACGTCTTCCTTACGTCCTCCGATGATAACTTTTGCTCCTTCAAGAGCGAGATACTTTGCGATGCTGCGGCCCAATACACCTGTTCCGCCAGTGATGACTACAACGTAGTCCTTGATGTTAAATAGATTATTCATAGTTTTTTTAGTAATATATAATATTGTTTTTCGGATGTCTGAGTGCAAAGATAATTCTTTTTTTGCAGAAAAAGACAGAATGCTTGAAAAATGAAGAAAAATTAACTATTTGTAATATTACAAGAACAAAATGCTGTCAGGTCCTTCGTTAAAAAGCAAATCTAAGATGGAAAGATTAGGAATGAATCCATGACGTTTCTGAAATGTCTGATAGTATGGTTTTGTTTCCTTATCGGAAGAGAAGCGTATGGCTTTTTGTCTTATGATATCTTCTCCCCCCAATAATTCTATCATTTTCTTTGTAATAGAAAGGTTATAGTCAGCCAAAAACTCCCATTTCTCCGTAAAAAAGGGTTTTATGTCATCAGCATAATAATCAAAGAAAGGTGACATCCCGTAAGCAGAGGATAAAGCATTCCAGTGAAGATGTCTCCAGTTTCCGTGGTCGCTGATACGTATTTCCCCTGTTGTGATAAAGCCATCAGTCTTTTCTGGTACAGAAACAGGTACTGTCAGCATCTGTGTACCATTAGCCGTAGCAATAAAACAGCGATTGCGCTCTGTCTGCTTCTGCCATCGTTCGCTGCTATCAATGATGTCCTCCAGAACGTCTGTTGTCCCATAGTTCTGCAAGGCGGCAAGAAGCTCCCGATACCACTCTATATTTCCGAAATATGTGGTGTGCATCGTTTTATCTTTATGAGTTGGTATAGTGAGGGGAGGGCAATGCAGAGAGAAGCTATTATTGCTTGTGCCACAGCGAGTTGATTACCATTAAAGTAATCTGCTATCTTGGCATCAATAGGCATTGTTGGGAAAATAGTAATCATTACATACGCAAAACTGTTATTTATGCAGTGTACGATTGTTCCAGGAAAAATGCTGCCTGTCTTTACAAAGAGCCATCCTAAGAATATTCCGAATACAAGGGCTGCCGGTATCTGTGCAGGATTGGCGTGAACAGCAGCAAAGAGTATTGACGAGATGAAAATGGCATACCATTCTGAGGAAACATTGCTCTTGCCCTTCTCTTTCCACCATTTTGTCAAAGCCCTTATGATGGCGCCTCTGAATATAATCTCTTCAGCCAATGGTGCAAGTACGCAAATGATAAAATACCCTTCTCTGCTCTTCAGCATTTCCACAAGGGTTTCTCCTATAAGATCTTTACGAAGGGTTTCAGGGATGAACTCCTGTGCCCATGTTATTGGTATGATGGCTCCGATGGCGAACAATGCAGACCATATCAGGGTTGCCCATGGTCTTGTGCGTATGTAGTTACGGCTTACAGGACACCATTTAAGGATGGTGAACAGGATTATGACCAGTATAGAGCATGTTGCAGAGCTGATAAGTAATATTGTTGATGTGTCAGTATCTGGAAACCATAATTTTGATATTGTATTGGCGGCAAATCCTGTCAGTAATTGTGCTGCAACAAATACAAAAAGGTATAGAATGGTCTTTTTCATTTTATTGTATTATATTGATTCAATGTCCTTTTTTATTTGTTCCATCAACTTCTCTGGTGAAGAAAAAGGTCTCTCCTCTCTTATATGTCGCTCAAACTCCACGGTAATCTCCTTATCATAAAGGTTTTCGTTGAAATCGAGGATGTATGTTTCTATTGTCAGTCGATGTCCGTCAAAGGTGGGGCGGGTGCCGATATTTGTCATGGCCTTATTGTTACCTACTTTGGTAGCATAAACACCGTTGGGAGGTAGCAGTTGGTCATCCTGAGGTATGATATTGGCAGTTGGGAAACCTATCTTCCTGCCGTTTTGATGACCTTTGACAACCTTGCCTGTGATGGAGAATCTCCGTCCCAAACCCTTGTTGGCACCCTCTATGTCTCCACTGATTATCAGTTTTCTGACAACAGAAGAAGAAACATGGTTTTCAGAGTCTTCTCTCGGTGTAGCCTGAATAACTTCAATGCCAATCTCTTTTCCATATCTCTGATAATCTTCAAAGGTCTCCTCTTTTCCTTCTATCTTTGCACCAAATCTGTTATCATAGCCTATCAAAAGAACTTTTACCGCCATTTCATCGTGAAGCATTTTCATGAAATCGTATGCTGTGATTTTGGAAAAACTCTCGTTGAAAGGCATGATAGCGACACAGTCAAGTCCTGTATTCAGGAGTTGGCGTTCTTTTTCTTTCAATGTAGTGATGTATTTTGGTATAAAGGAACTGTTAAAAAGGGCTTTCGGGTGGCGGTCAAACGTAATGGCCATAGTGGACAGCGATTTTTCTGAGGCCACTCCTTTCAGTTTGTCAATGATATATTGATGCCCCAGATGTATCCCGTCAAAGTTTCCTATTATAGCTGCTTTTGGCTGCATCCAGGCGTTTCCGCTGGGATCATGAATTGTTTTTATGCCCATAGAGACAGCTCCAATGCTGTTGGTCAGGCTATCATCAACAAAAAGGATATTATCTGCCGATATTCCAGTCTTCTCGATTACTCTTTCATAGATTCTATGGTCTGGTTTTATTATTCCGAGGTCGCATGAAAGAAAGACGTCGTCGAAATAATCTTCTGCTTTTTTGCCGTCTGCACTGAAAAATTTCTTTGAATGTTCCCAGTGAATCCAGTTGGTATTTGATAAAAGAGCTGTCTTATATCCTAAGGTGTCATGAAAATGCTGTATGAGTCGCAACTTCTCTATAGGAATGTCAGTCAGTAATTCATTCCATGCCCAGCATATCTCGTCATCAGTGGCGTTGCATTGGCTCTTTTCCCGTGCCTCCTGGCAGAAATTCTCGTTGGAACCGCCTAATTCTATCTCGTGAAACAGGTCCTCGCTCCTATGTTCGTCAACATAGCTGGCTATCTCTCCACACCCTATCTGGCGCAGGGCCTGGATACATCGCTGTTTGTCAAGACTTACGATAACAGCTCCAAAGTCAAAGAGCAGAAGTTTACAAGAGTGATTGGATGGCACTGTCTAAATCTTTTATTTGGCTGTCGCGCTTATCAAGGGAATTATTTCTGTCAATAAGGAAGAAAGTAGGAATCTGTGAAACGTTATACTTCTGCAGATATTCAGACTCCACTCCTTCTGGATCATAGACACATACCCATGGTAGGGCTGCTGTCTGGGTCTTCCAATAATGTTCATTATCATCGACGCTGACTTGGTAGATTTCAAATCCCTGATTGTGATATTTATTATAGATATCACGCAACATCATGATTCTCTGCATGGAGTTAGGCATAGAAAAAGCATGGAAATCTAACATCACCACTTTTCCCTTAAACTCTGTAAGAGAACGTTTCTTGCCCTTATTGTCAATAAGTGGAATATCGAATACCGATACTACCTGTATTTTGTCAGGGTCTACTGCTGGTCCATATTTTTTTGCTTGCTTAATGCGAAGAGCTTTCAAGCCCTCAATAGCGATGTTATGCAGATTTTCAGCTCTTTCTATCTTCTTCCCTTTTTCTTCATCGTTGTAATATGTATCCCAAGCGGTTGCCACTGCCGCAAAAGTACGAATATCCAATTCAAACTCCTGTGGCTGGAAAATAAGCCTGTTGCCGATGGTCTGGAATAGTGCAAAGTAAGAGGAAGCAGCACGAGGATCCTTGAAGATATAGTTATTACGGACATAGTCCTTATACCGCCCTATGGTATTGTTAATGCTGTCTTCTGTTTCCTTAACGCTTATGCCATAAGCATTACTTATCGCGATGACCTTTGTCAGCAATTGCTGCTGCAGTAAGGAAAGTTCCTTTATTCTGTTACAGTTATCACTGCCCTCTACTTCATATTTATATGACATAGTAGGGTAGGAGGCCTTGAAAGAAACGGTTTCCGTAGAGTCGATGCTTACATTGATAATGTTGCCGGCAATGCGGAGGCGATAGAATTCCGGAGCATCATTTCTGTCACCAGAGAATTCAAAGTTGCCGCTTTCATCGAGTACTACAGAATCCATAGTAACAGGACCAGTAAGACTCATGTGCTCAAAATAGAGGGTAGAATCCTTAGCTTCTGTTATGGTTCCTTTAACCTGAAACTTATTATTATTGCATGCACAAAGTGCGAATGCTAACAGGAAGCATAATGTTGCATGCAAAATGTTTGTTTTGTTGAAACTTTTCATCATTATTTATATTTTCGCGTGCAAAGGTACGATTAAGTTATGAGAAATGCAAAAAAATAAGAATTTATTTTTATTTTGTGAAATTTCCATGACGGAGTACCTTGGACAAAAGTCAAAGGTACGATTAAGTCTTGAATAATGCAAGCAAAATAAGAAGAAATTGCAAAAGAAAAGCAGACATTTCTTTTGCAATTCCGAGTGCTAAGTAAATTCAGTGAAAATCTTAGAATATAATTGTCACGGATTTCTTTTTAATATCCTTTGTTGTGGGTGAGCCTTCAACGGTGACGCGTTTTTTTGCCAATTCGTCATCTGACAATGAGCCATCTTCATATCCGTTGTCGCATGCCCAGCTTGCATCAACAGTAGCTTTGAAAGAGCCGCCGCTCACGATGATGCCTGTGTCACTCTTTATGGCCTTCGGCTTTCCGTTGGTATTGTCACCAGTTGTCGTTGCCACCAGTGTGCCACCCTTGAATATGATGTCGCGAGTGCAGTTGATACCCTTTCCGCCATCACCGCTGCTGGTCATAGTGAGTGAGCCGGCTGTCATAGTGAATGGATAGTCGCACTTTATGCAGGCAGCACTGCTGTAATCCATTGTACTGCTGTCATAGACGCAATCGCCGCTTGTAGCGATAGTGGTGTTACCGCCATTGATGACAACGATAGAGTCACACCTGATGCCACGGGCAGCATCTGCTGTTACATTGATGTCGATGGTACCGTTGTTTATCCATAGTCCGTCGTTCACCTTTATACCACTGCCTGAAGGGGACTTGACATTCAGCGTGACATTATCGTCAATGACAATGAAGTCGTCACAGGCTATGGCATGCCTGCAGTTACCTGTAACATTCAAGGTTCCGGTACCGTATAAATACATCTCTCCCTCGCTGAAGAAGGCACCCTTCTGGTCATAAACCTGTTCGGTATAGGTAGTGCCGTCAGTCAAGGTGTTGGTTGTTCCGCCGGCAACCTCTAAGTATAGGTATTTGCTACCCTGATTATTGATGGCCGAGCCGTCAACATTATTGATGCTGACGCCATTCAGTTTGATGCCATATTTCTTCTGTCTTTTTACGAGCAGCGAGCCGTCAGTAGTAGTGCCCGACAACACGAGCAACAGCGAGTCTATCTCGCTGGTAACAGTAACGTCGGCCCCGTTTACCGTTACATAGTTAGCGTCATCTCCGCTTACTGTAACGCTACCACCGTTGTAGGTGATAGAGATGACCTTGATAGCATCTTCCGGAATGGGGTCTGTGGATGATGATGACGATGACCCGTTCGTATAAGAACTGAAGTCCGTATCATCGTTCTTACAGGCAACGATTGTGACTGCAGCTATTAGTAGCAGAAATATTTTTTTCATACGTCTTTTCTTGTTTTAGAATTTGAATTTATACCCGGCTCCCAAGTAGTGCTTGTCAGGATCATATTCGTCCTCATCCACGTTATGCATTTTCTGAAAGCGGTAGAAGGCATTCAGTGAATGGTGCTTCGTCAGTCGTATGTCGGTGCCAATGGTATAGCGCACCTTTTCAATGGCCCACGCGTGATATGTTTCTATGCTTATGTAAGGAGTCAGGAGTGCCTTCTTCTTGTCGTAGGATATCTCGAAGCGCGAGCGGAGCTGGTTGTGTCCACGGCCGGAGCGCACCTTGTTCTCCCACAGTTCGTTGTCAAAGTCCCAACGCGTAACGGTCTTCTCGGGACGATAGGTGTATTGCCAGCGTTCACGCAGCGACAATTTTATGTTGTTTGAGAACTTGTATGAGCCCGTCAGACTCGCATAGAAACGATGTTTCACACCCCAATAGCTGGGACGCCAGTTGTTATAGAGGCCATTCGCCTTGTAGTTTATGTCCTCATGAAAATTATAGTCGAGGAATTTATAACCCGCATCAGCCTTCAGCCAACTGAGCAATTTATATGAAGCGCCAAGGCCTATGCCCCAGCGGTCCATCGTCTTGAAATTATTGCGGGTACGCATGTCTGTCTCCATTGAGATGTCCAGACGTTTATTTATCTTCTTCTCCGCCTCAAGACCGAGAATCAGTCCGCCTTCGCTGTCTGCAAACGTCGGCATACTGATGGCAAACATCAGGAGTGCTGCAAATTTGCGTTTAAACATTTTCATAGTCCGAAGTCCTTAGTTTTAGTTTTTCGTCAATTTCCCTATCCACCTTTCCGTCGTAATAAACACGCAGCACGGCCATATCGCGAAGGAAATCCACAGCGCCTACCTTCACGTTAATAACCTTCACGCCGAGCCTCTCCTCAAGGTCTGCCATAAGTTCCTGACGGCGCTCTTTCTTGATGAGGTCTATGCGGTCATACTGCACCAACTTTGAACTGTTCACCTTCAGGAATCTCTCAAAGAAGATGATGACAACAATCGTGATAACATCTATCACCGCCAGTTCCATCAGCGGTGTGCCCGTCACCTTGCCCTTGGCGTCTAAGGCGATGGAGTCAGACATGGCATGAATCACCGACAGACATACGACGACAAAAAGATAGGTCATCTCGCGCACCGGCATCGTGTCCGTACGATAACGCATAATGGAGAAGATACCAAAGAGTCCCAAGCCGACACCCATTGTAGCCTTACCACGGTCCATGCCCATCATCAGATATACAAGGAAGAAGATGGCGACGGAGATTATCATGAAGGTAAAATAGAAGTCACGACGCTTGCCTTTCTTAAAATAAAGGAAGTGGACAATCATCCAATTGACGATGAGACAGACAAAAAATCTCACTAACGTATCGCCAAAGTCGGCAGAAAATAGAAATAAGTCTTTCATAATTATATAATGTTCAATGTTCAATGAGCTTCCTCACTTCAATTAGTTTTTGCTTAAAACGGTTTACGGGTAGCAGGTTCTCGCATGTCAATGCCGACCCCATGCAATATTTTGAAAAGCCGTGAGGCTGAATGCGCAGTTGACGCAGCATTTCCAATATAGGTGAATATACGAGCCCGTCACGTTTCAACTCTATGATAACCATATTGCCCATGTCCATTTGTCTTCCGTTCTGAAGATTCTCGAAATGCAGCTGTGAGTCAATCGTCACACGTTCTGTCTTCCCCTTGTTCACCAGTGTGATACGCGAAAAGTGATTGTTCAGAGCCGGTTGCAGGGTATTTACATCATAGCGCAAATGCTTCGCCAGAAAAGCCCGTTTCTCTTCATCCATCAGATTCATATCCGTCACCTCAATGCGTTTCTTCTTCGTGCGCCCATGGTTATTCTTCGTCTTAACCTCCATAAACTGAAGGTCAGAGATACAATAGGTGCGGAAGCGTATCTTCTGGCGGTTAGCATGTCCGTGCTGATGTGCAGAGTACATGTCGAAGTCGGTTGTATCAAAATATGTGGTATCATACTCCAGATTACTCTTGCCGTCAATCTGCTGTACAAAATAATCCTGCTGCGCCATTTCCAACAACTGACAGAGCTTCTGCTGATTCGTCACAAACTTAGTGTCTATGCGATTCATCAGTTTTACGCTTTTCATCTGTTCCAGCGATATCGGAGCAAAAGAGTCAATCAGTTTCGTCATTAAGAGGAGAAATTGTTAGGAAATCGGTGCAAAAGTAAAAAGAAAAGTGCAATTGTGCAATTATTTTCAGCAAAATGTCTGTTTCATTCAGCAAATCTTCTTCCCCAGTCTTTAGAGGTAGGTGGTGTATCGCTAAAAAAAGTTTCTTTTTATTTGGTATTTTACTCACTTAATCGTACCTTTGACTTTTGTTCAAGGTACTCCGTCATGGAAATTTCACAAAATAAAAATAAATTCTTATTTTTTTGCATTTCTCATAACTTAATCGTATCTTTGCAAGCAGAAAGCAATGAAAAATATCAAGGAACAGTTTCGTCGCTACCTGCGTTTGCAGAAGGGCTTGTCTCCAAATACCCTGGAGGCATACCTGCACGATGTGTCGCTGCTCTTTGCTTGGGTAGTAGAAAGAGAAGGAGAGGAAAATACTGTTGATGAGAGAATAATACAACTGAAACTTGCAGATTTGGAAGGATTCTCTGCTTCTCTGTTCGACTTAGGCATCGCTCCCTCGTCGCATGCCCGCATATTGTGTGGTGTCAGGGCTTTGTACAGATTCCTCGAAATTGACGGCTACATTGATCAAGATCCATCGGAACTGCTGGAGTCACCGATACAGGCAAAGCATCTTCCGGAAGTTCTCTCTACAAAGGAGGTGGATATGCTTGAGTCCGCCATAGACCTCAGTAAATGGGAGGGCCACAGAAATCGTGCCATTATAGAGGTGCTCTTCTCGTGCGGCCTGCGAGTTTCTGAGCTGGTAACCCTGAAACTTTCTCAGGTATATGAGGAAGAACGCTATATCCGTGTTATGGGAAAAGGGTCTAAGGAGCGTCTTATCCCAATTTCTGACAAAGCCATCAGAGAGTTACACCTGTGGTATGATGACCGTAATAAGATGGTAATAAAAAAAGGTGAGGAAGATTTTGTCTTCCTCAACCGTCGTGGTGCGCATCTCACACGCACTATGATTCTTATTATGATAAAGCAATATGCTAAGGATGCAGGCATAAAAAAGACCATTTCACCGCATACCTTGCGTCATTCCTTTGCTACAGCTTTGCTGGAGGGAGGTTGCTCCCTGCGTGCCATACAGGCAATGTTGGGTCACGAAAGCATCGGCACGACAGAGATTTACACCCACATCGACATGACCACTCTCAGGGATGAGATAGAACATCATCATCCCAGAAATATCACGTCTTAATTCACTTTCCCTTCCTGAACTCCCTCGGATTCATGCCCTTCATACGATTGAAGAATCGGGTGAAGGTGGTGGTTTCTCAGTTGCCAAAATTCCTTCAAGTTATACATAGTCGCACAGATTCTGCTGCAAAGATAATATAAAAAAATTTGAATTTGTTTTGTTTTAGTCGGTTATTGTTTCGTTTAGAATTTGGTTATATGAAAAAAAAGTCGTATCTTTGCGACGATTTCTAAAACAACAGACTAAACAATTACAATTATGAAAGAGAAGGTTTTACAGGCCATGCGTGAGTTCGGTGCTCCCGTAAACGCTGGCAAGATTGCGGAAATCACAGGTATTGACCGCAAAGAAGTTGACAAGGCTTTTGCTGAGTTAAAGAAGGAAGGTTCCATCGTTTCACCCGTCCGTTGCAAGTGGCAGCCCGCTTGAGAATAGGAAGATGAAGAGAAAAAATGTCTATACTTTTTTATTAATTATGACGGTGACCATGACTTTACTGTCATTCAAAAGTAATATAAGCGATATGAATACAATTTATGATTTTACAGCCCTCTCAAATAAGGGTAAGGAAGTGAATTTTGCCGACTATAAGGGTAAAGTGCTATTGATAGTAAATACTGCCAGCAAATGTGGTTTTACCCCTCAGTATGATGGTCTGGAAGCCCTCTACCAGAAGTATAAGGACCAGGGACTTGTCATCATAGGTTTTCCCTGCGACCAGTTTGGTCATCAGGAGCCTGGTACTGACGAGCAAATAGAAGAGTTCTGCCGTTTGAACCACGGAGTAACATTCCCTCTGATGTCGAAGATTGAGGTCAATGGCGATGGTGCTCACCCCATCTACCAGTGGTTGAAAAGTCAGGCTGGCTTTGCTGGTTTCAACCCAAAACATCCGCTAACGAAAATTCTTGACGATATGTTTACCAAGGCTGACCCTGACTACGCATCGAAGCCCGACATCAAGTGGAATTTCACAAAGTTCCTCATCAGCCGCGAAGGCAACGTTATCTGCCGCTTCGAGCCTACCACAGAGCCACAGGAAATGGAAGAGAGCATCGAGAAAGCATTAGCAAAATAAAAGAAGGTAAATATAATAATCACAAACGATTTATTGTGGTACCCACACTCCACAAGGCTATGAGAATCTTGAAGCTAAGCGTGTAATGGACCTCGACAATCCTGTGCCGACTGTTTTGGCCGAAGTCGATTTCTCCAAGCAGGAAGCCTCTGGTAAGTACGTCTGCTCTATTTGCGGCTATGTCTATGACCCCGCAGAGCACGATGGCATTGCTTTCGAAGACCTGCCCGATGACTGGAAGTGTCCTCGTTGCAAGCAGCCAAAGTCTAAGTTCAATCCTGCATAGCACATCATCCGACAGAAAGCCAATAAAGATTAATTCCCAAGGCGAAAATGCTTCGTTTTGGGAATTTTTATTTATTTTTGCACCAAAATAGGAAGTGATTATGACAACGACATTGATTATAGGACTCCTGATTCCTCTGCTGGGCACGATGCTTGGCTCAGCTTTCGTATTCTTCATGAAGGAAGAAATGTCGGCTCGATTGCAGAAGTCACTTTTGGGTTTTGCTTCGGGCGTGATGGTAGCAGCATCGATATGGTCATTGCTGATTCCATCCATGGATATGGGAGTGAATAGTGGAAAGTGGATGGTATTACCTGCCGCTGTAGGATTCCTGTTGGGTATGGGATTCCTGCTGCTCATAGATGAGTTGACACCGCACCTGCATCTCGGCACAGACAAGCCGGAAGGTATGCGTTCTAATCTTTCCAGAACTGCGATGCTGGCTCTTGCGGTCACTATCCATAATCTACCTGAGGGAATGGCAGTCGGCGTAGTATTTGCTGGAGCTGAGAATGGAGTGGCGCATATCTCATTGGCTGGTGCTGTTGCAGTTTCATTAGGTATCGCTATCCAGAATATCCCTGAAGGAGCCATTATCTCAATGCCTATGCGGGCAGCAGGCAACAGCCGTTGGCGTTCGTTCATGCTTGGTTCTTTAAGTGGAGCTGTCGAACCTATTGGAGCCGTTGCCGTCTTGTTGCTGGCCTCGATACTGGTTCCCGTTCTCCCCTATATGCTTGCCTTTGCCGCAGGTGCCATGTTTTACGTAGTAGTCGAAGAACTCATCCCCGAAGCTTCTGAGGGTCAGCACTCCAATTTCAGCACAATTGGTTTCGCCATAGGCTTCGTCCTTATGATGGTGCTTGATGTAGTGATGGGGTAGCAGCAGTCTTTGAAATCCCGACAAAGACAGCCATCACAAAAAGGACAACCCACGCCCAATCACTCTGTATGTATGCAGAAAAGTCTATCACTCAGGAAGTCAGGAAGCTATCACGACCTTCTTGCCGTTATGGATATATGCCCTTCTTAGTGGGCCTGCCTGTAAGTGACCTTTCCTGATTTAGGTTGACTGTCATACAAAAAATCTCTCATCTCTCCCTTCAACCCTCCTGAGGCCTCTAAAATAGGGGGATTGAGCACGGGAGAGATGTTTTTGATCTCTCCCATATCTCTCCCTTCAAGCCTCATGCTACCCGAAGTGGAACGACTTTGTAATAGGCTACGTGAGAGTGCTCTTTGTGTTCAAAACCTAAAGCGGAAATAGTCTTTCCAAGTCTTACTCTGTTGCCAATGGTGTTCTGTAGCGTTGGATAGTCCTTCTGCATGATGTCAATCATCTGGCCGCAGCTCATTGTCTTGACTACTTCCCCCTCTTCTGGCTGACGGAAACAGGCCACAAACATCTCACCAAGATCTTTCTTTTCCATATATTCCTGATTCAGTTGCTGAATACGCGTCACCTCATCGTTGTTGAACCAATAGGGGGCCTTCTGCTCTTGCAGTTCATAAACCACTTGCGCATAAAGCTGTCCGTAGTTGATGTCACCCGTATTGTCAATCATCTGACCGTCAGGAATCAGGATACAGATATAACGTCGTGAACCTGTTACATCTTTCAATGGATGACGATTGTTGGTGGTTGCTACGAATGAGGCGAATCGTGGGCGGTCTTCCTGAGTACGTCCGAAGATAGGACGGCCATTCACCTTGCTTACAGACAGCGTCTGCTTCAGCGATGACTGCTGAGAGGGACGAATGGCATCCAGTTCATCGAGGTTTACCAAGAGGTTGTTGGTAAGGGCCATTTCCTTGTCGAACTTGTTGGCCAGATTCAGGTGGTCAAGATAGTATTCGCGCAGAGTCGTAGGCAATAATCGACGTACAAAGGTGGTCTTTCCGCACCCCTGACTTCCGATAATCGTTGGCACACACTCATTTCCATGCAGCATGTCCATCTGCAGCCAATGAGCCACAGACGAACGGAGCCAGATGGTAAGATAGTTCAGTTGCTCGGAGGTGATGCCAGGCAGGCGTCCGAAAACCTTTGCGATGTGATTTTGTCCGTCCCAAGCAGGCAAACTCCCAAGGAATGCCCCCACAGGATTGTGTTCAGGCACTTCTTCAGAGGTAACATACTCTGTTATCTCTGTTTTGGGGCTACCCTTTTCCAGCACCTGTTCGCGCTTGGCACGAATGATGATACTGTTCAGAGCTGCTGGCGTCAGAGGACGGAAATCCTCATCAGGCTTTGTTAAAAACTCTACCTTCCCATTCAACACATTGCGACGGAAAAGGTAATTCTCATTGAGAAACAACTCGATAGCGAGCGTTGTGTCGAGGGAAACATCCATAATTTCCCCATTCATTAAAGTGTTTTTCGTCATAGATAATAAATTAAATTAATTAGGTTAAACTAACTCCTTTATTCTTTTTTCTTAGTGAATTTCGTGCTTCTCATGGCATGTTAGCCGAGATGTTCATTAGAACGATGCAAAGGTACAAAAAAATATTGAAATACGCAAGTTTTTTCCAAAAAAGTTTGGTGACATTTTCAAAGAAAAGATAGACCTTTCTTCCTTATATAATAATATGTGTGAAAAGGGGGAGAAGAAGGGAGAGATATGGGGGAGAAGAAGGGAGGGATTAAGGGGGAGATGAATTTTATGACTCCCCATAAATAGGGGCTTTGTGAGGGTGGAAGGGGGAGATGAGGGATTTTTTCAATAACCGGTCGTTATTTTTGAATAACCTGCCTTTGTCATTCAATAACCAGTCCTTGTTGAGCGATACCCCAGCCCTCCAGCTAAGAATTTGTTTCCGCCGTGGGAATAATTGTTTCTTGCAGTCGCTTCGCTTGGTGCAAGCGTGCTAAAGATACGATTACCCAGTATGGGAATAAAACGTTCCCAGTATGGGAATGTGTGTGGGTACTACTATCGCGTGTACTTGTGCTTGTGCTCGGCTTGTCCGCTTGCATCTTTTTAATCTTTTAATATTCTTAATATCTTAATGTCTCTCCACTTACCACTGACTTTACACTCTCGCTCGGCTTGTCCGCTTGCACCCGCTCGGCTTGTCCGCTTGCACAAAAGGTTTGTACGCCTGACTGCAAGAATGGGTTTGCACGCCCGACTGCAAGAAACTCTTCACTCTACACTTTAAATTATTGGGGAGGGGTTAACCGCAAAAAACTTATTTTTTGAAAAATATTACAATTTTCCTTGTTAGTTTGAAAAAAATGCCTATCTTTGCGGTCGTAAATATGTGTATAACCACAAAAAAAAGCACCCTAACTATGATAATTCCCCGTGATAAGTATCTTCAACAATTAGTTGCAGCAGAAGGCAACGGAATGGTTAAGATTGTTACAGGCATTCGTCGCTCAGGTAAGTCATTTCTTTTGATGACATTGTTTCACCAGTACCTCATAGAGCATGGTGTTCAAGAGGATCATATAATTGAAGTTTCATTAGATAATCGTAAATCCAAGCATCTTCGTCAACCAGATACATTGCTTAGTTACATAGATGGTATTTGCAAATTGCTTTGTGTCAACGGCTTATACACTAAAAGGTAGAAAAGCAACCACGAGAATTCTGAATAATGGTGAAAATGGAAGAAATTTAACACAATTAACTTTCTTCTACAAGTTTTTTCTATGTCTTAAGTAGAGAAGTCGCATTAGAAAAAGATTCATTGGAGTGACCTTACAAGTGTCCACTAAAAAAAAACGATTAGTATCATTAAAGATTTAGTACAGAAACTCATCCAAACTAAATATTTGTAATTCATTGTTTACAATAGACTCAAGTATGTCCGCATATAACATCTGTTTTTAACGAACAGCAATAACATTATTATAGTCTGTCAATAAATCTTCGTAAATATAGGCTCTCTCTTGTAGAGTTTTGACTACTCCATAAAAGCCTGGATAAATTTTCGAAGCATTATATCCTAAAAAATTTAAATAATGACACAAATCCTTTACATAGTCTACAGGTATAACGATTTGATATAAAAGCGTACCAATTTTATCGCTGAATTTATATTCTTGCAATAGTTTATCTAAAGGCTTTCTTTCTAATTCCTAGTTGTTTATTATTATACGGAAAGGATAGGGTGGAGGAGCTTGCGAAACGAGTACCCACTACGTACAAGGAGTAGCCGGAGCTGTTCCGCCTCTGGATGCGCTCGATGGTCGCCATGTGGCTCGGCAAGGGTCAGCTGACGGGCAATGCCCTCGTACCTTTATTAATAGAACGGCAAGGCTGTGGCAAGTCCAGTTTCTGCCGGATGCTGCTGCCCCGTGACTTGCAGGAATACTACAACGACCGCATCAACTTCCGTACCCCGCTGGACCACCGTCAGCTGTACGCTCAGTTGCTGTGGGAAATCAACCAGGGCGAACGCTACTGGCCCAGTCGTGAACAGGAGGAGGCGCTGATAGCACACAACGGCGACTACCGCCCCGTCAGCGGACTGCAAGAGATGCTGGCAGCCGTCATTGAGAAGCCCGCCAACGCTGGCGACGGCCGCTGGGTGACGCTGGGAGAAATCAGTCAGATGCTGAAGAGCCGCTTCAGCAGTTACAAGGAGGATGCCAGCACCTTCCGCAAGCTGGGTGCCGCCCTCAACCGTCCTGACTACCGTTATGACAGCCGCCATACCAAAACCGGCGCCGTCTATTTCGTCAGGCAGAAAACAGAATGAATCATCACCGCAGATAGCCGGTAGCATCCGGACCGATGTAGAAACCTGGCTCGGGAGGCTGGTGTGGTCTTAATATGTGGTGTACCAATTCACACTTTATAACAAAGAATAGGTACAGTGTTAAGCAATTTTAACAATACAACTATAGTATTTTGTTATATATCTCTAATTATTATTGCTGTTTTGCGAAATTTATTTGGTTTTTCAGATGCGTGAGGACCAATTGTCGCATGCCTTTCTCATCGTGTGCTCGCAGTTTGGCGACGTATTCGCTGTGCTCTGCGTCGACGCGGCGTTCGGGAACGGAGCAGAAGCGGTATTTGTGGTAATAGCGCATAATGTCGGGCACGATGATGCCAAGCAGATCGACGAGTACGGGATTGTGGCTGCTTCGTGCCAGTTCGTGGTGGAATGCGAAGTCTTTTTCGACTCTCGTTTCAGGGTTGGTGCATTCTTCCAGTTCGCGTAGGGTGCGCTCCACGCGGTCGATGTCTTCGATGGTGCAGTTGCGCGCAGCTAATTCGCACGCGTCAATTTCTAAAAGTACGCGCACGTGTACGAGGCTATAGAAATCATATTTCTCTAATTTCAGTGTCTCGGCCATCATGCTGTCGAGCTGTTCCTTAGTGAACTCGGTGACGATGGTTCCGCTCTGCGGACGTGTCTCTACGAGTCCGTAGGTCTCCAGTTTTTGCAGTGCGGCACGTATATGCGGTCGTCCTACTCCTAACAGTTCGGAGAGTTTCCGTTCTGAGGGCAGTTTGTCGCCTGGCAGTACGTTCTTTTTGGTAATCTCGTCTTGAATGTAGTTGATGACAGTGTCAATAGGTCCTTCGTTCTTTCTTTTTGTCATGTGCTTATAGTTATCGTGCCTGCAAAGGTACAATAATAATTACTAAACTGGTTTGAAATTGGCATACAATTAACATTTATTTTAAATTAGGCACCTTAAAAGTTAAATAATAATAATTGGTATACCAAAATAGAACGGCTTATGATATTTTTTCTTATCTTTGCACCGTGAAACTTAATAAACTCAAATTAAAAAGTAATAGTCATGAAGCATTTCCGAATGAAATTTCTGATGGTATTGGCATTCTGCTTGTATGCTGCCACGGGTATGTCCCAGCACCTTATTAAAGGTACGGTGAGTGATGCTCTAGGTCCTCTGATAGGGGCAACTGTAAAAGTGAAGGACGCTCAGATAGGTACGACGACCGATGTGGACGGTAACTATCAGATTCAAGTGAAGAGTAAGAATTCTATACTTGTCTTCTCGTCTATCGGCTATAAGGATGTAGCTGTAATCGTTGGCGACCAGAAAGTGATTGACGTTGTGATGGAGGAAGATGTTGCCATGCTTGACGAGACAGTGGTGATAGGTTATGGTACACAGGCAAAGTCGCACTTGACAGGCTCTATCTCGAAATTAAGTGGCGACGAGCTGTTGAATACTCCTGTCAGCGACGTTACGCAAGCATTGCAAGGGAAGATGACAGGTCTGACGGTGTCGAACCTGACATCGGAGGTGGGTGTGATGCCCTCTATTCGTGTGCGTGGTACTGGTTCCATCTCTGCCGACAGCGAGCCCCTGATTATCATTGATGGTTTCCCTGTACAGGGCGGTCTGTCGCAGATTAACGCTGCCGACATCAAGTCGATGGAAATTCTGAAGGATGCCGCTTCTGCTGCCATCTATGGTTCGCGTGCTGCCAATGGCGTCATCATGATTACCACCAAGAGCGGTACACCCGACAAACCTAAATATACATTTAAGTTCTATGAGGGTTGGAAATATGCCTATAAGCTTCACGACATGATGAGTTCTACCGACTGGTATGAGTTGCAAAAAGAAGAAGAAGCTATGGGTGGTCCGGCAGTGACAAAGCAGGCGCGCGGTTCTGCTTATCTGGATCAGATGATTGGCTCTACCGACTGGCAGAAGGAAGGTCTGCGCAGTGTGGCGCACATCACTAATGCCCAGTTCAATATTTCTGGAGGTAAGAAAGATTTGCGCTACTTTGTATCGGCAGCCTATACCAGCGATGAAGGTATCATGAAGCAGAACAAGATGGACAAGATGAACTTCCGTGGTAAACTCGACGCTAAGCTCTCGACTGCTGTGTCGATGGGCATCAATATGTCGGGTACATATAAGAAGACATATCGTCCGAAGAACAACTTCATTGATTTCTATCGTACACCGTCATTCCTGCCCGTGATGCACAACGACTACACCACTGAACTGACAGGATATACCGGTTTCGCCCGTGGCAGTCATTTCACAAGTGTACAAACCCCCACGGGACCTCCCGATGCGGAAGGCAATCCTACGATGGAAACTCCCAATCCGTTCTCGTCGGCTAACAACAATCCTGCCAGTGTGATGGCAAATACAAAGCGTTGGAGTGAGGATTTCCAAGGGTTGGCCAGCATATACTTTACGGTTGACATCATGAAAGGTCTGCAGTTCAAGACCTCCAATGGTCTGAATGTGCGCTTCTCACCATCGTACTATTATGGCAACAAGAACGCCACAAAGGACGGAGAAGCCAGTCAGGCTACCTATTTCAGTACGCTATTCGTCGACTTGCTGTCGGAGAACACGCTGACCTACCATGTTGATTTCGGAAGGGAGGGTGAACACACCATCGATGCATTGCTGGGCTATACCGCCGAGCGCACCCGTAACCAGCGTGTCGCCATGACGGCAACAGGTTTCGCTACCGACGATATCCAGACACTCAATGCAGCCACTGTCTACCAGCTGGCAAGCAACAATAATGGCAATAATGCCGGCACAGGTACTTTCCGCTATCCGGATGTCGTGCTGGAGTCGTATCTGGGCCGTGTCAATTACAGTCTGATGGACCGCTATCTTGCTTCTGTCTTGCTTCGTCTGGACCGTTCGTCGCTCTTCTCCGATGGCAAGCGCAATGCCTGGTTCCCCTCCGTATCGTTGGGATGGCGAGTTAGCGAGGAGAAGTTTATGAAAAATATCAAACCCATCTCCAATCTGAAGCTGCGTGCCTCGTATGGTGTGACGGGTAACAACAGCATACAGTATCAGGCTGCTATGGAGGTGCTGAACAGTGCTAACTATATTGGTGGTTCTGCCAACGGGCAACTGGTCAACGGCTCTGCCAACATCTCGTCGACACTTGCCAACAGCGATATTACGTGGGAAAAGACCGACGAGTTCAACTACGGTCTCGACCTGGGACTCTTCCGCAACCGCATCACCTTGTCAGTTGATGCTTATTACAGCGTGACACGTTCGTTGCTCTTCGCACAGCCCATGCAGTCGTTTACTGGTTTCAGTTACTACTGGAACAACATTGGCAAGGTGAGCAACAAAGGTGTGGAAATACAGGTGGATAGTCATAACTTCAATACGAGCAAGTTCAAGTGGGACACCAGCGTGAACTTCTCGCTGTCGCGCAACAAACTGTTAGAAATTGGCGGCGAGCAGCAGGTTATCACCCTCGGTGAGCGTGACGAGTGCTACATCGCAAAGGTAGGCGATCCCCTTATTCAGTATTATGGTTATAAAGTAATAGGCGTTTGGAACACGCAGGAGGAGATTAATGCCAATCCGCACTTCTCGCAGGACGTCCCCGGTGGTGTGAGGGTCGCCGATACTAATGGCGATGGTCAGCTGACAGCTGATGACCGCGTAGTACTGGGCAATCCCTATCCCGATTTCACATGGGGTATTACCAACACATTCAAATATAAGGATTTCGACTTCTCGTTCCTCATTCAGGGCGTACAGGGCATCACTGTCTACAACGGCGACGCCTACTACAATGAGTCGAAGCGTTATAATCGCGCTTATACTGAGAATCGCTGGGTAAGTCCCGAGCATCCGGGCGACGGTATGACACCTTACGAGAACAAAGGCTATAACCTCAGCCTCACGGACTATCCGTTGGAGAATGGCTCCTATGCTTGCCTTCGCAATGTAACTCTCGGCTATACCTTGCCGAAAACGCTGACTCGCAAGTGGAAAATCACCAGCCTGCGCTTCTATGTCACAGGTAACAACCTCCTCTACATCTGGAGCGGTAAATATCGCGGTATCAATCCTGAGTCGCGCATGACTACCAACCAGTATGCCAGTGCTATGATTGCTGGCTACCAGCGTGGCGGTTTCCCTCTCACCTCAACTATTTCCGCAGGTTTCGACATTAACTTTTAAAGGAGGATAAGACTTATGAAAAAGATGATTCAAGATATGAAGATGCGAACATTTGCTGCTCTCATTGCTACAACGACATTTGGACTGGCATCGTGCTCGATGGATCAGACTCCCTACTCGGAGGTGGTTCCCGAGAGCTATGTCAAGGATGCACAGTCGGTGAACACCCTTGTGTTAGGCTGTTACAATGGTCTTCAGAACGTGATGTACTACGAATGGGCTATGACCGAGTTGCGTTCAGACAATGCCCGCATGTATGGTAATAATTCTACGTCGAACACCACCAAACTAGTGGAGCAGTTGGACCAGAGTACCATTGGCACGGAGCATGAGTGGGTCTCCGACTACTGGAACGCCTGCTATGCGCTCATCTCACGCGTCAACAGCATGCTGAGCCATCTGGGCGTTGTGGACGATGCTACGCTACGCAGCCAGTATGAGGCTGAAGGTCTCTTCCTGCGTGCCTTGGAATATTTTAATATTGTACGCCTGTGGGGACCGGCATTCATCGTGACACAGAAAACTCCGTCGGAAGTGGCGCGCTATATGCAGCGTAGCACGGTGGATGAGACCTATGCCCTGATAGAGGGCGACCTGGAGCGCATTATTGCCAACGGTATGTTGCCTGAGGTCATGGACGGTGCCAATACCGGTCGTGCCGACATGACAGCCGTCAAGGCTTTGCTCGCCAAGGTTTATGCCACTCATTATCAAAAGGGCGATGCTCAATATGCACGGGCTCGTCAGTTATGCCTAGAGGTGTTGCAGGGTGCTAAGGCTGGCAATCCAACCAGTGCCGCAGACCTCGTTCCTTATCCTGACATCTTCAGCACTAGTAATGAGATGAACAAGGAGATATTGTTTACCGTCCGCTACCTCTCCGGCAATGTCGGACTGGGTTCGCCCTTCGGCAATATGTTTGCACCCATCAACAATGCTGCTATCGTCATTATCGGTACCAGCAACAACTACAATACACCCAGCGACAACCTCATAGCCGCCTATCAGGGCGAAGGTGACGTTGTCCGATTCAACACCAATATCTCGCAGGGCTACTACAATCCCACAACGCAAGCTACGGTGAACGTCAACTACTGCAAAAAGTATCTTACGCCAGTCACCACACAGTTTGACGGCGAGAGCGACTGGCCTCTGCTGCGCGTCGGCGACATTGCATTGCTCTTTGCCGAACTGGATAATGAGCTGAATGGTCCGACATCTACGGCATTGAACTATCTGAATATGATACGTCAGCGTGCTGGCATTGCCACCTATGACGCTTCTGACCTCTCTACCACCTACGACTTCCGCGAAGCTGTCCGTTTGGAGCGCCGTCTGGAGTTGGCTTTCGAGAACCAGCGCTGGTTCGATTTGCAGCGGTGGGAGACGACAACGAACGTTGTCAATAAATACTTGGCTACGGAGGCTTTCTATGCAGGATACTCCTATGAGGTGAAACCTATCGCCGAGTGGCAGACCATGCTTCCTGTACCTGTCAGTGTGTTCAACATCAATCCCCAAGTGGCTCAGAATGTAGGATACTAAATAATTGATAATTGACAATTGATAATTGAAATGATTATGAAAAAGCATATAAATATATTCCTTGCATTGCTTGCAACAGTGTTGTTGGCAGCGTGCGACAAGTTGTCGATGGATGAAAATGTAAAGGGTGCTCCTGAGATAGAGTCGTTCTATCCGGAGGGTGGAAGTGCAGGCACGGAGATTGTGATTACTGGTGCCTATCTGGATGACGTGGTGACTGCCACTATTGGTGGAGTTCCTGCTCAGTTGTTGCAGAAAGTTTCCAACAGTCGAATGTCTATAAAGGTTCCATCTGGAGCTAATTCTGGTACAATCGTTCTTGCCAATGCAATTGGCAAGGCAGAGTCTGAAGGCGTGTTTACAATGGAGTATCCTGCACCAACAGCCAACCAGTCGAGCATCCCTGAGGAAATAAAGAAGGGTAACAACCTGCTCATCACGGGTACCAACATGAATGCCATCTCGGCTGTTGTCTTCACACCCGAAGGTATGGAAGAGGGGCATGAGGCAGAGATTCTCGGTCAGAATGATAACGAGATTATCGTTAAGATTCCCTTCCTGAACAGTGAAAATGCAACCATTTCATTTACCTACTATGACGGTTCTAATAATGCCTCCATCGCATTGAAAACAGTTAAATTATCGATCGACCTTCCCAAGGTCTCTACCCAGTTTACTGGAACATACGCAGTTGGCTCCACTGTCATGCTTGAAGGTTCCAATCTAAACTTAGTTGAGAGAGTTTATGTCGTAACCAGCAAGGGCAACCAAGTCGAGTGCTCAATTAACAGTGCTAGGTCATCAAACCTGTCGTTTACGGTTCCTGGCAGTAATGATTTTAATCCGACGATTGATGTGCCCAACACAACCACACTCAAGATAGTGTATGCCGATGGCACCATGGAAAGCACGTTGACCGATAATTTTGTCATCATCTATTTAGAGCAGATCATGGCTTCGTTGATATTCCCCAATGAAGATTTGGCTCCTGCGGTCACCGGAGTGTCTACAGCTGTAACAGAAGACCCATGGACAGGTGGCACTCAGACGGGGTCTATCGGTCTGAAGAAAGTTGGCGGCTATGGCTCAAGTGGTAGTGCCAATATCTATAATCAGAATGGTACTTACTATCATAAACTGAGCGGCAATGATGCCTATATCAGAATGGGTGCAGCCGATGGTTATGGTCCTATCAAGGCAGGTGACGTGTTGACTATAGTTGTCTGGTGCAATTCTACTTCTGCTGAGCAGGGTATATCATTGGGAGATGGCCAAGTGACTTCCATTGCAAATGCTACAATAGTCATTCCTGCCGAAAAGGCTGAACACTCACTTGAATATACTCTTAAAGAAGCTGATATTGCTTCTGATGAAAGCATCTATATCTATCGCCAGAATGGAAAGAGTAACTTTGGCATCAAGAGTGTGTCTATCAAGCGCTCAAAAAGTGATTTTTAGCAACTGAAATATCGAACAATAATGTTTTATGCATAAGATTAGTTTTCGATTTATATTAGTTTTATTTGTGTTAGTAATCGCAAAGGTTAGTGAGGCTCGTGATTACGAGTCCTCACTGTCCGATGTGGCTAAGTACCTGAAACAGGCTAAAGCTGGCGACCGCATCCTGATTACCTCTGGTGAGTATAAGGATGTCTCCCTGAAGTGGTATGGCGAAGGCACTGCCGATGCTCCCGTCACTATAGAGGCTGCTGAGCATGGTAAGGTGGTTATCGGTGGTAAGTCGAGCTTACAGATAGCAGGTGAATACATGGTGGTAAAGGGACTCTGGTTCAAGGACGGGGAACCTGCTCGAAATGCGGTGATAGACTTTGCTCTTAGTGGTAAGGTTGCCAACCATTGCCGTCTTACTGACTGTGTCGTTGATAATTTTAATGCTCCACAGCGAGATGCTCTTGTGACCTATGTAAAGCTCTCGGGACGTTATAACCGAGTGGACCACTGCTCTCTGTTAAAGAAATACAACATTGGATTGAGCTTGATGGTCAACCTTAATGGCGAGGACTGTTTACAGAACTATCACCAGATTGACCATAACTATTTTGGCAAGCGTGATGTCTATGGCTCCAATGGTGCTGAGACTATGCGCATAGGAACGTCAAACCAGTCGTATTTCTCATCTAACACCATCGTTGAGGAAAACCTTTTTGAGCAGTGTTCGGGTGAGGTGGAGGTTATCTCCGTGAAGTCATGTGACAACATCATCCGCCGCAATATACTGTTGGAATGTGAGGGCGTGGTAGCCCTTCGCCACGGACTGCGCAATAGGGTGGAGCAGAACTGGTTTGTTGGCAATGGCAAGCGTAATACCGGCGGTGTGCGCATCGTTGATGCCAACCATCAGGTGGTGGACAATGTGTTCTGGAATCTGGCGGGTGAGCGTTTCTTCTCAGCCCTCGGAGTGATGGATGCCGTACCAAACTCGCTGCCCAACCGCTATGTACAGGTCAGAGATGTGACTATCAGTGGCAATACGTTCGTCGATTGTGCCAGTCTGGAAATAGGTACTGGTATGGATCCCGAGCGCACTCAGGCTCCTGCCGATGTACGTTTCATTAATAACAAAATTGTCAATAAGAGCAAGAGTGAGCCATTGTTGCTTACCGACAAGAATGCTCAGTTGGCATATAGTGGCAATCAGGTAAGCCTGTCTGCACCGTATAAGGTTGATGGCTTCGTCAACAATCCAAAGATGAAACTGCCGAAGCTTCCGTCCGATATGGATATGCGCAAGGACAAGGGAGCATCGTGGCTTGCTGGTTCGGTCACAGTGGAGGCAGAGGAGAAGTACGAGGTGATGGAGCTTGAAGGAAAGGAGTATCGTCTCACGGAGACAATCCTCGTCGACAAGCCCATGATAATCCGTGGCGTTCCAGGCAAGACGGTGTTACGCTATGTCGGCGACAATCCTGCCAGTATGATTACCATTGCCAATGGTGGCAGCTTGGAGGTGAGTGGGGTAACCTTCAACGGTATCCTCGAACCAGGCAAGCGACTCGCTTTCTCTGGTATCTCCACTGCAGAGACAATGAATCAACCATACCGACTGAAGGTAGACAATTGTGAATTCATGAATTTCGTTGAGAGCACCTTTGCCGCCATCAAGGGAACGAAGAGCACCTTTGCCGATAGCGTGGTAATACGCAACAGTCGCTTCCATGATATCTCTGGCAACGGAGTTGACTATGCTGCAGAGCGTGATGACAAGGGACGCTATAGTGTTGACGACTTCATCTTGGATAACTGTAGCTTCACTCGTTTCCTCGGCATTCCTGTAAACCTCTACAGAGGCGGTAGCGATGAGAGTACGGCGGGACCCTATGTCAGTATCGCCAATTGCGTGTTCGACGACTGCTGCAACCGTCAGCGAGGCAGTGTGATGAGGCTTATCGGACCGCAGTTGATGACAATCTCTGGTTGTCGTTTTATTGGCTCTGGTCGTGGTGGCGCAAGCATTCGTTTGGATGAGGCCATTTGGGAAGACATTACTATCCACGATTGTGAGTTTGAGAACTCTGGCAGGGTTATGACATCCACCGACATGGTTAAGCAGTATAACAATATAGTAAAGTAATAGAACTACTGAGATAATGAGAAGAAAGATTGTAATCATAACGGCGATATGCATGGGACTTGTCATGACGGCGTGGGCTCAGCATCCTCGTTTGCTCGTCAACGAGAGTGAGGTGAGCACCATCAGGCAGGTGCGTGGACAGGTACCAGCCTTCGACCAGACATTGGCAAAGCTCATCCATGATGCCGATGAGGCAGTGGCAAGCCCTATCAGTGTGCCAGAGCCTGCTGGTGGCGGCGGCGGTGTGGTGCATGAGCAGCACAAAAGCAATTATTATGCCATGTTCCATTGTGGACTGGCATATCAGTACACAGGTGACAAGAAGTATGCTAAGTATGTTGCTGATATGCTCATGGATTATGCAGGCAAGTATCCTAAATGGGGCTTGCATCCGTTGACCCTCTCGTCAGTGCGTGGCAGATTGTTCTGGCAGACCCTTAACGAGAGTGTGTGGCTCATGCATACCTCTATAGCATACGACTGCATCTATGAGACACTGACAAAGAAACAGCGTGATTTTATTGAGAAAAACCTGTTGCTCAATATGGCTGATTTCATCATGAACGGTTGTGAGGGACAGCGCAAGAACAACGAGATGTTCAACCGTATGCATAACCATGCCACATGGGCAACAGCTGCGGTAGGTATGACGGGATTTGCAACAGGACGTGAGGATCTCGTGAAGAAAGCGCTCTATGGCAGCGACGGCACAGGAGAGACAGGCGGCTTCATACGTCAGATGGATCATCTCTTCTCGCCTAATGGCTATTATACAGAGGGTGCCTACTATCAGCGTTATGCCATCTGGCCCTTTGTCATCTTCGCCCAATGTATAGACCATAACCGTCCAGAGCTGAAAATCTTCGAGTATCGTGACCATATCCTTTTGAAGGCTGTCGATGCTCTCATCCAGTTGGCATACGAGGGAGAGTTCTTCCATTTCAATGATGCGCTGGAAAAGGGATTGTCGGCACAGGAGATGGTCTATGCGGTAAATATCCTCTATCATGCCTTCCCACAGCAGAAGTCTCTTCTCACAGTTGCCGAGAAGTACCAGCAGGGAATGTTGCCGATTATCGGAGGTTATGAGGTGGCACGTGACATCGCAAAGGGCGAGGCACAGCCGATAGACCATCGCAGCATGGTACTCCTCGATGGTAAGGACGGTGATCAGGGAGCGGTAGGTATTATCCGTTCTACAGACAAGAGCCTTAATTCGGCACTGACACTCAAGGCTACCTCACACGGTATGGAGCACGGTCATTTCGATAAGCTCACTATTGCCTATTATGATAATGGCAGCGAGATATTACCCGATTATGGTGCAGCTCGTTTCCTGAATATCGATGCGAAGTATGCTGGTCATTATACCAAGGAGAACAAGACCTTTGCCAAGCAGACCATAGCACATAACACACTTGTTGTCGACGAGAAGAGCAACTACGATGGTAAGGTGAAGGTGGCAAACGAGCATCATGCTGACATTATATATAATGGTGTAGACCGTAAGGATATGCAGATGCTTGTGGCTGCCGATGAGGATGCTTATCCTGGCGTGAAGATGCAGCGTACCCTTGCTTATATCACAGTGCCTTTTGCCGACTATCCTCTCATCCTCGACATACTGTCTGCACGTTCTGCGCAGGAACATCAGTACGATTATCCGTTGTGGTACAATGGCCACTTCGTGTCATTGAACTTCCCTTACTCCAAGGCTCTCGATAGCATGAGTACGTTGGGTAAGGCAAATGGCTATCAGCATATATGGGTAGAAGGCAGTGGAAAGAACACAAAGTCTGGAACGTCACAGTTTACGTTCTTCAATGGTACGCGTTTCTATACCATCAATACGGCTACGACAGCTGAGTCGGAAATCAAGCTGATGCGTCTTGGAGCCAGCGACCCCGACTTCAATCTGCGTCCGCAGGCAGGCTATCTCATTCGTCAGCCACATGCCAAGAACCACACCTTTGCATCGCTCATAGAGACTCACGGACAGTATGACGTGGTACGCGAGACATCAAGCAACCTCAAGTCGGAGTGCAAGAGTGTGCGCATCATCAGCGATGACGAACAGGCTACAGTTGTGGAGATTGCATATAAGGACAAGACTCTGATCTTCACCTTGAATAACAAGAACCCTGAGGAGTCAAAGGTGACGATAACGTAAACGAAGACGAAAACGTAAATGTAAACGAAGACGAAGACGAAAAAGTTAACTAATAAACATATATTAAAATGAAAACAGTAAGTAAGAGATTTCAGATTGAGAAAGAAATGGGCTGGGAGAACCCAGGTCCTGGTATCCGTCGACAGATTATGGGTTATGACGGACAGTTGATGATGGTAAAGGTAGACTTCGAGAAGGGAGCTATCGGCACGATGCATGAGCATTATCACAGTCAGGTGACCTATGTTGTTAGCGGAAAGTTTGAACTGACCATCGGTGGCGAGAAGAAGATTCTCGTTGCAGGTGATGGCTACTATGTTGCTCCCGATGAGCTTCATGGCTGTGTATGCCTTGAGGCTGGAGTACTCATCGACACATTTAGTCCGGTACGAGCCGACTTTCTGGGAATCTAAATATCGAATCGTTATTATTAACCTATGAAGATAAAAGGATTAAGATGGTACATCATCGGCCTGATTATGTTGATAACCATTATCAACTATCTGGATCGTGGTACACTGAACTACATGTGGCTGGCCAATATCGACTATAAGTTGGTACCAGTGCAGACTGAGGAGACAGCCAACTGTAATGTGGCAGTCAGACAGGATGATGCTTATGTGTTGACAGACGCCAAGGGCGTATGCCAGGTCGTTGATGCCACCAGCGTTACGATGAAAGAGAAGGATGGTAATACCTATGTCACCAATCGCGAAGGTATCGCCATTGATTTAGGACTCATCCAGCGTGAAGACCCTGAGGCATCGCAGAAAGCCAAGGACCTGTTGGGCATCATCACCATATTCTTTATGATAGCCTATGGTATTAGCCAACTGGTGTCTGGTCGTCTGTATGATAAGGTAGGATGTCGTAAGGGCTTCTTCGGCAGTGTGCTGATCTGGGGACTGGCAGATGCGTTGGCATCATTGTCACGTGGCATGGTGTCGCTGACCTGCTTCCGCATGATGCTTGGACTCGGTGAGGCCGGCCCATGGCCAGGCACCACGAAGAGCAATGCTGAGTGGTTCCCGCAGAAGGAGCGTGCGCTGGCACAGGGTTTGTTCGGTGCTGCTGCCTCTGTAGGTTCTATCCTCGCCCCTATTGTCATCCTCATGCTGTTCATTGCCTTTGGCTGGAAGATTACCTTCGTCATCGTTGGCTCTATGGGGTTGCTGTGGCTCGTGCCCTGGCTGGTGATGAACAAGAAAGGCCCCGAGGAGCATCCTTGGATTACACAAGAGGAGCGCGACTACATCGTCAACGGCCGTCCTGTCTGCAAGCAACCTGCCGTTGAAGATAAGGGCAAGAGTTGGGGCGAGCTGCTGCGTGAGAAGAAGAACTGGTCGGTCATCTTGGGCCGCTTCTTCCTCGATCCTATTTGGTGGATGTTCGTTACCTTCCTGCCGCTTTACCTCGCTGATGTGTTCCATTTGAATATTAAAGAAGTTGCTTTCTCGGCCTGGGTGCCCTATGTGGGTGCTGCTATCGGAAGTATCGTGGGAGGCTGGTTCTCAGGTTGGCTCATCAACCGTGGTCATACTGTTAACTATGCCCGCAAGTGTGCTATACTTGTGGGAGGTGTCATCATCATCCCTGCTGTCATTTTGGCTATCACCGCCACGTCGGCATCACTGGCCGTTATCTATATGGCTGTTGTGCTGGGTGGTTTCCAGTTCTTCATGACCAACCTGCAGACCATACCGAGCGACCTGCACAAGGGTAAGTCGGTTGGCTCACTGGCAGGTTTGGGCGGTGCCGCAGCAGTATTGGGTACCATCCTCGCTATTCTGTTCTCGGGCTATATTACTAGCTGGACACTACTGTTCAGTCTCTTGGCGGCACTGGTGCCCTTGTCGTGGCTGTCAGTATTCCTGACCGTTGGAGAAATCAAGCAGATTGAGGATTGAGGTAAGGAACCTTGAAACAACGAAATATCGAAATGTTGAAATAACGTATTATTTATTATTTAAAAATTAAAAGATTATGAAAGTACAAGGTAAAATTGCCATCGTTACTGGTGGTTCAAGAGATTTAGGACGTGCCATCTCTGTCAAGCTGGCAGCAGAGGGTGCAAAGGTATGTGTCAACTACTTTGATAATGAACAGGATGCCAAGGATACGCTCGACATCATCAGCAAGGCTGGTGGCGAGGCTATCATGGTGCAGGGTGATATGACCAAGGCAGCCGATGTGCAGCGTCTGGTAGGTGAGACCGTTAAGGCCTTCGGTGAGCAGATTGATATTCTGGTCAATGTCGTTGGTGGCATTGTGGGTCGTAAGACCATCACCGAGCAGGACGAGAAGTGGTACGACTTCCTGATGGATGTCAACATGCGTTCTTGCTGGCTGTGTACTCGCGAAGTAGTGCCTCACATGGCTAATGGCGGCTCTATCGTCAACTTCTCGTCGCTGGCAGCCCGCGACGGCGGTGGCCCCGGCGCTTCGATGTATGCTACTGCTAAGGCCGCTGTGATGACCTTCACCCGTGCTATGGCCAAGGAACTGGGCCCGCAGAACATCCGTTGCAACGCCCTCTGTCCGGGAACCATCGCTACCTCATTCCACGATCGTTTCAACACCCCCGAGAACCGCGAGCGCATGCGTCAGGGCTATCCCTTGCGTCGTGAAGGTACTGCTCAGGAGGTTGCAGATCTGGTGTGCTTCCTGGCATCGTCAGAGTCTTCCTACCTGACAGGTACTAATATCGACATCAACGGTGGCTCGTTCTTCTCATAAGAACAGCATCTGCAATGAAGCGAATGAAGAAAATCATATTGGTTAGTATGGCAGTGTTCCTGGCCTTGAATATTCAAGGTCAGGTGCTGCCCTACAATGCCAGCCTGCTGAACGACCTCAAGACTGCCTATCATCAAGGTGACAAGGCAGCCGTAGAGGCTGTCGGCAAGTTCGAGGCACAAGCCCGCAAAATAGGGCTCAGCAAGAGCAATAAGAAGACACTATACGTACTTTATTATCAACTTATCAAATAAAAAAAGAAACAACTATGCGACGGCTACTGTTACTCACAACTACGATGTTCATTGCTCTGACGGCGATGGCACAGGAAAAGACCATCACCAACCGCTACGCCATGAAGATGACGCAGAACGCTGATGGCACCTACTCGCTGCAGCAGGCTAAGAAGTATGCCCGCATCATGGATGTGACAACCATTCCCGATGTGCTGGTGCCCTATACTCATGTCAACGACCGTCTGACCAGCAAGCTCTATAAAGGTGTGCGTTCAGAGGACATTGTCTATAAGAAATATGCCGACTACGAACTCATTCTTACGGTCGACTTTGCCGAGACGACGGAGCCTGCTCCCTTTATGATTTATGTTCATGGCGGTGGCTGGGCACGTGGCAACAACGGCTCGTCAAAGTCGCTGTCGCAGTATCTTGCCAAACAGAAGGGCATTACGGGTGTTCGCGTGTCCTATACGCTGGCACCGCAGTCGGGCGCTACTGTCGAGGTGTCTATTCAGGACATCAAGGACGCGCTGAAGTATGTGCAGGATCATGCCAAGGAACTGAATGTCAATCCTAATGTCTATGGCTTCTTAGGCACGTCGGCCGGAGGTCAGCTGGCTGGTGTCGGTGCTATGAGCAGCCAGGCAAAGGTCTTTGTCGGCTACAGCGGCATCTATGATTTGGAGACTGCTGCCATCGTACAGAAGACAAAGAACGAAGAGCGCATCGGTTACTTCTGCGACCGCGATGCAAAGGTGCTCAGTCAGGCATCGCCCATCAACCTCATTCCTAAGAAGAATGCTCCCACCACAATGCTGGTGTGTGGAACATGCGACGTTACCGTTGAGTATCAGCAGAGCGAGGAGATGGCTAAGGCACTGAAAAAGCGTGGCGCACAGGTCGAGTTGCTGGAGTATCAGTATTACGACCACAACCTCACCTCAAAGTCTTCCGACAAGATGGAGGAAATCTTCTTTAAGACAGCCGATTTCATCACCCAGAATCTGAAGTAAGATACTGGTGACGCAAACCACCCAAAGAACGAACAAATGAAAAGACGGCTTGCCATAACAACCCTTATCCTGTGTGCCATGTTCAGTGGCACACAGGTATGGGCTGTGGCGGCACTTGGCAATGATGACAAAGGAGTGCTTGTCGCAGATGGGAACTCTGCAGGTACGTATGCGTTGATACGACAGCAGGGCTACGACCTTGAACCGCCCGACAACTCTGGTAGCCATGCCTCTAATCCGTTCCAGCACATACAGCAGCAGTGGGATGCGTTGTTGGGCAAATATGTCTTCTCTTTCTACATCCATGCGCTCATTGACGACGACCGTGGCAAGACCACCGTCACCGACCGCCAGCGCAACGAGATTAAGACGGGTCCTCACTCGCCTGCAACGCTCTATGCACAGGAGGGCGAGACGATGGTAATGAAGTGGAAGTTTAGACTGCCCGAAGGTCTTGTGACCACCAACAAGTTCTCGCACATTCACCAGCTGAAGGGAATGGACAATGACGAGGGAACTGCGGACGTGAGTCTTCCCGTCATTACGCTGACGTGCTACACCACGTCTTCTGACCGTAAGGTGTTGCGCCTGCTGCACAACGACCGTACCAATCCCAGCGCTACCAGTGCCGCTGTCTTGGAGGAGGTGTCACAAAACGACTTCCTCGGTCAGTGGGTAGAAGCCGAGGAACGGGTCAAATTCGGAGCCCACGGCACCTACGACATCATCATCAAACGCATGAGCGACGGCAAGGAGCTGTTAGTTTACAACAGCAACGATATCGACATGTGGAGCACGGGCACCAGTGGAATGCGACCTAAGTGGGGCATCTATCGTAGTGTGGGTGAGAATGGTGAGTGGCGCAACATTCTGCGTGATGAGATACTGCTCTTTGCAGACTTCTCTATTGAGAAGGTGTCTGCCGATGGCGTTGAAAGTCTAACTTATATGCCATCTCAGGGGCGGAGTGATACAGGTTCCGTATATTCACTTGACGGCAGAAGGATTGCTTCGAGTAAACATACGAAGGGAATCTACATCAAAGAAGGAAAGAAGATAGTAATAAAACAATAGTTTTAAAATGGAGATGATACAGAGAATGAAAATCAAAATGCTGCTCGTCCTTTGCCTGCTGTCGTTGACAGCATCGGCAACTGATTTCCTCAATACTTCCTTTGAGGTGACCGATGGATTTACAGTAGGCAACACCATTAAGAATGTCGGCAAGTGGACCGTAACCTCCGGTTCGGCAGTTGTGAGCACGGATAGTAAATATGTAAACTCCGGCTCGCAGGGTGTGGCACTTACTTCTACGTCAACTTCAAAATTGCAGGCTGACTATGTTTATGCAGATGCGTCGGCTACAGGATATGCCGATGTGTTTTATGTAGACTTTTATATAAAGGTAAATAATATCAGTCAGACGATGGCTGTCAGTCTTTACGATCTCACGAAAAATTCGAAGCGTTTAACGGCGTTGGAGATTAATACTTCTGGCAAATTGAAGTTTTATAATGGTTCGTCAGGGGCTGAGACGCAGCCTACATACAATAAAAATGAGTGGATTCGTATTTCCATGCGTGTCAATCCCACCTCTGCCACTTATCGTGCTGCCATTAATGGATCGTTGGTCGATGATACTGACTATGCTTTCCGTGAGAGTAGGGATGATGAACTGACGATGGACTTTCACTCATTGCGTTTCTATGTGTCCAACAAGGGTGAATCTGACTTTGCTGTTGATGATATATATATCGGTACAACGGCCCCCTATGGCATAGAATTTGGACAAGAGAAAACCTATTACAACGTAACAATACAGCAGCCGGAATTAGGCAAGATATCCATATCGCCCAATAACGACCGATACGAAGAAAACTCAAACGTCAAGGTTACTATGACATTGCCTGGAGGCTTTGTCTTTGATGGTTGGCAGGGTATTAAGGAAGAGATAGTTTCTGATAATCCATGTACCTTCTCTGTCACTGGTGACATGACCATCTCTGCTCTCTACCATCTGGATGAGGAAATGCGAGAACCAAAGGAGTGGGTTATTTCATCGGTTAGTGAATTCAAGAATCTGATAAAAGAAGGTGATGCCTTCCCTGGTGATATCATTACATTGAAGGATGGTACATACGACGGTATTGGCTCTATGACAGTGGGATGTACAGGTACAGCAGAGCGTCCTATTATTATCAGGGCACAGAATCCTCTTGGGGCAAAGCTTACCGGAACGCTTGCCCTGACATTGGAAAAGAAGCAATATATTACTTTCGAGGGATTTGACATCCAGGCAGCCTACAAGTCTAATCTGTTTAAATTGGAAGGATGCCAGCATATTCGTGTCACGGGATGTAATATCACCATGGCTGCCGGTACCGAAAGCCAGTCGTCAAAGTGGATACAGATAGGAGATACGTGGGACGGCACGGTTTGCACCAGCGGATATAATCGCATTGACCATAACCTGTTCTATGACAAGGGTGATGGTGGTGCCTTGCTAGTCATAGACGGTTGCCATGGACAGCCTGGCATGTCGGTACATGATCGTATTGATCATAATATCTTCCGAAATAATGGTCCACGACAGGACAATGAGAAGGAGACGATACGTATCGGTGTCAGCGACCTGTCTATGCAGTCGGCATATACCGTTGTCGAGTACAATCTTTTCGATAATTGCGATGGCGACCCAGAGGTGGTGTCTGTAAAGAGCTGTAACGATACTATTAGATATAACACATTCCAAGAGTGTCTTGGCACGTTGTCACTTCGCCATGGTAATGGTTCGGTTGTAGAGGGCAACTACTTCCGTTGTAATGGTAAGACAGACACCTTCAATGGATCTGAAATAGGCTGTGGCGGTGTACGTGTGTATGGCAAAGACCACAAAATAATCAATAACTATATGGAAGGACTTACCGGATATAAATGGGATGCAGCCATCACTATTACCAATGGTGACGTGACAAATACCAGCACAAGTTACAGTAGTCATTACCTTCCTGAGGACATCGTTTTCGCTAATAATACCATCGTGAACTGTGTGTCACCTGTCGAGGTGGGATTCACAAACAACGGCAATTATAGCAAGGCTCCTGTCAATTGTCAGCTCATCAACAATATTATCTATGGTCCAGGTAAGGAGTTGGTAAAGTCTTATTCTGACAAGTCGCTGGCTGGTGTTACATTCAGAAACAACATTGCCTACTATGGCACATCTGGTTCGATGGGTATAAGTGCCAGCGATGCTCAGTTGAAGAATGTTGATCCTCTGTTGGTGCTCTCCGACAAGCGTTGTGAGACTACAGGCAATAGTCAGATACTGCCAACACAGCTCTATAAACTCTCGGCGGGTAGTCCTGCCATTGACGCAGGCGATGATGCCACTATTCTGTCGGATATGGAACGTCAAAGCATTGCAGGAAGCAAGCGTGATATTGGTGCCGACGAGTTCAATAATTTCGACGAGGTGTTGGCAAGTATCATCACATCCAATCTTGTTGGTCCATCGGCTGACGATAACATCACATTCGAGACACCGTCAGAGACAACGGGAATCGAAAGTCTCACCCCCGGCTCCTCTTCAAAGGGAGTATATGGTGACGGAAGTATTTATGACCTGCAAGGTCGCAAGGTGGTGGCTGGCAATTGTCAATTGCCCAAGGGCATTTACATCAAGCAAGGAAAGAAAATAATTATTTACTAACAATATCAAGACAATGAAACAAACAACATTACTGACAACACTGCTGGCGCTGCTGCTCCCTCTGGGGGCTACGGCACAGGACGGACGACTGGTGGCCGACGGCAATTCTGCCGAGACCTATCGTCTCATTCGCCAGTCGGGCTACAACCACGAGTGCCCTGACTCCTCGCGTCAGCATGCTACGGCTCATGTGCAGCACATCGAGCAGGTGTACGACGAGCAACTGGGGAAACCCGTCTTCGTCTTCCACATCCACGCCGCCATTGACGACGACCGTGGCAAGACGAACATTACTGACCGCCAGCGCAACGAGATCAAGACCGACGGCAAGTCGCCTAAGTCGATGGTTGCCCAGCAGGGCGAGACGCTGGTGATGAAGTGGAAGTTCAAGTTGCCCAAGGGCTTCAAGACCACTTCGAAGTTCTCGCACATCCACCAGCTGAAGGGCTTGGACAACAAGCAGCACACCGCTGATGTTGGCCAGCCGCTGATCACCTTTACCTGCTATACGCAGAGCAACGGCAAGCAGGTGCTGCGTCTGCGCTACCACAACCGTAACACCGGCGATACCGAGACGCTGGACAAGACGCCTCTCGACCCCTTCCTCGACGAGTGGGTAGAGGTTGAGGAGACTGCCACCTTTGGCGACAAGGGAAGCTATGCTGTCACCATCAAGCGTGTTCACGATGGCAAGGTGCTGTTCGAGTATAGCAACGGTGCTCTCGACATGTGGCGCACGGGCACCACGGGTCTTCGTCCCAAGTGGGGCCTCTATCGTTATATTGGCAAGAACCGCGAGTGGCAGTCGCAGCTCCGCGACGAGGACATCCGCTTCGCCGACTTTAGCATTGAGAAGAAATAAACATTAACTAACTAATTAATAACTCAAAACTATGAAAAAACTTTTATTCTTCCTATTATCGATATTCGCTGTGCAAGTTGCTATGGCGGATGAAGTTATTGCGTCGTACACATTCCCAAATGAGGATCTGGCTGCGGTTGATGAAGTCGATTACAAAGCTACTGCAATTACAGCAGACCCCTATACTGCAAAGGGCACATTTGTTAACTGCTCCATCAGTCTGAAGAAAGTTGGCGGCTATTCTTCAGGAACAAAAGATTCTTCAACTTCAGGTAGCCGAAATGCTTATATTAATGATGGCATTTATTATCATAAGTTGAGTGGTAACGATGCATATATTCGTTTCGCACTGGCATCAGGCACTCTCAATGCTGGTGACGTGCTGACTATAGTCGTCTGGTGCAATACTACTTCTACTGAGCAGGGTATATCATTTGGACATGGCACAGAGAGTTCCATTGCAGATGCTAAAATAGACATTCCTGCCGTAAAGGCTGAGCAAACACTTAAATATACTCTTACCGCTGAGGATATTCATGACGGCAGCATTTATATCTATCGCCAAAGTGGAAAGAGTAACTTTGGTATTAAGAGCATATGGATTAATTGCGAAGAGTCAAAAGAGGTTTCAATCGGTTCTACAGGCTACGCAACGTTCAGCGGTGCCATCGACTATGCGGTTCCAACAGGATGTGAGGCATTCGTCGCTTCCAGCTTTGCAGATGACGTAATTACTATCAGCAAGATTGAGAATGGCATCATTCCTGCAAACACTGGCGTTTTACTGAAGGGAGCTGAGGGTACCTACACTCTTACAGCCCAAGCTGCTGCTGCAACAGTAGGCACCAATCTGTTTAAAGCCAACGTGACCGCTTCAGAACTCTCTGAAACCGATGGCGACTACACCAACTTCATCCTTGTGTCGGATGGTGAAGGTGGCGTGAAGTTCGCGAAGGTGAGTGGTGGAACGTTAGGTGCCTATAAGTCTTACCTGCAGTTGCCTACTGCAAGCCAGGCTGGTGCTCGCAGACTGAGCATTGTTTTCTACGAAGGCGAAACGACGGGCATTAGCGCTGCGCTAATGAATAATGAGAGAATGAACAATGAAGTTTACAACCTCGCCGGTCAGCGTGTGGCTCAACCCACCAAGGGCCTGTATATCGTGAATGGTAAGAAATATATCGTGAAATAACAGAACAATGAAAACAAATTATTGCCCCCCAAAGTTAGAAATCTTCAACATTAAGATTACTAACAGCCTGCTGGCTGGCAGCAACGAAATTCCTGTTGATACAACAGGCTCAGGTGTTGATGCAGGAAGCTCTCTAGCTCGCAGATTCGACTTTCGCGGATTCGACTTCGAGGACGAAGAGGACTATTAGGAAAAGCCGTTCCAACGGCTGGAACACTTTGTTTCAACCCTTGGAACAACTTGTTCCAACCGTTGGAACAAATGACGAGAACTATAGTCTCCACAAGCGGGACTGGTACGAACAAAACACAGACTATACTTATTAACCCTTTAAAAATAAGAATTATTATGAAAAAGTTTTTTACCCTTATTGCCCTCGCACTATGTGCACAGGCAAGCATAGCTCAAACGATCATTGCATCGTTTACGTTCCCTAATGAGATTATGGCTACGCAGACAGAACAGGAGAAAGCTGACGCCATCGCCAAAACAGCAAGTGCCGAAGGAGTTGCCGGTACCGGTTGTACCGTCGATTATGCAAAGATAGGCGGCTACACCAGTTCTGGCGGTGAAAACTGGAAGGTGCTGAATGGAGTCTATTTCCAAAAGCTCACCCATGCCGCTCAGGCCTTCATCACACTTCATCTGAATAGTGGCAAGTTCCAGGCAGGAGACGTGCTGAAGGCAACTCTATATAACGGCAGCACAACAGCTGACGGTTTGAAAGTAAAAGAGGCAACTGCTACAGCTCATAACGTAGACCACACCAAGGAAGCTGCCAGCACGTTAGTCTATACTCTGACGGCTAACGACCTGAATGAAGACGGTTCGTTGACAGTCTATCGCAGCGATGCAAAATGCTACGTAAACACCATCTGGGTAGAGCGCAATGGTGAAGGCGGCGGTGGTGAAGGCGATGACCCCACTCCCGAGGTTGACAATGCGCTGCTGAAGGAATACTTCGACTATACCGAGAATAGCGCTCTGGAAGGTCAGGGAGGCTGGGTGGTATCTACGAAGGCTTCTGAGGCCACAGGCTCTTCGCCTATTGTTATCAGCAGAACTATTACCTACTCAGGCTATGACGGTTCAGCAACGGGCAAGGCCGCTCTGTTTGACGACGATCAGCAGCAAACTACCGAAGGCAACAGCCGCAACTCTGTTGTGCCCTTCGTCAGCGCTAAGCCTGCTACAGACGACGTGTTCTATGCCGCTTTCTTAGGTGACTTCTCCAACACTGCAACGACTTCTGGCAAGGAAATCTTTTCATTCTTTAAGCAGGGAGCGGCTGCAGGTGATGGAACTACTGCACGTGGTCGTGTATGGGTGAAGGTAACGGAAGATGGCAACAAGAGCTTTGCCATCCGCAAGAATGGTCAGACTATCGAGACTTATTCGGCTGAAACTCCCAAGACCGATGCCGCACTGCTCGTAGTGAAATATGTCAACAAGAGCACGGGCAGCTCTGGCGATGCCGATGAGTTCTACCTCTTCGTCAACCCCGATCCCTCGAAGACCGAGGCAGAGAATGCTGCCGTAAAGATGGATGCCCTGGGCAATGACGCCGATGGTGGTGCCGACCTGCGCTATGTCAGTTTCCGTCAGACGAAGCTGAATGCCGCATACGCCGGACTGCGTGTGGCAAAGACATGGGAGGATGCCGTGATGTGTAATTCTGGTGGTGCTACTGCCATCAGTCGCGTTGAGGCTCGTCAGAAAGCTGCTAATGGCGAATTCTTCAACCTCTCTGGTCAGCGTGTTGCTCAGCCCACTAAGGGTCTGTATATCATCAACGGCAAAAAGGTCGTGGTTAAGTAAGCATTGAACCTTAGATTGAGAAGAAATGAAAAACCATTTCATACTGACACTACTGTGGACTGCCCTGTGCTGCACGACGGCACAGGCACAGTCCTCAGTCTTTATGCCTGCAGACGGCACGACGGCAGTGGATAAGCTGCCCTCGGCGGTTATCAACCTCACCGACTGGAAACTGAACATCCCCGTGGCGGGCAGCAACGGCTTCTCGAAGGAAATCATGCAGCCTGACCTAAACGGCTATGCCGACGAATATTTCCATGTCAATACGGCGGGAGACGCCGTCGTGTTCCGTGCTCATGCCAACGGCGTGACGACGAAGGGCTCTACCTATCCGCGCTCAGAACTGCGTGAGATGCAGAACGGCGGTGCGGACAAGGCCAGCTGGAGCATTGCCAGCGGTGGCGGTACTCACACCATGGAAATCACACAGGCCGTCACACATTTGCCTACACAAAAGCCGCACGTGGTGGTCGGCCAGATTCACGATGCTGACGACGACGTCATCGTGTTTCGGCTGGAGAACAAAAAACTCTTCATCGACCATAACGGCACGGCAGGTCCTGTGCTCACTAGTGACTATCATCTGGGCACCAAATTCACCGTACAATTCGTAGCGGGTGGGGGAGCGGTGCGCTGCTATTACAACGGAACGCTCATCGAGACTTATCCTTCTACGGCTGACGGCTGCTATTTCAAGGCGGGCATGTACACCCAATCGAAGACTACCGAGAAGGGCGGTCGTGAGGATAAAGACGACGCCAATGCCTATGGTGAGGTCGAGGTCTACAATGTCACTGTGTCGCACGACTACGCTCACGACCCATCAGACGACAGCACATCTTGTCTCTCACCTCCTACCTCTCACTTATCACCTCTCACCTCCTACAACCTGCAAGGTATGAAGATGCATCAAACATCGAAGGGCATTGCCATCAAGAAAGGCTATAAAATACTGATACCATGAATAGAGTCATCATCTTCTGCAAAAACTGGACGCTTCCCGTAGCTATCGGCATCGGTACCGTTTGTTACTTCACCTTCTACTTTGTTCCCGAACTCGATGCTGCAGGCAGTGCGTTGCTGCCTGTGTTCAGCACGCTGTTTCCCTTTCTGGTATTCCTGTCGCTGCTGGTGACGTTCTGCAAGGTTGACTTCCAACAGATGCGCCTTCACCGCTGGCACGTCGGCGTGCTCGCTGCCCAGCTGTTGTTAGTCGCTGCCAATGTTGCCGTCATCTTCTGGGTGGATAGCATGCCTCTTACTTCTCACTTCTCACCTCTCACCTCAAAACTACTTTTAGAGGCTGTCTTGGCTTGTACTATAGCCCCCACAGCCGCTGCCGCACCCGTCGTGGCTGCCAAGTTAGGAGGCAACCTCAGCACCATTACCACTTATACGCTTATCTCTTTGTTGGCGTCGGCAGTGCTGATACCTGTTGTGTTCCCGCTGTTGGAACCCACTGCCGATGTCACTTTTCTCGCTGCCTTACTCATCATTCTGCAGAAGGTCAGCATGGTACTGCTGTTGCCACTGATCTTAGGATGGCTCATGCAGCGCTATGCCAAGAGCGTTTGCCAGCGCTTGGCAGCAGCTCCCAATCTGGGATTTTACATCTGGGCCTTTACGCTGAGCATTATGACAGGCATCACACTGCGTAACATCATCCATAGCGAGGCCGGCGTGTTGCTGCTTGTTGGCATTGCCATCGCCACTTTTGTCATCAGCTTCGTACAGTTCGGCATCGGTCGTCTGGTTGGTCGCTGGTTGGGCGAGCGTGTCAACAGCGGACAGTCTATGTTTCAAAAGAATACCGCACTCTCCATCTGGGTGTCGTACATGTATCTGCATCCCGTCGCCTCTGTCGGTGCAGGCTGTTATGTCCTGTGGCAGAACATCATCAACAGTCTCGAACTATGGCTCTACCACAAGGAGAACGATAGTTCGAAGAATGTATAGAGAAAGATTTATTACCCGTTGGCGGAATTAAACATTTGGCAAAATGTATAAGAAGAAGTTGCATATAC
>ERZ842401.17-NODE-17-length-193015-cov-12.660411_pt1 | contig 193015 bp, 166 predicted proteins | sample MGYA00521270_ERZ842401 | MGnify/ENA primary metagenome ERZ842401 (study PRJEB31892, sample SAMEA3878208) | bioreactor metagenome | biome: Moose rumen | place: Sweden | collected 2011-10 | study: EMG produced TPA metagenomics assembly of the PRJEB12797 data set... | reverse complement strand
AGAGGTCGTTGGTGATCTTGGCGTCATTGCGGTTGTCGAGCCACTTCTGGAACATCTCTTTGAGTTCAGCCGAGCAGTCAGCGCACTCGAGGCCTTTCTGCATGAGGCCAGCGAGACGCTCACGCAGTTTGCGGTGGGCGATCTGCATACCGAGACCGTACTCGCAGAAGTCCTCGAAGAGGGAGTTGGACCAAGCCGGTCCGTGACCCTTGGCGTTCTTGGTGTACGGAGTAGAAGGTACGGAACCGGAGTAGATAGAGGTACAACCGGTAGCGTTAGCGATGATCTCGCGGTCACCGACGAGTTGGCTGATGAGCTTCAGATACGGAGTCTCACCGCAACCGGAGCAAGCGCCGGAGAACTCAAAGAGCGGAGTTGCGAACTGGCTGTTCTTGACGTTATTGAGTTCAACGAGGTGTTGCTTGGTAGCGACGTGCTCTACGCAGTAATCCCAGTTAGCAGCCTCGCCGAGTTGGCTCTCGAGATCGACCATAGCGAGTGCCTTGCCTGTCTTCGGATTACCCGGACAAACATCGACGCAGTTACCGCAACCGAGGCAGTCCATAACGCCTACCTGCATACGGAAGTGCATACCTTTAAGCGCCGCGGGAGCTTTCATCTCGCGGGTGGAAACCCCCCCCTTGCCCCCCCCACAAGGGAGGGAATTCAGTCCAGCCAATTCCTTTTCATCCAAAACGAACGGACGGATACAAGCGTGAGGACAAACGTACGCACACTTGTTACACTCGATACAGTTGTCAGCGGTCCAAACCGGAACGAAGGCAGACACACCACGTTTCTCGAACTTGGCGGTACCTGCAGGCCATGTACCATCCTCGATGCCCTTGAATGAGCTAACCGGAAGGAGGTCACCGTCCTGACCGTTGATCGGACGAACGACCTTGGTGATGAACTCCGGCTCATCTCCGTAGTCCTTAGCGGGATCAGCAGGCAGTTTCGACCATGCGGGATCGATAGCGAGCTCTTGGTACTCACCACCGCGGTCAACAGCAGCGTAGTTCTTATTAACGACATCCTCACCCTTCTTACCGTAGGACTTCACGATGAAGTGCTTCATCTCCTCAACGGCTTTGTCAACAGGGATGACTGCGGTGATACGGAAGAAAGCAGACTGGAGGATGGTGTTGGTACGGTTGCCCAGACCGATCTCCTGTGCGATCTTCGTAGCGTTGATGTAATAAACTTTAATCTTATGGTCAGCGAAGTATTTCTTCACTTTGTTCGGCAGGTTCTTAACGAGCTCGTCACCCTCCCAGATGGTGTTCAAGAGGAACGTACCGCCGTCCTGGAGACCGCGGGTGACATCGTACATGTGGAGGTAAGCCTGAACGTGGCAAGCCACGAAGTTAGGCGTGGTAACGAGGTAAGTGGAGTGGATAGGCTCGTCGCCGAAACGCAGGTGCGAGCAGGTGAAACCACCGGATTTCTTTGAGTCGTAAGAGAAATAAGCCTGGCAGTACTTGTCGGTGGTGTCGCCGATAATCTTCACAGAGTTCTTGTTAGCACCCACTGTACCGTCGGCACCGAGACCGTAGAACTTGGCTTGGAACATACCCTTGCCGCCCATCGCAATCTCTTCGCCTACAGGCAGTGAGGTGAAGGTAACATCGTCGTTGATACCCACGGTGAAGTGGTTCTTCGGCTGCGGCAGTGCGAGGTTCTCGAATACTGCGAGCATTTGTGCCGGAGTTGTGTCGTTAGAACCAAGACCGTAACGTCCGCCTACAACGAGGATATTCTGGAGTCCGAGTTCGTCAAGAGCGTCTTTTACGTCGAGATAGAGCGGTTCGCCGTTAGCACCCGGCTCTTTGGTGCGGTCGAGAACGCAGATGCGCTTAACCGACTTAGGCAGAGCCTCTTGCAGGTACTTGAGCGAGAACGGACGATAGAGGTGAACATTGATCATACCGAGTTTCTTGCCCTTCTGAGCCTCATAGTCGATAACTTCGCGGATAGCCTCGCAAGCCGAACCCATGCAGATGATGATGTTCTCTGCCTCGGGGTCGCCATAGTATGAGAACGGACGGTATTTGCGACCGGTGATCTCCGAAATCTTGTCCATGTAGTCCGAAACGATGTCAGCCACCTCGTTGTAGTACGGGTTGCATGACTCGCGGTGAGTGAAGAACACGTCGGGGTTCTCAGCCATACCGCGCATCACGGGACGCATAGGCGAGAGGGCGCGGTTGCGGAATGCCTGCAGAGCCTCCATGTCAACGAGCGGACGGAGGTCTTCCATATCAACGACCTCTACTTTCTGATACTCGTGTGAGGTGCGGAAGCCGTCGAAGAAGTTGAGGAACGGCACGCGTGATTTGATAGTTGCGAGGTGAGCCACACCGGCGAGGTCCATCACTTCCTGTACGGAGCCTTCGGCGAGCATAGCGAAACCGGTCTGGCGGCAAGCCATCACGTCTTGGTGGTCGCCGAAGATACAGAGCACGTGCGAAGCGAGTGTACGAGCCGAAACATGGAACACTGACGGGAGCAACTCACCGGCAATCTTGTACATGTTAGGGATCATAAGGAGCAAACCTTGCGAAGCGGTGAAGGTAGTGGTGAGTGCACCGGCTTGCAGTGAGCCGTGCACGGCACCTGCGGCACCTGCTTCGGATTGCATCTCTTGAACGAGCACTGTCTCGCCGAACATATTCTTGCGGCCTTGAGCAGCCCACTCGTCAACATTCTCCGCCATCGGCGACGACGGAGTGATAGGATAGATAGCAGCCACCTCTGTGAACATATACGCGATATGCGCAGCAGCGGTATTGCCATCCATGGTCATGAATTTCTTTTCTTTTGCCATAATGTAAACCTGTTTTTTTATGTTGTTTATATTTACTTGTGAATTATCATTCTATGTTTCAATACAGAAACCCGAACAGCCAAAGCGGTATGAGGTTTCCGTTTCCTACATCCATATTCGAAACTGCCGTCAGTCGGAAGTTGTTTTTCTGAGTGAAGCGCTCTGCCACATTGAAATAGTGTTTGTTATCTACAATAAACTGCGCCGAACGGTCGGTGGCATTCACTTTATGACAGGCATGGAGGGCATTATAGAAAAAGGTCTCGGCGATAGCGAGTCCGCTCACTTGGCGCGTGGGGAGTGCATAGAGCAGATTGGTGTTCTGCATATAAACCCGTTGCGGCTTCTGAGGATATTGTCGGTCGCCGGTATAAAGCAGATTCAGCAATCGCGCATCCTTCAAATATTTGATATAATTCATGATAGTCGCTCGCGAGGTATCCACTTCTTCGGATAACCTACTCACATTAAGCGAGCAGGGCGATTCCTCAAGCATGAGATAGAGCAGGCGACGGATTTTCTCAAGATAGGCTATATCTATCTGCTTGACAAGCAGGATATCCACCTCAAGCATCATATTCATCGTTTTGAGAAGCGTCTCCATGAAATTCCGTTTCTCGAGAAAGAAAGGATAGTATCCGTGACGCAGATAATCCGAGAAATACCATAGCGGATTAACCTCATCTACAATATCTTTTGCCAACTTCTCATGATTACGAATTATATTCTGCAAGGAATAAACAGGAAACGACTTTCCTGTTTTCAAGTTCAGATACTCTCTGAAAGAGAAACCCCGCAAATTATACATGTGCACAATATCTCGCAAGTCGGGGTTCTCGTCTGTCAGACGCATCACGGGCGAGGCACTGAAGATGATATATAGAGTCGGATAACGGTTGTAGCACTCGCGAAGTTCTCTCGACCAGTTCGGATATTTGAATATCTGGTCAAGGAGCAAGGTTCTACCGCCGTTAGCCACAAAGGCACCGGCAAACTCAGTCAGCGTATGGCGTGTAAAGTAGAAATTATTGAAGTTGACATATAGACACTCTTTGGAGAAACCGAAAGTCTCTTTCGCATAAGCAAGCAGAAACGTGGTCTTCCCCACCCCACGGCATCCTTTGATGGCAATCAGACGGTCAGAATAGTCGATTTCGTCCATCAATCGACGCCTGACTGGACATTCCACATGCTCCACAAGATATTTATGTGTGTTATAAAAAGCGTCAAGCATCCGTATTTCAATATTTATTTACAACATTTATAATGTATTCCACTTTTTTAACTTTCCCTATTATATCGCTTGCAAAGTTACAACAAATTTTTCTATTTTGCAAACTGAAGATTGCAAAATATAGGTGTTTTTTGTAGAAATATTGTTTTACAGAGAAATAGTCAAGGATATGGGCAACTTTTCTCGCCTTTATTCCTGCTATTTTTATTTACCCATTTTCTATGGTACAAAAAACAAAAGACTATGAGTCGACCACAAAGAGCGTAACGGTTGATGTACCACTTGCTGCAAACGGAAAGATGAGTTTGCAAGATATAGTAGATAACTACATTATGTTGCATTGCAGCCGGAAACGATAAAGGGGATATATGTGTGGGACGCAGACGAGAAGCCGGTATATATCACTTTGCGTGAACGAACTATATCACACACGAAGGATATGGTCTTTCACATATAATAGAAAAACACGGAAATGATATAAAAGCATTAGGTTTTGAGATAGAGGATTTTATTCCTATCGTTGTGCAATTTGGAAATCTTAAACCAACCGATAAAAGAAGAATACTTGCTCGAATCACCTTTATTTAGAGTGGTAGTAGAAAGATATGCCTTTGGAAGACCTAAACAATGGATTTTAACAACTTTTGATATACGAAAAAAGCCACCTCGCAGGAGATGGCATTAAACTCGAAATTGTCAAAATCGTTGTCGCTGACAATTTTACTCACCTGCACTGTATGGTGAAACGACACCGCAAAGGTACAACAAAGATTTGAATTAACAAAATATAAATAACTAAAATAACAAAATTATGACAACAGCAAAAGAATACAAGATGTAATAGGCGAAGAAATAGATGAGTTTATGTCGTGGTATGATAACGCAGCGGTGGTATATGGTTATTTGTTAGGAACAAATCAATGTACAACAGCGGGCGAAGCGTGACAAGAGTTTTCAGGGGACGTGCGTCGTTGGCGGCATGAACGTAATAAGTGTTTAACTTTTCCGTAAAACTTCAAGAGGACATCAAGGGCCTTTGAAAACAACAAAAATTTGGCAATTTTTCCACTCTAAACTCAGTCCGTTTTTTTCCCGAAAAAGTGCACCCGTACAGCACCTATCGTGCGGACAGCGTGCGGACATCGTGCATACTTTGTGGCATAATACTCTTATTATGTGAACATTATAGGCATAAAAATGACCTTTTTTACTCTCTACCTACAAAAAAATCACCAAAAAAATTTGGCAATTTTTCCACAACTGATTTTTTCCTCACTATCGTTCTCAAGACTGACGAATTCCATGCATTCCGTCAATGAGCAAAGAGCCTGAAAATAAACCGGTAAAAAAATTTTTTCTCCCTACCCTTTTTAATTTGAAAACTATTTTATATTTTTGCAAGCGCAGAATGTTTTTAATTCCGAATCGGCCATTAGAATTTATACCGATTTTGGTACATCAGCCGTTTTCATAATGCTAATTCCTAAAAAAAATAGAATTATGACTACACTCGACCCCTTCAATCTCAATCGTTTTTTGGGCGCACAAGAGAGCTCCTATGAGCAAGCCCTGCAAGAAATACGAAGCGGACGAAAAACAAGTCATTGGATTTGGTTCATCTTCCCGCAGATACGCGGTTTAGGGCGCTCACCTATGGCAGAGAACTACGGCATCGCCTCGATTGACGAAGCACGAGCCTATCTCGCCCACCCTGTTTTGCGGGAAAGACTGATAGAAATCAGCAGGGCACTGCTCCGCCATGCCAAAGACGGCTTGCTAAGCAAAGCCAAATCGGCTGAAGAAATACTCGGCTATATTGATGCTCTCAAAGTCCGCTCCTCAATGACCTTGTTCGACATCGTTGAACCCGACACCATTTTCAAAGAAGTATTGGATGCCTTCTATAACAGCGAAAGAGATGAAATGACTTTGAATATATTGAATAAATAATCACTTGGCGGAATTTGACCGGCATATATAATTCCCCCCCAAAAAAATCAAGGTGTGTCAACAATGTTGACACACCTTGATTTTTTGCTTATGCAGTCATTTATTAAAGACTGATAGCGCCGCTCGGGCAAACATCTGCACAAGTACCGCACTCGGTGCAAACATCGGGATCAATTTTGTAGATGTCACCCTCGGAGATAGCACCCATCGGGCACTCATCAATACATGTGCCACAAGCGACACAGTCGTTACCAATTTTGTAAGCCATAGTTGTTTTGTTTTATAGTTAATATTTCACCTGTTTCCCTTATCTATAATTTAAGGCACTTATGGATAATCAACACCCAATAGCGCTGCAAAGGTACGGCAAGTTTTCAGAATATGCAAGTATTATTTGCTGTTTTTTGTAGATTTTTCCAAACCATGCCCCTGCAGTATAGCTGTCTTCACAAAATCAAGGAAGAGCGGATGAGGGTGCAAGACGGTGGAACTGTATTCCGGATGAAACTGCACACCTATATACCACGGATGCTGCTCCAACTCAATAATCTCCACCAAACCCGAGTCGGGATTGACACCGGAACAACGCATTCCGGATGCCTCAAACTGAGACAGATAGGCATGATTGAACTCATAGCGATGACGATGGCGTTCCCGAATAATAACAGACGATGGCGCATTTGCAACAGAATCAACCTTTCCGGATTCCACGGATGAATAACTGCGATAGATACTCTCCACTTTTGTTCCCTGCAATAGTTGGCAAGGATAAGCGCCTAAACGCATAGAACCGCCTTTATTAACAAGCATCTTCTGGTCCTCCATCATGTCTATCACATTATGCGTCGTCCGCTCGTCAAACTCCACGGAATTAGCGTCTTTCAGCCCAAGCACATTGCGCGCAAACTCAATAGCCATGGTCTGCATACCCATGCAAATACCGAAACAGGGAATCTTGTTCTCACGACAATAGCGTAATGCTTCGAACTTTCCTTCCACGCCTCTCGAACCAAATCCGGGAGCCACAATCACTCCCTGCTGCCCCTGTAGCAGTTCTGCCACATTGGCGGCAGTAACATCGTCAGACAGCACGGAAGTAAGCACCAAGCGTCGGTTGTTGTAGGCAGCGGCATGGCTCAGACTCTCCCGAATCGACTTATAGGCATCCTGCAACTGCACATACTTACCCACAAGTGCAATACGCACTTCTTCAGTTGCTCCTTCCAGTTTATCAAGAAACTTGTTCCACGATGCCATATCAGGCTCCGGAACTTGCGACAAATCATAACCCATTTTGCGAAGAACTACCCTATCCAACCCCTCTTGCTGCATATTCAGCGGAACACGATAGATGGTAGGTGCGTCCACCGACTGCATCACAGCTTCAGGCTCCACATTACAAAATAATGCCACTTTGTGACGTATCTCATCTGAGATGATATGCTCTGTACGAAGAATGATAATGTCGGGTTGCACACCTTCTTGCTGCAAATCTTTCACCGAGTGCTGGGTCGGTTTGGTTTTCAGTTCTTTGGCTGCCGAAAGAAAAGGAACGTAAGTAAGGTGAATGCATAGGCAGTCCGTACCTAACTCCCATTTCATCTGTCGAAGTGACTCTATATAGGGCAACGATTCTATATCACCCACCGTGCCTCCTATCTCCGTGATAAGAAAATCAAGGTCGCCCGTCTGTCCCAACGATTTGATATTGCGTTTTATCTCATCCGTTATATGCGGAATCACCTGAACGGTCTTGCCCAAATAGTCGCCACGACGCTCTTTGTTGATGACATTCTGATAAATACGACCTGTGGTGATATTGTTTGCCTTGTGAGTCTCTATATTTAGAAAACGCTCATAATGACCAAGGTCAAGGTCTGCCTCATGACCATCCACGGTTACGAAACACTCGCCGTGTTCATAAGGGTTGAGGGTGCCGGGGTCCACATTGATATACGGGTCAAGTTTCTGATTGCTGACGCGAAAGCCACGAGCTTGCAACAACTTACCTAAGGAAGCAGAGATAATGCCTTTGCCTAACGAAGAGGCAACACCACCGGTGACAAAAATATATTTCATTGGCTTGTAGGGAGTCGATTATGATTTATTGTTTCTTAAATTAGTTTCCATGCACCTTGCCCGCATTGCGTTTGGCAAAGTCCGCCCAGTTTTTATACTTGGTGCCTTCGGCAAGAGGAGAGCCGAGTTGAAGATAATGACAATAGGCGATAGCCAGGGCATCAGTGGCATCCAGTTTCTTAGGCATCATCTCATCGGGTATCTTCAAAAAACGCTGCAACATGCCCGCCACTTGTTCTTTTGACGCATGACCATTGCCCGTGATAGACATTTTTATCTTCAACGGCGAATACTCGTTGATTGGCAGGTCTTTTGCAAGAGCGGCAGCAATAGCAACTCCCTGACCATGAGCCAGACGCAGCATCGTCTGCACGTTCTTGTCCACAAACTGTGTTTCTATTGAGAACTCCGTCGGCTCATATTTGTCTATCATATCGGTAATGAAGAAAAATATCTGCTGCAGTTTCTGATAGTGGTCCTCCACCTTGTGCAGGTCAAGAACGCCAAGGTCAATCACTTCGGCTTTTCCTCCTTCAGTCTGCAGCAATGCCCAACCCATATAAGTGGTGCCCGGGTCAATGCCGAGAATAGTATGATGCTTAACTAACTTATCTATCATTTTGTTCGGAATGAAAGAAAAAATACCACCAAGGCATATATCAGCACAAAAGGCATCCAGGATGAACTATGCACTATCATCAGCCATGCCGCAACACCCAAAAACAAGGTGGCTATAAAATGCAATCCATGCAAACGAGCCGTGCGGCGGTCATCTGCAGAAGACTTCCGATTGCCGTTCTCCGCTTGCTGCTTGATACTGCTCGGACGATTCTGAATGGCATAAATAAATGTATGCACAATGGCGATAACAGCACCCGCAGCGAATACATATTCCGTATAAGGAACATCCAGCGTGTAGAGCAAAGCACCAACTACCAACAATATGGCATAGGTGATTTGAATAGCGGTATTAAGAGTTCGAGACATATAAAATTCTGATTGCATTGTATTAGGTGTAAATGAATGTTAAAATGTTCACTCCTCTATGATAAACACATCCTCGTTGTCGGCATGCATATAATAATGCTCACGGGCATAACGCTCAAGGTTGTCCGGCGACGAGGACACTTCTTCTATATCTTTCTTGAGTTGCTCGGTCTGTTTCTTATAGGTCTCCACCTCTTCCTGCATCGAATCAATCTGACGGGCACGTTTCACACGTCCTATCAAACTATAGTCACCACAAAAAGTAAGAACCACAGCAAACACCAGGCAAGTAATAATATACTTATTCAGCAAATACTTGCGCATCCATAAAAGTATTTTTCTCCAATCTAATTTCATATAGTCCTATTTGCGAGTGCAAAGATACAACTTTTTCCACAAATCCCCAACTCAACCTCAAGATTTTTCAGAAAGAACCTGACACAATAGTTATAACAATACCGATGGCGGAATGCAAGTTATAAAAAGGTTCTATTTTTTCCTCAAAAAACTTTAGGCGGACAGCGTGCAGACATCATGCACCTTTCATACACCCCATTTCTTTGGCAAAATTGTTCTATTTCTCCTAAAAAGGTGCTGTGCGGACATACAGCGGACATACAGCGGACATCGTGCGCCTTTCATACACCCCATTTTTGGGGTCAAAATTGTTCTATTTCTCCCTAACGGAAAAATGGAATGCCATTATCTGAGTTTGACATGATGTGAAAAATTATTTTGCAGTATTGAAAAAAAAGTACTATATTTGCGCACTAAAATAGATTCGCATGAAAAGGCTTTGTGGAATACTGATTTCTTTGTCATGTGTATGCATATTCTTGCAAGCACAGAACGTAGTCCATATCCAAGACATTGAGACATGGACCACCGATGAACTGAACCAATATGTGGGAAAGACCATTCAGTTTGATGTACCTTTTTACATCACCAACAACTACACCTATCGCTCTGGCACATACAACATATCCCCACGACGGCTGTTTTCTCCCACCAATCAGGAGATTCCACTATCAGATGAATACGATTCTCTGGTCAAACTTAATAATAAAGGCTCCCTGCAACTGAACGGACTGAGCGGCTACCATCGTATGGGAGAGCAATTGCATAACCTCACTGTTCGCGTAAACAGCACCGCTATGCTGCAGTTGGTGAGTGCCGACATTGTGGGCAACACACGCGAAGATTTGGAAGCCGGAGCTCCATCGGTGGATTTGCGAGGAGAGCATACACTGCTCGCATGTGCTTTCAATCTCGAATATTATCTCGTGGAAAATCTGGGAACCGGTTACGGAGCCGATAACCAGTATCAGCACAACCGGCAAAAAGAAAAAATAAGCAAGGCGCTTAACAAAATACGCGCTGACGTCTTCGGATTTGTGGAGATTGAACAAGGACAATCGGCACTAAAAGAATTGGCTGAAATTCTTACCGATTCGACGGGCAAACAGTATAGTTATATCGACGATGGTGGAAGTGCCAGCGGAAGTTATACCAAGTCAGGATATGTATATTGCACGGAGACGCTACGCCCTATCGGTAATATTCGTTCCAACAACACGCGGGTGCAAAACCGCAAAAAAATGCAGGCTTTTGAAGAAATAGCCACCGGCGAGCGGTTCATCTTCTCCATCAACCACTTCAAGGCGAAGACGAACACTGGTGCGACAGGTCTTAACGCCGACCAGAATGATGGTCAGGGGACTTTCAACTACGACCGTACTCTCGAAGCACAATCGGTCATCACCGACTATCAGGCAAATCGGGCCTACTATGGCGATCCCGACATCCTTATTATGGGCGACTTGAATGCTTACGGCAAAGAAGACCCAATCCGAACGCTCACCGGCAACGGCATGACCGACTTGCACCGCTATTTTCATCAAGACACGTCCTATAGTTACGTCTTCCACGGATATGCCGGATATCTCGACCATGCCCTTGCCAACAGCACGCTTTTAGGACAGATTACCGGTATGGCAGCCTATCATATCAATTCAGACGAAGATGACCGTTTCACCTATGATGGTTCGAATAGCGACCTTACCATGTTCCGTTGCTCTGACCACGACCCCGTTCTTGTAGGACTTCGGTTAGGAGCGGCTGCAGAGAGCATGACAAAAGCAAGCATCACCAGCATCGTCACCAGCGGAACACAACCCGTTATACGCAATGCTTCAGGAGGCTATTATCGTATTACCGACATGAACGGACTCTACATAGCAGAAGGTACTATCGATATGGATAACTTCCTTCTGCCAAGCGGACTGTCTAAAGGATTTTACATTGTCACCATCTATGAACCAAACCGGGAAAACCCAAACAAAAACGGCAAAGCAGAAGCATTTAAGTTATTGATATTCTAATTTCGGATTCCTTCATCACGCAAACAACCATGCAATTGGATTTATTTCAAAACGACCTGTTCTCCAACGCCAATCAAAGCGAACTGGAAGAGATAAAAGCACTGCGTCAGGAACTCAACGATGCCAACTATCGCTATTATGTTCTCTCTCAGCCCGTTTTATCAGATAAGGAGTTCGATGTCAAGATGCGACGTTTGCAAGACCTTGAAGCCTTACACCCGGAATGGGCTGACAAAAACTCACCCACACAACGGGTGGGATCCGACTTGAATCAGAAAAACGGATTCCAACAACTCAATCACCGCCATCCCATGCTGTCGCTTGCCAACACCTATTCCGAGCAGGAGATACGCGATTGGTATGAACGGGTTTGCAAAGATATCAGCTATCGTCCGGACATCGTTTGTGAGTTGAAATACGATGGCCTCAGCATCTCACTCTGGTATGAAAACGGCATACTCACACATGCGCTGACACGAGGTGACGGCACCAAAGGGGATGATGTGCTGGACAACGTAAAAACCATTCCCTCCATTCCATGGCAGCTGTCGGAAGAAGAACGTTCCATGATGCAGAATCAAACTTTCGAGATTCGAGGCGAGATACTCTTGCCTTGGGAAAACTTCGAACGGCTCAATCGCGAACGGGAAGCCGAGGAAGAACCCTTGTTTGCCAATCCACGCAACGCCGCCTCAGGCACGCTCAAACTGCAGGACCCGCGTATCGTGCGGCAGCGAGGCTTGGAGGCATATCTCTACTATCTCATTGCTGACAACGAACCTGCCGATAATCACTACGACTGCCTGATGACTGCTAAAAAGATGGGATTCAAGGTCTCAGATGCTATTCGCGTTTGCCGCAACATTGATGAAATCATGCAGTTTATCAGCTATTGGGACACAGAACGGAAAAACCTCCCTGTGGCAACCGATGGCATCGTACTCAAAGTAAACAACCTCCAACTGCAAAAGCAGTTAGGTTATACCGCAAAAACACCTCGATGGGCGATAGCATATAAGTTCCCTGCCGAGAAACAACTGACACGACTCAAGAAAATCACCTATCAGGTAGGCAGAACCGGTGTAGTAACACCTGTGGCTAACCTTGAGCCGGTACAACTGAGCGGCACTATCGTACAACGAGCCACACTCCATAACGAGGACTTTATCATCCAACTCGGGATTCAGGAGGGCGACAATGTATGGGTGGAGAAAGGAGGAGAGATTATCCCAAAAATTACAGGCAAAGAAGGCGGTGATAGCAGTCTGCTTCTTTCTGATTACCATTTCATCACACATTGCCCGGAATGCGGAGTTGCTTTGCTAAGAGACCCCGAACAAGCAGCATGGCGCTGTCCGAACGAAGACGGATGCCCTCCACAACAGAAAGGAAAACTGGAGCACTTCGTCGCACGCAAAGCAATGAATATCGAGGGATTGGGAAGCGAAACCATTGACCTCTTCTATGAAAAAGGATTGGTTCGCAACATAGCCGACCTTTATGATTTGAAAGCGGAAGATATCTTGTCACTCGAAGGCTTCCAGCAAAAAGCAACACAAAACATTTTGGACGGCATCCGGCAAAGCAAGCAGGTACCATGGAGCCGTGTGCTGTTTGCGTTAGGAATTCGTATGGTGGGAGAAACAACAGCCAAGAAAATTGCACGCCGCTTCACCTCCGTCGAAAACCTCAGTCAGGCAACAACCGAAGAACTCGTCACGGTGGAGGATGTCGGCATTCAGATTGCTGAAAGCATACAAGCCTATTTCGGCAAAGAAGAAAACAAACAGATTATCCGCCGTCTCAAAGAAGCCGGCGTACAATTGCAGTCAAAAGAAGAAGCAACACAACTTTCCGACACATTAGCCGGACAAACAATTGTCATATCAGGCACCTTTCAGCACCATAGTCGCGACGAATACAAAGAGATGATTGAGCAACATGGAGGAAAAAACACAGGCTCCGTAAGCAAAAACACCTCCTTCATTCTCGCAGGCGACAATATGGGTCCTGCCAAATTGGAAAAAGCAGCTAAGTTAGGCATTCCTCTGCTTAGTGAAGATGAATTTTTGCAAATGATAACAACATGAGCCTGTCAGAGAAAATATTTAACTACCGGCTTCGCAAACAACTGCGCTCAACAAAAGCCTTTCCCGTATGGAACAAAATCAAAAAAGTGGTGGTCGTATTTGAAAGCGATGAAGAAGAGCGCAACACGCAGCTTATGCAACTCCTCAAAGAGCTTCACGATGAGCACAAACAGGTAGTGGCATGGGGATATACCGACAAAAAATGGGCACTTACACCCTCGGGCATCGGGCTGAAGATGGTTTCAAAAGGTGATTTGGGTTGGTTCGGACAACCTAAAAAAGAAGTGATTGCCGAACTCCAATCAGAACACTATGACCTGCTTATTGATTTGAGTCTCACATCTCCCCTGCCCACACGCTATCTATCACTGTACACCGATGCCGCCTTCAAAACAGGGCGACACATCAACACAGAACCGTTCATCTATGACTTCATGATTCAACTACCCGAAGACAAAGAGGTCTCCTTCTTGTTCGACCAGATAATGTATTACCTAAAAAACATCCAATCGAATGATTGACTCTCAACTCAAAGGCTTAGGCACCGCCCTCGTCACCCCGTTCAATGAAGACGGGCATGTCGATTTCAAGGCACTGGAGCAACTGCTTGAAAGGCAGATTGAAGGCGGAGCCGACTATTTGGTAGTATTAGGCACCACCGGTGAAGCTGCCACACTTACGACAAACGAGCGGACAGAAGTGCAACAATTCGTAAAGAAGCAAGTGAACGGCAGAATTCCTTTGGTGTTAGGCATGGGAGGCAACTGCACGGCGGCTGTATGCGAGGCTTTACAGACAACCGACTTGAGCGGCTATCGGGCCATCCTGTCGGTCTGCCCGTTCTACAACAAGCCGTCGCAAGAGGGGCTCTTTCGGCATTTCTGCGCCATAGCGGAAGCGTCTCCCCTACCCGTCATCCTCTATAACGTGCCCGGCAGAACAGGCGTCAATCTTCTTCCCGAGACTGTAGTGCGTATTTTGCAAGCACACCCCGACAAGATAGTCGGTATCAAGGAAGCCTCCGGCAATGTGGAGCAAATAAAGCAACTGATTCAGATGGTAAAAGGACAGATGCTCGTCATCTCCGGTGATGACGGCATTGCTGCCACCCTCATGGAAGCCGGAGCCGACGGACTCATCTCGGTAGCAAGCAATGCCTTCACAGAAGATTTCCGTACCATCGTGCATAACAGAAAGAAAGCGCAACAATTGCAAAAACAATATGCAAGCCTTGTCTCTCTCCTCTTCAAAGAAGGTAATCCTGCCGGTATCAAAACAGCACTCTATAAACAAGGTTTATTGCACAATGTACTTCGCCTTCCCTTAGTCCCCAACTCATTGAATGTACAATCAGAAATCTTTGCAGAGATGAATCAACTCTGTGCCCGATAACAATGAATACCCTACATGTCATATTGCCGCAACCTGTTCAGCGTCGCCACACATCCACTGTTATGGTGGGTAACCTGCCTATCGGTTCAGACTTCCCTATTCGTGTGCAAAGCATGGCTAACACCGACACCAATGATGTGGAAGGTTCTATTGCACAAGCAAAACGTATCAAACAAGCGGGAGGCGAACTCATTCGTTTCACCACCCAAGGCAAACGTGAAGTTGAGAGCCTTAGGCTGATTCATGACGCCTTTCATGAAGTACCCCTTGTTGCTGACATACATTTCAATGCCAACATAGCCGACTTGGCTGCACAAGTAGTTGAAAAAGTACGCATTAACCCGGGCAACTACGTTGATCCTGCCAGAAAATTTGTCAAACTGGAGTATAGCGAAGAACAATATCAACAGGAATTAAGGCGTCTTCGCAGTCGGTTCACGCAACTGATTACCATTTTGAAGGAACACCATACTGCCTTGCGCATCGGTGTCAATCATGGATCACTCAGCGACCGTATCATGTCGCGATATGGCGATACGCCTGCAGGAATGGTGGAGAGTTGTATGGAGTTCCTCAGAATATGCAGAGAGGAGAACTTCAATGATGTAGTTATATCCATCAAGGCTTCCTCCACCCGCATTATGGTAGAAACGGTTCGTTTGTTGGTGAAGCAGATGGATGGCGAAGATTTGCACTATCCCCTTCATCTCGGTGTAACAGAAGCCGGCGAAGGAGAGGACGGCAGAATCAAATCGGCTATCGGAATCGGAGCATTGCTTGCCGACGGCATCGGCGACACCATACGTGTCAGCCTCTCCGAACCGCCCGAAGATGAAATACCGGTAGCTAAAGAATTAGTAGAATGGTTTAGCAATGATAATCGGCAGAAACGCGAATACCTGACAGATAATGACACACTCATCTATCTAAGCGAAGAACAGACCAACTTCGCTGATTTTGCTCTGCACGCTGCTGCCGATTTGGGCAAACCGCTCTTAATGTCAAACTACAAACAACTCATTATCCGTAATTCGCATTTCGCGGAAGACCAATTGAAGAAATTAGCATTGGACATTCTGCAGGGAGCGGGCATTCTACGATATAAAACAGAATATGTTTCATGTCCGTCATGCGGGCGAACATTGTTCAACTTGGAAACCACCATTCAGCAAATCAAACAAGCCACCTGCCATCTCAAAGGACTCAAGATTGGTATCATGGGCTGTATTGTTAATGGTCCGGGAGAGATGGCAGATGCCGATTATGGTTATGTGGGAGCCGCACGCGGAAAAGTAAGTTTGTATAAGGGAAAGGAGTGTGTACTAAAAAATATCCCGCAAGAAGAGGCCGTCAATGCCCTTGTACAACTCATTCGTGAAAACGGAGATTGGATAGAAAAGAAAGAAGACATAACCCCTTGACGGAACTAAAAAAATGTTCTATTTTTCCTCAAAAAAATTAAGCGGACTTGTAGCGGACATATAGCGGACATGTAGCGGACATGGTGAGCCTTAAAAAAATCAAAAAATGTTCTATTTTTCCTCATATTTCAGTAAGCCTATTGTAAGGACATCGTAAGCCTTTCATTTTTTTACCAAATGCTCTGTTTTTCTCCTCCCTACATTCCTCTCATACTCACCTCACAACTATAGCATATCGTTTAATTCCGCCAACGAGTAAGATAATATAAATATCAAAACATATAAATATCAACAATTAAACATAAAAGATTATGCAAAAAAGTGCTTTACAAATTGCTCGTAGTGCCTATCAGCCAAAGATGCCTCAAGCACTACTGGGAGAAGTAGAAGTAAAAGAAGGTGCTGCCACACAATCGGTAGCTGACCAGGAAGAAATCAAAAAGTTGTTCCCCAACACCTACGGACTTCCGTTGTTGGAACTGGTTACAGGCAAAGAAAAAGCATGCCCCGCCATCAATGTAGGTGTCATTCTGTCCGGTGGTCAAGCACCTGGCGGGCACAATGTGATTTGCGGATTGTTTGACGGACTCAAACGCCTCAATCCCGACAGCAAACTCTATGGTTTCCTCGGAGGACCCTCAGGTCTGATTGACGGCAAGTATATGGAACTCACAGCCGACATCATTGATGAATATCGCAACACAGGCGGTTTCGATATCATAGGATCCGGACGAACCAAATTGGAAGAGACATGGCAATTTGACAATGGTATAGAGATCTGCAACAAACTGGGCATCAAGGCCATTGTTATCATAGGCGGAGATGACTCCAACACCAATGCCTGCGTCCTCGCAGAATACTACCTGCAGAAAAAATGTGGTATACAAGTCATCGGCTGCCCCAAAACAATCGACGGTGACCTGAAAAACGAGATGATTGAAACCAGTTTCGGTTTCGACACGGCTTGCAAAGTATATAGCGAGCTCATTGGCAACATTCAGCGCGATGCCAATTCTGCAAAGAAATACTGGCACTTCATTCGTTTGATGGGCCGTAGTGCAAGCCATATTGCCCTTGAGTGTGCACTGCAAACGCAACCCAATGTTTGCATCATCTCTGAAGAAGTGGAACAAAACAACCTCACACTCAACGATGTGGTGGAACAAATCTGCAAAACCATAGCCGCACGCGCTGACAAAGGTCTCAACTTCGGTACAATTCTCATACCGGAAGGTCTGATTGAGTTTATACCGGCAGTGAAACGTCTTATCAGCGAACTCAACGAACTGCTTGCCAACAACACCGAATTCACAAGTATCGAAGGCGACGATGCCAAACGTGATTATGTAATCGGCAAACTCACCAAGGAATCGGCAGAACTCTATGCTTCTCTTCCCAAAGGCATCGCTCGCCAACTCACCATGGACCGCGATCCTCACGGCAACGTGGCGGTTTCGCAAATTGAAACCGAAAAACTGCTCATCGAAATGGTAGGCAAAAAACTGGCAGAATGGAAAGAAACCGGCAAATACAAAGGTAAGTTTGCTGCACTCAATCATTTCTTCGGCTATGAAGGACGTTGCGCACAACCCTCCAATTTCGATGCTGACTATTGCTATTCCATCGGTCAAACAGCCACACATCTCATTGCCGCAGGAAAAACTGGCTATATGGCTCTCGTCCGTAATCTGACCAAGCCCGCAGCAGAATGGATTGCCGGCGGAGTACCTATCACCATGATGATGAATATGGAACGCCGCAGCGGAAAGCTCAAACCCGTGATACAAAAGGCATTGGTAGAATTGGATGGTAAGCCTTTCCGCTTCTTTGCGGAGCACCGCAATGAGTGGGCAATCTCAACCGACACCTTCCTTTATCCCGGTCCCATTCAGTATTTCGGACCCGCAGAAGTGTGCGACCAGCCTACCAAGACTCTGCAACTCGAGCACAAAGCCTAAAATACTCGCAGTGTAGTACTAAAAATAAAAAAGCGGCAACAAAATGTTGTCGCTTTTTTATGATTATTCGGCTGAATTTGCTTATTCCGATTTTGTGGCACAATATTTGAAAACCAACAAGCAAACTATAATATATACCCGATGACAACTATTATTATTGCTTTTTTGCTTCTTATATGCTGCTCTCTCAGTGCACAAACCTTCTCTGATGAAGCGTTGTACAAGTGCTATTTAGGAGAAGACAAAGAACTTTGGAAACAATATATTACCACCGCCGATTGGAACAAACTGACGTCAAAAGAACGTCAACGTTTACTCAACTATGAGTATGGCTACATCGCTTACGCTGTATCCGAAAACAATAGTGAATCAAAAAAACTGCTTGACAACTTCAATTCTCACATTGAAAGCATGACTGGCAAGATGGCAGAGTCAACACGCCTCGTTTATTTGTCAGCTGCTGCTTCCTACTCTATTTCACTCAGTAAATGGACAATAGCCGTCAATGGTCCGAAGACATTCAACTATGCCGAAAAAGCATTGGCAATTGATTCGCTCAATCCGTTGGCTCTCACACTTAGAGGTAGCATCTATTTTTACTCTCCTAAAGCTTTTGGCGGAGATAAACAGTTAGCACTGAAATACATGCAGCAAGCAGAAAAACAATTCCAGCAGAGAGGCGATACTGTCAACAACTGGAACTATCGCTCTGTGCAAATGATACTGGCACAATGTTTAGAAAAGACCGGCAATAAACAAGCCGCTATTGCAAAATGCAGAAGCATTCTGCAAGAAGAACCTGAGTTCTCCTATATACGAGACTGCTATCTGCCGGAACTGCTCGGACAAAAGGGGAAAGGGAATAATCAGAATATTGTTGGGGCAAGTATCGTAAATGGCATAATGGACTGATAGAGATGACCATAACAAACACAGATAACAACAAAAGCGACTCTATATGGGTCGCTTTATTATTATAGTAGTAACGAACTCTGTGATATAAGCAGGTCAACTACCGGCATCTGCCTATAATCCTAATTCCTGACGGAGAGCGTTTTTCATCTCGGCATACTCTTCTTCCGTCAGATACACCTCCTTGGGGTTCATACGGAAAGTGCCGCCAAAGTCAGGTCCTCCTTTATACTTAGGAGCCAAATGGAAATGCAGATGTGAGAGGGTATCGGCGTATGCTCCGTAGTTGATTTTCTCAGGATTGAAAAGACGTTGCATGGCTCGTGTCACTCTTGCCACATCAGCCATGAAGGCATTGCGTTCGTCATCTGAGAGTTCATTGAGGTCATTGACATGCTTGTCGTAGGCAACAAGACAACGGCCTTTGTAAGTTTGTTCTTTGAAGATGAAAACGCGTGATACAGTTAAGTGCCCCACTTCTATCATCAAATCTTTCTGCGTCTGATTGTTGGTGCAATACAGACATTCTTTCGGATCGGAATACATAATATTGTTGATTATTTGTTGATTGATTACATTGGAACGTTTTTCAGCAGCAATGTTCATCAGGGCAAACAGACCCTGTTTCTTCAAACTCCAAGGTACAATGTTGTATACCTTGTTTGTGGAGTTTATCTTTTATAGCACTCTTCAATTTATCCATCTGCTTTATATCCTCTATTACCACATGGGCTGTTAGAGCATTTTCTGTAGTGCTGATAGCCCATATATGAATATGATGTATGTTTTTGACTCCTTCTTCTGCGGTAATAAGATGTTCAATGTCCTCCAAAACGATGCCTTCAGGCATACCATCCACAACCAACCGAAGACTATCGGTGAGCAAGTCCCACGTAGTTATCAAAATGACCACTGCAATGATGAGTGAGACTATCGGATCAACCATGTACCAGTCAGTATATCTGATTATAATACCAGATACCACTACGCCTACTGAAACCAAGGTATCGGCAGCCATGTGCAAGAAAGCGCCGCGCACGTTCAGGTCGTGTTTCTGACCACGCATTAAAAGCAAGGCAGTAGCACCATTGATAACTATTCCCACACCTGCAGTCCATGAGATAGCGACACCGTCTATTTGGGAGGGCTCACGCAGTTTGTGCACACTTTCTACCACTATCGCCCCCACTGCCACCAAAAGGATAAGAGCATTCAGCAAAGAAATTAGAATAGTGGATTTCTTTAGTCCATAGGTGTAGTTTTTTGTGGAGTGCATCTTCGCCAATCCGAAACCTATCAAAACGAGCAGTAGAGAAAAGACGTCAGACAGGTTGTGACCTGCATCCGACAAAAGCGAGAGACTGCCTTTCCAGAAGCCTACACCTGCTTCAATAATGACAAACAGAAGGTTAAGCGTGATAGAAAGAATAAAGATTCCGTTCAGACTCCCCTGCCCTGCATGATGGTGGTGATGATGGTGTTCGTGATGATGTAACATAATGAAAAGTTTTATGACGTTGTTGACGTTGTTTGATACTGTCGTTGTTGTTTTGACGTTGCAAAGGTAAGCAGTTTGCGGAATTTATGCAATAGCCTATAGTAGGTAAATCAGAGGAGGGTTACATTCATTATTTATAATGATAGCAGAGAGGCGCATTCCTCCGAATACGCCTCTCTGAAATATTACTTACTTGTCCTTATTGCCTTACTGCACTTTTCTGCCGACGATATCGAAGGTGCCGTTCGGTGTGATGATGTAGATATGTCCGTTGCGCAGGACTTTGCGTATGTTCATATCATCAGCAGAGTTCACCTCGAAGGTATCTTCGATAGCGGTAGGCAGGTCGGGGATACGGTTTATCAGGACATCTACCCACATTATCGGATTTTCGAACAGGTATCCAAGCGGGAGGTCGCTATCGTTGAACTCATATCGAGCCGTATTAGCGTTGAGGTCGATTTGCCAAACGAATGGGTTGTTGACGAGCAGAGCAACCTCATCGCCACTTTTGTTTACTGCTTTGAGTATCAGTTTCCCGAGTTCAGCCTGAGCAGCAGCAACTCCGTCGCTTTCATAGATTGTGATGGATTCTTTGTCGGCCTTCGGTGAAACCTTTATGGGTGCGATGTCTTTCTCGCTCATGGCGATACGGAGTGAATAGGCAGCATCCTCAATCAAGATATCGTTGAAAGAGCATACCACGATGTAATCTATCGGATCGCTGCTTTCGTTGACTACATAACCTGCTTCATAGGGATAGTTGTATGGAATATTGTCCACAATGACAGGATTGTCGGAATTGAAAGACAGGGCGGGATCGTAGATATGAATGGCTGCATCTGCGTCTCCTCCGAATTCAACAAAGAGGGTATCACCTGCCGCAACACTTACGCTTACGGCTAATGCATCGTAGGCTGCAATGTCTTCTAAGTACGAGTTGGGAATGTGGAAATACATTCCTGCATCAGGCATTACCTTCTTGTTGCCGGAGAACTTGCCACTCGCCGTATATGGAGCGGTAACAAGAGTTGCATTTGCCGTTACTTCCGACAGCGAGATTACTTCCTCCACAGATAACTTATATACAGTAGAATCTTCCAAGAACTTGGACCAATCGTAATCATAAACGTCGAACATAAATGTGAAGTCGGCTGTAGTGTCGGCTGTGAGAGGAAGCACCATCCAATGCTCATTATATACATTTTCTGTAGTGGTTAAGATTCTATCGCTCCAGCCACCTGTTTGTACATGTGGATTGAAAATGGTAAGTTTGTACACGTCATAATCGTTTATAGAGGGCAGATAGCATAGGAATCGGTACTCCTTATCTTTTTCCAAACGGACTTTGAAAGCCTCATATCCGGCGGGACGTCCATCTCCTCCGTGGTAAGTATATCCGTCAGCCACGGATATGGCGCTTGTATATGCCTTATTGAGGTCTATAGAGCCCTTAATCGGCAATTTTCCGTAGTCCGGTTCTTCTCTCAAGATGAAACGATACTCTGCAGGCTTATCACTATACGGATTATATATTACGAAATAGTAGTGTGTCCCTTCCGAGCTGCCGGAAAGTTTCTCTATTTCGAAATAGGTATAAGTAGCATAATTATAATCGATATAATCATCGGGAACAATAGTGTCTTTGTAAAGTCGAACTCGTAAATCGGACGCCATCACATCATCTTCTCCAAGATATTCAACTGAGAAAGATATTCGTTTGTCTTCAGTGATAACATATTCATAGACTTTACCACAAGCGGTCATCTCTTTGACAATGTTTTCGGAGGTGTAGGAGTCTTCAAGATATACATCAGGCGTGATGAGGGTAGTGGGCGTAGGAGGCAAGTTGTCAACACGCATAGCCTTGAAACTGTATTGATAGGTTTCTGCACCGCCATAAGAAGGCAATGTGCAGATGATGACGGTATATACAGAGTCTTTCGACAACTCACGGACTATCGGATTTTCATAAGGATTAAGAGTAATCATGCTATTGCCCTTGAGCAATGCTATGGCAGCGGAAGAGGAGGGAACAACAGCAGCTTCAGAGATAATACCAAGCGAGAGTCGTACTTTCATAGTGTCTGCAGGCGTAATACTGAATGCTTTTGCGGGAACCATATCTCCGCCGAACGGGAACTCCCATAAAGCGCAGTTCATAAAGTCACCGGTCTCTGAATAGTCTAACTCGATAGGTTTAGCCACTAATGATTCGGATGATTGTTTCTTCAAAGAGAACTCATAGGTATCTGTTTCCAATCCTCCGTAAGACGGGATGGCTGCAAGTAAAATATAATAGGTAGAATCCTTCAGCAGTTCACCACTCCACCCCATTCCTGCAGGGTTACTTACTATCATTTTGTCGCTTTCAATCTGACTTTTAAACACGAAATAGCCTACTCCCATTGAGGTGTTAGAGGAAGCCAGGGAAAGTTTGACGTTCACCGTGTCAGTGGGCGTAAAGCTGAATGCTTTTGCGGAGACCATCTCGCCGCCGAATGGGAACTCCCATAGAGCGCAGTCGGAGAAGTCACCGGACTCGGAATAGTCTAACTGGATGGGCTTTGCGATGAGTTCTTTGGGAACTTGCATCTTGAGTTGATACTCACCAAACTGTTGATTGGTTTGGAGCAGCACATAATAGTTGCCTTTGAGTACGCGTGTGTCGTAGTTAAACATTGCAACTTGCTTCAATGGCTTTCCTTCAAGGGTATCCTGAAGCAATATGAAACTATAATCGTCTATTTCTCGTGAAGAGAAAGAGAAATTCACTTGCGTGGAATCTGCCAAACTGAGTTTGTACACTAAGAAGGGGTAGATATTTTCGTTGTCAGGACCGGCGCCAAAGGCATTCTCCATCAAATCACCGCTCTCCTTGTAGTCCAACGTTATCGTCTTGGCGTTTGCTTTTACCACGTCATCGTTGAAATCATAAATGATCTGACACACTACGACATCTTCCCAGATTCCTTTATTATCATCGCTGCAAACAGGGCGAACAAAGGCGTGATAGATTCTACTGCTTTCTCCGTTGAAGGTGTATGAGGTTTGTGTCGTGACAACAGCAGCATTATCAAGTTCTTCCCACGACGGATTTGTTTTTTGCAGTACTGCCACCTCGAAGTGGTCGGCGTTCTCGGCATTCCAATTAAGGGTATATTGAGTTCCTTCCGTATTGGTTGTCCATTCAAGATTGCTGAGTGCAGCATTACATAGGCTGCAAAGAACTCCTTCAAATATCACTTCTTCGTTTGAATACAAATCGCCATCTCCCTCAAAAATAGTATTGCCCTTATAATCGAGAATCGAGAAACTTACTTCATCCGCATAAGAGCCCGTTTTCCAGACGATTTGGACGAGTTCTCCGTGTGATGCATAGGTAGCAACGCCCGAACCTCCATCCTTCAGAGTAATAAGCGTTTCTTCACCGTTTTCGATGATTCTGAGGGTGTTTCCGTTCCAGCCATCTCCATAAGAGTCTCTCATCAAGATGGTGAAGTGACATGCATCGGGTGTACCACTGAATGTGAATGTGGTTATAATCCAATCGGTAGTGGTAGAGCCAACAGTGGCTTCGAGATAGACATAATAGAGTTGTCCGTCTACGAGTCCGGTAGCAACATAAGAAGTGTCGGTTAGGTTCTGCAGTCCTTTCCAATAGTCGGGATTGCCTGTGGGTTGTTCTGCTGCCACAAGCAGACGGTAGGATTCATAGACTCCGTAGCCATCCCAAGAGATTTGGGCACTTGAAGCATCGATCGTACTTATATTGATTGAGGGCTTAAGCAGATAGGTGGCGGGAGCACCTTTAATCCACACACCGGAGGTGTTGAAATCTGATTCCTGCAAAACGATTTCCTCTTCTATGACAGTGTCATTGTTAGAGACGAACAAGTAGCCTCTTGATGCGGTATAGACATAGTGTAGCACATCTCCTTCATGTACGGTGCCCTTTGTGAAGGGTGCCCCGTTCACTGTGACTTCAAGTGTGGCATTATAAGGTTGTTCAAACTCCAGATAGAAATCGCGCTGAACAGCAGGGACGGGTGCCTTATAAAGATAGTCGGTTGCATCGGCTTCACACATCACCATCACGGAATCCATATAGAACCAGCGGCCATCATCTGCCCAATTGTCCGAGGCTGTTTTGTTGCAACGCCACTCTATAACATCCGAACCGGTACCTACAAAAGACAGGGTATCGTACAACATATTTTTAGCCGGATTGACAGCAACAGTGAAGTCGCGCGTTATCTTCACTTCACCATTCAGACTGCAAGTGAGAATAAAATGCCCATAATTAATGAAGTCCTGATTGATACTCCATATAAAGGGCACTTTTGTATTGCCTATTTTATCCAAGGTAATGGGGCCTGCTGTCACAGAGCCTGTACTTCCATAAGGCGGCATTTTCTTCTTCCAACCTGTGGAGCGGTTTTCGTGCTGACTGTCGGGAGTTACTTCAGTCCATCCCCAGCTCAAGAAATCGGGAGTGATGGCTGATGGTACAACGTCAGGCGAGAACATGCTTGCGTCCAGCGTAATGCTTCCTGTGGTTTCTCCCACGATGTAGTAGGGTGACTCTGCCTCATAGTTGAAGACGAGCGTCTCCCCTTCGGTGACGATGTCGCCGTCAGCAAGCGATGCGCCTGCCCGAGTGACTGTGATGTTGGCGTGTGCGACCTTCGGGATAACGAGTTTTCCGCTGACCTGCGCCATCGAGATTGCGGCAACGAGCGTAGCCGCGACCAAAGATAGAAATCTTTTCATACAAATAAGAAATTTAGTTAATATTGAGGTTAATTGTATTATTCACGAATCATATTTCCAATTTCGCCACAAATATATATATTTTCATATTGACAAATTTGTGTAAAAAAAAATGGAGCGGAAGGTTTCCGCTCAATTTTAGGAAAGTTATTAGACGACCTTAAGTCGGTTCAAATAATCAGTTCAAACAATCAGTTCAATCAGTCAATCATCAGTCAATCCACTCAAATCCGGTGTATGGCTGCAGAGCAGCGGGTATATGAATACCTCGTTCCGTCTGGTTGTTCTCAAGCAAGGCTGCAACAATACGCGGGAGTGCAAGGGCTGAGCCGTTGAGTGTGTGACACAGAGCCGTTTTTTTGTCTTCTTCGCGACGATAGCGGCATTTGAGTCGGTTGGCTTGATAGGTATCGAAGTTGGAAGTGGAAGAAACCTCGAGCCAGCGATGCTGTGCCTCTGAATATACCTCGAAGTCATAGCATAAGGCTGCCGTGAAACTCATGTCGCCGCCGCAAAGACGAAGGATACGATATGGAAGTTCCAACTTTTGAAGCAAGCCTTCCACATGTGCGAGCATCTCTTTATGACTCTCATCTGAGTGTTCAGGCGTATCAATACGTACTATTTCAATTTTGGAGAACTCGTGCAGGCGGTTCAAACCACGGACATCCTTGCCATAACTACCGGCTTCACGACGGAAACACTCGGTATAGGCACAATTCTTAATAGGAAGGTCTTTCTCTTCGATGATAACATCACGATAGAGATTGGTTACGGGTACTTCAGCGGTTGGGATGAGATAGAGGTCGTCCACTTCGCAATGATACATCTGCCCTTCTTTGTCAGGCAGTTGTCCTGTACCATATCCGGAAGCAGCATTGACGACGGTAGGCGGCATGATTTCGGTATATCCAGCCTTGGCAGCCTCTGCGAGGAAGAAGTTGATAAGAGCGCGTTGGAGTTGGGCTCCTTTGCCGATATATACAGGGAATCCAGCGCCGGAGATTTTGACGCCGAGGTCAAAGTCAATCAGATTGTATTTCTTAGCGAGTTCCCAGTGTGGTAGTTTGGCTTGGTCGTTGACCACGTTGCCCTGCCAGTTTCCGACGGTGCTTCCCTCAGGACATTCGCCTACATTGGACTTGACGACGAGATTGTCTTCGGCAGCAGTACCTTCGGGGACTATATCGTAGGGCACGTTAGGTATAGTGAGCAGGAGCGCGGTCTGTGCGTCCTCAGCCTCTTTCATTTGTGCCTCAAACTGCGCGATATTTTCCTTGAGTTGTGTAGTCTTAGCTTTAGCGTCAGCCGCCTCTGCTGCTTTGCCTTGTTTGAAGAGGTTTCCTATCTCTTTGCTCAAGCGGTTCATTTCGGCTTGAGCGTTATCCTTGAGTTGTTGGGCAGACTTGCGTTGTGCATCAAACTGAAGCACTTTATTGATAGCCTCTTCGGCATTAGGGAAATGTTTCTTATTAAGACCAGCAATGACGCGTTCTTTGTCTTCGTTGATTTGTTTAAGAGTGAGCATAGAGAATGATTTGTGATTTTGTGATTTGCTGTAGCCAAACTTGGCTACAGATGGGGGGGATGTTGCCGAACAGATATAAGAAAAAAGCCCCTCATGCGGAGGGGCCTATTTGCTTATTCTTCCGCCTTTTCAATGGGCGTAATGGAAACGAATGAGCGGTCGTTCTTTTTCTTATGGAAAGTAACGATACCGTCAGTAAGGGCGAAGAGAGTGTGGTCTTTGCCCATACCCATGTTCTGTCCGGGATAGTGCACCGTACCGCGTTGGCGTACGATGATGTTACCAGCCTTAGCGAATTGTCCGCCCCAAATTTTAACTCCTAAGCGTTTGCTTTCTGATTCACGGCCGTTCTTTGACGAGCCGACACCTTTCTTATGTGCCATAATGTTGTTTAATGTTTAATGTTCAAAGTTGCCTTTGGAACGGAGATTTAACCTACGATTTGTTTTACTAATACTTGTGTGAGGTCAGCGCGGAAGCCATTCATTTTCTTATAGCCTTTGCGACGTTTTTTGTGGAAAACGAGCACTTTGTCGCCCCGCAGGTCTTGCACTGCTTCTGCTACGACTTTGGCTCCTTCGACGGTGGGAGCGCCTACCTTAACATCACCGTCTTTGTCAATGAGAAGCACTTTGTCGAACTCCAAAGCCTGACCTGCTTCTGCTTGCAGACGGTTCACAATCAGTTTTTTGCCTTCTTCGGCACGGAACTGCTGTCCTTGAATCTCTACGATTGCGTACATTTTTTATTAGAATTATAATGATATTTTATCGAGTAGGCGGGAGCACTTCACCGTATTGGTAAGCCTTTCCACTTGCTTCTTCACGAGAGCCTATTTCGAAAGCGGCTGCAAAGGTACGACATTTTTTTTTATCTTGCAATAGTTGGCAGCAGTTTTTTTGCATTTTCTTTCTAATTGCACGGAGGATGGGGATATCGCCCTCTTATTTGACGGATGTTTTCTCCCGAAGATAACGCAGAGGACGCAGATATATTTATTAACCACAGATGACAACTTGAAGCAAAATGTGAAACTTTGTGGTCAGTTGTGATTGCTTTCATGATTAGCATCTTTGTCGCAGTTAATCAACACTATAAGCAAGAGTAACATCCGTTGAGGAAAAATTGAACATTTTTCGGGTATTTTTTTTGCAGGCGGGGAGTAAAAATACCCATTTTTACGCCTATAACATACATATAATAAGAACATTACACCTCAAAGTATGCACGATGTCCGCTACATGTCCGCTACATGTCCGCTAAAAAGGTGCTCTTTTTGGGAAAAAAAGAAGTGAGTTTTGTGAGGAAAAATTGAACATTTTTTACTTGTCTTCCGCCTACGGGCAGAAATATAATTTTTCTCATCTGACATACCTCTCGCTGAAGTATTCTGATTGATGAATAGAAGAGAAATCGGAATATTCCATATCATCTACATAACAAATTTGGCACTTATATCTTTTTTTTGTATTTTTGCAGCGTTTGTTGCAAAATCAGGCTTGTTGGTCGAGAAAGTGCGGCAAACGATAATACCTAATAGAATTCATATCAAATTATATCCATATGGTAATTGCAGTATTTGGAAATTGGTATAAGAAATCGACCTTAGAAGAGGTGAGCCATGTGCTTGATTTTATGGAGAGTCGTGGTGTGGAAGTTCTTTTAGCCCAGGAGTTGCGCGATGAAATGAATTTGCGTGAAAAATATGCTCCCTACACTGCCGATACTGATAAATACGTTGACTTTGCATTGTCTATCGGCGGTGACGGCACTTTTCTATACACGGCATCGGTAGTTGGTGACCGCAGCATTCCTATTTTAGGCATCAACTGTGGACGATTAGGTTTTTTGGCAGACGTCCAGACCAGCGAGGTGGATTATGTACTCGACCAGCTGGTACAGAACAACTATACCATTGAGCAACGTCAACTATTGCAGGTCAGTTGCGACCAGAGCGGACATGTGGAATATCCCTTCGCGTTGAACGAAGTGGCTGTACTAAAACAAGAGTTAAGCTCTATGATTGGCATCGAAGCCTGCGTAAACGGCGAACTACTCAACTATTACAAAGCCGACGGTCTTGTCGTCTCAACGCCGACAGGCAGTACAGCCTACAACCTGTCAGTAGGCGGTCCGCTAATGATGCCACAAACGAAAGGTTTGATTCTCTCCCCAATCGCCACCCATGCGCTGAACGTTCGCCCGATTGTGATACCGGATGATTGGAAAATAGATTTGACTATAAAAAGCCGAAGCCACAGTTATCTATTGTCGGTTGACGGGAGGAGTTACACCATGAAAGAAGATGTCAGACTACACATAGAAAGAGCCCCCTACACGGTGAAGTTAGTTCAGATTGGTGAGCGTAGTTTTCTGAATTCTCTGAAAGAAAAGTTGGCATGGGGAAAGTAGAGCAATTGTCTATGAAAAGATACGTCATACTTCTTATAGTTTTTTTATCGTTGAGTTTGTCAGCCCAAGAGAAGCCCCGATTGGGAGGTTGGTTCAGGTATGCGGCATACGGTCAATCGTTGCTGAGCGACGAGCATCCGAATGTGGTTCGTTTTGACGTAGGAGGAAATACGAATCGTTCGGAATGGGACTGGGGTCAGACAGGAAAGCGATGGCGCATCAACACCTTCGCCGTGATGGGAATCAACGTACCAATCTGGAGCGGTAATCTGACAACAGACGGGCGTTTCGGACTGAGTGTAAGCATGCCGATGAGTGCCAACATATGGCTTGATTTGGCAGAACCCGTGACCTGCCCTATTGTTGACACCGACTACCGCATTGCTCTGCCTCAAAACACCTTCATCCATCGTCTCAACAAAGGTTTTGCGAAGAACTATTCCATCACTCTCGCGCCCTTCAAACACGAGAGCACGCATATCGGTGACGAACTCGCCTTGCAACATGCCGACCACGGTCTGCCGCTGAGGCGTGTGAATGTGTCGTGCAACTATACCGAGATAGATTTCACTTTCAACGAGCCTGAAGAACGCTTGGCAGAATGCCACACTTTCCGCGTTGGTTTGCTGCTCAACTGGGACAAAGAGGGGCATTGGTACTTCATCGACCCGACCGACGGTAACCCCACCCTTGCGTCTCCTCGCAATTCGCGTTGGGAAGCATGGCTGCAATATCAGTATCAGTCGCCGGCATCGAAACACGGTTTTCAAGGCGTGGCATCCTTGGAAATCCGCAACCGCGCCAAGATGGGCTATCCGGAGCAAGACTGGGACGAGACGGAGGGAGTAAGTCTCACACCTCGAACAGAAGGTCGCATTTTTACCTATAACATGTTCATTGGTGCCCGCTATTCATGCCCCAACTACACGGGTATGTTCTCGCAGTTTAACGTGGGTGTGAGGCTCTACCATGGCAACAATCCCTACGGACAATTCCGCAACTATACCAACTTCAATCAAGTAAACTTCTGCATCATAGTGCAATAAAATAATATGACGAAACAAGATTTGCGAATAGTGTATATGGGTACACCTGATTTTGCGGTGGAGAGTCTGCGTGCTTTAGTGGAAGGCGGCTATCAGGTGGTGGCAGTGATCACCATGCCCGACAAACCTGCCGGCCGAGGACATAAAATGCAGTTCTCACCGGTGAAAGAATATGCATTGAGCGTTGGTCTACCGGTTCTGCAACCGGAACGACTGAAAGACGAACAGTTTGTGGAAGAACTTCGCTCCTACCAAGCAGACTTGCAGATTGTGGTGGCCTTCAGAATGCTTCCAGAAGTGGTATGGTCAATGCCTCGATTAGGCACTTTCAACCTTCATGCCTCGCTATTGCCTCAATACCGCGGTGCCGCCCCCATCAACTGGGCAGTTATCAACGGAGATACGGAGACGGGTGCTACCACCTTCTTCTTAAAGCATGAGATAGACACGGGCGACATGATTTTGCAGGAACGGTTGCCGATTGGTGAGAACGAGAACGTGGGCAGTGTGCATGACCGGCTGATGACCATGGGTGCCCAACTCGTGCTGAAAACCGTTGATTTGATACTTTCGGGCGACGTACACCCTACCCCACAGCCTATTTTACCGCCGGAAGAAATGCGTCCTGCGCCCAAAATATTCAAAGAGACTTGCGAGATAGACTTCAGCAAGACCGTGCGTGAAGTGCATAACTTTGTAAGGGGCTTGAGTCCCTATCCTACGGCTTGGTGCGAGTTGCAATTAGGAGACAAGAAAGAAATCGTAAAAGTGTATCAGACCGCACCCGCAGATAAGCAAGAAAAGGGACATCTATATAAGGAGTGTTCCGATGGTCTGATTGAACTGGTGGAGATTCAACTGCCCGGCAAGCGTTGTATGCCGGCAAAAGACGTATTGAATGGCCTGCACCTATGAATCCGCTTGAGTTGATAGATAAATACTACAAGGACAGCCCCGAGTTGCGGCATATTCTGCTGACACATAGTCAACAAGTGGCAACTCGTGCTTTGCAGATTGTGGACCGCCATCCGGAACTGAAAGCCGACCGTCAGTTTGTAGAAGAGGCGGCAATGTTGCATGATATCGGCATCATCTTTTGCGATGCCCCAAAGATATATTGTTTTGGCGATCATAAATACATTGAACATGGTTATTTAGGCGCAGAATTGCTCCGTCGCGAAGGTTTGCCCCGCCATGCGGGTGTTGCGGAACGACATACGGGAAGCGGCATAACGCTGGAACAAGTGATACGCGAGGAATTGCCGTTGCCCGAACGTGATTATTGTCCGCAGACATTGGAAGAAGAAATTATCTGCTATGCCGACAAGTTCTATTCCAAAAGCCACTTGGACGAAGAAACGCCCTATCAGAAAGTGCGTTACAACATTTGGCGTTATGGTCATGAAGCGGTACAACGTTTCGACAACTGGCAGAAACGATTTGAGCCCGAACTTACTCTTTGACACTGCACACTCCCCTTCTATACTGAATCAGAAAAGACACAACTAAAAGGCTGCCCGACAATCTCTGTCAGACAGCCTTCTATTATATATAAAGAAGTTAAGGTTGCAGAATTTATTTAGTATAGGTCTCGGTAAAAGCATCTGCGGTGCCATAGTAGCGGACGAGCGTGAGTGTGTTCCCTTTAACGGAGAACTGCATTTGTTCGTCAAACCCCTCAAATCCTTCTACAGTCTCTTTTTTGCCATCGTGAATCCAGCCATGTGCCTTAACATGAACGGAAGCCACATCGTCTTTTATCTCATAGTTGCCACTGAAAAACATCTCGTCATGAGGCTGCGACGCTTCTTCACTACTGTAGGCAGCATCTCTATATTCATAACTTCCGTTACCACTGAACGTAATACTCCGTTCTACACACCATCCGTTTTCCGGAGTTACAGTTTTGTCTTTCCATGTTCCGACCAAGGGACTATTCACAGAGTTTTGGTCACAGGAAACGAAAAACAAGAAACCGATTGCCAATGTAAAGGCATACATGAAATACTTTTTCATACTCAATATTTTACTTAAGTGTTAGTAAGTATGTTGTTTTGAGAATGCAAAAATACACCTATTCGTTGAATAGGCGTTCCCAAAACATAAAATCTTATTTTCAAAAAGTAAAAAAAACTACTTTAACCCTTTGGCTGAATTACTTTCTACATTACTCATTAGATGCGGATTCTATAATGGCATGGGGATGGGAAGTCTGTTTATACAGGTATGATATCGTTATGATGTCCACTGAATAACCTAAGAATAACCTAAGAATAACCTAAGAATAACCTAAGAATAACCTAAGTTTGTCCTTTTGTTGTCCGTGTTATGTGTACAAGAAATAAGTTGGTTAAGAGCGGAAAAAGTTTACTCATTGGTTTGATTCTATTCTTTAGTCAATGAGCTATAGGTAGCAACTAAAGCGATGAGGAGAAATATATATGCCCTAATTCCGCCAACGGGTTACTTTATGTTTTTCTTTCTCCACTCAAGCGGCGTCATCCCTGTGATGTTTTTGAATTGGCGATAGAAAGTATTCTCAGAGGCGAAACCGGACAAGGCAATAGCATCTTGTATAGCCTCTTTATCAAGCGAATAATCCTGCGATGACAATATTTGTTTGGCATATTCAACACGGTATTGTGCAATAAACTGCGAGAAGTTGACGCCATAACAGGTGTTAATCAGATTGCTGATATAGGTTCTGTTGGTGGTTAAGACGCGAGCGAGGTCATCGATTGTCAAGTCCTGACGGAGATATGCTTTTTCTTGTTGCATATATCTCTCAAGTGCTTGGCGCAGATTGTCTTGCACCACAGAATCCGTTTTTTTATTTTCGACTACGTTACCTTTTTTTTCTACGCTATTCAACACATTATGAGGAAACCTCTCTATTTCTGCCGTTACATATCCTAAGACATAAAGCATGACAGACATTATAGTAGCGGGCAGCACAATGAAAGCATTATCGTCGAACCATCTTCTGCCAATAAGGTTAAGTATAAACGACAATATGGCAATCAGGAGGAATAGATGCAGCAATAAAGCCAAAGGTCTCAGAACGCGACTTCTATCGTCAGAGAAGTAGTCATCCAGACTATTTTTATAGTTTTTCAGTCGATATTGCCCTAATCCCCAAACACAGAGCACTTGTATTGCAAAACACACACGCACCATCCATGAGAGTGTTATTTGCGTTTCCAAGAGTCCTAACGCAAAGCAGATAGAGTACGTTATCGGCGGGAAAGCGGCAGGGATAAAGAGAAATAAGCATTGCGACAAAGTCAACTTATGCTCAGTAAGCGCCATGAGATAGGCATAAAACAAGGGATATACCAATAAGTTACAAGTAGCATATATTGTTTCTGCAACGTAATTCTCGATGCCGGAGAAATAAAGATAATGACAGAGATACAAAAGTGTGGACACACCAAAGAATGATGTTGCCCATCGCATGGTAAGTGTATTTGCTTTGCATGTTTTTATGATGAAATACACCCACCAAAACAAACAAACGAATACAGGTAATGATATAACTAAAGAATAGTAAGGCATGCTTATCTGAATTTGTGTGCGAAACCGATGGATATAAGTTCTTTGAACTGAATTTTCGCCCGTTCATCATCTGGCAGGATAACGGTGTTATCGTAGCGGGGGTGAAGCATGATACGGGCAGAGATGAAACGGTTGATAATGAAGTTGCAGGTCGTCTCCCAATCAATCTCAACACGTCGATAGTTGGTGTAGAAATAGAATTTGCTCTCAAGCGAAATCTCTCTCACCGGTTTCCATATCCACTCCACTCTGAACGATGAGCCCAACTCATTCAAGGCTTTTTTGCCATTGGGAATACTATAGTTGGTTTGAGCCGCATGAATGGTATCCGTCACCGCCACCAGTCGATAAGACAAAGGAGCGAAATACAAGGACAGCCCTTCGACCGGTTTGTAGTCAAGACCGGTTGCGATATTCAAGCGAACCGGAGTGAGAGGACCTGTCTTCAACTGTTTGGTATTCTCTTTCCAAGTATTGAAGAAATGTGTTTGAAAATCAGCAGAGACGGAATAAGATAGTTTATTGACAATCTTGATGCCTAACTTGGAATATAGTTTGAACACATCCTCATTGGCATTGATTTTACGAAGCGTATCGGCACTGACAGTATTGAAGCCGTATCGCCACTCGCCGGAGTTCTCCCAAGTAATACGGTTCCTGTCATCATAATTGATATAGCCTTGAGCTATACTGATAACTGCAAAACTTGAATTACCGCCCTGATACCAGTTTTTGGAAACATAGTTCTGCGTGAGTTGCAGCATGATGGTAGCCTCTTTGCGCCATGGTGTAAACTGATTTCTAATGGCTCGCAGTTTGGATATCCGGTCTTCTTCGGGATCCCAGACGAGAGCCTTCTCCACCTCTATCTCATGCACTGCCGCCTGCGGACGATAGTCCAAATCTTTGAGTCTATTATGGTCATACACCGATTTATACAGCTCCGGATGCGTTGCCGACACATATCGTCGCGCATTGCGGCGGATGTTAGCAATTGTACAGGTCGAATCGGGAGACTCGGTGACCGAACGTTTTTCAGGCACATACATCAACGGCAGCGTCAACGGATGGGCACCATTCATAGCCTTTACCCGCTCCGCTATGATAAGGGAGTCGCGCAGACCAACATGAAAGGGATAGGCTGTTGTGGTATCGGTTTCAAGACGTTTGGCAAAGGCAAGGCTGTCTTTTTTTGCCAACTGAATGCCTTGCTGCTGCACGAGATAAAGAAGCAACCGGTCGTCCGACATGTGGTTGACCTGCTCATGCAGCTTGAACGTATCGGCATAGAGGCGCAAGCTGTCTTGTGCTTGCAGCGACACTGCAAGAAACAGCAAAAGGCATATATGGAGAAACCTGCGCACAATAATTGTGGAATATTGATTGATAAATGCGGAATAAGACAAGTATTATCTTTCCACATAAGCCTAAAAGGGGTTCAGTATTCCCCTTTCATTTGGCATTTCATGTTTACTTCTTGTTTTGTCCCGGAATGCCTTCTACAGCAGGTTTACGAACAGCATCCACTATCAACCACACACCCCATAGTATAAAAGGAATGCTGAGCCATTGCCCCATATTCAGCAGCATGTTTGCCTCAAAGGCCTCTTGGTCCAGTTTGATAAATTCGAGACAGAAACGGGTAAAGAAGATGATTTCCAGGAACACACCGAAGATGAGCCCCGGACGTTTGCCACAATCCCATTTGTAATACATCAGCAGGGTCACTGCAAAAGCGGCTATACAATAGAGCATCTCATAAATCTGCGTAGGATGACATGGTAGAGTATCTCCGTTGCGAACAAAGAGAAAGCCCCAAGGCAAATCGGTAGGATTGCCGTAAATCTCTGAGTTCATAAGGTTACCCAAACGGATAAGTGTGGCGGTGATGCAAATACCTATCACAAGGCGGTCGAATATCCAATTGATGCCGGTATGGAAATGTTTTTTATTGAGGATAAGAGCCGCTGTAATCAACCCGATAGCACCGCCATGCGAACTGAGTCCGCCTTGCCATATTTTGAGCAGTTCCAGCGGGTGCTCTATATAGGGATTGCGGTAGTTGATGTTCCAAGCAAATATCTGTATCGGTTCCAAACCGAGTGTGGAAGCCTCATGCCACTCATAAAACCAACAGTGCCCCAAACGAGCACCGATAATGACACCCAACACCATATACACGAATATCTTGTCAGGCCAATCTTGGGGGGCATTGTCGTGCTTATACAGACGGACTTGCATCAAATAGCACAAATAGATACCTACCGCCCACAAGATTCCGTACCAGCGTACTTCTAATGACCCAATGCTGAATGCAACAGGGTCAACATTCCAGACTATGTAATTGAGTAAATTCATTGTCTATTAATTCTTTCCGTGGCATTGTTTATATTTCTTTCCGGAGCCGCAAGGACAGGGGTCATTGGGACGGATCTTGGGTTCAGTGCGGCGGATGGGCTCAGGACGTTGTTGCGCACGCGTATCCTGACCGGCTGCTTGTTGCTGCATCTGGCGTCCTTGTTCCATTGCGTCCTTCTGCGTACGATATCTACTCATATCCGTGCGCTCGGGAGCCTGAGCCTGACGAACACTGCCGGGCTGCTGAACAGGTATCTGACCGCGAAGCAGAATGGCGATTGCACGACGATTCAGCGTATTGAGCATGTTTTCAAACAAACCGAATGACTCAAGTTTGTAAATCAAGAGCGGGTCTTTCTGCTCATAGCTGGCATTCTGAGCTGACTGCTTCAGATCATCCAACTGACGGAGATGCTCTTTCCATTCGTCATCAATCACATAGAGAAGCGTGCGTTTTTCAAACTCCTTGATAAGCTCTTTCCCCTCGGTTTCAACGGCCTTCTTGAGATTCACGGCAATATTGTAAACGCGCTTGCCATCAGTGATAGGCACGAGAATATTCTCATACATCTGTCCCTTGGTCTCATACACATTTTTGATGACCGGATTGGCAATCTGCATCAGTTTATCCATTTTACGCTTGAAAGTGTCCAATGCGGCTTCTGCCACCTTATCCGACAACTTCGATGCTTTCGATGCACGGAACTCGTCTTCATCAAACGGCACTTCCATGGCGAAGGTCTGCATCAATTCAAATTGCAATCCTTCATAGTCGAGTGCGGAATGACAATCATTGACGATGGCTTCTGCCGTGTCGTAAATCATATTCGTGATATCTACCCCTAAACGCTCACCCATCAAAGCATGGTGTCGTTTCGAGTATATCACATTACGTTGCTGGTTCATCACATCGTCATATTCAAGCAAGCGCTTACGAATACCGAAGTTATTCTCCTCCACTTTCTTCTGTGCACGTTCAATAGAGTTACTGATCATCTTGTGTTCTATCATCTCACCTTCTTCAAAGCCCATTTTGTCCATCAGACCCGAGATACGCTCAGAGCCAAACAGACGCATCAAATCGTCTTCCAAAGAAACGAAGAATACACTTGAGCCGGGGTCGCCTTGACGACCGGAACGACCGCGCAACTGACGGTCCACACGGCGGCTCTCGTGACGCTCGGTACCGACAATCGCCAAACCGCCCGCCTCTTTCACTTCCGGCGTCAGCTTGATATCGGTACCACGGCCTGCCATGTTGGTAGCTATCGTAACAGTCCCTTTCTTACCGGCTTCGGCAACAATCATAGCCTCGCGCTGGTGCAACTTGGCATTCAACACTTGGTGGGGAATCTTGCGGATAGTAAGCATACGCGAGAGCAATTCACTTATCTCCACCGAAGTAGTACCCACCAAAACAGGCCTGCCCTGCCCGATTAATGATTCCACTTCGTCAATCACCGCATTATACTTCTCGCGCTTGGTCTTGTAGATGCGGTCGTTCATGTCAATACGGGCAATGGGACGATTAGTAGGAATTACCACTACATCCAGTTTATAGATATTCCAGAACTCACCCGCTTCCGTCTCGGCGGTACCCGTCATACCCGCAAGTTTCTTGTACATACGGAAGTAATTCTGCAAGGTAATGGTGGCAAAGGTCTGCGTAGCGGCTTCCACTTTCACATTCTCTTTTGCCTCTACGGCTTGGTGCAAGCCATCGCTCCAGCGGCGTCCTTCCATGATACGACCCGTTTGCTCGTCCACTATCTTCACCTCGCCGTCCATAATAACATAGTCCACATCCTTCTCGAAGAGAGTGTAAGCTTTCAGCAATTGGTTGACCGTATGCACACGCTCGCTCTTGATGGAGTATTGTTGTAGTACTTCATCCTTCTTTACTTGCTTTTCGTCAGCAGAGATCGGGAGTTTCTCTATCTCTGCCACCTCGCTTCCGACATCGGGGAGCACGAAGAACTGCGGGTCATCGGTAGAACCGGTAAGCGCATCAATTCCTTTATCGGTAAGCTCAATAGATTTGTTTTTCTCGTCAATAACGAAATACAATTCATCGGTAGCGATGTGCATATTCTTGTTGTTCTCTTGCATATAGAACTCCTCGGTCTTCTGCAAGCGGACTTTATTGCCTTGTTCGCTGAGGAACTTAATCAATGCCTTGTTTTTGGGCATACCTTTATAGGAGCGGAATAATGCCAACTCACCTTCTTCTGCTATCTTTTTATCTTCCGAAGACATTTTCTGACGCGCTTCGGCAAGAAGTTTGGTCGTGAGTTGCTGTTGTGTACGAACCAAAAGCTCTACCCTATGTTTGTACTCATCAAACAGTTGTTCTTCCCCCTTAGGCACAGGTCCTGAGATAATCAAAGGAGTACGGGCATCGTCAATCAACACTGAGTCCACCTCATCGACGATGGCATAGTTGTGACCGCGTTGCACAAGATCAAGCGGCGAAGTAGCCATATTGTCACGCAGGTAGTCAAAACCGAACTCATTGTTCGTACCGAAGGTGATATCGCAAGCGTAAGCTTTGCGGCGCTCATCGCTGTTAGGTTTGTATTTGTCAATACAATCCACGCTGAGACCATGGAACATATAGAGCGGCCCCATCCACTCGGAGTCACGCTTGGCGAGGTAATCGTTGACTGTAACCACATGCACGCCTTCATGGGTAAGAGCGTTGAGAAATACAGGAAGAGTGGCTACAAGCGTCTTTCCTTCACCGGTTGCCATCTCGGCTATCTTGCCTTGATGAAGCACAACGCCGCCAATCAGCTGGACATCGTAGTGAACCATATCCCATGTTATCTCATTGCCGCCTGCCATCCAGTGGTTTTGATAGATAGCCTTGTCACCGTCGATGCTAACAAAGTCATGGTCGATGGAAAGTTGCTTGTCAAAATCGTTGGCAGCTACCTCAATCGTCTCATTCTCAGCAAAGCGGTGAGCGGTCTCTTTCACAATAGCAAACACCTCGGGCAACACAGCCATCAATACCTCCTCATACTTCTTGGTGATATCTTTTTCAAGGTCGTCCACCTCTTTATAGATACGCTCGCGTTTCTCTATTGGCGTAGCCTCAACCGAGGCCTTCAACTCCGCAATACGTTGCTTGTCTGACGACACATAGTCCGCTATACGCTGTTTCACAGCCTCCGTGCGGGAACGCAACTCGTCATTCGACAAATCTGCCAGTTTGGCATATTCTTGTTTAATCTTTTCTACATACGGCATCACCTCGCGCATATCACGCTGAGATTTATTACCGAAAATTTTCTGCAAAAAATCTACGAATCCCATTGTATATTAGTCTTTTATAGGGTTTGACATTTACTAATTGGCATGTCGCATCTGACATTCCTGATTTAGCCTGCAAAGATAATAAAAATAGTTTGAATATACAAACTGCAAAAAAGATACCACAATTCTGAAAGTAATCATATTTGACTTTGTAAATGCCGATATAGAATCTATCCGTCGATAAATTATACTTCAAAAAGCGCGGGTAAGGACGCCCCCTATTACACCAAAAACAGCTGTACAAATGAATCTTCATTTTTATACGTTTGCAGAATTGCGCAAAAAATAATATCTTTGCAAACTCGTTGGCGGAAGGCAAGTAAAAATTTGGCAATTTTTCCACTCAAAACTAACTCCGTTTTTTCCGAAAAAAATGCACCTTTTTAGCGGACATACAGCGGACATGCAGCGGACATCGTGCATACTTTGAGGTATAACGTTCTTATTACATGTATGTTATAGGCAAAAAAATGGTTATTTTTTACTCGATACCCACAAAAAGTTCACGTAAAAATTTGGCAATTTTTCCTCATTCTTACATTCCGCTCACACACCTTTCATGACAAACTGAAAACAAGTAGTAAAAAATGCTAAAAGAATCATCAATGAAGGCACTTATCATCATATTGAGTGTAATTGTGGCGGTGGCATGCCTCGCATTGGCAATACTCGCCCACCCTGCCTTTGGCACCTATCGGCACGTCAGCAAAGAGAAAATACAGGCTTCACCTCATTTCAGAGACGGTATGTTCCGAAATGAAGAGTTCACCCCACAGTTTACCGGCAAGAGCAATATGTTTCAATCAATGTGGCGTATGCTGACAAGTAAAAAATCCATGAGAACGCCCGACAAACCCCTGCCTGCCGTCAAAACGGATTTGAAAAACCTGCCTGCTGACTGCGATTGGATCGTTTGGTTCGGACATTCCTCTTATATGTTTTGCTTGGGGGGCAAACGTTTCCTGATTGACCCCGTCTTAACTACTGCCTTTCCCGCCTCTCTCATGATGAAACCGTTTGAAGGAACAGATATTTACGCCCCTGCCGATTTACCCGATATTGATGTGCTCATCATCACACACGAACACTGGGATCACATGGATTATGCCACACTCAAGCAGTTGAAAACACGCGTCACACAGGTTTTCTGCCCCTTAGGAATTGCCGACTATCTGCGTTATTGGGGATATAAAGATGACCAAATCACCGAAATGGACTGGGGAGAATACCGCAAGACGGCAACAACAGACGATGAAAACGGCTTGACGCTTACCTGTCTTCCGTCACGACATTTTTCCAATCGTCTTTTCAAACGCAATCAAACACTATGGGCTTCATTTATGGTGGAGTATCAAGGACGAAAAGTGTACGTGGGAGGGGACGGAGGCTACGACTCACGATTCAAAAGAATACAAAAGCAATTCGGAAACGTTGATTTGGCATTTTTGGAAAACGGGCAGTACAACGATAATTGGAGGTATATTCACACCACTCCCGCCGACTTGGAACAAGTGATGCTCGACTTGCAGGCTCAGCAGGTTTTCACGGTTCATCACGACAAGTTCGCACTCGCCATGCACCCGTGGAATGAACCTGACAGCGTGGCAAAAAGCATAGCCGACAAACACGGCATCCGTTTGTTGGATGCTCCGATTGGAAGTATAGTAAAATTCTAATATAAACGCCTATTGCACATTGATATATGACAGAGAAAGAAAAAAATGCTGGCAGGCGAGCAGTATGACACTTGCGATGCTGATTGCACAACAAAACAAACTATAAAAACACATATAATTATGGCAGCACAAAACAAACTTTTTCATCGACTCATCTGGCTTGTGAATACCGTTTATTCCGCTAAGTATATCACTCGGGAGGAGATTGATAGGCGTTGGGCTACTTCACCATACAACGATATGCACGAAAATCAATATGGCGAGCGAAACTTCCACAGGCATCGTGATACCATCTACGAACTTTTCGGCATCGAGATTCTATGCAACCGAACCACCAAAGAGTATTATATCGGCAATCTGGGGGACATGCAAAACGGGGGTGTCAAGGCATGGCTTATCGATACTTTTGCAGTCAATAATATGGTCAATCTGGCAGGCGATATGCAAGACCGCATCATCTTCGAACATATACCCGAAGGCTCACGCTACCTGGCACGAATAGTAAGCGCCATGAAAGAGAACCGACAACTCAAAATGACATACCAAGGTTTCTTCCGCACTGAGGCTCACACTTTTCTCGTGGCACCCTACTGCCTCAAGGTCTTCAAACGCCGATGGTATCTCGTAGGGAAACCCGATGACCACCCCGAAGAGAAAGAACCGCGTGTCTATGCACTCGACCGAGTGCATGAGCTGCAACCCGCCAATGAGCACTTCAAACTGCCTAAAGGCTTCCGAGCCGAAAAGTTCTTCGAAGCTTGCTTCGGAGTGGACCGCAGCAACGTACAAGTGGAAACTATCGTCATACGAACCGGTGCACTGACTGCCAACTACATACGCTCATTACCTATACATTCATCGCAAAAAGAGATAGAGCGCACCGATGATTACTCTATCTTCACTTTACGCATTGCCGTGACCTACGATTTTATTCAAGAACTGCGAAAACATGGTCCGTATCTCGAAGTCCTTGAACCTGAATCGCTGAGAGAGCAATTCGCAGAAGACGTACTCAATTTGGCAAGAATCTACTGATACGGTTCCCAAACCTGTTGATATTCTCGGCGCATAAGGCTAACCAAGCGGTTTTTGACAAAAAAAAGAAAATTGCAAAAGAAAAATGCACTATTTTTCAGCGAACTGACCTATAGTGTCAGTTCGCCGCTTTACTTTTGCAGGCGAAATCAGATATGTACGCATTATCCCTGATTTCAAAATGTGTTATGAAAATCAAATCAGACAAGGAACATTTCCTCAGCTGCTACGTAGCAGGTTTCACTTATCACAATGGTTGCGAGATATTCGACAAACTCAAGATTGGAAAGAAAGTGCGTCTTATCCGTGAGGACGAGAACGAGTATGATCACAAGGCGGTGGCTGTATTTTTCGGAGACAAGCATATCGGCTATGTGCCTCGCCAACAGAACAGCAAACTAACCCAGTTCATTGACCTCGGCTATGAAGATATATTTGAAGCACGTATTCAGTCCATTGACCCGACCGCTCATCCCGAGCAGCAAGTAAGTATCGTCATCTATATCAAACGCAAAGAGGCATAACTATCAAACCACTATGCTTCAAGCAATCATTGGAGACATACAAACAATAGTAGATGCATTAAAAGTACAATACTAAAAACATAGCAATCATGAAAACAGTAATTTTCAAATGGAACCCTGCATTCTCATCGTATTCAATGTTGCATTATCTAAACGATATGTATCGTCTGATTCAAGATGATAATGACTATGACTACAACTGGTCGGTGTGGGATTGGCAGCAGATTCACGAAGACGACCGTTTCTTTTGGGTCAAGGTCGGCATGTACGGACAGACAGGCATAGTCGGATGCGGCACTATCATCTCCGAACCATATAAAGATAAAGACTGGTCAGGAAAAGGCAGAGAAACCTATTATGTCGATTTCTTTCCGGAGGTACTTCTCAATCCCGATGCGCTGCCAATCCTGACTTGCAAAAAGTTAGAACAAGCCATCCCCGATTTTGAATGGTCGAAAGGACATTCGGGCCTGGTACTCAACGATAATCAAGCCACTCGTTTGGAGGAACTATGGTCAGATTTCTGTGCTAAAAACAAAATTATCTTCACGGAAGCCCTCAACAAAGAACGAGAAGATTTATCATTCCTGAATCAAATGGAATAGTACCTTGAGATGCGCCTTTGCCGGTCAGATAGCAACTCATTAAGCCAATCGGCAACCCATCTGTTGGGTTGCCGATTGACTTAACTTAAATATTGTTGAATACTCTTTAAGAGCCCTATTTATACTTTGCTCTATTCGCACTCATGCGCATAATTTTGCGCCCCACGCTTTAGCAGGTTTCCACTTCGGAATTGATTTTGCGGATGAGACCTTTGAGAACATCACCGGGACCAAACTCACGGAAAGAGTCGGCTCCGTCAGCAATCATGTTCTGCACGGAACGTGTCCAACGGACAGGAGAAGTAAGCTGCGAAAGCAGGTTCTGCTTTATCTCCTGAGGGTCGGTATGCGGGCGGGCATCTACATTCTGATAAATAGGACATGTGGGCTGACGGAATTCAGTAGCCAAGATAGCCTTGCCTAACTCGTCGGCTGCAGGTTGCATCAACGGGGAATGGAATGCTCCACCAACCTGCAGACGCAGCGCACGCTTGGCTCCCGCCTCTTTCATCTTCTCACATGCTTTCTCAATACCACTTACCGTACCACTGATAACCACCTGACCGGGACAGTTATAATTGGCTGCCACTACTACATCATCCGTGATACTGGCACAAACCTCCTCCACCTTCTCATCCGGCAGAGCAATCACGGCTGCCATCGTGCTCTCCTGCATCTCGCACGCACGCTGCATCGCCATAGCACGTTTGCTGACCAACAGCAACGCATCCTCAAACGAGAGAGCACCACAAGCCACCAAAGCCGAGAACTCACCCAACGAATGACCCGCTACCATGTCGGGGGTATCCTGTGCATTGACCAGATAAGATATGACAGAGTGAAGAAAAACAGCAGGTTGAGTAACCTTCGTCTGACGTAACGCCTCACTGTCACCCTCAAACATAATATCGGTAATACGGAAACCAAGCAAAGAGTTGGCTTTCTCAAAAAGTTGTTTGGCTACAGGTGAATTGTCATATAAATCTTTGCCCATACCTGTAAACTGGGCTCCCTGACCGGGAAATACATAAGCTTTCATAAAAGATTATTATTTTTGATTAAATTTCTAATTGCTGATTGCTAATTTTAACCCGTTGGCGGAATAAAAAAATGTTCTATTTTTCCTCAAAAAAATGTAGCGGACTTGTAGCGGACATATAGCGGACATGTAGCGGACATGGTGAGCCCTAAAAAAATCCAAAAATGTTCTATTTTTCCTCAAATTTCAGCAACCCTTTGTAAGGACCGCGTAAGGACATCGTAAGCCTATCATTTTCACAAAATGTTCTGTCTTTTCATTTCTACATTCCTCACATACTCATTTCACGACTATTGTGTATAGTTTAATTCCGCCAATTAGTTAATTTTATGAGATGCAAAACAAGCATCTCTACAAAACAGAGCGCAAAGGTACGAAAAATTTTAGTAATTCACAAACTTTTTGTATCTTTGCAAGCTGTATGCAACAGACACTATACGTTCCGACATGAAAGATACAACAAAGAACATAGGAATCCTATCTGGACTGGTACTGCTTCTGGCAGTGCTTTTCCTTTCCGACTTATGCTTTGGCAGTATCCGGATCTCGCTCAGTGAGTTGTTAGGCAAAACGGATGGGGTGGACAGACAGATATTGCTCGACCTGCGTCTGCCTCGAGCCATCACGGCGGTAATAGCTGGGGCGGCATTATCTGTGTCGGGTCTGATGATGCAGACCTTGTTTCGCAACCCGCTGGCAGGACCTTACATCTTAGGTGTAAGTTCCGGTGCCACCTTAGGCGTAGGCATCCTGGTGCTTTGCGGATCACTTATCGGTTTTGCAGCAGGCAACATGCTGACGGTTGTTGCCGCTATCATAGGTGCCACAGCCGTACTTCTATTGGTATTGGCTATCTCTTATCGGATTGAGAGTCAGGTATCACTACTGATAATAGGTATGATGTTCGGTAGCATAGCGGGAGCCTTGGTGAACGTGATGCAGAATTTCGCCAACCCTGATGCACTCAAACTGTTTATTGTATGGTCGTTGGGTTCCCTTTCATCGGTCACATGGGGCGAGATGCCGTTTTTGTTACCCTTGTTCACCGTAGGTCTGCTGATGGCATTATTGCTCATCAAACCGTTGAACGGTCTCCTGTTAGGAGAGAATTATGCCCGTGGCTTGGGCATCCATGTGCAGCAACTGCGGTTTTTGCTCGTGCTCTCCACCGGTTTGTTGGCAGGCGGTGTAACGGCGTTCTGCGGACCTATTGCTTTTGTGGGGGTGGCAGTGCCACACCTGGCTCGAGGACTCTTCCGTACGAGCAACCACCGCATTACCATGCCTGCTTGTTGTCTGATAGGAGCCGACCTGCTGCTGTTGTGTGACCTGCTTGCCAATCAGTTTACTTACCCCTTACCCATCAGTACGCTTTCTGCCTTGGCAGGTGCACCCATCATCATCTGGATTATCTGCAAGAAGAGAATATAGATTGACAAAGTGAATATATAAATCAAACATAATATATGGACTACAATTTCAAAGAGATTGAACAACGCTGGCAGCAACAATGGAAGTCTGCCGACTTATACAGAGTGAGCAACACAAGCGACAAACCCAAGTTCTATGTGCTTGACATGTTCCCCTACCCCTCGGGAGCCGGTCTGCATGTTGGTCACCCCCTGGGTTATATTGCCTCTGACATCTACAGCCGCTACAAACGTTTGCAGGGCTACAATGTGCTCCACCCTATGGGCTTCGATGCATATGGTCTGCCCGCAGAGCAATATGCCATTCAGACAGGTCAGCATCCTGAGATAACCACTGAGAAGAACATAGCCCGCTACAAGGAACAGTTGGGGAAGATAGGTTTCTGCTACGATTGGGATAGAGAGGTACGCACCTGCGACCCTGCCTACTATAAATGGACACAATGGGCTTTTCAGAAGATGTTTAACTCCTTCTATTGCAACCGTTGCCGTCAGGCACAACCGATAGAAGAATTGGTGAAACACTTGGAAGAGAAAGGTACCGCGGACTTGGATGTGGCTCAATCGGAAGCACTCTGTTTCACGGCAGAAGAATGGAAGGCTATGACGAACAACGAGCAGCAGCAAGTGCTGATGAACTATCGTTTGGCTTATCTGGCAGACACAAAAGTTAACTGGTGTCCTGCATTAGGCTGTGTGCTTGCCAACGATGAAGTGAGTGAAGGGTTGTCCGTACGCGGCGGTCATCCGGTGGAGCAGCGTGTGATGCGTCAGTGGTCGCTTCGTGTATCCGCCTATGCACAACGCTTGTTGGAGGGACTGGAGCGCATTGATTGGTCAGAGAGCATCAAAGACACCCAACGCAACTGGATAGGACGCAGCGAGGGAGCCGAGATGCAGTTTAAGATAGCCGGCAAAGAACTGGAGTTTACCATCTTCACCACGCGTGCCGATACGGTTTTCGGTGTTACCTTTATGGTACTTGCCCCCGAGTCGGAATATGTTCATCAAGTGGTAACCGACGAACATAAGCAAGAGGTGGAGGAGTATCTGAATTGGGTAAAACGTCGTACAGAACGTGAGCGTATCAGCGACCGCAAGGTAACCGGCGTTTTCACCGGCTCGTATGCTATCAACCCTCTTACCGAGAAAGAGATACCTATCTATATCAGCGACTATGTATTGTCCGGCTATGGCACCGGTGCCATCATGGCAGTGCCCGCTCATGACAGTCGCGACTATGCTTTTGCCAAACATTTCGGTCTGCCTGTCATCCCGCTGATAGAGGGCGCCGATGTCAGCGAACAGTCGTTTGATGCCAAGGAGGGAGTTATGATGAACTCCGGCTTTCTGAATGGCATGCAGGTGAAGGACGCCATTGCCGCCATGAAGAAATATATCGAAGAAAAAGGCATAGGAAGAGTAAAGGTTAATTATCGTTTGCGTGATGCCATATTCTCTCGCCAACGCTATTGGGGAGAGCCTTTCCCTGTATATTACAAAGACGGTATGCCCTATATGATTCCGCAGGAATGCCTGCCGCTTCAGTTGCCGCATGTGGATAATTTCTTGCCCACATCCACCGGTGAACCGCCACTTGGCAATGCCGAGTTGTGGGCTTGGGATGAAGCTAACAAAAAAGTGGTGAATAAAAAACTGATTGACCGGAAAACAGTCTTCCCGCTTGAGTTATGCACCATGCCCGGTTTTGCTGGCTCGTCAGCCTATTATCTGCGCTATATGGACAATCATAACGACAAAGCCTTGACTGGCAAGCAGGCAAACGAATATTGGCGTCAGGTGGATTTGTATCTCGGCGGATCGGAGCATGCCACCGGTCACTTGATTTATTCACGTTTCTGGAATAAGTTCCTGTATGACATGGGAGTGATATGCGAAGACGAACCTTACAAAAAACTCATCAATCAAGGTATGATTCAGGGACGAAGTAATTTCGTCTATCGATATATTGGTGAAGGTGCCACGGGCAATCTGTATGTAAGCTACAACCTCATTGATGAGCCACAATACAAAGATAAGGTTCAGCCCATCCATGTGGATGTCAACATCGTGCATAACGACGTATTGGACATCAATGCTTTCCGCAACTGGATGCCCGAATATCACAATGCACAATTCATCTTTGCCGATGGCACCTCTGTGGAAGACAACCCATATCTGGGCATTACAGCACCCAAGCAATATATCTGCGGCTGGGCGATAGAGAAGATGTCGAAGTCGATGTTCAATGTGGTGAATCCCGATGATATGGTGAACCGCTATGGTGCTGACACCTTGCGTTTGTATGAAATGTTTTTAGGTCCGTTGGAGATGTCGAAACCTTGGGATACAAACGGTATTGACGGAGTACACCGTTTCCTGCGCAAATTATGGAATATGTATGAGAACATCACCGACGAAGAACCTACGGCAGAAGAACTGCGTTCACTGCACAAACTGATTAAAAAGGTGACCTGGGACATTGAGAATTTCTCCTTCAACACCTCCATTCCCGCTTTCATGATTGCGCAAACAGAGTTGCAGAAATGTTCAAAGCGAGACATACTGGAGACATTTGCCATTCTGATTGCTCCCTTTGCCCCGCACTTGGCAGAAGAGATGTGGCATCGTTGTGGCAAAACGGACAGCGTGTGCAATGCCCAATGGCCAGAACTGAATGAGGCGTATCTGGTGGAAAACACTCAGAAGTATCCCGTGCAGTTCAACGGCAAAGTACGCTTCACTATTGAAGTGGCAAAAGACATGTCCCGCGAAGAAGTGGAGAAAGTGGTGATGGCTGACGCACAGACTGCCAAATATCTGGCGGGAGCCACGCCTAAAAAGGTGATTGTAGTACCGGGAAGGATTGTAAATATCGTTCTATAATGCCGTAACGTGCACCACAAAACAAAGAAAACAACATTTTTTTTCAAAAAAGTGAAAGAAAAGTTTGCACAATCAGAAAAAAGGTTGTACCTTTGCACCCGCTTTCAGAAATGAAGGCGACATTTCGGAGATTCGCTAGCTCAGCAGGTAGAGCACATCCCTTTTAAGGATGGGGTCCTGGGTTCGAGCCCCAGGCGAATCACAAGCGACTGAGAACACAGTCGCTTTTCTTTTAGACAGACCCTGTAGTCAACGGATTAAAAAGTTTCCGACTGATGAGTGACAAACGTCAAATAGAAAGTATTCTGCGCCAAGAGTTTCTGGAAGGCCGCAATTGGTTTGACTGGACTTTTCTTGTTTTAGGACTCGGTGTGCAGGTGGCAGTCTATCTGATTGAGCCGGGCAATCCGTGGGCATTGGTAAGCGGGTTGTTAGGCATTATCAGCGTTATTCTATGTTCACAAGGGAAAATCTCCACCTTTGCCTTCGGCTTCTTGCAGATAGCCACCTATTTGTATGTATGTTTGCTGCAACGCCTGTATGGCGAAGTGGCTATCAACGCCTTTTATTTTCTCTCACAGATTTACGGCATCTATGCATGGCGGAAGCGCTACAGAAAAACCTCTGACACCTCGATTGCCACCTTCCTTCCCAAGAAGATGCGCCTGTGGCAATTTGCCATTCTCTTTCTGCTCACCATGTTTCTGAGCGTGGCTACAGGCTACGGTCTGGCACGTTTCACCGACGACACTCAGCCGTGGCTGGATGCTTTCACCACCGTCCCTGCACTCGTGGCACAATGCCTCATGGTGATGGCATACAAAGAGCAGTGGTATCTGTGGATTTTGGTGGATGTGCTGTCGGCAGCCATGTGGTTTAGAGCCGGCGAATATACACTATTAGCCCAATATATCTTCTGGCTTGCCATTTGTGTGTACGGCTATTATAATTGGACGAGAGGTACCCAAAGTGATAGAGAAGTGCTGCCTTGAGACAAATGGCTGAAACAAAGTGCAGGATGTCGATAACATAACGCCTTAAGAGAAATCTTCGGGTCTTTGCTCAAAAAAAGATTACCGCAAACCTCTTGAAAAAATAAAAGAGATTTGCGGTAATCAGTATTAATCAACTGTTTTTTATTCTTTTGTTGCCAACTTCAACTCATCCAATTGTACTTGGTCAATAATGCCTGGGGCTCCAAGCATCACGTCCCTACCCTGATTGTTTTTGGGGAAGGCGATGCAGTCGCGAATACTATCCAAGCCGGCAAACAGACTGACAAAACGGTCTAAGCCATAAGCCAGACCTCCGTGAGGGGGTGCTCCGTATTTGAAGGCATTCATAAGGAAACCGAATTTTTGTTGAGCCTGTTCGGGAGTGAAACCAAGGATCTCAAAAATCTTCTGCTGGAGTTGTGCATCGTGAATACGGATACTGCCGCCACCTACTTCCACACCATTGATAACCATATCGTAGGCATTGGCACGTACCGCAGCAGGGTCAGTGTCAAGCAGAGGTATATCCTCGGGTTTGGGAGATGTGAAAGGATGGTGCATCGCCATCAAGCGTTGTTCCTCATCCGACCATTCATACATCGGGAAGTCAACCACCCACAAGCAAGAATACTTGTTCTTATCACGGAGTCCGAGCTGCGTACCCATCTCAAGACGCAACTCACAGAGCTGTTTGCGGGTTTTAAGCACGTCCTCACCACTGAGAATCAAAAGCAAATCGCCTGCTTCTGCACCAAAAGCCGCCTTTACTTCCTGAAGTACTTCTTGCGAGTAGAACTTGTCCACACTCGACTTAACACTGCCATCGGCTTCCACACGGGCATACACCAACCCTTTGGCACCAATCTGCGGACGTTTAACGAACTCAGTAAGTGCATCCAGTTGTTTGCGTGTATAGACGGCTGCACCCTTGGCGCAAATACCACCTATGTAATTTGCACCATCAAATACACCAAAACCGGGATGCTGATGGAAGATATCATGCAACTCCACAAATCGCATTTCAAAACGGGTGTCAGGTTTATCGGAACCATAGTATTTCATGGCATCTGCCCATGTCATACGTGGCAACTTGGGAAGATCAATGCCTTTGATAACTTTAAACAAGTGGCGACTCATGCCCTCAAACATATTGAGAATATCTTCCTGTTCTACGAACGACATTTCGCAATCGATTTGCGTAAACTCAGGCTGCCGGTCTGCACGGAGGTCTTCGTCACGGAAACATTTCACAATTTGGAAATAGCGGTCGAAGCCGGCTACCATCAAGAGTTGTTTTAATGTCTGAGGCGATTGTGGCAACGCATAGAACTGTCCGGGATTCATACGGGAAGGCACCACGAAGTCACGAGCACCTTCGGGAGTGGAGTTCACCAGAACCGGAGTCTCCACCTCAAGAAAACCTTGCTCATCTAAATAGCGGCGAACCTCAAATGCCATTTTATGGCGAAGCTCCAAATTCTTGCGCACGCATTCACGGCGCAAATCAAGGTAGCGATACTTCATACGGATATCATCGCCACCATCGGTATCTTCTTCAATAGTGAAGGGAGGAGTAACAGCCTCATTGAGAATATTGAGTTCACTGACATTGATTTCAATATCGCCTGTGGGAATATTCTTGTTTTTGGAATAACGCTCCACCACCTCGCCTTTCACCTGCAGAACAAACTCTCTGCCGAGACGATTGGCATCTGCAAAAACTGCAGCGTTCGTTTCCTGATTAAAACTGAGCTGCGTGATACCATAGCGGTCACGAAGATCCACAAATGTCATACCACCCATTTTGCGGATGCGTTGCACCCATCCGGCGAGCACTACCTGCTCACCCACATTCTCAATGCGGAGTTCACCGCAAGTCTTGGTCCTATACATAATGTTTGAGTATTTTGTCAGTTTCTTTTAGCCTGCAAAGATACACTTTTCTTTCATTTCATGCAATAGAAAAAAACAACCTATGGGTAATTTCTGAAAATTACACGTTTATAGAGCGACTTAAAAATATTAAAATTAAACCCGTTGGCGGAATACAAGCAAAATAATGTTCAATTTTTTCGTAAAACTTATAGAGGACATCAAGAGCCTTTGAAAACAACAAAAATTTGGCAATTTTTCCACTCGAAAATCACTCCGTTTTTTCCCCCAAAAAGTGCACCCTCACAGCACCTATCGTGCGGACAGCGTGCGGACATCGTGCATACTTTGTGGTATAACATTCTTATTATATGCATATTACAGACGCAAAAATGGTCATTTTTCAACTCTGTACCCACAAAAAGTTCACGTAAAAATTTGGCAATTTTTCCACTACTGATAATCCACTCACTGTCGTTGCATGGTTGATGAATATCATCCATGCCGTCAACAGGGTAAGGACACTAAAAATAAACCTATAACAAAAGCATAGAATAGTTTAATATCCATGATAAAAAAAATAGGGACACCATTCAAATGTCCCTATTTCTTCTATAAGCATTAAGTCTTTATGAGATGGCTATCTGTCTTCCTGTTTTGCCTTCTTCACGTTGAATCTTAGGCAACTCAATACTCAATATACCATCTTCCACCTTGGCACTGATTTTCGCTTCATCTACATTGTCAGGCAGCGTATATTTCTGCTCGAAATTAGTGTAAGCGAACTCACGTCTCAGATAGTGCGCATGCTTGTCTTCTTCTTTGTGCTCATATTTGTTCTCGATGGCGACACATAGGTTATGCTCTTCGTCAACATGAACTCGGCAGTACTCTTTCTTTACGCCGGGAGCAGCCAACTCAACTACATACGCATGTTCGTTCTCTTTCACATTTACCGACGGAGCTACATTGTTCGCCGTGTTCAGCATGTCATTGTTCAAAAACTCATCAAATACGGTCGGGAACCAGCCTCCCGTTGGCAGCCAACTGTTTCTACGATACATTGCAGGTTTCATAATCAATCCTCCAAATTTTAATGGTTAAACATTCCGTAGCGTAGTTACGTAGCGTGCGTTTTAATGATATCGGCAACTTTCATTACCAATCTCCGCGTTGCTTGCGCTTTGCGTTTACACCACACCTTAAGCAAACTCCATACCTTTATAAATATCTCTGCCATTATGTCCATCTCAACTGCCAAATTGTCCACATTCTGCCATTTTGTCCTCTCACGTAACACTTGTAAAAAGTAGATTATTAACAGGTAATTTACTATCTCATGATAGCTTATTATAACATTAACCAAATTAAAATCCGCTCTGACACAGCCTCTGCCTGCCAACAAGAACTATCTCATTTTGTCATTTAATAAAATTCTCTTAACTTTGCATGTACATAATGGATATCCCAAATGCAACCTCAGAATAACACTATCAAATCTATAGACACCCATCCTTCCTACAATTAGAGATAAATCAACACATACCCCCACCGCCTATGAAACGCTTTCTTCCCTACTCCTTTTTACTATTACTGATTGCAGCGCCTGCTGTAACCAATGCACAAATATCTGCCATTTTGGGCAAATGGTACACGGTTGATAGCTTCTCAGGAAAAAAACAGTCTGTGATACTATTTGAACAACTTGCCGACGGCTCTGTCATTGGCACTGTCGTTGATATGGTTGACCCGAAGGAAAAGAATAAAATATGCGCCAAAGGGGCAAATAAAGGACAACCGGTTATCGGAACCATACTATTTCGCAATTTTCACTATCAAAATGGTATTCTGCAAGGTGGCACCGTCTATAATCCCGACGACGGAAACAACTATTATGCTAAAATGTGGATTGAAGACGGAAAACTGATGATGCGAGGAGGACTCGACAAACGATTGATTATTGCCATGACACAGAAATGGGAACGAGTAACGGATAACAATTAACCACCTGAATCATGAAAAAAAATACACCATACTACCTTGTTACTGGCGCTGCCGGATATCTCGGACTTACCGTAACAAAAAAACTCGTAGAACAAGGAGCCAATGTGCGAGCCTTCATCCTGCCCAACGACCCCGCTAAAAAACATATACCATCCGTCGTAGAGATATTCGAGGGCGACCTGACTGACAAACAAACGCTACTACCCTTCTTCACACTCCCCAAAAACGCTGAAGCATACGTACTGCATATAGCGAGTATCGTTTCAAGCAATACCGACTGGAACCAAAAAGTAATAGATGTCAATGTAGGCGGCACTGCCAACATCATTGACCTCTGTCTCGCCACACACGCCGTCCAAAGAATGGTATATTGCTCCAGCACAGGTGCCATTCCTGACCAACCACGAGGAACTGCCATCAAGGAGACCGACCACTTCAATCCCGAACTCGTACCCGGATGCTATTCTAAAAGCAAAGCAATGGCATCACAATTGGTGCTTGAGGCCTGTCACAACAAAGGATTACGAGCATCCATCGTACACCCAAGCGGTATAATGGGACCCGGAGACCTCGCTCATGGAGAACTGACCCACACATTGGCACGAATCGTCAAAGGAGAACTAACCGTCGGAATTGACTGCGATTTTAACCTCTGCGATGTTCGAGACTTAGCTGACGGACTGATAAATGCGGCTACAAAAGGAAGAGACGGCGAATGCTACATATTGGCTAACGAACCTGTCACATTCAAAGATTTCAGCGATATGGCTATCGGGGCTGTCAATGGAAAAAAAATACGAGTATTCTTGCCTATTGCACCTCTAAAAGTGGTTGCCAAAGTCTTGGAAACTACAGCCAAAATAACCAAACGCAAACCAATACTGACCACCTTCTATCTCATTAATGTGGAGAGAAACAACCAATTCGACGCTTCTAAAGCGCGAATCGAACTTGGATACCGAACACGGCCATACAAAGAAACCATCACCGACCACGTACAATGGATGAAAGAGGAAGGAATAATATAACACCTATTATAATATAAAAGTATGAAAATCATCTTAACAGGCGCCACAGGATACGTAGGCGAAGGAGTAATGCTCGAACTGCTACGCTCCCAACAAGTGGAAAAAGTGCTGTCCGTTGGAAGACGGTCAGTCAAAATTGAAAGTTACCCTCTGACAGAAGTGGAAAAAGCAAAACTTGAGGAATATATCATTCCCGATTTTATGGACCTCAAAGCCGGAGACAAACATTTCGAGGGATACGATGCCGTTTATTTCATCGCTGGAATCACATCTGTCGGCACACCAAAAGATGTCTATCAGCGTATCTCTTACGACATTCCTGCACATTTCGCTGACATCATGCCACATAAAGACCAAATGACCTATATCTACCTCAGCGGGGCGGGAACTGACCCCAATGGCAAACAATGGTGGATGCCCGTCAAAGGTGCCACCGAAAACTATATCCGTACACTCGGATTCCGACATGCCTATGCCTATCGACCTGCATTAATGAGATGGGCTAAAGGACAAAAAAAACTGCAAAAAATGCAGTACATCTTTTTTGCACTCTACCCCCTTATGCGTCTATTGGGACTGGCGAACAATATGACAGAAATGGCTCTCTCTATGCTCGCTTGTACACGCAATCAATACCCCCGCTTCATTATCAATCCACGAGACATAACAAAACTTTCTACAACAGAATAAATAACGTATAATCCGCTATCAGCCTACATATAACACGTAACAAACACAGACGATACTTTTCGGATATTCCTTACTTCAAATTCATTAAAGATAGCTGTCTCTTTATTGAGTGCGAAGGAAAAACATATAATAGTCGCGGACAGAGGGTAAAGTAAAAGGGGAAAAACTGTAAACAAAGAAAAAGATGACTTGCAAGTCGTCTTTTTTTTGTAAGAGATTCTAACTTCGCAAACTTTTCTGCTTTTTTCTTCGCTTGGTCAACTTGCCTTTGAAAGCAGCAGGTTGATTCATAGCGAGGTCTGACACTACTTTGCGATTAATGATGACACCTGCCTTTTTAAAACAGACCCATCTACATATTATGAAATATTACCCGCTGGCGGAATTATAAAGAAAAAATTTGGCAATTTTTCCACTCTAAACTCACTCCGTTTTTTTCGGAAAAACTGCACCTTTTTAGCGGACATGTAGCGGACATACAGCGGACATCGTGCATACTTTGTACTATAACATTCTTATTACATGCATGTTATAAGCGTAAAAATGGCCATTTTTCACTATTTTCCTGCAAAAAAATAGCCAAAAAAATTTGGCAATTTTTCCCCTACTGATATTTTCCTCACTATCGTCGCATAACAGATGAATACCATGTATTACCTCAATAGGTATTCAAAAGAAGATGGAACTTGCTTGCTGAGTAAACGCAGACAAACAAGTTCCATTCTCTTTTGCGGAGGGAGGGGGATTCGAACCCCCGGTACCGTTACCAGTACGGCAGTTTAGCAAACTGCTGGTTTCAGCCACTCACCCATCCCTCCCTCAGGCAACAGATGCCATCTTACGGGAAAGAATTGTCGCATGTGACAAAACCTCCTAAAAGCGGGTGCAAAGATACAGTAAGTTTTTCAATCCTGCAAACAAAAATTTTATTTTTCTGCTTTTTCTATGTTTTCAGGCAAAATATGCGGCTCATTCATCAGGTGAAGGAACACTTGCGTTGTTGCCACCACATCTTTCTGACAATAGACAGAGATGCGCTCAATATCACGCTCTTTGTAATAGACACGCCCTACCTCAGAGCCGTCAATATCGTCTTTGGGAGTAGGAATGCCAAACAAAGCTGTCAGCGTTTTAAGGGAAGTATAAGACTTATAATCTCCGAACTTCCATAACTCCATAGTATCAATAAACTTCACTTCCCAAGGTTTCTTACCTGCCACATTCAGCACATCAGGCAAACCTAAACCGTTGATAATGGCACGACGACATACGTATGGCACATCAAACTCTTTAATGTTGTGTCCGCATAGGTTATGATAAGGCGTAATCATAAACCTGCCAAGCAACTCAAGGAAATCAATCAGCAGTTGTCGTTCATCATCGCCGCAGAACGATTTGGTACGCAGATGCCACTCTTTGTCTTTCATATAGCAGAAGCCGACGGAGATGCACACCACCCTGCCGAACTCGGCATAGATGGAAGCTTGTTCCCAACCCTCGGAGGCGGTCTCATACTGCTCGTAACGTTGAGGCAGTTGCTGCCTCAGACGAGCAAACTTCTCTTCCCACAGATGTTGCATCGCATCGCTGAGCATCTCATAATGCTCAACCACCGGAGCCGTCTCGATATCGAAGAAGAGAATCTTGTCTAATGATTGTTGAAGCATAATATCACTTTTTTGTAGAAATTCCAATAAAAGCCTGCTGCATCACACATTCGTGTTCAACCGATACTCCTATTTCTGCATATTGGGAAGGGGCAGGTTCTTTATCAGTGTCCTTTAAGCGATCAGTATGACCGCATCACAAGACACTCGCAAAGATACAGAAAAACACTGATATGTACAAATTGAAATTCAACAGAAACAAAAAATCATCCCCTCTGCAGGGCAGAGGGGATGAAGAAGAATAAACTATAGTTTATCTTGATTCTTTCGCACTACTAATTATTCAGCAGGAGCAACGAAAGTGAATTCGTGAGTGAAGGTAACGCCATCAAAGATTGCGTTGTTGCCTTCTGCCCAGATTTGCGTGCCGTTAGCCACTTGGATAACCTTGTATTGGAATCCTTCGGGATAAGCGCCTTCCCAAGTATAAGCATTGCCTTCCTTGGTCATGGTACGATCGCTATCGCCCCAAGATTTTTCCTCGAAGTTACCGGTGAAGATAAACTCAGCGCCGTCAACAAGATAAGCATCTTCAGCAAAAGTAATAGTGAATTTGCCTGTGCCTGCGGGAACAAGAGCAGCGCAAGGATTAACTTGCCACTCATCTATTTGGATGTAAACAACATCACCACCGGCAGCTTGGAATTTCATTGCTTTTTGTCCCGGGTCATCTACCATAGTAGCATCACCTTGAAGGATGGTAACTTTGTCGCTCAGCCATTGTGATGACCAATCTGAGGGAACATTACCGTCGGCGTCAGAAGCCAAAGCTTTGCAGGTACCGATAGTTTCTTCATCACTTGCAGGAATTTCAAGAGTGTACCAACCTTCATTGTTGGCATCAGCTACAAATTCCACAGCAGTACCGAGGTCCCATCCTTGGAAGCCACCCTCAAAAACGACCTTACCACAAACAGGAGCATTGATTTTAGCTGCTATGAGGATAACATCGCTTGAAGAAGCGCTGTAGTCGGGCAGAGCAGATGTTTCACCACCGGGATTAACGGGATCTACAATGGGATCATCAGGAGTTTCATTGTTTTTGCAACCTACCATTGCAACTGCGGCTACCATCATAGCAGCCAAGAAAAACTTACTTGCTTTCATAATAATGAAATTTAAAATTGGTTAATAAATTTGTGATTTATAATAAGTGATAAACACTTTCATTGTTTTAATATCCATTCGCCTCATTGATGCCGGCCAAGTTGGGATTAGCCACAACATCTGACTCTGGAATAGGGAAGATGTTGTACTTTTTGTCCATATTCTTGACAGCCTCACCCGACTTGGCGCCACCACGACCTTCCCAGTTCTTGGTAACGCCATTGCCTGCGAATTGTCCAAAGCGAACAAGGTCGATACGACGGCGGCCTTCGAACCAGAACTCGCGAGACCACTCTGCCAACAAGAAGTCATCATCAATGGTGAAAGGAGTGGTGTTGTTAGCACGATCACGAAGTGCTTTGATAGCATCTTCTGCTGAACCGTTAACAGCCTTTCCACCACGATAAACAGCCTCTGCATAGGTCAGATAGGCTTCTGCTACACGCAGGAAGGGTATATCATTGTCAGGCCATTCTGGGTCGATACCTACATAGTCGGCAGGTGTCTTGGCTGTAGAGTGGATACCTGTCCACTTGCAACCACCCCAGCAGTCGTACATTTCAGCGGCTTTCTCTCCTTTCAGGTTCCACTCGTGTACCAAGGGTTCATTGGGTGTCTTGGTGGTATCTACGCCATACTGATAATAAGATACAAAGATAGCACGGTCATCGCCGATAAGAGCCGGCATATCGTATTCATGTGCTTTGAGTGTTGCTGCAGTTGTGAGATCAACGAAGTTTTCAATCAGTTCAGGCGATGAACGGAAACATGACCATGAGTCGGTAGAACCGTTTGGTACCCAGTTAGCATCACGGAAGCAGTTAACAAGGAAGCGTGCACCTCCCCATGCTTGGCAGAAGTTACCATCTTGATAAATCATGAGAATGGCTTCGTTTTGAGCACCGTTGGAGTTATTGTCACCCATGAAGAGTTTTTGATAAGCGCTATAGTAGTAGCCTCCGTCAGCGGTATAGTCAGTGGGAGTAGTGTAAAGCGTATAACCTGACTTCATCACAGTGGCTGCATACTCAGCAGCCTTATCCCATTGTGCTGTACCGGTATAGACTTCTGCATTGAGGTAGAGACGAGCGAGCATCAACTGAGCAGCCACCTTGTCGGTACGATAGAGCGAGATGCGTGTTGCAGGCAAGTCAGACTCCAACTCGAGCAATTCAGCCTCCAGCCAGTCATAAAGTTGCTTACGGGTTTTGGCAGTTGGGATTTCAGAGGTTACATGCTCGAGGAAAGGCACTTGTCCGAACATATCGAGTAGGTAATAGTAATTGATGGCGCGCACAAGACGCACTTCTGCACGTTGTGTGAGTGTCTTCTCATCAGTCTTCCCTTCTGTTTTGTCAAGGAAGTGGTTGCAGAGGGTGATATCGATAAGATATCGATAATAGAGTCCTTTGACGAGGTCGTTGGAGGAGTCCCAGTTCATGATGCGGACATCAGCCACACCCGGGTCACCCCAAATCCACCAGCCTTCATCAGAGGGGAATTCATTGAGTTCCCACGTCATACGATAGAAGGCAGAAGTACCTCCATCGATACCATCGATATCGCTGTCGCCGTTAGGACCGGACTGTCCGGGAACGGCAAATGTCTGATAGACTTTTGTGAACACGGCGTCTTGGTCGAACTCAAGATAGGTGTTCGGATCGTTGGGTGTACGCTGAAGCGAGCAGGCTCCTAACAGGAGTGCAGCTGCTGTGCAACTAACAATTGAAATAATATTCTTTTTCATAATAGTAACCCTTTCATTGATTAAAATTGGAGACTGCAACCAACGATAGTAGTCATACTACGCGGGTAGATATTGTTGTCGATACCGCCGTAGATTTCGGGGTCGAGTCCTGAATAGCCGGAGAATACGCAGGGGTTAGAAACAGTGCAGTAGATACGTGCATTGATCTTCGGTTTGTTGAAGGTATAACCGAGCGTGATATTGTCAATACGAATGAATGAGGCATTTTCAACGAAGTAATCTGACATATACCAGTCAGAGAAACCGGTGGTACTTGCTGAGTAGGTGCCATCTCCATTGTCGGTATAGATAAGTCCATACATACCGTTGCTTTTGAGTCCGGTGCCCCAATAGAGGTTATAAGCATTGCGCAGTACGCTATGATAACCACCGTTTTGGTTTTGATAGACTTTTTCAGACTCTACCCATTGCAGGTTAGAGGCGAGGACATCGTTATAGACATAGTTGCCGATAGAAGAACGGAGAGTGATACCGAGGTCGAAGCCGTAGAACTGCCATTTACTTTGCAGGCCGAGCGTAACCTTAGCATCGGGTGATTTGTAGATGTACTTGTCAGCAGCGGTGATTTGTCCGTCTTTAGTGCGGTCAACCACGCAATAGAGTGTATTGCCTTCGGTGTCTTTTACGGTTTGCGTTTCAAACACATAGAAAGAGGAGGCTGCATAGCCCACTTTGTGTGCTTCTACAGTGTTGCCGACACCAGAGGAAATGCCGCCGGTAGGAATGTAGTAGTCATCGCCTTCACCTGTGATAAGAGATGTAATCTTATTATCATTCCATGTAGCATTGAATCCGAGATCCCATTTGAAGTTCTTGCGGTCGAACACAACGGCATTGATAGCGAACTCAACACCCATGTTCCGCAGCGAGCCAACATTGGTAACGACAGAGTTTCGGAAGTTAGTACCGGTTGGCACATCGACATTTGAGATAAGGTCTCTTGTATTGCGGTAGTAATAGTCGAGGTTGAAACTGATACGGTTGTTGAGGAATGCCATATCAATACCAGCATTGTAGGTTGTGGTTTTCTCCCAAGTGAGGTTTTGGTTATACACACCGGGGCGGAAACTGTAATAGATGGTGTTGTTGTCTTGGTCTTTAACAGTGTTTCCGTCAATCACCAATTCATTGGTACCACCCACGGGATAGAGGTTGTGAGAGTCAGGGATGGTGATGGCATAGGTAGGAGTATAATAGTAGTCATAACCTATGTCTTGTTGACCGGTGATACCATAACCCAAACGGAGTTTGAAGTCGTTGATAGCCTTCACGTCTTTGAGGAATGTTTCTTTGATTTTCCAACCGAGAGCCACAGATGGGAACAATCCCCAGCGAGCGTTTTTTCCATTGGTGTCATATCGTGCGAAGCGCGAAGAACCGTCTGCACGGAAGGTAGCTGTGAGAAGGAGTTGGTTCCATCCATTCCAATTGACACGTCCATAGAAAGATTGTAAGGCGTTGTCAGTGATGGACTCGCTGGTATAGGAGTTGGTATAGCGTTGCCCACGAACAGAAGCGTCTTTATTAGTATTTTGGTAGTAACCTGAACCATCGGTGTAGTAGTGAGATGCAAAATATTGGCTCTCGTAACCGACCATGATGTCGAAGTGTTGGTCCTCAGTGAAGTCTTTATAGTACTGAGCATAAGCAGAGAATTGCAGGTTGTATTTGCTTTTCTCTGAATAGCCTTCCCATCCGTAGTAGTGGTTGGTAGAGGAATAAGGGCTTACGCTGGTTACTTGTTTACCGTATGAATAGTCAGCACCGAAGTTAGCATGAATACGTAGGTCTTCGAAACCATGGATTTTATAGTCGGCTTCGAGGTTGCCCACGAAAGAACCTGCGTTAGCTCGGTCGTTTTTCAATCTGAGAGCAGCCAGAGGGTTGCCTGTTGATTGTGAGTTGTTTGTAATAGGCCATGAGTCATCGTTATAATTACCTTTCTTAGCACGTTGGTAGTAACCTGCGAAGTAGTCGTCTATGTTCTGTTGTGTAGAAAGGTCAGCCGGGTTAGAGTTGGTAGTACCTCCCATGACAGGCATTGTGGGGTCCATAGAGAGGGAGCCTCCTACCACACTGCCGTCGGCATAGCGGTTGAATATATACATACCCTTGGCATTAAGGTTAAATGACAAATGGTTATCAAGGAAAGAGGGGCTTAAGCTCATGCTGGCGGTAACACGTTGCATGTTAGATGTTTTGATGATACCGTTTTGGTTGGTGTACCCAAGAGAGAAGCGATATGGCATATTTTTCATGCCACCGGTAACAGAGAAGTTATGGTCGGTGGAAGGAGCGAGACGATATATCTGGTCTTGCCAATCGGTATTGTTGGTGCCGAGATATATGGTTTTCTTCTCCGGATGTTGCAGTGCGGCTGCATACTTACGCAGTTCATCGCCAGAGAGCACTTCGAGACGATTGGTCAAAATACCGAGCGACACATTACCTTCGTAAGAGAATTTTGGTTTTTGTCCGGCTTGCCCTTTCTTGGTGGTGATGATGATGACACCGTTTGATGCACGGCTACCATAGATAGCAGTAGCAGAAGCGTCCTTCAAGACGGTGAACGACTCGATATCGTTGGGGTTGACCATGGAGAGCGGGTTAGCCACACCTTGGATACCATTGTTATCCATTGCAAGTCCGTCAATGACGATAAGAGGATCGTTGCTGGCGTTGAGTGAAGCACCACCACGGATACGAATGGTTCCGGCTCCGCCCGGTGTACCGTCAGCAGAAGTAACATTCACACCGGCGATTTTACCTTGTAACATGTCTTGTGCATTGGTTGTGAGACCTTTGTTCATGTCATCGGGTTTGATGGCAGTAACGGAACCAGTAGCATCGTTTTTCTTAACGACACCATAGCCGACTACCACCACTTCGTCCAAGAGTTCGGAGTCTTCGCCGAGACGTACTTTCATGTTCTGGGCAGCGGGTAGTTCTTGTGTTTTGTAACCCATGTAGGAGATGCTCAGCGTAGCCCCGGCGGCAACTTTGAGTGAGAAGTTACCATCGAAGTCGGTGATAGTACCATTGGTGGTTCCCACTTCAAGTACGGAAGCACCGATGATAGGCTCACCATTGGCAGCATCTTCCACGACACCCGTGGCAGTGATTTGCGCCATTGCAGCCGTGCTCAACATAGCAAGCACACCAACGGCGAAGCCACGGAGAAGAGAGAATGTTTTGTTTTTCATGTGTTTTATGTTTTGTTTGGTTGTATATTAACTTTTAGTTTAAAAGCTATATGTTTCTCATTGTTTCAGCTTCTACACTTTTCATTCTTTTTCTTTGATAGTGAATACGCTGGCGGCACCTAAGAGGAGGAGGACACCGGCGAGTACAAGCATATATTGCTGCTGCGGAATACCATTTACTACAGGGAACAAGCCAAGCACTTTTCCTCCCAAAGCCGCCGCAATAATCTGCGGAATGGTGATGGTGCAGTTGAAGAGCCCCAGCAATGTACCCATATACTTGCTACCCGCAATGGTGTTAGTAAATATCGTGAACGGGAGAGCGAGCATGGCAGCCCAAGCAGCGCCGATGAGCAGATAACTAAGGAAGAGAATCCACTTGTTGGTTACCCAGAAGATGGAAATAAATCCTATGGCACCTACAACGAGCGAGATGGCATAAGCACCTTTGTTGCCGCACTTTTTCTCAAGCCAGGGGAGCAACATTGCCCACAAGAGGGAACCGACCGCCTGCACAGCGAAACAGACACCTACCCAGTTGCCGGCAGCCTGAAACCGATCGGAAGCCGTGGATAGTCCGTCCCAATCGAAGCATAAAAGGGCAATAGATCCATTGGAATAGTTCCACATATTAAGGAAGGCAGCCCAGCAGAAGAACTGTACAAGACCGATGGTCAGGAAAGAGAGAAGGATAGATGTAGTGCTGCTGTCTTCGGCTTTTGTCGTCTCTTCTTTTTTCTCGTTCAACCCATGGAACTCTGCATATTCTTTGGGGTCCATTTCTTCTACGGCGAAGAAAGTGTAGAGAACGCAGAGGATAAGGATGGCTGCGCCTACGTAGAATGACCATTTGACAGAATCGGGCACCACCCCTTCAGGAGCGGTATTGGCGATGCCTATCCACGTGAAGAAGATAGGAAAGAGATATCCGACTAAGGAGCCTGCATTGCAGAGAGCGGACTGGATGGCGAAGGCAGTTCCTTTCTGCTCCTCGTTTACCATATCGCCGACCATCATCTTAAATGGCTGCATAGCGATGTTAATAGAGGTATCGAGAAACATCAAGGAGAAGAGCCCAAACCACATAGCGGAATTGAGGCCCAAGAAGACACTCTGCTCGAAGGTGAAGTTGCCTGCATTAGGGAGTATCACCATCACAGCCACCGCAATCAGTGCTCCGATAAGCAGATAGAATTTGCGTCGTCCGAAGAACTTTCCGAACCAAGTGCGGTCAGACAGGATACCAATCACAGGCTGCACAATCATGCCCATGAGGGGTGGCAGAATCCAAAAGAAGGAAAGTTGATGCGGGTCTGCGCCGAGAGTGGCGAAGATACGGGAGATATTGGCGTTTTGCAAAGCGTAGGCAATTTGTACGCCAAAGAAGCCGAAACTTAGATTGAACAACTGTCCGAGCGACAGGTTTCTTTTCTGTGTTCCCATAAGTATAGAATTAAGCGACCGCAAAGTTAGAAATTAGTTTTTAATCTGCAAAATATTTTTTCACTTTTTTTCACAGAAAAAATGTTATTATTTGATTTTCAGCAGAACGCAAAATTGCGAAACCTTGCAAAGAGGAAAAGATATGCTTAAATAGTTGGCGGAAGTAATCTATTGCATATACATAATGAATATCCGTTGTGGAAAAATTGCCAAATTTTTTGGGGTGAACTTATTGCAATTTGAGAGTAAAAACAGCTATTTCTATGCCTATAACATACATATAATAAGAGTGTTATACCGCAAAGTATGCACGATGTCCGCTGTATGTCCGCTACATGTCCGCTAAAAAGGTGCTCTTTTTTACGAAAAAAACGGAGTGATTTTCGAGTGGAAAAATTGCCAAATTTTTTACTTGCATTTCGTCAAGGGATAAAAAATATCACAAACAATATCCGCGAACGGACCTATGCCGTTTGTCAGGCTCGCTTAAAGTTTTTTTTCAAAATTCAAAGACTGATTTTCAGTTTGGTATAAAGCAAAATACGATAAATATTCATTTTTTTTCAGAAATCGTTTGCAAGACAAAAAAAAAGTGTTACTTTTGTGGTCGGAGAGAAGAGGCTCCTCAAAGAACAAAAATGCATATCGTCATAAATGCTTCTATTGTATTGGTCAGCAAATTCTCACTCAGAATCAGCATATACCTTAATATATAAAAACATTGCAAGAACAGACATAAAATCAGTATGGACAGGCACGAACAGTTACTAACGGCACTACAGCACAATTTCGGTTTTGACAGTTTCAAAGGCAATCAGGAAGCCATCATCAGCAATCTGATGGACGGTAAGGACACTTTTGTTTTGATGCCGACAGGCGGGGGCAAGAGTATGTGTTACCAGTTACCGTCATTGCTGATGGAAGGAACCGCCATTGTCATTTCTCCTCTTATTGCTTTGATGAAGAATCAGGTTGACGCGATGCGCAACTTCTCGGAAGAAGACGGTGTGGCACATTTCATCAACTCCTCTTTAAGCAAACCCGAGATTGCGGCTGTAAAAGAAGATATACTTGCGGGCAAGACCCGCCTTCTCTATCTGGCTCCGGAATCGCTGAACAAAGATGAGAACGTAGGTTTTCTGAAACATGTGAAGATCTCGTTTTATGCCATAGACGAAGCCCACTGTATTTCGGAATGGGGTCATGATTTCCGTCCCGAGTACCGCCGTATTCTGCCAATTGTAAAGCGTATTGGTCGTGCTCCCATCATAGCGTTGACCGCCACAGCCACCCCGAAGGTTCAACACGACATACAAAAGAATCTCGGCATACTGGATGCCACCGTTTTCAAATCGTCGTTCAACCGCCCGAATCTGTATTATGAGGTAAGAGAGAAGACCGAAGATGTGGACAAGGAGTTGATTCGTTTCATCCGTTCGATGGAAGGGAAGTCTGGAATTGTATATTGCCTGAGCCGCAAGACGGTGGAAGACTTGGCAGAGACGTTGCGTGTGAATGACATACCCGCTCTCCCCTACCATGCAGGTATGGAAAGTGCCGTAAGGAGCCAGAACCAGGATGATTTTTTGATGGAGAAAGTACAGGTAATAGTGGCGACAATTGCTTTCGGTATGGGTATAGACAAGCCTGATGTGAGGTTTGTGGTGCATTACGATATTCCGAAATCGCTTGAAGGTTACTATCAGGAGACGGGACGTGCCGGACGCGATGGCGGCGAAGGACAATGTATCTGCTTCTATTCTCCGAAGGACATAGAGCGCCTGAGAAAATTCCAGCAAGGGAAAGCCGTCTCGGAGCAAGAGATAGGCAATCAGCTTCTTTTTGAAACACAGGCGTATGCAGAGAGCACTCTATGCCGCAGAAAGATGCTGTTGCACTATTTCGGTGAGGAATACGAACGCGACAACTGCGGCAACTGCGACAATTGCAAGAAACATCATTACAAGATAATAGATGCGCATGAATTGCTTGAATTGATATTGGAAACCGTCCAGCAGTTGAATGAGAAATTCCGTTCGGAGCATATAGTAGATATATTAAAAGGTAACGAGACGGCTGCTGTGATGAGCTACAAGCACAACGAGTTGGAGAATTTCGGTGCAGCTGAAGAGGAAGAGGAGTCCACCTTGCATGCCGTTATCCGTCAAGCCATGCTGATGGGTTATCTGAAGAAAGATATTGAGAGCTACGGCGATTTGAAGGTAACCCAAGAAGGCAAGAAATTTCAGAAGAAGGGAACCGAATTCAAGGTGCCTATAGAGGACACATCGGGAGACGATGACGACATCATCGAGCCGGCTATCACGAACAGCGGTGCCGCCGACGATGTGTTATGCAATATTCTGAAAGACATCCGCAAGAAGCTCTCGAAGCAGATGAATGTTCCTCCTTTTGTCATCTTCCAGGACCCATCGCTTGAAGCAATGGCGACCACCTACCCTATCACTGTGGAAGAGTTGCAAAACATTCCGGGCGTAGGAGCCGGCAAAGCCAAACGCTATGGTGAGGAGTTTCTGCGTGTGATAAAGGAATATGTGGAGGAAAACGAGATTATCCGTCCGGAAGACCTGCGCGTGAAGACAGTGGCAAAGAAGAGCCAGACCAAAATCAGCATTATACAGGCCATTGACCTACGAAAAGATTTGGATGACCTTGCCGAGAGCAAAGGCATGTCGATGGAAGAACTGCTTGACGAGATAGAGGCTATTGTGTATTCGGGCACTAAACTGAACATTGACTATTTCATCAACGAGGTGGTAGATCCGGACAAGGAGGAGGAGATTTACAACTATTTCCGCTCAGCCGAGACCGACAATCTGAAAGATGCGATGGAGGCCCTGGATGACGATGACTATACGGAGATTGAAGTAAGGCTTGTCCGCATTAAGTTCCAGTGTGAATTGGGTAATTGATATAGCAGGGAAGCTTTGGAACCGATATGCAATGAAGCCTATATGTTAAGCAAGAAATATATTTGGTTTGCTTTCAGCATTTTTACGTGATAGAATAAGGCAGGAGTTGCCGTTCAGCCCCAACGAAGAGCAGAGCCGTTTGCTGTGCGAGTTAGGCACTTTTCTCACATCTCGTGAAGAAGAGCGCCTTTTTTTGCTGCGCGGTTATGCGGGCACGGGAAAAACGAGCATTATGGCAGCCATGGTCAGAGCCTTACAGAAGTTGCAGCAGAAGACGGAGTTGCTGGCTCCGACAGGCAGAGCGGCAAAGGTATTGTCAGCGCATGCAGGCAAGTCTGCCTACACCATCCATAAGCGTATCTACAGGCAACGAAGCATGGGTGAAATGCAATTCAATCTCTCTTTCAATGCCGGTCAGGACACTATTTATATAGTGGATGAAGCCTCGATGATTGCCACCGACAGCGGTGAGAGCAGCAATTTCGGGACGGGTCGTTTGCTTGACGACCTGATACAATTCGTCTATAGCGGTCATAACTGCTGCATGATTTTGATTGGTGACAATGCCCAGTTGCCCCCTGTCGGGCAAGAGACGAGTCCGGCTCTTGACAAGGAATACTTAGAGGGCTACGGGCTGCATGTTACCGCCTTTCAGTTGACGATGGTGGCGAGGCAGGCATTAGAGAGCGGCATACTAAGAAATGCCACTCACATACGCAATCGTCTTTCGGAAGGAAAGGTGGATTTCATGCCTGATTTTTTCACAGACGGCTATAGCGATATTGTCCGCCTATCAGGTGAGGAAATGCCAGATGAGATAGAGCGCGCCTACCGTGAAGCCGGCGTGGCAGAGACGATAGTTGTTACCCGAACCAACCGTCGCATGAATCTGTATAATCAAGGAATCCGCGCCCGTATTTTGTGGAAGGAGGACGAACTGTCAGGAGGTGACCGGCTGATGGTGACAAAGAACAACTACTTCTGGACACGGCAATACGAGGGTATTGATTTTCTTGCCAATGGTGATATCTTTGAAGTGATCCGCCTGAGAAACACACGCGAGCTCTATGGTTTCAGGTTTGCGGATGCCTCGCTTCGCGCAGTGGATTATGACTGGGAAATAGACTGCATCGTGTGGTTGGATACGCTACTGACGGAGTCTCCGGACAAGAACTATCAGTTGCAGCAGACACTTTTTCAGCGTATAGCCGAAGACTATCCGGAAATAAAGAGCAAGAAGGAAATGGTGAAGGCGATTATGGACTCGCCTTATTACAATGCCTTACAAGTGAAGCACGCGTATGCGGTTACCTGCCATAAAGCGCAAGGCGGTCAGTGGAAACGTGTGTTTGTGGACCAAGGGAGTATCACGGAAGAGCAACTCGGTACGGACTATTACCGTTGGCTCTACACTGCTCTGACTCGCGCCACCGAAAAACTATATCTCATCAACATGTAGCAATATCAACATGTAGCAAAGGCAGCGGATGTCTTTTGAGGAAAAATTGAACATTTTTGACAGAAATTTGGGGTGTATGAAAGGCGCACGATGTCCGCACGATGTCCGCACGATAGGTGCTATGCACCTTTTGAGGAAAAATTGAACATTTTTTCTCTTTTTTTTGATACGTATTTTTTCGGTTTTTAATTATTATTTTTTTGGTTGTTTTCATTTTTTTCCGTATCTTTGTGCGCTAAAAAGTGAAAATATAAACTTTAAGGATATGAAAACACTGAAAATCACGCAATCGGCTATGTTAGTAGCAGGTGTATGCAGCTTGTTGCTAAGCGGTTGCAAGGCGAAGGTTGATTTGGAAAATATCGACCCGAGTGCAGAAGTCAAGTTAGGTATGGCATTGCCCGTTGCGACAGCAAGCGTCACATTAGGAGATTTTATGGGTGATGACAAGTTGCTCAATCAGATTCAGGTTGGTACGGGTACGGACAAGACGGTGGGCGAAAATGGTGTTGACAAGGGTGTGTTGTTCTTCCGCAACGAGAGTGAGAGCGACAAGGACTACCACAAGATTGACTTGAAACACTATTTGCAGGATGTGACTTCCACGTTTAAGATTGCCGACAAGTTTAGCGGTACATCTATTCCAGCGGGCACAACGACCAAGCTTGTTTTCCCATTGAACATGAAACTGGTAGGTATCAATGATGATTTTGGGGAAGAGCGTTTGGACAAGATGAGCATTGAGTCTGCCAACTTTATATCGAAGATAAATGTGACGAATCTTAACATAAAGAAGGAAGATATTGAGAAGGTGGAGATTGTTCTTTATGGCAAAGAGCGTACACGTAGCGGTAAGACCCTCTCAGAGATGACTCAGGGCTACTTTGAGAAGACGGGTCATTCTCCTCTAAGTGACGACTATGTTTTTGAGGTTAAAGGGTTTAACAAAGTCGGATTTGGCAAAGATATACCCATTGAGATTGACAAATTTGACGTCATTATGATGAAGGAATATAAGGAGACGTTTAAAAGTCGTCGTGAAGGTAATGAGAACGTGACACGGGACTTAGGTTTTGACTTTGTATTTTATCTGAAACCTTCAACTGCTATTACCATCAACAGCAACTCTGCTTTTGAATATCAGTTTATCATAGACTTCTTGGACTACAGCGCATTATATGGTTTCTTCAATCCGTCGAATTTGATGCGCGACAAGAAGACAGACACCATATCCAACATTTTTGAGGAATGGTCATCTATCAAGAATTTGAAATTGGCCCTTGCCAAACCTCGTATAGACTTAGATATCACCACAGCTATTGCCGCTCCCCTGATGGTAAATGTGACCTCCCTTTCAGTGAGCAATGAGAAAGGTGAGAACCGCAATGCCTCATTCAATGAAGCCGGAACTCAATATGAGAAGCAGTATCCGTTCTATCAGACATTAAGTATAAACGACCCATTTGATAAGACTGTTACGAACTCGTTCTTTCTTAATGAAGAGACCGACCGCGGTAATTTGGATTATCTATTCCTGATACAACCCGATTATATGCATTGGGATTATGGTTTGGAGATACAACAAAATGGTGATGCCGTTCAGCATCGTTTGACAGACAACACCATGGTTCATACGAAGACAACGGTTACTATTCCGTTCCAGTTCTTGAAGGGTATGATACTGGATTATACCGACACAACGGAGATTGACTGGGCAGGTATGTCGCTTGATTCTCTCACCAGCAATATTGAATACATTGACTCTATAGGCACCAGCAACGCGAAGGTGCGTCTGAAAGTAGATAACACCATTCCACTTGATGTGTGCTTACGTTTTGAGTTCTTGGACGACAAAGACAAGCCAATTGACATGAGCGGACTTGAAATCACTATTGACGGCACCGCCGTAGGTGATTCTATCATAATAAAGGCTGCGACCAACATTGAGTCGTCGGGCAATGTTGCAAATGTAAACGGTGAACAGGTTGCGACTTCCACAAAGATATGGATGAACCTCTCAGCGGATCAGTTTAACAAGATAACGCAAGCCAAGAAGATGAAATATACGGCTTCCATCAACACTTCAGACCAATCGTTCCACGATAACAAGTGGGTGAACGTAAGAAACGTATCCGGTTTGTCGTTGCAACTGGGTGTAGCAGCCGATGTAGATGCCTTCTTAAGGTTGGATCTTAATGGAAACAAAGACAAATAAACATAGGAGGACAAGACAATGAAAAATACTGTAAAGAGATTATTTATCAGTGCTATGGTTCTCCTTGGATTAGGACTCACAGCACATGCCCAACAGGTGAACACCTTGTATTTTTTGGAGAACTCACCTCACCGCCACAACATCAACCCTGCCTTTCAGCCTATCAGTAAGGTGTATGTATCGCTTCCTGTGATAGGTTACACCAGTTTTTGGATGGGCAACAACTCGCTGACCATGAGCGATGTTATTCTCAATCAAAACGGCAAGACAATGTGGGTATTGAACCCAGAAGTGGACCGTGAGAAGCAGCTCTTCCGTCGTATCCGCAAGTCCACCTTGTTAGATGTCGATGGCACTATTGCTCTTTTGGGATTCGGATTTCGCATCAAAGATGCGGGTTATTTCCATTTTAACATCAACGAGCGCGCTGAAGGTGGTGCGAGTATGCCTAAAGACTTTTTCCGTTTTCTGCTTGATGGGGGTATGCGGGACATTGACGGAGGTGACAACATTTTCAACATGAAATACTTAGGCGGAAGTGCCTCTATATACACAGAGATAGCCGGCGGTTATTCACACAAGATTAACGACCACTGGACTGTGGGTGGTAAACTGAAAGTGAACTTGGGTCATGGCTACGCAGGTTTACGGAATAAGAATCTCGCACTTAATCTTACTGCCGAAGAATGGGCTATTCAAGGCATGGGCGAGATGGCCCTTGTGCTACCTATTGCTCAATACCCCACTTCCATCAACACCCTGACTAAAGATGCGAGCGAAGGCGGCGCTGATTGGACGATTGACTGGAGCGACCCGATGGCACTTGTCAAGAAAGTGATGCCTGCCGGTTTCGGTGTGGGTGTGGACTTGGGTTTCACCTATAAGCCGATTGACATGGTGCAGATTACGGCTTCCGTGACCGACTTGGGCTTTATCTATTGGAACAAAGGTAGTCGTTACAAATACTCAGTAGATACGGCATATACAGGTTTAGGAAAGTTCAACTATTCTGACTACGAAAACCCTGATGGCAGTTTCGACGGAAATCGTCTCAGTGGCACTATTGTATCTCATTTGAAGGGCATATATGAGAATATGCTTATTGACGGTGGTACTGCAGGTGGTTTTGCCCGTATGACATCTGCCAAACTCAACATTGGCGTGGATGCCAACTTTTGGGACAACCGTGTGGGTGTAGGTGTGTATTCGCGCACTCGTTTTTTCGACCGTCGTGTGTATGAAGAAGTAACTATCGGTGCTGCTTTCCGTCCTGTTCACTGGTTCAACATAGCAGCCTCCTACTCATTTGTGAATGGCCGGTGGAGCAATATCGGTGCTGCGTTGGGACTGGTTACCTACGAAGGAATCGGACTGACCCTTGCTATGGACTATATCCCAACCACCTATGCACACAAAGGTGTCGGCAATGACAACAACGGCGATGGTGTGGGTGATATCAATATTCCTATTCCTTACAAAACAAAAGGTTTCAATCTCACGTTCGGTATGAACATCGTAATCGGTCATAAGTCAGACAAAGACAAAGATGGCGTTAAAGACCAATATGACATTTGTCCGGGAACACCGAAGAAAGTGTCGGTGGACAGTTACGGTTGCCCGATTGACTCTGACGGTGATGGTGTGCCTGACTATCTGGACCAATGCCCCGGTACTCCGAACGAGGCATACGGACTGGTGGATGAAGCCGGTTGTCCGATTGACTCTGATGGTGATGGTGTGCCCGACTATATCGACAAGTGTCCGATGACGCCAGAAGCAGCTTGGGGACAAGTGGATGAATGGGGTTGTCCCCTTGATTCGGATGACGATGGTGTACCCGACTATTTAGATGAATGTCCGAACACTCCGCAAGGTGCTCGCGGCTATGTGGACGAGAAAGGTTGCTTGCTTGACACGGATGGTGATGGTGTGCCTGATTATATTGATGAATGTCCTGATACTCCTGCCGAAGCCCGCGGCTTCGTGGATGAGAAGGGTTGTGAACTGGACACCGATGATGACGGAGTACCTGATTGGAAAGACGAATGTCCTGACTCACCTCAAGGAGCACGCGGTCATGTAGATGAAAAGGGTTGCTTGCTTGATACGGATGGTGACGGTGTACCCGATTATAAGGATGAGTGTCCTGACACACCGGTTGAGGCTCGCGGCTTCGTGGATGAGAAGGGTTGCGAATTGGACGGTGACAAGGATGGTGTGCCTGATTGGCGCGATCAATGTCCTGACACCCCGCTTGAAGCAGGTCCTGCCGCAGTTGACTCGGTTGGTTGCTTGAAAGATACGGACAGCGACAAAGTACCCGACTATCTTGACCAATGTCCTACTATTCCGGGCGTGAAAGAGAATCACGGTTGTCCTGCTCTGAAGAAAGAAGTAAGAAACCTCCTGAAGAAAGCAATGCAGGGTATACAGTTCGAGACCGGCAAAGCAACTATCAAGAAGACTTCTAACCCGCTATTGAATCAGATTGCCAACGTCTTCATTGACAATCCTACCTATATGGTGGAAGTTCAAGGTCACACGGATAATGTAGGTAAGCCCGAATTTAACCAAGACCTGTCAGAGAAGCGTGCTCAAGCGGTACGTTCGTATCTGATTAAGGCAGGCGTTCCTGAGAAGCAGCTCATCGCCCACGGCTATGGTGACACAATGCCTATTGCTTCAAACAAGACAGCCAAAGGACGTACACTGAACCGTCGTGTTGAGTTTGTTGTAAGCTTCGAAGAAATAACATACGAGGATGTTTATCCTACAGCTCCTGACACTCCTGCAACCGAGAACCCAACTCCCGCAACTGAAGGGACTCCTGCTCAATAAACTCAGAGCTACGCAAAGGCTTGAAGAAGCGGCAGTCCTCTTCCTCCCGATTGCCGTTTTCTTCAAACGGACAAGAAACAGTTGAAGAAGCTGAGAAAAAAGAACAATAAAACATTAAACATACAAAACAATGGGAAGAGCATTTGAATATCGCAAAGCGACAAAACTGAAACGCTGGGGCCACATGGCTCGCACATTCACCAAACTCGGTAAAGAAATCACTATTGCAGCCAAGGAGGGCGGTCCGGACCCTGACATGAATCCGCGTCTGCGTGTTCTGATTCAGCAGTGCAAGAAAGAGAACATGCCCAAGGAAAACATTGAGCGTGCTATTAAGAAGGCCACTGATAAGTCGTCGGAGGGTTACAAAGAAATCAACTATGAGGGATACGGACCACATGGTATTGCAATCTTTGTAGAAACCGCCACAGACAACAACATGCGTACGGTTGCTAATATCCGCAGCTACTTCACCAAACACGGAGGCTCACTCGGCACACAAGGCTGTCTGCAATTTCTCTTCGACCGCAAATCAGTCTTTACCGTAGCACACAAAGACGGCATTGACCTTGATGAACTGGAGTTGGAACTTATTGACTACGGCGTAGATGAGCTTGGAGAAGACGAGGAAGGCAACCTCATCATCTATGGTGATTTTCAGTCGTATTCACAGATTCAGAAGTATCTTGAAGACAATGGTTTCGAGATTAACTCGGCTGAGTTTGTACGCATACCTAATGACTATAAAACACTGACCGACGAAGAACGCGAGTCCGTACAGAAACTCATTGACCGCATCGAGGAAGACGAAGATGTGCAGAATGTGTTTACCAATATGGCAGAATAAGTAAGATTTCTGTTTTTGATTTCTGATTCCTGAATTTGATTTGAATTATGGAAATTATACGGAAATATTTCGCACTTACCGACCTACAAGAGCAGCAGTTTGCTGCTCTTGGTGTACTATATCCGGAGTGGAATGAACGCATCAATGTCATCTCCCGAAAGGATATAGACAACCTGTATGAACACCATATTTTGCATAGCTTGGGGATTGCGAAATTCTTGCGTTTCAAAGAGAACACCACCCTATTGGATGTGGGTAGCGGAGGGGGTTTCCCAGGTATTCCGTTAGCCATTCTTTTTCCTGAATGCCGTTTTACTTTGATTGACGGCACCGGCAAGAAAGTGCGCGTAGCTTCAGAGATTGCGTCAGCCATCGGTTTGAAAAATACAGAATGCAAACATTGCCGTGCCGAAGAGGAGAAGGGGCTATATGATTTTGTTGTATCCCGCGCAGTGATGCCCCTCCCCGACTTAGTTAAGTTGGTAAGGAAAAACATAGCCAAGCCGCAGCAGAATGCGTTGCCTAACGGTTTGATTTGTCTCAAGGGCGGCGAACTGCAACAAGAAATTTATCCCTTCCGACAGAAAGCAGAGGTGGCAGGGCTCTCCAATTATTTTGAAGAAGAATATTTCAAAACGAAAAAAGTGATTTATCTTCCATTGTAATGATTCATTCCACCACTTTTTATTTCAACCCCATCCGCGTCTGCACCTATTTGCTTTGGGACGAAGAGAAAAATGCGGTATTGATAGACTGCGGCTGCAGCAACGAAAGGGAAAGACGACGTTTGCATGATTTTCTGCAGAAAGAGCAGTTAGAATTGCGTGCTCATCTTCTCACACACGCGCATATCGACCATGCTTATGGAGCTCGTTTTGTTTTCGAAGAATATGGTATTCTCCCCCACCTTCACCCGAACGATGAGCCGCTTTTCAGTCGTCTGAGAGAGCAAGCCGCTATGTTTGGTTTGCCTTTAGAAGATGAGCCTTTAGACTGTTTTTCTCCGATACAGAATGATGAGACATTGTTATTCGGAGACATTCGGCTTGGAGTTATTCCATCACCGGGTCATACGCCGGGCGGTGTGTGCTACTATTCGGGCAACACCAACACTCTATTTTCGGGGGACACTTTGTTTCAAGGTGGTATTGGCAGAACTGATTTGCCGGGTGGCGACTATGCTAATCTGATGAGCAGTCTGCATAACCTATGTTCTTTACCACCGGAGACTATGGTTTTTCCCGGACACGGTTTTCCTTCCACCATTGGAGATGAGATGCGAAGCAATCCTTATCTACAATAAAAAAAAGAGTCATACCTGAGGTATGACTCTTTTTTTGAATCAGGTATCCAGATTTAGAACGGAGTTCCTTCTTCTGATTCGTTAATGTCTTGAGTATTCATTTTAGAAGTAAAGGAGTTATATCTTGGTTCATCGGGTTGCAACGAAACGGCAGGCAAGTCATTGTCATCAGCAAAGGGAGTGGCTTCGTTGGGATTAAGGAAACTTGTGAAACGGGGCTCGAATTTAAGATTGACAATACCGAGTCCACCACTACGGTGTTTAGAGACGATAATTTCAGCCATTCCCACCATTGACTCGTCGAATCCTTCAGAGCCTCGTTTGAAATAGTACTCAGGACGGTGAATAAAGCAAACCATATCAGCATCTTGCTCAATGGCACCTGATTCACGCAAGTCGCTCAACTGAGGTCGTTTGCCATCTACGCCGGTACGTCCCTCTACACTACGGTTCAACTGCGAGAGTGCGATAATAGGAATATCCAATTCTTTTGCCAATGCTTTCAGGTTTCGTGAAATCATACTCACTTCCTGCTCGCGACTACCGAAATTCATACCTGAAGCATTCATCAGTTGCAAATAGTCAATTATGATGCATCTCACCTTATGCTCTTTCACTATCTTACGGGCTTTGCTTCGTAACTCGAACACAGAAAGTGAAGGCGTATCATCCACAAAGATAGGAGCCCCCATCAGATTGGTAATGCGACTTTCCAATTGTTTCCACTCAGCATTGGTGAACTTACCGGATCGGATTTTGTCGCCTTCAATCTCGCACACATTCATTATTAAACGGTTAACGAGTTGCACATTGGACATTTCAAGCGAGAAGAGTGCCACCGGCATTTTGTAGTTCACCGCTATATTTTTTGCCATAGAGAGGACGAAGGCGGTTTTTCCCATAGCAGGACGTGCCGCAATGATAATCAGGTCAGAGTTTTGCCATCCACTGGTAATTTTATCCAATTCGGTATAGCCTGACGGCACTCCTGATATATTGCTATCGTTTTGGCTCGCCTTTCGCATACGCTTAAACGATTCCTCGATTACGGAATCTATTTGTACCACTTCTCTTTTCTGACTGCGGTTGCTTATCTCGAAAATAGAGGCTTCAGCCTCCTGCATGAGGTCTTCCACATCTTGTCCTTCATCATATGCTTTCCGTTCAAGGGTGGCTGCCATGAGAATCAAGTCACGCGCGATAGACTTTTGCGCCACTATTTGCGCATGATATAGCAAGTGAGCAGTGGATGGCACTTTGTTTGTCAGTTGGGAGACATAGAGAGCCCCTCCCACCTCATCTAAAGTACCATCTCTGCGCAGTTGTTCCGTCACAGAAAGCATATCAATAGGCTTGTCGGCAGCGGCAAGATGCTGCATTGCCTCATAGATTTTCTGATGCTTGGGATCATAGAAAGACGTTGGATGCAACAGTTCGGATACAATACCGAACCCCTCTTTTTCGAGCATGATGGCACCCAACACACTCTCTTCCATTTCAATAGCCTGTGGGGGCAACTTACCTAACTCATTGGTGCCAACTACTATCGGCTGCTGACGGGAAAAACGTCGATTACTGTTTGTATTATTTGCGGGCATAAAATTATGAATTTAATGGTTTAACCCGTTTGCTAAATTAATAGAGCAACTACATATTTTTTCCAACAGATTTATTTTCAGCACCTTTATCCTTTTGACGGAATGCAGGGTATTCATCTGTCATGCGACGAAAGTGAGGAAAATATCCGTTGAGGAAAAATTGAACATTTTTGCGTAAACTTTTTTGCAGGTACAGAGTAAAAATAGCCATTTTTATGCCCATAACATGCATATAATAAGAATGTTATACCTTAAAGTATGCATGATGTCCGCTACATGTCCGCTACATGTCCGCTAAAAAGGTGCACTTTTTTTCCAAAAACCGAGTGAGTTCTTTGAGGAAAAATTGAACATTTTTTACTTTATAATTCTGCGTACGGGTTGTTTTTGGGTTAATGATTTTTTACGCCGCAAAGGTATTGGGAAGTTATTATACCTGCAAATATTTTTTTTCAACAGAGTTGTTAACAATAGAATCAATTAGCTTCTTATAATTCTCTCTATCAACTATATAATCCACCGTTGATAGCAATACATTCACCTGTAATATAGCCGGCTTCTTTGGAAGCGAGGAATCCCACGAGTGCTGCGATTTCTTCAGCCTCACCAAAACGATTGAGCGGAATCTGTTTTTTCAACTCAGCCTCGTCCAGTCCTTCCACCATATCGGTTTTCACGAAACCGGGTGCCACGGCATTTACCGTGATATGTTTTTTGCCCACTTCTTGCGCTAATGCTTTGGTAGCAGCAATAAGACCGCCCTTTGCCGCCGAATAGTTGCATTGTCCCGGAAGACCTTTTTGTCCTGAAAGAGACGCGACGTTGATGATTCTGCCGTTTTTATGAACAATCATAGGCTTGAGCAGCGGACGGGTTACGTTGTAGAACGAAAACAGATTGGTCTGAAGAACGCGGTCGAAATCATCAGGTTCCATCCAGATGAGGAGGTTATCTCTACGAATTCCAGCATTATTGACCAAGACCTCAATATATTCTTCGGGGTGTTCCTCCTGCCAAGTTTGCAAAGCGTTTACAGTCTCTTCTCTGTTGCTGACATCGAAGCGTAAAGCTTCTGCCTTTACTCCCAACTCACGCAGTTGGTTTAAGGTTTCATTAGCAGCAGCCTCATTGGACTGATAATTGATGACTACATTATACCCCATTTGGGCTAACCGAAGAGCAATAGCCCTTCCTATTCCTCGGCTTCCGCCGGTTACAAGTGCATACATATTATTATTGATTTAGTTATCTCCATTTATCGACTTCCAATTGTTCTCTGAGTTTATCCATACCCAGCAGTTCGGCACAGGTGAAGACAGAGGTCATTGATACGCCTAACACGCCATGCAGATTGAGGTTTTGCCCTGTCATCAAGATATTCTGTATGGGCGTTCTCGGGCTGAGTACCGTTGTGTAAGGCGACTGCCAATCTTTCCGTATTCCATAGGCAGAGCCATGCCACGAGAGAGTGTAGTGGTTATAAGTGAGGGGCGTGGAAGTATAGATTTTGTCTATTGCTCCATGTAGTTCAGGCAGCCGTTGCTCTACGAGAGAGATACAATCTTCGGTGAGTTGTTGTTTGAAGTCCACATAGCTTTGGCCTCTATGTCCCACGGGCTCTGCAGCCCATTGTGCCACTCTTCTCCATCGAAGCGGTGTAAGCAAGTCAAGAGCAGGCTGCTCCTTATAGAAACTGACGAGAACACTCTCTACCTTGTCGGCATCAACTTTCCATAAGTCGGCATCTTGTTTGTGGACAAAAAGATTTTTATTCAGATACGGAAGTGTGTCAGGTTTGAGATGTATGTTAGCCGTGAACATTCCGAAGGTATTGCCAAGCGAGGTCATGCGACGTTTATAGACATTTCTCAGGCTCTTGCTATCCGCCAACAAGCGAATCAACGCCTGCGGATGTTGGTTGCTGATAATCCAATCGGCATCGATAAACTCCTCACGATTGACGCGAACACCGATGGCTTTTCCGTCTTGTTCCACGATACTTGTGACTGTGGCATTTGTGCGCACTACCCCACCCATCTGACGTATGCTTTGAGCAAGATGGTCGGCTATCTGCTGTCCCCCGCCTTGCAAACGGTAGGCACTTTGAATATAGGAGTTGTTGATTTGCGCATAAACGTAAAGCGGCAATGTCTCGCGATTAAGTTCCATTTTGAGGGACGTACCGCTCAGCACTTTTCGCAGAAGCGGGTCATGTATAGTGTCACACAGCCAGTCGTAGGCGGAACGAGCGAACATAGACTCGGCATAGAACTCACTCATGTCTCTGGGAAGGAAAGAATCGGGAAGATGTTCTCCCACTTCTTTGAGCAACTTGGCATATTGTTTTAGTCCTTCTCTTTCGTGAGGGAACTGCTGAGCCAATGTCTCAACGAAGCGTTGGTGCCCATTGGCAAAAGCGAACTGCCGATTTCCGATTGTTACCTCATCGAAGCAGTCTTCGTCCATCTTTACCCAGGGCAACGATAGCAAGTCAAAATAGCGGAACAAGCCATGAAGCGACTGCCCCGGCTCTAATCCTCCAACATAATGGAAACCAGCATCGAAGGTGACGTTACCACGCCGAAATGACTGCAGACAGCCGCCGAGGCGCACATCATGCTCGAGCACAACTACTTGCATACCGTTTTTCGCCAGTATGTAACCGCACTCCAATCCGCCTAAGCCGGCACCGATGATAACTACCTTGTTTCTCACGAGAATAAGTCAGGCTATTATTCCGCCACCAATGTGGCTTTCATACTCAAATAAGTCTCGTCGTCTTTACCTAAGGTGGCATTGAGTATATAATTGTCTTCCGTTTTTTCCAACTGAATACGTACTTCTGCCATCGGGTGTGTCTCAGGTCTTACCAAGGTGGTCAGCCTGCAAGATTTCATTTCCTTTATCCGCAAAGGCAGTCCTGCAACATGCTCAGCACATTCTTTGAGCATCTCGATGTTGCAGACGCCCGGGGAGACGGCATAGCCAGGAAAGTGCCCTTCATATACTTTGCTGTCAGGAAGGAGGGAGATGTCGAAGATAGCGACTTCCCCCTCTTGGCGACGAGCCATTATTTGATAATAATCTTTGAGTAGCATTATTTATTTCTTATTTCTTGCCTAAAATTTGGTTATGGAGTTCGTGTGCCTGTTTGAGAGCTGCTTCACTATTGGGGTCCACCAACTCGGCGGGCAGTTTAGGAATACGCACTTTTGTGCCGACGCGCACCAAATTCGGGTCATTGATTTTGTCGGCATTGGCTTCGTAAATATATACCCAGAAGTCGGGAGCCCCATAATATTTGCGTGAGAGCAGAGCCAAACGGCTTCCCCAATTGAGTCGTTCGGTGCCATAGAATTCGTTGTATTCCGGTGCCGGCAATGTTTCTTCGGCTATAGTATCTGTATTGAATTCTGCAACAATCTCCGTTTCGTTGCTGCTGACAGGCTCAGCCACTTGCTCAGTTTGTTTTTCTTTATTGAGCAGACCATCAGCCCATTCTGTGAGTTGGTGACGCAAGAAGAAATAGGCGAAGATGAGTAGAATAATAAAGATGAGAATCGTAATACCTGCAATAAGCCACATGTGCGATTTTTTCTCTTTAGGTTTATCTTCTTCGGTTTGTGTTGCACCATAATTTGAGCCTAAGATGATAGGCTCCTCCGGTTTTTGTTTTTCTTCTTCTTTCATACTATTGTCAATTTTGTTTTCAGCATTGTTTTCAGCGGGTTGTTCTACTAAGGTCTCGGCAGGCGCAGAGGGTGCAGGAGACTCAGCGGGCTCGGCGGGTTCTTCGGCAGGAGACTCAGCGGGCTCGGCGGGTTCTTCGGCAGGAGCTTCGGGTTCTTGTGGTTGAGCGACCTCTGCCGGTTCGTTCAAGTCTGCCAAGATATCTTTTATCTCGTTGGCTTGTTCGCCTAATTTCTGCAGAGGATCAAGTTCTGAATCCTTGGCAGCCACGGTTTCTACTGTCTGTTCTTTATTTTGTTCAAGAACAAGAGGCAGATTTATGCTTTCGCGTAGCATCGCCTCTGGTTGGAACACTACTCTATCGCGCTCCGGGAGCAGTATTGCCTCGCCGGTTTGCACATTGACGCTACGTCTGGGAGCATTGTGCTGTACTTTGAACGTCCCCAGGCCATTGATACGAATCTGCTTTTCATTACGCAGTTCAGTTGCAACATTTGCGACCAACGCATTCAGGAATTTCTCCGACTCTGCTTCTGAGATACCTGCTTGCTGTGCCACTTCGCGACGCAAGACAGACATTGTTAATTTTTCGTCTTTCATAAGATATGATTTTTAAGATTCTTATTATTCGTCATTTAGACAGCCTGCACCTTTACCCATATAAATCAAAAGTATCCGCCTGCTGAATTTTAACATTATAGAACTCGCCTGTTTGATAGGTTTCAGTTTTTCTGATGAGCACCTCCCCATCCACTTCCGGTGAGTCGTACTCTGTTCTGCCCACAAAATAGTCCGGTTCTTCTCTGTCAATGATGACCCGCATTGTTTTTCCCACTTTTTGTTGATTCAACTCTGCAGCTATTGTTTCCTGCAGTGTCATGAGTTGCTCCAGCCGTTGTTCTTTCACCTGTTGCGGAATATCGTCTTTGTAATGCTCATGAGCATAGGTGCCATCCTCATCGCTATATGCAAACGCCCCTAAACGTTCGAATCGCATTCTGCTCACCCATTCAAGCAGTTGTTCAAAGTCCGATTGTGTCTCCCCGGGATGCCCCAAGAGCAGCGTAGTTCTGAGATGGATGCCTGGCACTTCCTCACGAATGTGTTGAATCAAATCGTTTTGCTCTTCAGCTGTAATATGCCGGCGCATAAGCGAAAGCATGTGGTCGGTGGAGTGTTGAAGAGCGATATCGAGATATTTGCACACGTTTTCACGTTCACGCATCACGCGTAACAGTTCCATCGGGAAATGCGTCGGATAGGCATAATGCAAGCGAATCCATTCTATACCCTTTACGTCGCTCAACCGTTCCACCAGTTCGGCAATTTTGTTTTCGTGATAGAGGTCTTGTCCGTAGCCAGTAAGGTCTTGAGCTATTACTTGCAATTCTTTCACGCCTTGCTTAGCAAGCCATTCCGCCTCTGCGATTAAGTCCTGCATCGGTCTGCTTTTATATCGTCCTGTAATTAGCGGAATAGCACAATAGGAGCAGAAGCGATTGCACCCTTCGGCAATCTTGAAGTAAGCATAATGCGAGGGAGTGGTCAATATGCGTTCGAAGTCGCGGGTAATGGTTGTTGATTTTGAAATACTCTTCAGTTCATCCACGATTCCCATAAAGTCGAACTTACCGAAGAAGCGGTCCACTTCAGGCAATTCGCCCTGCAGCTCTTTCAAATAACGTTCGGAAAGGCACCCCATCACATAGAGTTTTTTTAGCAGTCCGCGACGTTTGCGTTCTGCGAACGTAAGGATGGTATTGATACTTTCTTCTTTGGCATCTCCGATAAAGCCGCATGTGTTGATTATAGCAATCTCTCCTTGTGGTGAAGGGCTATCAGCCACGGTATGGTAACCGCAAGCCTCCAGCCTACGCATCAATCGCTCTGCATCAACCAGATTTTTTGAGCAACCTAATAAAGCAATATCAATTTCTCCTTTGTGCACAACACACCAAAATAATACCGCGCAAAGATACAAAGAAAAACTAAAATGTGCAAATCTTAGTTTTTATTATCGCAGGAAAGGCTTCGGAACTATGATTCTAAAGTCATTCTGCTTGCTGAATAACAGTTAAGCATTTGGCGGGATTTATAGGGCATACGAAAACTATCACAATAGGTTTATTTATAGTGCACTTAGCCTGTTGAGGGAATGCATGTTGTTCATCAATTATGAGACAAAAGTGAGGGGATATTAACAGTAGGGAAAAATTGACAAATTTTTTGATTGATTTTTTGCCGGCACAGAGTAAAAAAATAACCATTTTTATGCCTGTAATATGCATATAATAAGAATGTTATACCTCAAAGTATGCACGATGTCCGCTGTATGTCCGCTGTATGTCCGCTAAAAAGGTGCTCTTTTTTCGGAAAAAAACGGAGTGATTTTCGAGTGGAAAAATTGCCAAATTTTTGTTGTTTTCAAATGCTCTTGAAATCCTCTTGAAGTCCATTACAAATTTTTGCGGTAAGAATGTATATCTACAATCCTATTAACAGGCAAGAAAAATACAACAATAACATAGATTCTGATGATGGTTTTTGTGTTAAAGAACATAATTATTTTGCACATTAAAATATATTTTTGTAACTTTGCCGTCGCAAAATTTCAAACATTGCAGTAATGTCAAGAAAGCAGAATCAACCACAGCCTAAGCTCTGGGAACTGAACCCTGTGTGGGACGTACTTACCGATGAAGAAAAGGACTTCATCGATATGAATGCCGAATGCTATACTTTCAAGAAGAACGAAATCATCCATCATGAGGGTGATATACCCACTCATATGATGATGCTTGTTGAAGGAAAGGTGCGTGTTTACAAAGAAGGAATAGGCAATCGGAGTCAGATACTTCGCATGCTGAAGCCCTTTGATTTCTTCGGTTATCGAGCCATGATTGCTGACGAGGGCTACAATACGAGTGTCAGTGCATTTGAAAACTCGGTTGTATATTTTGTCAAGAAAGAAGCTTTTTTGCATGTATTGCAACACAACAACCATTTCTGCTACTTGTTCATGATAGAAATGGCTCGTGACTTGGGTACAAGCGACCGTCGTCAGGTAAGTCTCACCCAGAAACACATTCGCGGCCGATTAGCCGAAGCGTTGCTTTCTTTGAAGGACAATTACGGTTTGGACGAAGACGAGGCCACCATCAGCATGTATATGTCGCGTGAAGACCTTGCTCAATTCTCCAACATGACCACCTCTAATGCGATCCGTACACTCAGCGATTTCTCTCAAGAAGGCGTAATATCACTTGACGGAAGAAAAATAAAAATTTTGGATTTAGAGCAGTTGATACGCATCTCTCGTTTGGGTTAGTCAGGGTCAAAGTTCGGGCTCATGGGATATGGCAGCATTTTCATTTGATGACATAGAACACACATTAGGTGAGCGACATCTTTATATCGCCCTGAAGGCATTGGAACCTTATGCCAGAAACAACGGAGACTACCACTACGTAGAACTTCTGCAAAACATAGAAGAGAATTACGGATTTCTTCTTTCCTACTTTACCCAAGGCAATGATGATGCTCATCGGGATGAAGTTCTCCGTTCGCTTTATGTGACCGCTTTTCAAATAGCCGATGACTTGCATACACTGACCGGAAAAGACGGTGCCGAATTATCGGCGATGAAGTTGAAAGCCCGGGATTTTCATCCGACAGAACCCACAGAAGACCATCCGTTTTCACAACTCAAATATATCTTTTACAGCACATGGCTTCAGACCCAATCATGGGAAGCCGAGTTGCAAAATTTCAGCGATGAGCAACTTGCCATGTGGAGTTCCGGTGCATTGCTCAATTTGATGCACCATTTCAGCGAATCATTGTTTATTCTCATGATAGAGGCTGCGGTCACCCCTCTGCCGATGGCGCGCCAACGATTGCTTACAGGTATTCTTCTGCTATATCTTCGCTATTACAACCGGCTTTCATTTTTTCCTTCCATAGAGAAAGCCATAAACTCTCTGCTACGGAAAGAGAATATCAAAAATGATATGCAGCATATATGCAGATGCCTTGTCAACACCCATCTCACGCCTCAGGTACAAAAGGCAATGAAAGCTTTGGAGAATGACATCCGCCCAACCATAGAAAGGAAAACGGAGAACGGCGAGTTCAAGCATATTGTTATCAATATAGAAGAAAGCGACGATGACGGCAATCCTGAATGGCAGACAAATCTGACCGACGGCATGCCGGAAACTTTCTCGCAACATTTAGACGAAATTGCTCATCTCCATCAACTCGGCGGCGACTCCAATTACGCAACCACCCTATCACTTCTTGACCACCCCTTCTTCACCAAAGATATTGCCAATTGGTTTATGCCTTTCAGCGAACATAACCCCGAATTAGGAGTTGATTTCACTACCGACAGAGGAAAGTTTATCAAGAATATTTTAGTAGCCAATCGAGAAGGAAGTGAAATAGACAAGCATGGCATCTGCTGCATGTATAGCAAATTGGCAAGCAATCTGTCTTTAGAAAACTTGACAAAGAGCATAGAAGGAATGGAGGAGATGACAGAACAACTGAAAGATTTTGAGCTACCTCCGACCGATTGGGCACTTACGTACGTTAGGGACCTGTACCGTTTTTTCAACAATAACCCCTGGCATCTGCCCAATCTGCTACCATTTGCAGACGGAATGGCAGATACGGAACTGTTTGATACCATTTTCAAAGACGAAGAACGCGAAGATTTCGGCAACCATTGTTTAGCACTTAAGTTATATGCCATAGCCGAAAAGGTGTTTGTAGGCGATTCCATCATTGCGTTGCAGAAACGCGGTTTCTCTTTGCAAAAACAAGGTCAATACGAAGAGGCGTATGAACTTTATCAACGTGTGTTGCTCATTGAGGATAGCGAATGGACTCTCCACCATGCGGCTATCTGTTCCAGACATTTGGGTCGCACGAAAGAAGCATTGAGAGCCTACGAGCAACTCAGCGAAGACTATCCTGATAAGGCTGTTTACCTGCGTCAGTTGGCTCAATGTCACTTACAGTTACACCAATACGAGCAAGCTCTTCAGACTTTCTATAAGTTGGATATTCTTTTCCCTGACAATCAGTCAAAGCGCGGCATAGGATGGTGTGCTTTTCTTTGCAATAAGATGGAGTTGGCAGAGACTTATTTGGAGCAACTTGCCTTCCAAGACGATGCCACCGATAATGATCTGATGAACTATGCCCACCTGTTACTCAGCACAGGACATCGTGAAGAAGCACTGAAGATGTATATGCGCGTTGCAGAACAGCAGAATAAGGTGACGGATTTCATCAAACTGCTCCGTGCCGACCGCGAATTGCTACTTCAGAAAAATGTGTCGCCGGTAGATTTTTCCCTGACAGAAGACGCCATTGTAGCAATGGCGACAGAGAAGAGAAACACTGCTAAATCCTGAATCCCACTCCCAAAGCAAGGTACTCGGCTTTCATGATGTGCAGCTTGAGCGAGAGTTGCACATAGAAATGCTCAGTGGGCCGATACTTGAGTTGTACTCGCTGATAGAACCAACCGTCCTGATAATTGCTTGCCTTGCTCATATCATATCCGTAGAATATACCCCGATGCAAGCTTTTGCCTTCTTTTGCGGCGGCTTCTGCCTCTCCGAAAGGCTCGAGATTCTTTATGGGGTCATAGAGATAGAATCCAAGGTGGTAGCCGACAGTGAGGCGACCGATAACGAAATCGGGTTGCAGACTAAAGCCCAAACGGAAGCAATCTTCTACACGTCCTTCTGCCAGATATGTTTTTTTGTAGTAGGTACGCGGAGCCGTATTGGAAGCATCTGCCAACTGATAATATACGCTTCGGTAGGCCCCGTCATAAAACAAATCCACGCCTGCACCTAAGCGGAAGATGGAAACGGGTTGCCAATGGGCAGCCACTGTCAATTCTCCAATACCAAACACCTTTTGGTCACGATAATAAACCGATCTCACCCCGCCTGCCAAACCTATCTCTACATCCCATTTTTTCTGCACACCATCATACAAATGATGCGGTACATCAGTTTGGGGAGTACGCTCCTTCACTTGATCTTCGGAAGGTGTATAGGTGAGTCCGAGTTCGGCATTGAACATATTATAACCGGCATTGGGTGTGAGCACACTACCGTTAGAAGCATGTTGCCATCCTCCGGCGATGGTGACAGCGACGCCGTTCTTTATAGGGAAGTCCATATAGATACCTCCATTAAGGAAAGCATTTGCCACACTGCCGATTGAGATATTGGCAATTTGCATATTGGGTTTGTCACTTCCAGAATTGGGCTGTTGATATGCCTGCCACTTCAACTCTTCAGGCACCGTGTTGCTATAACGCCGGTCAGCAAACGCCACACCGACACCGGGTCGGAGTCCGAATACGAAATGCGGTGTATTCACCAACGGGATATTCAGATAGGACCAGAGCGTATATAAACTTCCGAGATATTGGTTTTGCCCGAGATTGAGATAAGTGGCAGCCACTCCGATAGATGCATTGTTCCACTGCTGCAAGGATGAGAGTTTGCCTGTAGGCAGGAATTCAACGGCAAAGGTAGCTCCGGCAACTACCGGCCTGTCAAGAGTGAGCCCTTGCATTGTTTTAGTGCCGGCAATCTTATCGTCTCTATTCAACCAACCTGCAGTACCCGACAAACGATATCGCAGCATAGGTTGTGCAAATACAGCCCAACTGCCCAAAACAAGCATCACGAGTATAAGAAGATTTTTTTTCATCACCCGCCCAATTTTTTCTGCATGCAAAGGTAGAATAAAATTTGCGGAATAACAAATAATTTCGTAATTTTGCAGGCTAATTTGATAATAAAACACTAACTATATGAAAGACAGAATAGAGGCATTGCTCCGACAGGTGTCAGAAATGCAGGCACAAAACGCAGAAGAGTTGGAGGCACTACGTATTCGTTACTTATCCAAGAAGGGTGAGATTACGGCTTTGTTTCAGGAATTCCGCAATGTAGCACCGGAAGACAAACGCGAGATGGGGCAGTACTTGAACGAATTGAAGAATCAGGCTCAAGCCAAGATTGACGAATTACGCGAGCAGTTTGAGTCAATGAAAGAAGCTGCAGACAAGCAAGATTTGACACGTAGTGCCGACCCTATAGAATTGGGTTCACGCCACCCGTTGTCACTCGTTAAAGAAGAGATAATTGACATATTCTCCCGTATAGGTTTCACCGTTGAGGAAGGTCCTGAGGTGGAGGATGACCGCCATGTGTTCGGTATGCTGAATTTTGCTCCGGAACATCCGGCTCGCGACATGCAAGACACTTTCTTTGTAGAAAAAGAAGAGGGTGTACAGAAGCCTGATGACATATTGTTGCGCACTCACACCAGCAGTGTACAGACACGTGTCATGACCACTCAGAAGCCACCTATCCGTGTGCTTTGTCCAGGACGTGTATATCGTAACGAAGCCATATCCGCACGAGCCCACTGCTTCTTCCATCAAGTGGAAGGATTATATATAGACAAGAATGTAAGTTTTGCCGATTTGAGACAGGCTTTGCTTTATTTTGCCAAAGAAATGTTCGGCACGGACACCAAAATTCGTCTTCGTCCCAGTTATTTCCCCTTTACTGAGCCGAGTGCAGAAATGGATATCAGTTGCAACATCTGCGGCGGAGCAGGTTGCGGTTTCTGCAAACAGACAGGCTGGGTAGAGATATTGGGTTGCGGTATGGTTGACCCGAATGTGCTTGAGAGTTGCGGCATAGACAGCAAAGAATATACAGGTTACGCTTTCGGAATGGGGGTAGAACGTATTGCCAATTTGAAATACAGAGTGAAGGACTTGCGTTTGTTCTCCGAGAACGATGTCCGTTTTCTACAACAGTTTGAGTCATGTTAAGCAACGGAATACTTCAAGGAAAACGCGGCCTTATCTTCGGTGCACTGAATGAGCATAGTCTGGCATGGGCTGTTGCCAAGCAATGTGCCGCTGAGGGTGCTTCACTTGTACTGACCAATACCCCTATAGCCTTGCGCATGGGTGAGTTGAACACATTAGCAAAGACCATCAATGCTCCTGTCATTGCTGCCGATGCCACCTCCATTGACGATTTGAACAGTTTGTTGAAGGAAGCACAAGAATTGTTAGGCGGTAAAATAGATTTTGCACTGCATGCAGTGGCCATGTCGCAAAATTTGCGACGCGGCAAACGCTATGAAAACCTTAGTTATAACTATCTGCTACAGACGCTTGACATCTCAGCCATCAGTTTTCATAAGTTTTTGCAGACAGCCTATCAAATGGATGCTCTATCGGAAGGAGCCTCTGTGGTGGCACTGAGTTATATAGCTTCGCAACGGGCGTTCTGGGGTTACAATGACATGGCCGATGCCAAAGCTCTGCTGGAGAGTATAGCTCGCAACTTCGGTTTGATATACGGGAAAGAGAAAAAAGTGCGAATCAATGTTGTTTCGCAGTCTCCCACTCAGACCACCGCCGGCGGCAGTATCAGTTACTTCACCAACATGTTCGAGATAGCGGAACACACCTCGCCGCTGGGCAACGCCACCGCAGAGGATTGCGCCCGTATGTGTGCCATGTTGTTTTCCGATTACACACGAAAAATAACGATGCAGACGCTCTATCATGATGGCGGTTTCTCTGCGACGGGCATTCAAGTAAACAGCGAGATTCCGTGGAAACAAATGTGATTCATATCAGAGGCGCCCGCACCCACAACCTGAAGAACATCAATGTTGACATCCCACGAGAAAAATTAGTGGTGATAACGGGTTTGAGCGGTAGCGGTAAGTCATCTTTGGCTTTTGACACGCTCTATGCCGAAGGACAACGGCGCTATGTAGAATCATTATCGTCCTATGCACGTCAGTTCTTAGGAAGAATGCAGAAGCCCGAGGTGGATTTTATTGAGGGGATACCTCCGGCCATTGCCATTGAACAGAAAGTGAGCAGCAAGAACCCTCGTTCAACAGTTGGTACCTCCACCGAGATTTATGACTATCTCAAACTTCTTTTTGCCCGCATCGGCAAAACCATCTCGCCGATAAGCGGTAAAGAAGTGAAGCGTCATCAAGTGCAAGACGTGGTAGAGTTTATGATGACCTTACCCGTTGGCACCAAACTTCTGCTGGTATCACCCATTATCCGAGATAACAAAATCATCCTCAAGACAGAGATACAACAACGTATGCGTGTATGGCAGGAAGAGGGATTCACGCGTTTGGTGAATTCATTCGGTGAAATAGTGCGCTTACGCGACCTGCAGGAAATAGACTCGTTTGAGGGTTATTGGCTACTTATAGACCGTATCATTTGCGATGGTGAACAAAGCACTGCCAACCGGTTTGCCGATTCTGTACAAACGGCATTTTTCGAAGGGATGGGAACCTGCAAAGTGCAGTATAGCCAGGAAGGAGGCGATGCTGATATACAATTTCAGGAAGCGGAATTTTCCACCCGTTTTGAGGCAGACGGCATACAGTTTATAGATCCCAGCGAGCATCTTTTTGACTTCAACAATCCTTTAGGTGCTTGCCCTACTTGCAATGGTTTCGGCAACATCATCGGTATTGACCCCGACCTTGTGGTGCCAGACAAATCGAAGAGCATCTACGAAGAGGCTATTGCCTGTTGGCATGGTGAGAAGATGTCGATGTGGTTAGACGAATTGGTAAGTAATGCCCGCCATTTTGATTTTCCCATACACACACCTTTTTATGAGTTGACTCCCGAACAGAAACAACTCATTTGGACCGGAAATGAATATTTTCATGGTTTGAACGATTTCTTCCGGATGCTTGAAAAAGAGCAGTATCAGAAGATTCAGTATCGTGTGATGCTTGCCCGCTATCGCGGCAAAACGCTTTGTCCGACATGCAGTGGAGGCAGATTACGGAGAGAAGCCGAATACGTAAAAGTAGGAGGAAAGAATATTACGGAGCTCACTTCCCTCCCTGTCAGCCAGTTAAGTCAATGGTTCTCATCACTGCAGTTGACAACTCATGAGACTGCTGTAGCCTCCGAACTGCTACAAGAAATCAATTCACGTCTGCAGTTTCTGCAAGATGTAGGACTCGGTTATCTGACCCTCAACCGTTTGTCCGGCACTTTATCGGGCGGTGAGAGTCAGCGTATCAACTTAGCCAAATCATTAGGCAGCAGTCTTGTAGGCTCGCTATATATATTGGATGAGCCCAGTATTGGTCTTCATCCGCGTGACACGGAACGACTTATCAGTGTACTGAAACAGTTGCGAGACTTAGGAAACACGGTGGTAGTAGTGGAGCATGACGAGGATATTATGCGTGCAGCGGACCATATTATTGATATAGGTCCGGATGCCGGCAGACATGGCGGTGAAGTGGTATGGGAAGGAAATGCGCAAGAGGATTTGAGCAAAGTGAAGCTATCTTTACACTCATATACGCTTGATTTTCTAACAGGCAAAGAGAGCTTGGAAGTACCTCGTTTTCGCCGGCCATGGAATAATTATATAGAAGTTATCGGCGCCACTGAGAACAATCTGAAGAAACTGAATGTAAAGTTTCCTCTAAATGTGATGACGGTGGTAACAGGAGTGAGCGGAAGCGGCAAGTCGAGTTTGGTAACAAAAGTGCTCTACCCTGCCCTAAAGAAATACTACGGGGGTATAGCCGACAGGACTGGTGATTTCGGTCAACTCAAAGGCAGCATGATGCTCGCCTCCGACATTGAGTTTGTAGATCAGAACCCGATAGGCACTTCTACACGAAGCAATCCGGTTACCTACCTTAAGGCCTACGATGAGATACGTCGTTTGTTCTCCGAGCAGCAGTTATCTCAACAGATGGGCTACACTGCCGCCCATTTCTCTTTCAACACCCCGGGAGGACGTTGTGAAGAGTGCAAAGGCGAGGGTACGGTGACCATTGAGATGCAGTTTATGGCAGATATCGTGTTGGAGTGTGAGCACTGCCACGGAAAGCGTTTCAGACAGGATATATTGGAAGTTCTGTATAAGGGGAAAAACATCTACGATGTGCTTGACATGACTGTTAATCAGGCTATCGAGTTTTTCTCCGATGACAAAGACAGTACTGCCAAAAAGATTGTCAAGCGTCTTCAGCCGTTGCAGGATGTCGGCATCGGGTATATAAAACTGGGTCAGAGCAGCAGCACACTGTCAGGCGGTGAGAGTCAGCGTGTGAAATTAGCCTCTTTTCTTGCCAACGAAAAGGCCTCTCCCACGATTTTTATATTTGATGAGCCTACTACAGGTCTTCACTTCCATGACATCAGGATACTTCTCAAAGCCCTCAATCAGTTGATTGCCAAAGGTCATACCGTCATTGTGATTGAGCACAATAAGTCGGTTATCATGGCAGCCGACCACGTTATCGATTTAGGACCTGAAGGTGGAGAAGCGGGTGGCCACATAGTTTTTGAAGGCACTCCTGAGATGCTTATGAAATGCGAGCATTCTTACACCGGCAGATACCTCAGGAATAGTTAATAGTTAACAATGTTACTTTTTGATTCTCCAAAGTTTGAAGATAACAATATAAGAAAACGATAACTCTACATAACCATAACAGATAATGAGAAAATACATACAGTCCTTTCGTCTTAGGACGTTGCCGCTTTCGATGTCCGGTATTATTCTTGGCAGCGGTATGGCATATAGCGTTGTTGGAAGCAGTTTGCGTTATTGGTGTGTGTTTGCATTGGCGATTTGCACCACTCTGAGTTTGCAGATTCTTAGCAACTTGAGCAACGAACTGGGTGATGCGCAACATGGCACCGATGACGGTCAGCAGGCACGTGTGGCGTATGGTTTGCAGAGCGGAGCCATCACTGAAAAAGAGATGCGTGTGATGATAGGTATCTTCGTGGGTTTATGCGTCATTTTCGGCACCGCCCTTATCTATGCAGCCTTCGGTTCGTTCTTGGCAACGGAGAGTCTCATCTTCTTTGCTTTAGGAGCTTTTGCCATTGCGGGAGCAATGACCTACACTTTAGGTCGGCATAGTTACGGCTATCTGGGATTGGGCGACCTTGGTGTGTTTATTTTCTTTGGATTGCTAAGCACGATGGGTAGTTATTACCTGCAAGCACACTGCCTCACCTCAGAGGTTATTTGGGCAGCCGTTGCGATTGCTTTGCCTATCGTAGGTGTACTGAATTTGAACAACATCCGCGACATGGATAACGACAAGGCTCATGGCAAGCGGACCTTTGCCGGACTATTGGGGAAACGCGGAGGAAAGATATATCACACGTTGTTGTTGGCGGGTTGTTTTTGCATCTTCGCTGCCATAGGTCATTATCTGCCACTTATTGTGCTGCCCGTCATAGGTTGGCATCTGTGGTTTATCTACACTCATGAAGATGCTAAGCTTGACCTGCAGATGCCGGTTTTGATGTTTACCACTATCATCATTGCCATATTAGCCATATTCTGATATTTCATAGATTGTTCCAAATAAACAAAGGCGACATTTAGAGTCGCCTTTGTTTATTTGCATTTATAATTAAATTATGCAGCTATTTGTTTTTCCTTTAAGAGTTCGGCAAGTTTTGCTTCATAGTCTTTGAATTGTGCGCTTTGGAACTCGCTGTAGTTCATCTGCTTGAGGAGGTTGATGACGCGTTTGAAGTAATCGTTCACTGCGACAAAGTTATCGAAGTTGTAGTCATGACGGCAGATGTCCATGACAAGGTCAAGCATATACTCCTGCCGCTCCAAGGGGCAAACGGCATCAATTTTATCGAAAGCATCCTGCTGGAGGATAACGAAGTCGATCACCTCACTCTTCCAGAACTGCTCGTGATAGTCAACGGGAACTCCATCGTCGCCCAAGATGTTAATCTGCTCCTGAATCTCTTTACCACGTTGCAAGAGGGTCTTCATCTCGTTGACCTTGGGAATCCACTCGCTATTGATACGTTGCGAGATATACTCCTCGAACTCAGGGTATTCGAGATACTTGGAGTAGGAATCAATCGGGTTGACTGCGGGATAACGTTTGCGGTCGGCACGGTTTTGCTCAAGTGCGTAGAAGCAACGAGCGGCTTTCTTAGTGCCTTCAGTAACAGGCTCTTTGAGGTTACCACCGGCGGGTGATACCGTTCCGAGGAAAGTAACAGAACCTGTCTTTCCGTTATTGAGATAGACATAACCAGCACGTGCATAGAAAGCACCAATGATAGCGGAGAGGTCCATCGGGAAGGCGTCTTGTCCCGGCAGTTCCTCCATACGGTTGGACATTTCACGCAGTGCTTGTGCCCAACGAGAGGTGGAGTCAGCCATGAGCAGTACACGCAATCCCATAGAACGGTAGTACTCAGCGATGGTCATGGAGGTATATACCGATGCTTCACGTGAAGCGACAGGCATGTTTGAAGTATTGGCGATGATGATGGTACGCTCCATCAGTTTGCGCCCGGTATGCGGGTCATCCAGTTCGGGGAACTCGGTGAAAGTTTCCACCACTTCGTTAGCACGTTCACCGCATGCAGCGATGATAACAATGTCCGCCTCTGCCTGTTTGGAGATAGCGTGTTGGAGTACGGTTTTTCCTGTGCCGAAAGGTCCGGGAATGAAGCCTGTTCCCCCCTCGCAGATAGGATTGGCAGTGTCGATGGTACGTACACCCGTTTCCAAGAGTTTGAAGGGACGTGGTTTGGACTTATATGCCGTGATGGCTTTTTTTACGGGCCAACGCTGCACCATAGTAACCTTATGGTCATTGCCTTCGCTATCTGTCAGGACAGCAATTGTGTCATTGATTTTGTACTCTCCTGCCTTAACTACGGACTTGACCGTATATTCGCCTTGGAACACGAAGGGCACCATAATTTTATGTGGTTGGTGGTTTTCGTCCACTTCCCCGAGCCATGCAGCAGCCTCTACTTTGTCGCCCACTTTGGCAATCGGCTCAAACTTCCAGAGTTTATCTTCGTCAAGGGGGAAGTTGTATTCGCCACGTTTGAGGAAAACGCCGGTGAGTTTATCAAGGTCGTTTTGGAGTCCGTCGTAGTTTCGGCTGAGCAGTCCGGGTCCGAGTGTTACTTCGAGCATGTGTCCGGTGAACTCGACGAGGTTACCCACTTTGAGTCCGCGTGTGGATTCGAACACCTGCACGAACACATTGTCACCGGTTACTTTGATTACCTCTGCCATAAGGCGTGTGTCGCCAATGTGAATATAGCAGATTTCGTTTTGACTGACAGGTCCATCCACCCCTACGGTAACGAGGTTTGAGATGATACCTTTAACTTTTCCTGTTGTCATATATCTAAATTATTAATTATTCTCTTTATAAATTTCAGACGGACCGACGATAGCGTTGCTAACGGCATAGATTGTGAGTGCGGGTACAGAACGGATTCCCAACTTTCGTGTTATGTGCTGGCGATGCGTGATAACGGTATTGAAACTAACACAGAGTTTATCCGCTATTTCTTTGTTCAGCATACCCTTTACCACCAGTTTTAGGACTTCTTTCTCTCTTTGTGAGAGTTCAGTTTGGTTGTCGGTTCCGGCATGTCCTTGTGTTCTGAGATGTAATAGTTGTTTTACAATCACATTCTCGGGCGCATTGACTTCAATCATAGGAAATCCTTTTGTATTATTGTCGTTGCCATGCGAAAGCCCGATAGTGATTTGCGGTAGGGAACGGAATAAGTCTTGGTTAGCCCATAAGATGTTGTCGTTAACAAAGTAGTGCACAAAATAAGGGCGGTTACCATCTTTACGTTCAATGTCGGAACGCAACTGTTCAATAGTGCTATATATCAATATATCAGTGTGTGGCAGTAGTGCTTCTAACAAGGTTCTAAGCCCGACCGCCACCAGATATTGAGGTTCTACTATGGCAATAGCACTGTTCATCCGTTTACTTACTCAAAATGAATATCTTTTTTCATATCGGCAAGCAGGGTACGGAATATTTGTTCGCCTTGCTCGCGCGTGAGGTCGTCCCATCGGTGCAGAATAGTTGCCTGCAGGAAATAGGCGAGCACATTGTCGAGTTGGAAATACTTGAAAAGAGTGTAGTTTTCAAGCCATTGCCATCGAAGAGCATCGATATGTTTCTCGCGGTCCAAGAGGTTGTCAATCTCACTGACGGCAATGATATCTTTCAATTCGGGTAGTACAGCCGCCAGATTGGCATTCTTCCCCACTCCGCTTTTGCGAAGCAATTGTGCCACTTCGTTGTCACCCACTATTGCCTTTTGCAGGTCATAGCCATGCTTGGCACATACCGCAGCCGCCAGCACATTATTCAGATTGAGATTAAACTCAAACCATGCTCTCACAAATTTGTTACGCGCTTTCATGCCCTGCTCGTACAGGAGTTGCGTACGGAAGTCGGCTTCAGAGAGAGAGGTCTCTTGATAGCGGTCGCTCACGGCATCGTCTTGCATAAGTTCAAGGATATCGGGTGCGTCGGAGTTTTTCTGCAAGAGTTCAATGTATTGGTAATCACTTGCAGGCATCTGCTCTTGAAGCAACTCCAAGAGTTTGTCGTAAGGCAATTTGGTTTTCTGCCCGATTGCCAAAGTGTCCAAGCCGGCAAGAAGATAATGATATTCCATAATCATTTTTCTCCCCTGAGGGGAGACCTGAGGGGTTAGAACAAGAGTTCGATGAGTTGCGGGCGGAGAAATTCTTTGAAATAAGCGATGAACTCATCATCACCGAAGGCCAGTTTGTAGCCTCCTTCTTTAGGTGAGATTGTGAAGGCGGTCTTGATGCCTTTCACTTCACGTATTTCAACCCCTTTATTGAGGAGTTCTTTGCAATTGGCAGCAAAGTATTTTTTGAGCGCCTCCGCGTCTTTGGTTTCAATCAGCACCTCACCTCCTTTTGCGAGTTGCTGAGCGAGGTCAGCAATGAGTTTTTGCATAAACTTAGCATCGGCAGTGGCAGCTTTGACGCTGTCAGAAGCGATTTTGTCGGTAAGCAGATTTGTCACCTCAGTTTTGACAGCATTGACCGATTGTTCGGCAAAGAGACGCAACTCAGAGCGTGTATTTTTGTCCAGTTCTTGTGCTTTTTTCTCTGCCCGAGCCACTATTTGGTCGGCTTTTTTCTCTGCCTGTGCCACGATGTCGGCAGCTTTGGCTTCCGCCTCAGCCACTATGGCTTCCGCTTTTTCCTTACCTTTCTCCACACCTTCAGCGTAGATTTTGTCGGTTAATTCTTGGAGTGTATTCATATAATTTGATGTTTTGTATTATCTTACGGATGTTTGACCACACAATCAGCCATATTATAATTTTTTTGCTTGCAAAGATACAATTTATTTTCCGAATTCACAAAAAAAATATGTACGAAGTCATGGCAAACGCATCAAAAACAACTCAAATATTGCAAATATCGCTATAAAGGGAAAGCAGAACAGAGCAAACAGGGCTTTATGAAATCCGCAGAATGTGTCGTGTATCTATCGTATATCTATCGTGTATCTATCGTATATCTATCGTGTATCTATCGTGTATCTATCGTGTTCTATCGTGTATCTATCGTGTATCTATCGTGTTTATGGGCTTCAAGAGGGCTACAAATGGGTTAGAAAATGGCAGCAGAGAGGCTGCTATTTGCAAGGAAGGGTGCGGCGCAGAAAGGTGACAATGGCATCGGTTAGGGCAGAAGGGTTATCATTCGATAGGCTTACTAAAAGTTACGGAAAAATAGAACATTATTTTTTCTTACAATTCTGCCAATGGGCAACTTTAATTTATTCCTCAAACGGACATATTTTTTCTCTTGCATTATTCAATAATTTATTGTACTTTTGCAGGCTGAATTGAAACACTATGACGTTACAAGAAGAAATAAGCCGCAGACGCACTTTTGCCATCATTTCACACCCGGATGCCGGTAAGACGACTCTTACCGAAAAATTGCTTCTTTATGGAGGCGCCATTCATGTGGCAGGAGCCGTGAAGAGCAACAAGATACGTAAGACCGCCACATCGGACTGGATGGAGATAGAGAAGCAGCGCGGCATCAGTGTTGCCACCTCAGTCATGGGTTTCGAATACAAGGACTACAAGATAAATATCCTTGATACGCCGGGTCACCAAGACTTTGCAGAGGACACATTTAGGACATTGACGGCTGTGGATTCGGTTATTATAGTTATTGATGCGGCGAAAGGTGTAGAGACGCAGACTCGCCGACTGATGCAGGTATGTCGTATGCGCAAGACGCCTGTGATGGTGTTTGTCAACAAGATGGACCGCGAAGGTAAGGACCCGTTTGACCTATTGGATGAGATAGAATCAGAACTCGGCATACACGTAACCCCACTAAGTTGGCCTATCAATAGCGGTCAGCGATTCAAAGGGGTATATAATATATTCCAGCATACGCTTGACCTTTACACTCCGGACAAGACACACGTTACAGAGAGTCTTCAATTCAACGATGTGAACGACCCTGAGATTGACAGTTTGGTGGGTCAGCAAGATGCCGTCAAACTGCGTCAGGATTTGGAACTGATAACAGAAGTGTATCCTTCATTTACCCTTAACGACACAGCAGAATACTTGCAAGGCGACCTTGCTCCGGTGTTTTTTGGATCGGCTCTAAACACTTTCGGTGTGAGAGAGTTGTTGGATTGTTTTGTTCAGATAGCTCCATCGCCGAGACCTGTTCAGGCTGAGGAGCGGGAGGTGAGACCGGAAGAACCACAATTCAGCGGTTTTGTATTTAAGATTCATGCCAACATGGACCCTAATCACCGGTCGTGCATAGCCTTTGTAAAGATTTGCTCGGGCAAGTTTGAAAGAAACGTGTACTACAAGCATATCCGTCTGGACCAGAAGATGCGTTTCTCGGCTCCGACAGCATTTATGGCGCAGAAGAAAGAGACTGTGGATGAAGCATACGCCGGTGATATAGTGGGTTTGCCGGACACAGGCAATTTCAAGATAGGCGATACGCTGACGAGCGGCGAGTCGCTTCATTTCAAAGGTCTGCCGAGTTTTTCTCCCGAGATGTTCAAATACATTGAGAATGCCGACCCGATGAAGCAGAAACAATTGGAGAAAGGTGTCAACCAACTGATGGATGAGGGTGTCGCCCAACTATTCGTTAACCAGCAGACAGGGAGAAAGATTATCGGTACGGTGGGGCAGCTTCAGTTTGAAGTGATTCAATACCGTCTTGAGCATGAATATCAGGCAAAGTGTAAATGGGAACCTATGCAGATGTATAAGGCCTGCTGGATAGAGAGCGAAGATGAAGAAGAGATGGCTCTCTTCAAGCGTAGGAAGGCGCAATATCTCGCCTATGACAAAGAAGGCCGCAACGTATTTCTTGCCGATAGTGCCTATGTGCTTCAGATGGCACAAAATGACTACAAACACATTCGTTTCCATTTCACGAGTGAATTTTGAGAAATCAGAACGAGAGATTTGAAATAAAACAAATTATAGAATTATGAACAAAGTTATCAAACTGAAGAAAGGTTTGGACATTGAATTGCCGGGTGCAGCTGCCAAAGAGACAGGCAGTATTTGTCGTCCGGAGGTTTATTCGATTGTTCCCGACCATTTCGCCGGTATCACTCCCAAGATGGATGTGAAAGAAGGCGACCGAGTGAAGGCAGGTGATGTGCTTTTCCACGCCAAACAGTTTGCTCAACTGCGTATTGCGAGTCCCGTGAGTGGTATTGTAAAAGCCATCGTGAGAGGCGAGCGCAGAAAAATCATGTCGATTGACATTCAATCGGACTCGACCATTGAGTACAAGAAGTTTGACCTTGACCTGCAAACTCTCTCCGGCGAAGAATTGAAGCAAGCCGTACAAGAAGCAGGGTTGTGGTATCTTATCAAGCAGCGTCCTTACGACTGCATCGCCAATCCGGAGAAACAACCGAAGGCAGTGTTTGTCAGCAGTTTTGACTCAGCGCCTCTTGCACCTGATTACGAGTACATCCTTGCCGGTGAGACGGCAGCATTGCAGGCCGGTATCACGGCATTGGCGAAGATGGCAGATCAACCTGTTAATTTAGGTATCCGTTATGGTGCGGCAGCCACCCAGTTCCGTCACTTGAAAGATGTGGTGATAACCGAGTTTGCGGGTCCTCATCCTGCAGGCAACGTAGGTGTACAAATCAATCATGTCAACCCAGTCAACAAGGACGAAGTGGTATGGACAGTCAACCCGCAAGATGTGGTTATTCTCGGTCGACTTTTCACCAAAGGTGTTGTAGATTTGCAAAAGTTGGTAGCATTGACAGGCCCGTTGGTAGTAGAGCCTAAATATTATAAGGTCTTGCCCGGCATGTCTGTGAGCACTATTTTCCACTGCAATGTTCGCAAGGAACTGCCTGTCCGCTATATCGCAGGCAATGTTTTGAGTGGTCATCAGGTGACATTAGACGAGATGATATCGCCCTATGACAATCAGTTTACTGCCATTGATGAAGGCACAGAGACTCATGAGTTTATGGGTTGGGCAATGCCTCGCTTCGACAAATTTTCAGCCGGCAGGACACTATTCACCAAATACTTTGAATCAGGCTTCCGCAAGTATTTCTTCGGCAAGAAAGAATTTGATTGGGATGCCCGTCTGTTGGGAGGTCGTCGTGCCATTATCGTAAGTGGGGAATATGACAAGGTATTCCCTATGGATATTTATCCCGAATACCTCATCAAGGCGATGATAGCAGGCAATTTAGACAAGATGGAGCAACTGGGAGCCTACGAAGTAGCTCCTGAAGACTTTGCTCTTTGTGAGTTTGTCTGCACAAGTAAACTGCCGTTGCAGGCGATAGTCCGCAAGGCATTGGATAATATGAAATCAGAATTGGAATAAGCGTATGAAATGGTTATATAATATAGTAGAAAAGTTGCGCCCCACATTTGATGAGGGTGGCAAACTGCATGCACTGCATTCGTTATTCGATGGATTTGATACATTCTTGTTTACTCCGAACACCACCTCGAAGCGTATTGGTGCCCAGGTGCATGACGCTACCGACTCCAAGCGGACGATGATTATCGTTGTTTTGGCATTGATACCTGCCATGTTGTTTGGTATGTACAACATTGGTTATCAACATTTCCTTGCAACAGGTGAGATTGTGTCAGGCGGACTAACTTGGGCTCTTTTCTGGAAGGCCTTTGCTTTCGGCTTGCTCGCCTTACTGCCTTTCATCATCGTTTCGTATGTGGTAGGTCTCGGTATTGAGTTCACCGTAGCTCAATGGAAACACGAAGAGATAGCTGAAGGTTTTCTTGTGACCGGTTTCATCATCCCTCTTATTGTGCCGATTGATACTCCGCTGTGGATGGTGGCTATTGCAACTGCCTTTGCCGTTATTTTTGCCAAAGAGATATTCGGCGGCACCGGCTACAACATCTTCAATGTGGCATTGATTACCCGTGCTTTTCTTTTCTTTGCCTACCCTACCAAGATGTCGGGCGACAAAGTTTTTGTCCGCACAGAAGGCACATGGGGCTGGGATAACAATCAACCCCTTGTGGATACCTTCTCGGGTGCCACTCCTCTCGGACAAATAGCAACTTCTACAGAACCAAACTTGGTTCTGCATAACACTGTAGGTCAGCCTTTGAGTTTTCTTGACGCCATGAACGGCTTGTACCCGGGTTCTGTTGGTGAGACTTGCGTTTGGGCTATTTTGCTTGGTGCATGTCTTTTACTGATGACCGGTGTGGCTTCATGGAAGACGATGCTCAGCATTTTCGTTGGTGGCGGTCTGACTGCCTTCCTATTTAACATAAGTGGTGTGGATAATGCTGCCGCCAATACACCTTGGTACATGCATCTCGTGCTTGGCGGTTTCGCCTTCGGTGCCGTGTTTATGGCCACAGACCCTGTAACCTCTGCACGTACTGAATGCGGCAAGTGGATATACGGTTTCCTGATAGGCGCGTTGGCCATCACAATCCGTGTTCTCAACCCGGGTTATCCAGAAGGCATGATGCTCGCAATCCTGCTCATGAACGCCTTCGCTCCGCTCATCGACTGGTGCGTAGTGAGAGTGAATATTAACAAACGATTGAAACGTGCAACCGTTAAAAAGTAAATTATTATGGCAAAGTTAAACACAAACAGCAATGCTTACACGATAATCTACGCAACGGTTATCGTTGTAATAGTGGCTCTACTGCTTGCGGTTGTTTCTTCGTCTTTGAAGCCCAAACAGCAAGCCAATGTAGAGCTTGACAGAAAGAAACAAGTTCTGTCGTCGCTCAACATCGACCTAAAAGGTCAGGATGCAGATGCTTTGTATGCTCAACTCATACAGGAGCAGGAAGCAGACGGCAACAAAGTGTATGTCGCCACATTGGAAGACGGCTCAGTCAAATACATTATTCCAATGAATGGTGCAGGTCTATGGGGTGCTATTTGGGGTTACGTTGCTCTTAATGACGACAAGAACACCATCTATGGCACATATTTCAACCACGATTCAGAAACTCCGGGTCTCGGCGGTGAGATTACCACTCGCGGTTTTCAAACCCGCTTCAATGGTAAGCATATCGCAAGCGAGAATGGTTATTCGATGGAAATTGTCAAGGGCGATGCTACAGGAGAACAGGTGCAAGCCATCTCCGGCGCGACTATCACCTCAAAGGGCGTAGAGACCATGATTAATACCACTCTGGCTCAATACGCCACTTTCCTCGGCGGCGAGACAGCGACTGCTATCAATTCGGAAAAATGCTGCGACTGCACCTGCCCCTGCTGCGCGGATGGTTGCAAGTGCGGGAACGGCTGCGTTGAAGGCTGCGACTGCAAATGCTGCAAAGCAGAACAAGGTTGCTGCAATAAATGCAAGAAAGATTGCGCAACACCCCAAGTTGAACCCATTAAAGAAGAGGAGGTACAACAATGAAACTTTCAGATAAAACAAAAGAGGTCTTGTTAGGTCCTCTCAGTGCCAACAACCCCGTCATTGTGCAGATTTTGGGTATCTGCTCGGCTCTTGCCGTAACGGTGCAACTGAAACCTGCACTTGTGATGGGCATTGCCGTAACAATTATCGTGGCTATGTCGAATGTGGTTATCTCACTGCTTCGAAACACCATCCCCATGCGAATTCGTATCATTGTGCAATTGGTTGTAGTAGCCGCCTTGGTTACAATCGTCAATGAAGTACTGAAGGCTTTTGCATACGATGTGTCGGTACAACTCTCGGTTTATACGGGTCTTATCATTACCAACTGTATTTTGATGGGTCGTTTGGAGGCATTTGCCATGTCAAACAATGTTTGGGACTCGTTCCTTGACGGTTGCGGCAATGGTATCGGCTATGCCATTATCCTTGTTATTGTTGCCTTCTTCCGCGAGTTGCTTGGCAGCGGCACACTGCTTGGATTCCAAGTTATTCCTCAGTGGTGCTATGACCACGGCTATGTGAACAACGGCATGATGATGATGCCCGCCATGGCATTGATTCTCGTGGGTTGCATCATTTGGGTGCACCGCAGTATTAACAAAGAAGAGAAAAAATAAGGAGGAGAAACTATGGAACATGCATTAAGTTTATTTGTTCGCTCCATCTTTGCGGACAATATGATTTTCGCTTACTTCCTTGGTATGTGTTCATACCTTGCAGTATCTAAAGATGTGAAGACCAGTGCCGGTTTGGGTGTAGCCGTTACCTTTGTATTGTTGGTAACCCTACCCGTTAATTACCTGTTGCAGGTCTATGTACTTGGTCCCAACTGCCTTGTTCAGGGCGTTGACTTGAGTTACCTGAGTTTTATTCTCTTCATCGCTGTCATCGCTGCTATCGTTCAGATAGTGGAGATGGTAGTGGAGAAATTCTCCCCCTCTCTCTATGCTTCACTTGGTATTTTCCTGCCTTTGATAGCCGTCAATTGTGCTATCATGGGTTGTTCGCTTTTTATGCAACAGCGCGTAGGCTTGGAGGCTACCGACCCCAAAGCCATTACCAATATCGGTGATGCCCTGATGTATGCTCTTGGTAGCGGCATCGGTTGGTTTCTTGCTATTGTATGTCTTGCCGGTATTCGCGAGAAGATGGAGTACAACGATGTTCCCAAACCGCTTCAAGGTCTCGGCATCACCTTTATTACAGTAGGTTTAATGGCTATGGCATTCATGTGCTTTAGCGGTATAAATATCGGATAAGACTATGAACACAACAGCAATATTATTAAGTATCGGAGTATTTCTCGGCGTGATACTCCTGTTGGTAGTGGTTCTACTTGTAGCCAAACGCTACTTGGTAGCAAGCGGCAATGTGAAAGTTACTATCAATGGCGACAAAGAGTTTGACGTTCCTGCCGGTGGCACCCTGCTGAGCACCATGGCAGAGGCGGGTGTATTTTTACCCTCTGCTTGCGGTGGCAAAGGTTCTTGCGGGCAGTGTAAATGTCAGGTATTGAGCGGTGGTGGTGAGATTCTGCCAACAGAGACCGTTCATTTCTCTCGCAAGCAACAGAAAGACCATTGGCGTTTAGGATGCCAAGTGAAGGTGAAAGAGAATCTGGACTTGAAGGTATCAGAGTCGGTTCTTGGTGTTAAAGAATGGGAGTGCACCGTTATCAGCAACAAGAATGTGGCTTCTTTTATCAAAGAGTTTAAGGTTCAACTGCCTCCAGGAGAGCACATGGACTTCATTCCCGGCTCTTATGCACAAATCAAGATTCCCGCATACGATATCAACTATAATGATTTCGACCGCGATTTGATAGGGGATCTTTATGTACCCACATGGGAGAAGTTCGGCATCTTTGGTTTACACCAAAAGAACGACACTCCAACCATTCGTGCCTACTCAATGGCCAACTATCCCGATGAAGGCGACATTATAACGCTGACCGTTCGTATTGCCACCCCACCCTTCAAACCCAAAGAGCAGGGTCCAGGCTTTATGGATGTTCCTTGCGGTATTGCCTCCACTTATATTTTCTCTCTCAAGCCCGGAGACAAAGTAACTATGAGTGGTCCTTATGGTGATTTCCACCCTGTTTTCGACTCAAAGAAAGAGATGATTTGGGTAGGTGGTGGTGCCGGCATGGCTCCTCTTCGCGCTCAGATTATGCACATGCTTAAGACCTTACACACACGTGACAGGGAAATGCACTATTTCTATGGAGCACGCGGCATCGACGAGGTATTCTTCATGGAAGACTTTCTTGAGTTGGAAAAGGAGTATCCTAATTTCCATTTCCACTTGGCACTTGACCGTCCTGACCCGAAGGCAGATGCCATGGGCGTGAAATATACAGCAGGCTTCATTGCTCCAGTGATGGGTGACACCTATCTCAAGCAGCACGAAGCCCCTGAGGATGTAGAATATTATCTCTGTGGCCCTCCAATGATGGCAAAGACTGTGCTTGATCTATTACATTCTCTTGGTGTGGAAGATCAAGATATTCGTTTCGACAACTTCGGAGGATAACAATGAGGTTTATTTAATAGCCAATCCGCTTTTGCGGATTGGCTATTTGAGTAAAACTAAGACAAACATATTCATGCGTTGTTCTGTTATCATACTCAACTGGAATGGTGAAGACATGCTTCGGCAGTTTCTCCCTTCAGTGGTACAACATTCTTCGTTGCCTGATTGTGAGGTGGTGGTTGCCGACAATGGTTCTACTGACCACTCCATTCAGTTGCTGCAAGCCTTTCCTCAAGTTCGCGCCATCCATTTTGATAAGAACTACGGTTTTGCTGAAGGTTATAACAAGGCCTTTGACGAGACTGATGCGGAATACACCATCCTGCTAAACAGCGATGTAGAAGTGACTGAACGATGGCTCGCCACTCTGCTTGACTACATGGATGCCCATCCAGAAGTGGCAGCCTGTCAGCCAAAGATTCTTTCCTATAAGAACCAAACACATTTTGAGCATGCCGGAGCAGCCGGAGGTTTTATTGACCGTTATGGCTACCCCTATTGCCGCGGACGCATTCTCAGCCACGTGGAAGAGGACAAAGGACAATATGATGATAGTATAGAATGCTTTTGGGCCACCGGTGCTTGTCTGTGCATTCGCACCAATATTTACAAGGAGTGCGGCGGATTAGATGCACATTTTTTTGCTCACATGGAGGAAATAGATTTATGTTGGCGTTTGCAATGTCGCGGTTACAAAGTGGCATGCGTATCGTCCGCCAGAGTCTATCATGTGGGCGGTGGAGCTCTTGACTACACGAATCCGCGCAAGACCTATCTCAATTTTCGCAACAACCTCCTTATGCTATACAAGAATCTGCCGGAGAACAGATTGCACAAAGTATTGTTTGTGCGTTTCTGGTTCGATTATGTGGCAGCCTTGCAATATCTTGCTACCGGTCAATGGCAGAATTTTCGTGCCGTATTGAAAGCGAGAAAAGATTATCGGAAAATGAGGAAAGGCTATGTTTCTCTTCGTACCGAAAACATAAAAAAAGCCGTTATACCGTATCCCTCGCTGATTGTCAACCGTTCTATTATAACAGATTATTATTTGAGAGGGAAAAGGGTATAAAAACAAAAAGAATAATTAACTCGTTAGCGGAGTTAAACGATACACAATAGTCGTGAAAAGAGTATGCGAGAAATGAATAAATGAGGGAAAAGGACATTTCGTAAGAATCATGAAAGGCTTACAATGTCCTTACGCTGTCCTTACAAAAGGCTTAGTGAAATTTGCGGAAAAACCGGTTGCGTTTTTTGAGGAAAAATAGAACATTTTTTGTTTTTTTTAAGGCTTACCATGTCCGCTACATGTCCGCTATATGTCCGCTAAAAGTCCGCTACATTTTTTTGAGGAAAAATAGAACATTTTTCACCTTACATTCCACAACGGGTTCATTAAGTTTTGATGCCCAAGTCAGACACGTTTTCCTTTAGCAGCCCGAGCCAGTTGCCAAGAGTTAAACAGATTTTGCCAAACGATGTATGCGGCTGCCCCGAGAGCTGCAATTGGATTCAAGTAAGTATTTGCCATCCACACTCCGAGTGTGGTGTTTTTTTGTCCTAACGCCTGCCCTGCGGATATGCGTGTCTGCAGAGTTACGTCATCGGCATCAATCTCATCTGAGACGAGCACATCCTTATAGTCCTCTCCATGAGGTAAAGACGGGAAATGTTCGCCAATCCATTTGCCGGCGAAAAACTGTATCAGACATGCCACTAATGCACCTGCTCCTTGCGCTACTGCCACCCACACATTATAGTCGTCATACACCAACGACCACGTGATTTGAGCCATCAGGACCACTAATGACAAAGCCCATAAATAGAAAGGCAATTGTGCCCATGAGCGACTCAATCGGAATTCGCGTTTTTGTCCGTGTTTTCGCTGAATAGCATTATACAGCAGGCGCACTGCCCATGCCAACAGAAACGGTCCCAAGAGGAGTGGTCCTACTTTGCTTAGGATTTTGAGGAAAGCATCTGTAAAGGATATATCTGCAGCGGGGTTCACAACAGGGAAGAACAAAGGAACGAACAATGCCGTTGCGATATTGCTCAGTATAGTGAAAGAGGTAAGCGACTGAATGCTTCCACCCAGTTTTCCGGCAATAATAGGACTTGCAGCGGCAGCCGGCATGATGAAACAAAGCATGATGCCTTGTGCCAAGACGGGATCAAGCGGCAGAAGAGCATAGTAAGCTACGAGTGTGCATATCACCTGAAATAACAGGGCTATCCAATGCCAACGATGCAATCGCAAATCCAAAGGATTGACTTTGCAGAACGTAAAGAACAGCATTAAGAATATGAGAGGGGAAAGCAAGAAGCCCAAATATCGCAGCCAAGGGAAACCTATCACACCCGCTAACATTGACAGAGGCAGGGTATAATCTTTTAATATCTTAACCAGTTTTTTCAACGATTAGAAATTAAAACTCAGTCCGCACATGAAGGTCACATTCTTTCCTTGCAGATAGCGAGGAGCATATTTGTCCAAATAGAACTGTTCCAAGTCAGCACCTGTAAGCACCACAGGATTTCCATCGGCATCATATCCGCCCCTGTTCTCCCCCTCTACACGTTCGGAGGTAGGTGCATAACCTCGGGCATTGTTATATGACAAATTGATTACCGCATAACATCCGCTAAACACCTCATACACGGCATCAAAAGCGAACGTGTCGTTACGATAGTTTTTCTCGGCAAAAGGTTTCTGAGCAATAATATTGCTGATATTACCCCGCACATAATCGTAGGTATTGTACTTTATATCATTTGTATAAGAAAATTTCAGGTCCAGACCACGAACCGGTTTATAGGCGATCTCGGCATAGATATTTTGTGAGTTATCTCCCATGTAATGCCCCATTCCATAAGAATTGGATGTGTAGGAAAGGACATCAATGGAATGTGTATAATTGGCTATATAGGAGCGCATGAATTCGCCTTTTACAGACAGGTTCTTGAGAGGCCAGTTGCTCACGCTGAATCCCACTAAATACGATATCGGGTTATGTTGGGGGTTGCTCTTTTTCAGACGGCTGAAACTGAACTCGTCAACAAAGACAGAAGCATAGAAATTGGTATGTTTCAAGTTTCTTGTATTAATAGTGAAGAACAATTGTGAGTTCTGGTTCTCTACCCGGAGTCCTTTGGTCATCAGGTGATCTAACGACTTAAAGAAAGCAATCGGTATGAAATAAAGGGCTTGTGGATTGCGTTCTGCATAGACAATAGAGTTACCGAACGAGAAAGACAGTTTTTTTATTGGCGAGAATGTGAACATATTGGCTGCCATATATTTGGCAGCTGGACGATAATGACGGCGCTCAACGCCCTCATGATAGTTCTCCGTGTAATAGTAAGTACTATCAATTACGTTGGAATTCAGCCAAGCGTGGAAATAGTTGAACTCGAACCATCGTACGGGCTGAAGATGCAGTGTCAGCATCGGCACTGCCGGATTATGTCCGGACAAGATATTAGAGCAATGATAGGCATCGCCCCACTGTACGGTCTCGCGTTGGATACCGATGCTTCCCCACCATGCGTAAAGAGCAATACCGCCTTTAGAATCGGAGAAATCGGCGCCGTAAGAGGCTTCTTTGTATTGGGCTCCCGGTAGATTATTCAGATAGGGTCCGATGTTCTCATAGCCATACACACCTGCTCCTCGGGTGAGCAAAGCACCACCTGTTTTGTCGTCAATAGCATAAGAATTGTTTGAGGTATAGTAACTATCCTTCAACAGAGCCCGTCCATTCCACGAATTATCGCGGAGGCTTCCCCAGATGGAGAGATGCTTGGCAATATCCACATTGATTTCAGCGCCATACCAGCGTTTGATGATACCGCCCCGTTTATTCACATAGATATCCATTCCCAAGACCGGCTTGATGCTCATCTTGAAGTTTTTCTTTGGGGTGATATAATGAAACGACGGCTGTGCGAGAGAGAGATTAAAGGTCTTACGATTGGTCCACTCCACCCAGTTGTCGGGCACAGTGTCACGTTCGAGTGAGGACTCGTTGAGATAGAAGTGCAACTCCTGTTGCATGCGTTTGCTCAGGAGCGAATCTTGCGACTGTGCCTCCAGCAGTTTCTCTGCTATCAGTTTGCGGGAAAAAGGTTTGACAGCAGCATTGATGTGTATCACACCTTCATTTGCCAACTCATCCAGGAAACTATAGATTTGTGTATAAGCTATGCTTTCAGGAATCTCTTGAGCTGACAGGAATAGCGGCATGCATACGCAAAATAATATCAACAGACACTTTTTCATATTGTCGGATAGAAAGGGTATCAATGACTTCTTGCCCGTTTGAACAAGATGGAATATAGTATTTTAAAGAAATAGACAAAGTCGGTGGAGAATGTGCCTTTTTCCTCACAACGAATCAGATAGCGCATCTCAGAAGCCTGTATTTCCTCCAGTGTTTTAGGCATGTCGGCATAGAAGGGCGGCAGGAGCCCTGGTTTGTGTTGTACTCGTTTCTCTTGCAATTCCTTGCTGTAAAGCGAGAAATACTGCTTACTCAAGGGTCTTACCCCCACCACTTTCATATCCCCTTTCAGCAGATTGATAAGCATCGGCAACTCGTCTAACCAATACTTGCGCATAAACCTGCCCAAAGTAGTGACCCGTATGTCATGGTTGAATTTTCCCCCCGGCTGCAAGTGATAGTGTTCGTACATATAAGCCTGCAAGAACTCGGAATAAGGGTGCATTGTTCTAAACTTATACACCTTGAAAGGTTTGCCATTTTTCCCCACTCTATCCAAGCGAACGAACATACCATATATACGGCGTTGCACCGACTGCGGACAGAACTGCCGACGCGCCAACACATATATCATGTCGTCTCTTTTCTGTTCATCCACAATCTCAAATCCGCAATAACACAAGCGTCCTAACACCTCCGCCTTTGAAAGCAGGCGGTTTTTTCCTTCCGTAATATCGTAGTACAAACGAGAAGTCATAAACAATTTCGGCACCACACGTTTATAGAAGAAAATATGTGCATACACGAAGAAGTTGATGACTGGCGGATACTTGCGGAAAACATGATTTTTATACACTCCCTGAGGTTCAAAGCAACAAACGAACATGCCATTATCCGGCAATCTATCGTTCACCATGGCAAACATTTTGTTGATACCTCTTATTTGATTGAGCGGCATCAGGTTGATTATCAAATCAAAGCGGAAGGGTTTAAGTTTGCGGATATTGAATAGTTCAGATGTACATAGCACGAAGGTATTGGAAGAGTATAGTTGCACTCTTTCTTCCAGGAGTGCTAAGCCTTTTTCGGATGTACCCTCTAAGATTGACTCTCGCAGATTTTGTTTCTGGTGTTCATCCAATTGAACGGGTGCCTTTAGCACTTGCTGAGCCCCTCTTTGGGGAGCTCTCTCCACGACTTCTTCTTCATTCAACGCATATCGGTAGGCATGAGAGAAGAGGAGGAAGAAGAAGCTGAATACCAACATCACGCTCCCAATTGTAAGCAAGACGAAGATGGAATAGTTGTGCCCTTCTGCCAGCAAATACATATAAACAGACATAATGGCAAAAGTGAGTGCAGCTGCCACCAATAGGCGCAACATATTGACGCCTATCTGCATGTATTTGACTCTGACATATCGGTGAGTGAGATAGTTGGTCAGGAGCCACACGCCAGAAAAGACCAAAGCATAGATGTCGTATTTCTGAAACGGAATCTGAGTTGCCAGGGGAAACCACGCCAGCACCACCACGAAACTGACGGCCAACATGAGGATGTCAGCCAACAAGTAAACCCAATAGGGTTTGTAGAACAATATGCGAGCGATTCGGCTTATTTCTTTGTATATCTTGCGTTGAGTGCATCCACCACTTCGGTGGTGATATCATATCCTGGTTGGGCTAAGAGCACATTATCACTCTGTGTATTGGCAAAGATAATCTGATACTTGCCTTCGGCATTAAATTCGCGCAGGAAGTTGTCAAGCGTATCACGCATCTGCATATTCAGTTTTTGGTTCTCTTCCAATATCTCATTGGTCAGTTTTGCCTCAAGGTCTTCCAGTTCTTGTTGTTTTTTGAGCAAACGACGTTGTTCGTTTTCTGCACGTTCACGCGACAGGAAGGCATTGTTGTCGATTTTACGTTGGAAATCAGCCATTTCGTTTTGCAGTGTGCGTGCACGGGTATTCAGTTTAACGCGTGCATCTTCTTGTTTGGACATCAATTTGTCTTGTGCTTCTTGTGCAAAAGTGTAATTTTGGAGCAAGGTGTCAAGATTGAGGTAAGCCACCGGCAACTGCTCTGCTTCAGCCACCACCTCCTCACCTTGAGACGACTTTGCAGTAGGCTTCACAGTGAAGAAAATAACAAACAGGGCTACTATGGCAGCAGCCAAAACTGAGTCGATAATGATTTGAATTTTGTTCATTTTATTATGTTTTTATGTTAATAATTTACAGTTCATTGACATTTAATTTTCGAGAATCAGGGTATTGTGCCTTTCGGTCCTGAGAGTTGGCACAAGTGATGCCAGCACGTTTCATAGCCTCATTCTCTGCAACATGTTGTGAAGAAAAACGACCATTCTTTTTCACTATCAATCTCACACTCAGTAGAATAATAGCCAAAAGAAGCATCAATATTGTTATGATTATCGTCTTCCACATAGTTTTATACATATATTTAGCCTGCAAAGTTACAAAAAAGAATTGGAATATGAGCAAGAAATTGGTTAAAATCTAACATTTTCAATAAAAAGTCAGCAGAAAAGACATATAGAGGAAGTGTAGGATAAGGAAAAGTTATGAGACGATAGTGATGGAAATATCAGTTGAGGAAAAATTGAACATTTTTCCTTGGACTTTTTGTAGGCAGCAAGTAAAAAACTCACACTTTTTAGTCCATAACATGCATATAGTAAGAGTGTTATACCACAAAGTATGCACGATGTCCGCTACATGTCCGCTACATGTCCGCTAAAAAGGTGCATTTTTTTCGAAAAATCGGAGTGAGTTTTTTGAGGAAAAATTGAACATTTTTCACTTGCATTGCGTGAACGAGTATTCATCTTTTGGGGTTTCTGATAAACAATCATTTATTTTGATGTTGTTTCAAGTAAAAATTTTGCAGAATACAAGATTTTTTGTATTTTTGCAGTTTGAATGGGAGTAGAGGCACTTGATTTGAAGTAGAACATTGGGGGGCAGTAATAAGAATAATCAATAAAAAAACATTATATATAACATCATGGCAACACAAACACAACAACCTACCGGCACATTATATAACGCATTGACAGCCGGTAGTAAGATTATCGGCACCATCATTGCCGATAGCGACATCCGTATTGACGGTACCGTAGAAGGCGACCTTCAATGCACAGGCAAAGTGGTGATTGGCGAGAAAGGACTCATCAAAGGCACCATCAACTGCCAAAACGCTGAGATATTAGGCAGACTTGAGGGGAAGATTGAAGTGAAACAGACTCTTGCTCTCCGCGCCACCAGCAATTTGAAAGGCGAGGTTCTCACCCAGACGCTTATTGTAGAACCCAATGCCCAATTCAACGGCACTTGCTCTATGGGTCAGAAGCCAGCCTCTGCCCCTCAGAAATAATGATTGCAATGTCAGAAATAATTATGCGTATTCCCCAAAATTTCTGTATTTGGAATACCCTAATTATTTTCATTACACTTAAATAGCATACAGTTATGGCTATTATCAAACCATTTAGAGGCATACGCCCTCCTCGCGAACTGGTAGAGAGAGTCAATTCGCGTCCTTACGATGTTCTTAACTCAGAAGAAGCCAGACAGGAAGCCGAAGGCAACCCGATGTCGCTCTACCATATCATCAAGCCTGAGATTGACTTTCCTGCAGGTACTGACGAGCACGATCCGCGCGTCTATGATAAAGCGCGTGAGAACTTCGACAAGTTCAAACAAGCCGGTTGGTTGGTACAGGACAAGGAAGAGCATTATTATGTATATGCACAAACCATGAACGGGAAGACGCAGTACGGGCTGGTGGTGGCAGCTGCCGTGGAGGACTATATGACGGGGAAGATCAAGAAGCACGAGCTTACCCGCAAGGACAAAGAGGAGGACCGCATGAAACATGTGCGCATCAACAATGCCAATCTGGAGCCTGTATTCTTTGCTTATCCTCACCGAGAGGACCTGCGGCAAATTGTGGCAGACATTACTTCGGCAGCACCGGAATATGATTTTGTGGCAGAGACAGATGGTTTCAGACATCAGTTTTGGGTAATCTCTAATCCAGAAATCATTCAGAAGATAACCGATATCTTTGCTCAGATACCCTCTCTTTATATTGCCGACGGTCATCACCGAAGCGCCGCAGCAGCCTTAGTGGGCAATGAGAAACGTCTGCAGAACCCCCATCACACCGGTAAAGAGGAATACAACTATTTTCTTGCTGTTTGTTTCCCAGACGACGAACTCACAATTATTGATTATAACCGTGTAGTGAAAGACCTGAACGGACTCACCGATGAACAATTTTTGCAGAAACTGCAGGAGGACTTCATCGTTGAGAAAAAGGGGAAGGAGATATATAAACCCACAGCGCTGCACAACTTCAGTTTGTACTTAAACGGCGAGTGGTACAGTTTGACAGCACGCGATGGTCGATATGACGACAACGACCCGATTGGTGTGTTGGATGTGACCATCTCTTCAAACTTGATATTAGACAAGGTGCTTGATTTGCGCGACCTACGTACCAACAAACGCATTGATTTTGTGGGTGGGATACGCGGTTTAGGCGAACTGAAACGTCGTGTTGATTCAGGAGAGATGCGTATGGCATTAGCGCTCTACCCAGTGACTATGCAGCAAATCATCAACATTGCCGATTCGGGCAACATCATGCCGCCCAAGACCACTTGGTTTGAGCCTAAACTGCGCAGCGGGCTCGTTGTACATGAGTTGGTTTGACGTTGTTTGAAGAGGGTTTGATGTTGTTATTAAGTAAGAACACATATTATTTGTTTGCGACAGTGTTTCTGATTGGAATTCTGTCGGCTTGCAATGTGCAATACAAGATTAAGAAAGCCGACCGCAAGTTTGCCATTGGCGAGTATTACGAAGCCGGCAATATCTATCAGTCCGCCTATAAGCAAATCAAAGCTCAGGACAAATCCACCCGTGCCTATGTGGCATTTCGTCAAGGCGAGTGTTATCGCGAGCTTAATAACCAAAAGGCAACTGCAGCCTACAAGAATGCCATCCGCTATCATTACGCTGACAGCATTGTCTATTTGCACTATGCTCAAGCACTGATGTATCAGGGCAAATATGCAGATGCCGGGAAGAATTTTGACATTTATCTTGCCGGTCATCCTGACCATTACGTAGCACAACAGGGCAGAATGGCCTGCGACTCGGTTGCCACATGGAAAAAGAATGCTTCGCGTCATAATGTGGCAGCAGAAAAGAGTTTTAACCACAAACGTTACAGCAGTTATGCGCCTCAGTTTGTGGGAGATGACCCTGATGTTATAATGTTTTCCTCCAATCGCACTCCCACGTCCAAAAAAGGTGTAAAAAACAGCGGCATCACCGGTGTGCCAGTCAGTATGCTCTTCACTACCCGCAAGAATGCAGCCGGAACATGGGAAGAGATTGAGCCTGCAGAAGGCATTGTGAGTGAAGAGAGTGAAGGGAATGAACAGAGCGAGAGCGGTAATAGCGAAAAACAGGAAGGAGAAGGCACTGAAGTCAATCCGGCAGGCGGCAATGACAAGAGCACACCGGATATAGGTGTCTGCTGCTTCACCGCTGACGGGAAAACCATGTTTTTCACCTATTCCAAGCCCGTCATTGGCGAAGACCAAGGTGCCAAGATTATGATGTCCACGCGCAGCGGCGGAACATGGGGCGAGCCCAAACCACTAAAACTCTTTGAGGACAGCACCATCACATGCGGTCATCCAGCCGTTACACATAACGCTGACACGCTATATTTTGTTTCAGATGCCCCGGGCGGTCAGGGAGGCAACGACCTCTGGATGGTGGAGAACCTTGGTGACGGATGGGGCATACCTGAGAATCTCGGTCCAGACATCAACACGACGGAAGACGAACTTTTCCCCTATCTACGTCAGGACGGGACTCTCTACTTCTCCTCGAACGGACATGCGGGTTTTGGCGGATTGGATATCTTTCGCGCAGAGCGCCAAGACAGCAGTTGGTTAGTAACCAACTTGGGAGCCCCCTTCAACTCACAAAACGATGACTTCGGTATCACCTTTGAGAAGGGCAAAGAAGACGGTTTCTTCAGCAGCAACCGCGGTCAGAAGAAAGGAATAGACAATATCTATCGTTTTTCTCTCCCCGAGATGGTGTTTATTGCCGAAGGAACCATCACCGACAATAACGGCGAACGGCTCAGCGACGCGATACTAAGAATGGTGGGAACAGATGGTACGAATCAGAAACTGCAAGTAAAGAAGGACGGCACCTATCGTCTGAAACTGAAACATGGCGTACGCTATGTGATGCTTGCCCGTTCGCGCGGCTATCTCAACCAGAAAGAAGAACTCACCACCGAACAACTTAAAGACAGCAAAACATTTACTATAGATTTTGCATTGATGCCCATCAGCAAACCTGTTACGATGGACAATATCTTCTACGAGTTTGGCAAGTGGACCCTCACGCCTCAGTCGGAAGAGGGTCTGATGCAACTTGTAAAACTACTCGGCGACAACCCAAATATCACCATTGAATTGTCGGCCCATACAGACCGTGTAGGCAATGCAGAAGCCAACAAGACACTGAGTGAGAAACGTGCGCAATCGGTTGTGGAGTTTCTTGTGATGAAAGGCATAGAACCTGAGCGCCTCACTCCGGTGGGTTACGGAAAAGAAAAGCCTGTGGTAGCAGACAACAGCATCCACAAGCAATATCCTTTCATTCCGATAGAGCAAGTACTTGACGAAGAGTTTATTGATACGCTTCCGAAAGAGCAACAGGAAATCTGCAACCAGATTAACCGCCGCACCGAATTCAAGGTGCTCAAGACCACCTACAAACTATATTAGTTGCCGGCCGTATTATTCACAGGAATTTTACCCTGTTGGCGGAAGGCATTTCTTTCAACAATCATGAGACGAGATTGAGGGAATTATCCGTTGAGGAAAAAATGAACATTTTTCCTTGGACTTTTTGTAGGCAGCAAGTAAAAAAAACTCACATTTTTAGTCCCTAACATACATATAGTAAGAATGTTATACCACAAAGTATGCACGATGTCCGCTACATGTCCGCTACATGTCCGCTAAAAAGGTGCATTTTTTTCGAAAAATCGGAGTGAGTTTTTTGAGGAAAAATTGAACATTTTTTTACTTGCATTCCGCCAACGGTTGTAAGTTTATTATTTTATCGTTTGGTTTTGTATCTTGCGGTGGTTTTACCTTTTGCGATGTTGGTAAGTTTTGTTTTCACGAACTGCCGACGGATAGGTGAGATGCGGTCAGTGAAGACATGTCCTTCCAAGTGGTCGTATTCATGTTGTATGATACGGGCACGAAAGTCAGTGTATTGTTCTTCATGTTCTTGGAAGTCTTCATCATAGTAATGGATAGTGATGGTTTTTGGGCGTACAACATTCTCACTGATACCGGGAAGCGACAGGCATCCTTCCGAATAGACAGCATTATCTTCTGACTCTTCCACGATCTCAGGGTTGATGAATGTAAGTTTGAAGTCTTTGCAGTCGGGATAGTCTTCGCCCAGTTCCGTTCCGTCCACCACAAACAGGCGGATGCTTTTGCCAATCTGTGGAGCTGCCAAACCGCAACCATCGGCTTGGGTCAGGGTCTCAAACATATCAGCAATGAGTTGTTTCAACTCGGGATAATCTTTGCTGATTTCTTCTGTCTCACGCCTTAATGCAGGCTGACCATACAAATAAATAGGGAGTACCATATCTCAAATTTCTAATTTCAATTTTCGGGTTTCGTTGTCTCATGGCGAGATTCTGAAACAAATATAGGATGACGATGGGGGTTAGGAGGACGGCTGAGTGGTGGAGGATTGGATATAATCTTCAAGGATGATGCAGGCAGCCAGTTTGTCCACCACGGTTTTATCACGTCGTTGCATTTTTTTCATTCCTCCGTCAATCATAGCCCGGTGTGCCAGAACGGAAGTGAAGCGTTCATCATATAACACCAACTCCTTTCCTGGGAAACGAGTTTGAAAGAGGGTGACAAAGGGTTTGATATATTGCATACTCTCCGATTCTTCGCCCGACATCTGCCTCGGATAGCCCAGCACCACTGTCTCCACTTCTTCTTTGGCAAAATACCGTGTCAGCCAGTCCATGAGCGCGGCAGTAGGGACCGTCTCTAATGGCGAGGCTATGATTCGAAGCGGGTCAGTTACTGCCAATCCGGTTCGTTTCTTTCCATAGTCGATTGCTAAGACTCGTGACATTACAGTGGTTTTAGTTTTGAAGCGATTAAGTTTTGGTGCTTACTTTTCTACCTTCTCTCGTCCCAGCCGAATGGATGCCGAGCGAGGGGCATCTTGGCAAGCGGATGATAATCACCACGCAGTCCTATCGGTGTAGCGTTGCGTATCTCGCTCACCATCTCAATGCAGGGTCTTGCTTCTGAGATGCGGAAGCCTTCGCCGTTGAGAATCTTTTCATAACTAACGGTATGCAACTCCGTGAAGCCTTGCGAGAACTCAAACTCATCACCATCGATATTGAGTGTGCGATAGGTGCGTTTTTCCCCCTGTACGGCATTGGGTGGCAGGCACTCGGCATTGATACTGAGGAAATACCTGACTCGTGCTTTTTCTAAATCGAGGAAACCGGCTACCCTGTCGAACGACATCACGTGCACTATATTTTGCTTAACGGGACCGAAAATCCATTGCAACATATCATAGAAATGCACGCCGATGTTGGTGGCTACCCCACCCGACTTGTGCACATCGCCTTTCCATGAGGTGTAGTACCAATTTCCCCGCGAGGTTATATAGGTCAGTTCCACGTCATACACTTTGTCTTTCGGACCTTCTTCGACTTTCTTTTTCAGAGCCCGAATGGAGTCATGAAGCCGCAGTTGCAGAATGGTGTATGCCTCATGCCCGGTCTCACGCTCCAGTTCAAGCAAGTTGTCAATGTTATAGGGATTGAGCACCAACGGTTTCTCGCATATCACATTGCAGCCCAACCGGAGTCCATAGCGGATGAAGGCATCGTGGGTGTAGTTGGGGGTGCAGATGCTGACCCAATGCAAAGGATTGTCGGTACGCATCTGTTTGGAGCAGAATCGATCGAACTGTTCGTTTTCAGTGTAGAACGAACAGTCGGGAAAGAAACTATCCAAACGGCCTACCGAGTCGAATTTATCATAAGCCACAAGCAGATTGTTGCCAGTGTCTTTTATGGCTTTCAAATGCCGTGGGGCTATATAGCCCGCCGCACCTATCAATGCAAAGTTCTTCATATATCTTATCTGTTTCCCAATAATATTTGTACGATTCTTTCTGCCGCATGCCCATCCCACAAGGGCGGGATTGCCCCTTTTTTCCAATTGCCGCCATACAATATGTTGAGTGCAGGAGCTATATTTTCAGGATTGGTACCTATCAGTTCGTTTGTCCCTATGGTGCATGTCTCCGGCCGTTCAGTATTGTCCCGCAAAGTAATGCACGGCACCCCCATCACAGTAGTTTCCTCTGTGATACCACCTGAATCGGTCACCACCGCCCGCGCATGCTGGACAAGATAGTTAAACTCCAGATATCCCATTGGCTCGACAATATGCAGATTACTCGCCTGGATACCCAAATCATGAAACATCTTTGCTGTCCGCGGATGAATCGGAAAGACAATAGGTTCGCCTTTCACATTACCGACAATCTCATTCATCAGGGCTTTCAATTTTTCCGCCTCATCCACATTTGCCGGCCGGTGGAGAGTCAGTACCACATATTGTTTCTCCCGCAGCCCCAAATCGTCATACAACATCGTTTTTACAAAGCGCTCCTTATTTTGGAGCAATGTATCAATCATCACATTACCGACAAAATAAATGCGATCTTCAGCCACTCCTGAATTCCTAAGATTTCGGTTGGCCACCTCGGAAGTTGTAAAATAGAAATCCGCGAGACAATCAGTCACCATGCGGTTGATTTCTTCCGGCATAGTCAAATCCCATGAACGAATGCCGGCCTCTACATGAGCGACCTTGGTGTTGAGTTTCTTGGCCACTATAGAGCATGCCATAGTGGACGTTACATCTCCCACTACAAGTACCAAGTCGGTAGGATGCTCCAGCAAGTATCGTTCAAACGCCACCATAATAGCCGCCGTTTGCTCTGCTTGTGAACCTCCGCCACAACCGAGATTTACATCAGGAGCCGGTATGCTCAATTCCTCAAAGAAGGTATCCGACATATTCCGGTCATAATGCTGACCGGTATGAACCAGACGGTAATGAATATCTCTCCCACTCTCTTCAGCCCTCTTTATGGCTTTTATAATAGGTGCCACCTTCATAAAATTGGGCCGTGCCCCTGCAATCAGTGTTATTGTCATATAAGGTATATTGTTTTATTCAGTAGCCAGCATTCAACGGACAAATTGCCATTGGGAAACGCTGCAGTCCTTGTCATTATTATCATTTCCTCATCTTTATCACTCTTGCCGGATTGCCTCCTACCACGGCATAGTCCGGCACATCTTTGGTCACCACTGCGCCTGCTCCGACTATGGCCCCATGCCCTATACGCCGGCATCCTGGAAGAATGATGGCACGTGCACCTATCCACACATCGCCCGCTATATGTAAAGGCGTTTTTGGTTCATCTCCCTGCATACCTATTGGCGTGTCGGCCTTTGCGAATTTGTGCCCCCCCCCGAGAAACGTAACCTCTTCGCCCATCAACAAATAGTCTTCAATCGTTACAATACGGTTATGCGAACAAAAATCTTTACCTATACCGACATTATTGCCGACGGAGAAATCCTTCCCGTTGCCCACATACGCCCCTTGCTCCACATTGAGATTTGCTCCGCATGACGCAAACATATGACGGCAGCACCAACAGCGCATACGAAATGCCATTCCCCCGAACAACGGCATTGTGGACTTGGGAAGATGACGGGCAAAAGCGTAGTAAAAAATCTGATAAAACATAGTGGCAAAGATAATATATACTTTTTACAACCGCAATATTTTAGTCTTCGAAAAAAATGCAATATTTGGAGATTATCTGAAGCGGAATGAATAGTTGGGATTGTCACGCATTATGCGGACAGAGTCAGGATAATTCTCAATAAACCATGTGAGGAACTTGGCATAATCAATCTTCTCGGCAAGCATACACTCGCGACGCTGTTTCCATTCATCCTTCAAATTGGGCATTGAGAGTAATTCGTCTATCTTTTGAAACATCAATTCACTTTGCTCTGGGTGATAACCATAAGTTAAACCATACCGATGTTCCTCTTCTTCCAAATAATGAATCCTTCCAACAAATGTATTACAACGAATAGCCGGCGTGCCAAGTACTGCCGCCTCAGATGTCATAGTCTGGCTATCACCTATAAACATCGTTGCATAATACATTAACGAATGTGCCTTCTCGGGGGAGACTTTGAGTTGATAAGGCAAGAACTCATCATCAATATTACGTTCTGTCGTAATAAAGACCTTCCCCTTTGTTTTCAAATATTCGACCAATCGTCTCTTATTCTCTATTGAGAGCCCTACAACTCCTATGTCATGATGTGCCTTAAAGGCATTGAAACGGAGCACAAAATAGGGTTCACCCTGTTTGAGTCCTGCATCTTCAAGTACTGACGAATCGGGGGTAAATTCGTTTGGGTGCAAATATGCCAACTCATGATAAGAGGGGACATAAATAGTCTTTTCCGATTTACGTTTAGTCCCCTCCGGCGACAATATCACATCTGCAAACGGGTGCGCATACTTGGCGAACAACGGTTCTACCGCATCATCGTCATCATCGGGCAAGATGCTTGCCATCCTGCTCAATCTGCTTATATGAGCTACCGTTATGCCATGTACCCCGACATCAATATGTTTGCTTACAGCCAACCACCATAAACGGGCATTATAGCGTAATTGGTCAACCCCCTTCATAAAAAGAGAATCATGTTTTCTGCCTTCCTGAATATAGGGAATCTTATAGATATCCAAGAGCTTTATTGCTGATGGTATATCCTTTACTGTTACATAAACATTATGACCGTCACGTACCAGATTATGGTATGTATTGCGCAACAGATGCACATGCGCAGGATGACTTATATCAAGAAGAATATTCATAACAATAAAATGCCTAAGAGACTATGGTGGTGGAACAGGTGTTTTGAGAGTAGAAAGCGAAGGTGATATCAATCTTGTGTATGCCGATACCTGCGCCTATCTTTGCTCGGATGGCTTGTCCGTTATGGCAAACTCAAGTCTTGGCTTTAAGGTGAGCAATAATGGAACACAACTGAAAGTTAGTGCACAAGGACTACCGACCACATCGTCAGGGTTGTCTAAGGGTGATTTATATGCACTTGAAACCGACCACATCGTCAGGGTTTTCTAAGGTTAAATATAAAATCTAAGCCTTTGTGTAAAAAAGAAGTAGTATCAGAAAAGACACATTCTGAATTTCCAATAGATAAATTTGGGTATTCGAGTTTATATGTAAAATGTTCAACAAGGTGAAGAAAATCTTCATGTGGAGTTAAATCTCTGTTTGGTGTCTGTATGCGAGTAACATTAAGTTTATCTTCAAAAGTATTAAGTAAATGCCCAATAATTATCTTCGGCAGGAGAGCCTTCCCATGTTGTTTCGTATAAGTATGTTTTCCCCACCAAAGAGAAGCGGTCTGGTTCGTCAGGTTGGTTTTCGGTAGATTGTTGCGTTTCGGGAATGTCTGGTTCGCAGTCGCAGTTCTTGCAACCGACAAATATGCACACAACAAAGGCGAGCAGGAAAAAAATAGTGTGTTTCATAATAGTTGTTTTTTTAAGTTAGACCTTGCAAAGATAAGAAGAATTTTTTACATAGACGAAAATCTTAAAAAAAAATATCAAAAATGTTTGCGTAACAGACGCAAAAAACATATTACATAATAATTTGGGGCACTGTTCCCCCACATAACAGTTAGGTAAATGCATCACTTCATCTAAAGAATAATAATCACTTCGGTGGTGCCGGAATCTCACTTTTTTATCTACATTCCAACAGAATTAGAATCACGAGACATAATCATATTGATTTGCATTCAGAGTCAACCTTTCAAATTGATATTGCCTAATTGGCTTTGGCATATCATTTACCTTCGATAATATACAATCTACTATTTAATTATCTTAAATATACGCATTGACTTAATAGCAGATACACCAAGCCCACCGATTTTATATAAAACAAGATTAGATATTTTTAAGTATCTGCCCTGTTCAACCAGTTTCCCGCCAAAGCGAGCTTTGAAATCACGGACGCCGTAATGTTCATCAGGTACACCTGCTCCCATCATATCAAAACGACGACATCCATGTTTTGCCGCATACTGCAAGCCTGCATAAGTTGCCAATTCGGATGGATAGATATTTTTATACTTGCCGTCATCTCCACATACGAACCATTCATACATTGTTTTATTTTCCAGCTCCACACACATGGTTCCACCAATTATTTCACCATTATACTCAATCAGCAGGAAATGTGCAGATGGAAGTTGATAGAGCAATTCAAAGAAAGACCATGCATAAAGCGGGGTACGCACTTTAGATTGGTAAAGTTGTTTCAAAATCGCATAGAAGTTCTTCACTTGCTCTAAAGTCGGTTGTTCGATAATAATAGCTCCGTCTCTCAAAGAAACACGGATGTCACGTTTGCGGTTTTTTCCGAGATTATTATTTACCACATCTATAGTTGTGGTATCCACATGAAAATTCAGGTGCGGTTGATAGCGGAAACCACACTGTTCAAAGACGGGACGCCAGCGGGAGAAATCGTTAAAATTGCGGGTCTCGATATAGATGGCTTTCTTATTGAGATGAGAACAAAGAGCAAAGAGCAAAGACTTCAATTCTTCCTCTGTAATGTCTTCCGCCAACAACGGACCACCATAGATGATGGCGCGACGAGTGAAGAACTGCTTGACATGACTCTTCTCACGGGTGATATAGCCCACAACAATGCCCTTCAGATGAAATGGGTTGGAATGAGAATCATTGTTTATGACAGCATCTTGCGTCACATCTGCTGTAGGCTCCCAAGCGGCTGTTTCATCCTGAATGATGGGAGATTCCGAAACGAGTTCGGAATGAGGCTGTGCGGTGACAGCGAAGACAAACGGAGTCATCATCTCCGGAAGAGAGGCAAAGAAACGATAGGCTTCAGGAGTCTGAAACCAAGTGGCGGTAGGCGAAGTTTCCACCAACCGTTGCCACTGCTGAACGTCTATATCGTTATAATTAGTTATTATCATTTATTCATGTACTGCTCTCCCCATTCTTTTAGCAGCTCAGGCGAAACATTGTTGAGTTAGATTCGGGTATCGTCTCAGGTGTTTAATAATTGAGAAAACTTTTCCACTTTATTTATTCTTACATCACATAAATTTTCACATACGAATGCCGAGTTACAGTACTTATGATTATGTATAGGAAAAATTGAACATTTTTGGTTTTTATAAAATTTGTCAGGTTATCACCCAAGCCTTACGAAGTGTGCAGAATCACCTAAGAATAACCTATGAATCACCTAAGAATCACCTAAGTTTTGGTGCTTGATGTATGCCGGAAATGAGTTAGTTAAGCGTGTAGTGTTTCAATTGTCTTTCGCCAACAAAGTTAGCACTAATATTTTATATGTGCAAATAGTTTTAAGAAGCGTGAGGAATCTTACTTTACGAGGCATCTCTTCACGCTGTTGGCGGCTGTTTGGCGGAGGAGTTCGTAGAGCCAGAGCAGGGGTTTGGAGAGCCAGCGTTGCGGGTGGGTGGTCATGAGTATATGCCCGGGGAGTGTATCGTTTTTAATAGCTTTTATAATATCATTTGTTGTATGAAAGACGAGCCCTTGTGCAGTCCAGCGGTCTTGATACTCAGGAATCTTATCTCGGACAGAGACGCGGTAGCCGTCCCAGCGGCGCCCCGTATCGGTAAGATAGAACACATCGGCGAAGTCCACATCGAAATAAGGTTCACCAATGATGCCGAAGTCGCGGTAGTCATATTGTTGCCATAGGTCTCTGCTATCATAGTGTGAGCGAGGCGCGCCATGCATACAGATGGTTTGCACGGGATAGAACTGACGGAAATAGGCTAAACTATCGTTGAAATGTTTCAAAGCATTCTCTCTGTTGCCGTTGCAGAGCGACATATCTTCGTAGTGATAGCCCACCTCAAATCCCCAATCGGCTATCTGACGGATGACTGTCGGATTGTTACTCTCTTTTACGATACGGAAATAATAGGAGGCTTTTGCGCCTATGTTTTGTTCAACTTCTGCCACACGCAGGGCTTGAGTTGGACGTTTGTCGATGTCGTGACGGAGAATGACGAAGCGTTCGGGGAGTTTGTTTTCTGCCCGCAGCGTCAGATACTGCTCCAATGAGAGAAACTGATAGCCCGACTGCTGAAAGGCAGCCAGCAGGTCAGCATATTTATGTATGGTAAAATCAAGATTCATAATGCATTACTTAGCCGAAGATTTAGCAGATGGGGTTAGATTTATCGCAGGTGATACAAATATTTAGGAAGCATCTCAAATTGTTTTTTCATATATCTGTATCAGTTGCTGCACAACTTGTTGGTTGTCTAAGCCGAGTTCTATGAGACGTTGTCTGCCTTTGGTGCGCCCTGAGAAGGCGAGTGCCAGACGAAGCAGAGCCGTCAATTGTGCGGCATCATGACGTTCCGCCACATAGCATCCCGGGAGCCCTCCTATTCGTTCTCGCACATCCCCTACATCCACACTCACAATCGGGAGTCCGCATGCCATTGCCTCCTTTATCACCTGTGGAGAGCCTTCGGTATGAGACGTAAGAAGCAACACATCTGCCGCACACATTCGGAGCGTCACCTCTTCACGCGTAAAACCTTTCAACTCTTGCAACAACACATTATTGTTATGCAACCCTTGCACTGCAGCTATTGCCAATGGACTGTTTTTTATTTGGTTGTCAAAGGCACTTGAGAAAAGGACATATCGTTTATCGGTATTCCACCCTATCTGTTGACGAGCTGTGGGCTTGTCCGTCAGTTGCAGTTCTGTCAGATTCACGCCGCAAGGTAACAATGAGAAACTTTTTTGCGGATGGGCTATATTTAGCGTTTTCTCTGAGACAAAAATATTGTATGCCGACAACGCCATGCACAGCTTTGACAATGGGCGCACCTGCGGGTTGTTGATATCGGAGCCATGATAGGTGGTGACTACCGGCACGCGCCGCTGCAAGTTGGCGAGCAGCCCGCTTAGACCGTAGTGGGCATGCACGATGTCAGGTTTATACGCTGATATAGTTTTCTTAAGAAGAGAAAGATTTCGAAGATAACCTATTATTCCTTTGCCTGTCACACCGAAATAGCACACCTCAATACCTTCGGAACGAAGTGCCTCTGCTTGCTCCACGACAAACGGAGCCAACTTACCTAGCTTACTATGTGCAACTATCAGGATTTTCATAAGTTATCTAAGACTTGATTAGGCGTCTCCACTCAGTTCTTAAATCACTCCATTAGCTCGTGGAGCACTCTGTTTCTCAGTTTTTCAATCACTCACTTCCCCAGCATCTACAAACCTCTACCTTTCAACTTAATATATGCCCATCCTATGTTAGCCACAAAAATCACCCCGAGCCATACCCAATACCAGCGTTTCCATTTGGGACTATAGTTGGCTATACCATACGCTGCGAACATTAAAAGAAAAGGCAATGTTGGCATGTGGAAACGTTCTGAATGGGCAAAGTTACTGAACACCAGAACAAACAAATAACCCAACATAAACACCAACGGGAAAACATGATACCGCCACTCTCCGTTTAACAAACTCTTACGCCAATTATAGGGCCATATCAACATAAACAAAGCAATCAACGTAAAGAAAGATAGTATATTCTTCACGAAATTAGCACCATTATAAATAATAATATCTTCTTGACCCTGAACCCATATCATCGAAGAGAAAGGTATAGTAAATATCATGGGAGCGAACACCGTTGCACCTGCATAGCGAGCAAATGAGTTTGTTTCTGCACGATAACTCTTATAGTTATAGTCTTGTTCCTGACTCACTTGCACTTGATGTAAATCATCAATCTCCTCTTGTATGCGGTTCTGCATCATAATACCCACAAATCCCAATGCCAACAATGCCACCAGCACCCGACGCATTATCCTATTAATTGACGAGAAGCGCGACACCTGAAAAAACAAACTGATAAAGAATGCCAATACTGCTACTGCCCCCAATACGGTTCTAAAAGCAAAGAGCGACATAGCCAACAGCACCACGATAAAAGTCTGTGAGAAAACAAATTTCGGCTGATTCATCAGCAAATCCGCCCGTTCTACAAACAACACTGTCAAGAACACCATCTCGGTCTCCTTCAGGTGTTTGCCGCAATATAAAATCATGTTTGGCATCAGCATACACATCACAGCAGCGATGCGTGCCGTGCTTTCACCGAAATGCCTGCAAGCTATCTTATATATCAGCACCACCGTCAATGTGCTCCACAACGCTTTTAACAAACGCGCCACGATAATACTATCACCCGTTAAGGCATAGACAAAAGAAAGATATATAGGATAACCGGAATCTGAGAACCCCACATGACCACCCATAGACTTGTCCAACAATTCAAACAAATTGAAATTGCCTTGCAAAATGCCATGCGCCATCGCCTTTGAACAAAGATGATATATCCATGCATCGGCAGTGGCAAACTCAAAAGGCTTGCCAGTTTGCCAGATATAAAACCAATAGCTTAACACTACATACACAATTCGTATCGTCAGTGCCGTATAGAACAACCGTTTCAGGAAATACTGCTTCGAATAGTGGCGCCAACGAAGCGTAAGAGCATTACTATAATAAAAGAAGCCCAACACAGATACCATACCCCATACCCAACCAAACCATGGCATCACATAGCGCATAAACACAAGCGACACCACAAGCAGCGTCAACGCATATAATGCCATTGCTTTGTTCGTAAAATATTTTGGTATATAGTCAAGCATATTACAAAATATGAATTAGTGTTTATAAGTTTTTCTATATTTCCCCACCCGACCTGCGATGAACAGCATGCCATGCACTCCAAACATACGACGAAGCCACACTAAACGGTCACTCTTGCGAGCACAAGAATAGTCTAACAGAGATGACAACCGTAGCACTCTTTCATGAATAGACGTGCGCACCGCGCGATTGCAAATATAAAAGTTATACACCAGTGTTACATACAAATACGCCAGATAGCCCAAATATACAGTTTTGTTTTCATCCTCTGAAGATTCCCAATAAGACTGCCATGTCTCTAATATCCAACAAAAATCACGCATATTTTTCTCACCTAAAGTGGTCGTAATTGATCCCCTTCTTACACGATAGCAATAGAACACATCATTATTATATTCCATTGTCCTCACACGAGGCAAGAGTTGTTGTACCCAGTCCATATCTTCACCCAATAGTCCCCTTGTAAACCAAATATTATTTTCTATCAAGATAGAACGTTTCAGTAATTTACCACATGCGCTCATTGAGAAAATATTCTGTTGATATAGTCGTTTGAAAATGTTTGCAACAACAGGTTCTGTAAAGTCATGAGCATCATATATTAGAGCAGGCGTTGTCGGAAGTGTAGTTTTATCTTCAAATCGGTTCATTGGGAAGAGTATCACATCGGGCATTGTCAACTTAGCCTGTTTAACAAGTTGCTCCACAAAATCGGCACTCCCCCACACATCATCTGCATCCAAGAACAACACATACTCGCCTGTAGACATACACAGACCCGCATTGCGTGCATCACTCAGTCCGCCATTCTGCTTATGTAAAACACGCACACGCCCATCTTGCTGTTGATACTCATCGCACAAGGCGGTGGACCCATCCGTTGAGCCATCATCCACCAATATGACCTCCAACTGGCGATAGGTCTGCTGTAGTACCATATTCACACATTCGCACAAATACTGTTCTACATTATACACCGGTATAATAACACTCACTAACATCTATAACCATCTATTCTAAGACTTCCACCAACCCATACACCTCTCCAAAAGCCAAAACAGATGAGGTGTATAGATGCGCATACGCCATGTCAGTGGTTGCTCACGAAGCACTAGTTGACCTACAATACGGTGTACAGCTTCCTTGTATTCACCATTCAACCTATAGGAATAAAGCATGCCGATCATCAACCTATCAAAGCAACGGCGGAAAGTAATGTTTTCTGCACGATAAGATGCATACTTCTCAATATAATATGGCATAAAACGCTCCAAAGGAATTGTCTTATTCATTGCACGATTCTCCGCATCTTGTACGTAATACATACCATACACCTTTGAGTTGAATGCCGCTCTTCCGTTGAGCAACATACGGTATGCCACATCAATATCTTCACCATATGACATTCGCTCATCATAGCCACCCATATTAAGCAACGCCATCCGTCTGAACACACACACACACACAAAAAAAATGTTGGTTCCCTTTCGCATTGCCCAATAATCATCCACATACCCCCTATAATTATGAGGATTATGCTGAAGATATATCTTCTCGCCGTTCTTCATATACCCCCATGCCAATGCCCACATATTCGCTTCAGGAAAATCATGAATCATTTTCGCTTGTTCTTCCAGAAAGAAGGGTTCCCACACATCGTCAGCATCAAGAAACGCCACGTAGTCAGCCTTTGCCTCTTTTAGCCCATAATTTCGTGCCGAACTGACACCGCCATTCTCCTTTTGCACCAATCGAATACGCTCGTCGTTAAATTTTCTCACTATATCAAGAGAACCATCTGTGCTTCCGTCATCAACCACAATCAACTCAAAATCATGATGGGTTTGACTAAGCACACTCTTAATGGTACGACTAACAGATTGTACTTTATTATATAGCGGTATGACAACTGAAAATTTCATCATTTTGTATCGAGTTGCAACATCAACGGTTTTGTTGCTCAATAAATTTTTCTAAGAAAACATCATATATCATTATACATCCCTCATGCTCGGTCAGTAAATCTTTCTCACGCAAGCCTTTGAGTGCGGATTGCACACTGCTTGCAGAATTTAGTCCATGTCGTTTGATAAAATCTGCGGAAGAGATATTTCTCACCTCATGATCTTTAACAATAGCATACAACAAACTTTTCTGTTTTGCCGGTAAGGCCGCCAATAATTCAACATAAAATGGACTCTGCACCAATATAACATTTTCAATTGCCAGAGCAATATGTTTGGAAGTACATTTTTCTTTTGAAGATACGAGCGTGTACATTTCATTCAACATTAATTGTACATACCAAGTTATTCCTCTAAACATATCGTACACTTGTGATACTGCTTCTTTTGCTACTTGTTTTCCTCCTTTTTCAAACATACGCTGAGCAAAGTTAATATATACTTCTTTGTCTAATGGATCAAGCCCTATATTAATGGTACTTTGATAGAAGGGTTGCGTAGGTGACAAAAACAATTGAGTCATCATATGCTTTCTGCTGCCGGCGAAAACAAATTGAGCATGCTTACATTGTTGTATGAATGTGCGTAATAAGGCATCGGTTCTTTTCTCCGGATAAACTGTTATTTGCTGAAATTCATCAAACGCCACGATACAAGGTTTATCCAACTGATTGATGAAAGAAAATATCTGCTCGAGCGTAACAGAAGGGGAAGGAATATCTGCAATGCCAATATCAAATGAGGGGGCACCGGTTATAACATCTAACTTAAACCCTAACCGCAATGAACTTACGATTTGAAAGAATCGGTCACGCCATGACATTATCTGTTGATTCACACAACTATAAACTGCCTTAGAGAATAATTGGGTTAACTCCGCCAACGAGGAGGTAGAATATAAATCCACATAAATGGTATAGAATTGTTGGCGAATTTCGCTCTGTGCAAAAACATGCGAAATCAAGCCTGACTTACCCAACCTGCGATCTGATATCAACGTAATATTTCTGCCATTTTTCAACTGTTTCAGCATCAAATGCGTTTCCTCTTCACGGTCACAAAAATATTCATCAGAAACATATTTACCTACCACAAAAGGATTTAATTGTTTTTTTTCCATAGCCTTCAAAATTACTACGATTGTAATTATTATAAATATAATTATTGAATTTATAATAATCTGTTGCAAAAATACAACACATCTTTCAATTACGCAAATATTTTTTTATTTTATTCGGTCATTTGGCGGTAATTCGTTTAGTTTTTGACGGCAAGTTATTCCGTCGTTTGATGGAAATTAAATAGCAAAACAGACAGTTCTTTATTCATTTCTTCGGCTAAATAGGCTATTCAACTAAACAAATTAGTGAATTCATTCATTCCATACTACATTCAGTTCTATTCCGCCTATACGGGCAGCCATCTCACTGAAACTGCTATAATAAGAGCCTAAAATTTTCTGTGTATGCGATAACGCCAACAACTCTATCCATGCCTCTATAATGCCCACTTGTGTATTGCGTACTGCCTTACTATCGGATGTGATGATGCGGTCGCCAAATTTATCTTTCATTAATTGCTTGGTAGAGTAATCGTCGGTGGCAAGATAGAAACGCATTGTTGAATGATTTTGTATTTCAGCTTCCATTTTCTCCACAAATGCCTCTATAGGACTATGTTCTATAGACCATGAATTATCCGTACGGCGGATGTGCACACCAATTGTATCTGCAGTAAACCCGGCAATTACCTTTTCCAATTCGATTTTAACGGATGAGGCAGGCAGGAAATACTCTTTATAAAAATAGTCCGATGGATAGAATTCAGTATAACTGAATATGATATCGCACTTATTACGCTTACCTTGTTTGACATATTGCATCAACTCAGTGAACTCTTCTGTATTCCATACACGCACACCAAATTTTAGCAATATCGGATTTAGATATTTCTTTATTTTCAGCAAATTTAACCACATATTGGAGAAATGCTTCACTCTACATACATTCTCAAACAACATGTCGTATGAACAATTCAGTTCGGCATTCTCTATCCAACCAATGCGTATTTTTTCGTTGTTTTGTGCCTGCCATGCCATAGCAGAATGCACAACACGCATTCTATTTGCCAACCCGCCACAAGGAATAACTATTATCATATTTTCCTAAAGTTTAATGCCATACTATATGTATATAGTCACGCATATTTTGTGAGTTTGACCACATTAAGCATTTTGCTTTCCACCATTCTCTACTCAATGCCGGCAATGAGTAAGCAGCATTTCGAGCAAGATTATAGACTATACGGTTAGCGGTTGCCTCTTTAATATCAACCGTCCTGAATTGTTGTTGCAATTGTTGTGCTATCCTCAATTTATCTTTTGCACGACGCCATCTCTGCTCTCCGTGTGCGATAGAGCCGCTACGAATACGGTAGGTGTAAAGAATTTTCTGCGAAGTCAGCACCCCGCCGGCTTTAAGTAGTGCCATCGGCACAAAGAGTTCGTCTTCGTGAAGCATGCCGACCGGGAAAGTAAGATTATTCTTTTTCAGGAAGTCGCGTTTCCAAAGATAAAAACACGCTGCAGATGGTCCCCAACCCCGTGCTGCAACAAAATAGTCTAAATAATCAAGCCCTGCAGAAAATAAAATTGTATCTTCATGATTAAACAGTTTATTATATTCTTTTCTGTTGTTATCTTCCGAATACCATAGTTCACTATTAAAAGCAACGACTTGACTATCCTTAGCGTCACCCACAATTTCACCCAAAGACTTCAATGCATCAATTGCAGAAAGGCAATCGTCTGAATCAAGAAAAAACACCCAATCACCATGTGCAACAGAAAGAGCGGCATTGCGTGCTGCCGAAAGGCCGGAATTGGCTTGTGACAGAACATGTATTCGTTGGTCTAATGCTTCATACTCATGCAAAATACTTTCACTTTCATCTGTTGATCCGTCATTTACACACACTGCCTCCCAGTCAGAGAATGTTTGACATAGCACACTATTCAAGCAGTCTCTCAGATAGGTTGCGGTGTTATATACGGGTATGATGATGGAGAATAGCATACTTTACAAATTACAAGCCTGCAAAGATAAAAAAAATAGTGCATAGTGCAAAATGAAAAGTGAAAGGAGAGAGAAGATAAGGAGAAGAAAGGAGAAAAATAAACACACAGGAAACGACCCATCAGGGTCGTTTCCGGAAATAGAGGCGGAGGAGAAAGACGATAATCACTACTACAACAATAATGATATCGGCTATCAGCAGCCATCGGCACCAACGGGGTGTCACCTTTTGGTAGGATACCGTTTGCTTCTCCACCACAGTCTGAACCTCAACCGTAACCGTGTCAGTCTTCCATACAGTGTGTTCGACAAGTCGATCTCGGGATTGCTTCTGAACCACCAAAGTATCAGTGCGGTCAATAAGAATAGTATCAACAATATAGACAAGAGTATTTTCATAATCCGTTCCTTTCTCCATTCTTTGAAAATCAGTTTTCGAGATAGACTTTTGCTCCGTTTTGCAACTGCCGAACAATACGACTACTATCAGTAACCATAATAAAATTCTGTCCATTTTGTTTTTCTGCGAGTGTCAGTTTTCTAACGAGTTGTTGTTCTTTTTCCTTGGGTATGAGGATGCAACCTTTGGTATGCTCGGGTTTGCTGCCGGCATGAATACGGATTCCGGAATAGCCTGTCACTCTCGTTATCCACGGCAAAGGACGAGAGAATTTGGGACTATCAGTCACCACTATGTTGTAAAATCCGAATGGGATACATCCTTTTTCGCAGTATTGGTTGCCTTCATACGCAGGCTCAATTGTGTCGCAGAAATACTCATCTTGCAAGAACAACCTGCCTTTTGTTACCTCGCCTTCACTCTGAGGTTTTCGAACTAAAACTATTAGCATCTGTTTTGATTTTGAATCCGAAAAGTGTGGCACTAAAGCCGATACACATTCCGAATGCGGTTAATATACTTGAATGAATTTCACCGGTCGGCTCGATAATCATAGCCGCCGTGAGCAATGTGCATCCGAAGATGCACATTGCGATTGCGAGCCATTTCTCCATTTTATTCAGGCTTTACGAACACTTGGGCAAAAATGTATCCGCGCAAATAGAGATATTTGTTTTGGTTTTTGAAGCCTTCGACATAGGTAGCTTTCTGAGCGGGGTCCGCCATGATGGTTTTCACCTGTCCGATAGCCGTTTTGAAGGCATTTCGATAAGCCACTTGAGAGGCAGAGTTGCCGCCATCGTAGGGGTGCTTCAAGCGGACACCGATAGTGGCGTTGTCAGCCTTACGGTTTTTGAAGTGAATGGAGTCAGTACGAGAAAAACGAGCTTTGATACTGTCGAATGGGGTTGCATTTTTAATGATTGCCATAATTGTAAGAATTAAAGGGTTAATTGATAAAAGGTTAACTGTTTGTCCTTGGTGTTGCTGAGCGTCCTCGGCATAACGTCGGACGGTTGTCGGTTGGATAGCGCTGTTCCTCCTTAGCGATTGCAAAGGTATAACATCTGTTTTCGGCACTGAGCGACTGCGAACGGATTCGCTCGGTTTTAACCTACTATGAGCAACTATGAACGATTCCGACGCATTGTTATTCGTCCAATTCGATGTCATACTTTTTGACGATGTACTTGACGGCAGCGGGCGGCAGCACCTTCGCCCCCGGTCGGACGCCCAACTGCTCGAGTTGTTTGCGGTCGGACTGCAACCAACGGTAGAAAGTGCTGACACTCACGCCCGCTGCAATAGCTAACTGCTTGTGATTACATGATTTCATAAAATTGCTATAGTTTTAATGATATTTTATTGGTTTCAGGTCTGAGGAAAAATTGAACATTTTTATATTTGAAGCAGTTTTCAATTTTTGCCGTTTTTTTATTTTTCGTCCCTCTAACACACACAGGATAAGAACGATACAAAGAAACCATGCTTGATGTCCGCTACATGTCCGCTACATGTCCGCTAAAAAGGTGCACTTTTTTGACAAAAAATCCGACAGGTTTTTTAGGGAAAAATTGAACATTTTTTACCTTCAAAAAATAAAAATACCGCTGACCTCGGTGCTGAAGTCGGCGGCAAAAGTACAACAATAAGTCAGAGGGAACCGGTTCCGCAACCAGTTACAAAATGACGTCAAGATTCATTTTTCAGATAAGCCGTCATGTTGAAAATTTGTTAAGAACTTTTCGTTTTTTCTCTTGCAGATGTCAAAACAATGTAGTAATTTTGCATAGAAAAAGATGATTGACGCAATCATCGCGAATTTTTTCCAACAGACATATAATCACAAATTTAGAATCAGCAACACAGAGCGGATTCTACTAATACCCGCCACTATGAAGAACAACGAAGCATCTCACCTCGCCGCAGACGACTTTCTGCAACAACTGCGGCAAGAAGCGAAAAGACAGTATTTACAAGAACAGACCGAGCAGATAGCGAAACGGCAGCCTGTGACAGATGCCTCCGCATTGCAAGCACAATCGGATGCGATGAGGGCGATAGCTCAAGCCAACTCACAATCACTGAGCCTATTGACGACACAACTGCAGCAGAAGGATCAGCAATTAGATGCTCTTCTTGACCAGATTGACGCCTTAGAGGAAGAGAATCGGGGACTGCGCACGGAAATAGATTTAAGACAAGAGAACGATGACAGCCATGCCGGCATCGAACTGTCCCGCACCCAGAAGCCGGTGATAGAGTTGCTGTGGCGACTCGTCTTTAAGGCGGGCATACGCGATGCAGCAAAGTCGGACCTTGCCCGGCTCTTTGCCTATATAACGGGCTATTCGGAGAAGAAGGTGTACAACCTGCTGAAGGGCGAGAACCACGTGGCGCTTGAGCGGAGCAGCGCCGCAGAGGTGAAACGGGTAAACGCATTGCTCAATACGCTGGGCAGCGAGATACAGATATGAACAGCCATAATAACCCAAGTCTAACATAAATTCCAATGACCGATTGGGGGTAAATAGCAGTTATCGTTTCGTAGATTAACAAAAAAAGGACATCAGATGGAAAACAAAAACACAACAACGACTGGCAAACATTATATGAGTTTGTGGAGCAATATTCATCAAACGAACTTGTTGAGCAAGACTACGTGAACATAATCAACCGTTTCGAAAGCAGCCATGAGACATGGAGACCCTGCGCTGACTATTTCTATCATGAGCAGAACAAAACGCAAGACGGAGCACATTATTACGGGAATGCCATCGTCATTTATTCGATTGCATTATGTGTTTGTGAAAGCTGCTTTTTAACATTGCAGAAAGTGCAATCGCTTCAGCAAGAAATAGAGCAATACTGCAAGAACATTCAATACAGAGATACGCAGAAGTCAAGCCTATGGCACAATCTCGGTTTGTGTTGGCACAGATTGGGCAAGATACACGACCAGGACGCCATTGAGGCTTTCAAGAAAGAGACTTTTCATATCTTAACTGCGCACAACAACATCTCGCATAGCAATCTATCGTGCTACTCTTTTCGGCGGATAGACAAATATCTGTTGGAGTCACTTGTGAATGAGCAACTCAGTTTCAGTTCCCCTACTCTTTTCAACGACATATTCGATTGTCCGATAATGGAACTGCTATCGGGTTATGACGATGAGGTTGCACGGCTTATAAGAACAGCCTACTCGCAATGTTTGAAAGTGGCATGCTTTGCGAGAAACAAGCGTCTCACATACGTGGACCCGGCAGGGAATCAAGTAAGTGATGAACTAAAACAAAAAGAATCCCCGCCGGAGTATCTAAACGAGTTGATGTGGGCACATTATGCCGACTCTCATAGAGGAATATGCATCCATTATGTTTTTCCGGCAGAACTCACCTCTGCAGAGAAGGGGCAACAAGTGTTGTTTTTCAAGGACATTGTCTATAAGAAGGAATTGAACTATTTGAAGGAAAAGGAGACACTCAATATAGAGGACGCCTTTTTCATCAAAAGCAGCAGTTGGGAGTACGAGAACGAGTTGCGGTTGGTTTACTATAATCCCCATGATACTGCATTGCATACTTCAATCCCCGTTCCTAATGCCATTGCGGCTATCTATTTTGGTGTCAACTGCGACAAGAGCGACCGCGACACCATCATCAACCTGCTGCATTGCAGGCAGTATATGAAGCGCTATCATGTGATAGAATCCGGGCGTGTGGTAGAGAAATTGGAGAGCCTGCCCGTCAGATTTTATCAGATGGAGAAAGACAAGGAAATGTTTGGGAAGATAAGGGGAGTGGAGATAAAATGACAAGAAATATATACTAATGAGCACGATTCAACCAGCCTATATAATCAAAATCATCCAACCAGCGCTTAATTGACCACTTGCTTTTCCATTCATATAAATACCCTACCTCATCTGGATTGTTTTTATCAAAACACCCACCAATATAATATGACGATTTTATCTCAGGATAAACTTTATGAGTAAACACCACTTTATTCTTATAAGGTAGTTTATCAAACGCCAATAAATCATTATAAGTGCACCCATCACGTTCAGTAAGCATAAGGAAAAGATTGTCATATTGAATGCGCGACTTTCTCTCATTCCATTTGCGTTGAGCCAGATCTGGTGTAGCATAATGCACAAAATGCACATGTACGTCATCTCCTAAGAGACCAATTGGGTAATCACATCCATCGGTGCTTATAAACTTGAAAGTATCTATGGAAAGATATTTGTCAAGATTTTGCAAAAAACGAATAAAGTCTTTGGGAGGAATGTATATATTAACTATTGGAGTGAGATACTCAAGCCCCATGTCATACATTAAGAAAGTGCCGTTGCAATTGTTGGCAAGCAAAGTGAAAGACTTATTCTTGAGGTGCTTACTTTTCAAATAGTGATAATGAGAGCGATAATATACTTTTAGACAAGAAGGAATCTCTCTTGCCTGCAAAGGGATTATTTGCTCTATTTCCTTCTCATACTTCTCACAGGGGTGGGGTATTATCCTATTATACAATAATTTAGCAAATAAAATAGGGCGCAATTTCCCTAACAAATAAAGGTCGGCAGGATGAGTTTTGAGATAGTTATAAGTTATGGTTTGTGCGGTGCGGTGCAAGCGTTTGTGCAAGAGTTTGGGGTCAAAGAATTGAATGGACTGATTATTTTTCTCTATTTCTTCAACAAAATGCCAAAACATTTTAGGATTATTTTCCATATAATCATCCATGCAATACGTCATATTTAAGAAACTTTCCGTAGCATTAGGAAATATTTGTTTTACATAGTTTCTCCTTACTTCTGCACATTTTTGTTTTGCAAGCATAGTGTTTTTGGTCGCATTGGCAGAGTGTATGCGGTATTTGTAGAGCACATCTGGAAGATTTGTCATTTGTATACCTTTCAGTAATGCCAATGTCCATAAACGATAATCTTCTGCGGGTACGAAATGTTGGTCAAAAAACAAGTTATTGACTACAAATTTCTCTCGCCTCCACATAGAAGAAGCATGTAGAATAGGAGAATAGAATAAAGCAGTTATTTTGATTTCATCCATTGTAGGCTTCAGCACACTTACAGACTGTAGTTCACCGAATAGTTTCATTGCGGTAGAACAAAGGTCTATTTGGGGATGTTGTTCTAAATAATCAACCTGTACCTGTAAGCGATTGGGTAGAGAGATATCATCAGAATCCATTCGAGCAATATACTTACCCCTTGCCATTGCAAGCCCTACATTTAAAACATTAGCAAGTCCTACATTTTTTTCCCCTTTATAACGTATTATTCTTTGGTCACAATAAGAATCCAGTATCTCGTCAGCATCGTCGGGAGAACAATCATTCAGCACAATCAACTCAAAATCTGCAAACGATTGTTGCAAAATACTATCAATAGCCTCTCTAAGAAAAGGAGCTGTATTGTACACAGGCATTAATATCGAAACAACTGGAGAGTTACTCATTTCATCACGTAACTAATTATTCTTGTGTTATATATACTCTATCCAACGAGTAAGCATCATAACCCCTGCGAATAGGAGAACCAAAACCCACCGCTGCCGACACATAACCTGTTTGTCTTACCCAATCTCTCACATGAGCGTTTTGCATGCTATGTGGATAAGAAAAATGGCAAACATCAACATTAAGCATTTCTTTAATACGATGTTTAGACTCCGATAGTTGTTTCACAATGTCCTCATCTGATATACGCGTCAAAGCAGGATGAGACATCGTGTGTGATCCTATAGTTAAAAGATTTGAATCAAGCATCTCTCTGAGTTGCTCCCATGAAAGCGACATATTCATGCATAAATTATTATCAATCGGTACATCATAATACTTATGATAATATTCACTCATATTCATTTCCTGCTCATATATACGCTTTATACTTAATTCATATTCATCAACATTCATTTGCCGTTCCATCTGATACCACCATATATCGGCTTTGTTATCTGGGAAATCAGTAGTAAGATATATAGTGAATGGTATGTGATATTTCTTTAATATTGGAAAAGCATAATCATATATATCTCGAAATCCATCGTCAAAAGAAATGTTAACTTGACGCAGCTTATGCAATGCACAACATGTTAGCAGAGTATCAAGTTTCACAAATCTATAACCCTCATGCTGCTTTTGCAAAATGAGTGATTCCAAATAATCCGGCGTAATTTCCAACGCTCTATTCGAAGGATATTCACTTCGAGTAGGAACCACCCTATGCAAACACCACACTTCACCCAACACTGGGTGAAGCATATTGTGCAACCTGCGTCTTATTTTACCCGCATTATTCATTCTTTCAACTTCTTCAATTTACTAATATAGCACACAAACTTATAATACACCAATATCGATTTTATCAGTCTTAGCCACCCATACACACGTAAAATAGCATAAGGTTTCAAGTAGTCAATATCACTTCCTATGCTTTTAACAATCACCCTATCTTCAATCTTTCTATAATAAGACCAATACAAATAAAATTGCGACGTCATCACTTCTTCCAATAGTTCCTCGTCTTTCACGTATTGTTTTATCATCCTAAAATAATTACAAAATGGGGCTATCTGGAAGTGCTGACCATACTGACTTTGTTCAGTTTGACGCCGTAAATTCCAATGATAATATGCTTGATGACAAACAGTAACATGCGGTGCGCGTGCAAAAACCTGACAATTAAACAAAGTATCTTCTTCTAAATATTTCTTTCTATCATAAAAAACCACATGATTGTCCATGATAAAATCCCTTCTATATATTGAATGCCATACACTTCGAGCTAGTTTATTAACACAATGAGAACTATCTTCTGGCAATAGCAAGGAAAATAATATTTGTTGTGAATCAGTTGTATTTACATGTATGATTTTTCGTTCCTTAGGCAATTCTATAAAAGTATCTGATAACACTACATCATAATCATCTGTTAGGGCTCGAGAATACAAGGCTTCATACATTACTGGCTCACACCAATCATCGTGATCTGAAAAACCAACATATTCTCCTTTTGCCAGTTCTATACCTTTATTTCTACTCGCTGCCACCCCAATATTTTGTTCATTTTCGACTACAACAAATCTGGAATCAAATTGAGCATATTGTTTCACAACTTTATCACTCCCATCAGTAGGACAATCTAATACACATATTATCTCAATATCTGTCAAGGTTTGTTTTGAGAGAGAGGTCAGGCAACGGGAAAGATATTCACCTGCATTATATATAGGCACTATGACACTAATCTTGGGAGGCATAAACACATTCTTTTTATCATTCGAGATATCTTTCTTGCTAATCTCTTTAGAATCGGCATTTTCTTTTTAGGGACTTGATATCCCACTCCATTATATATATACCACTGCCAATTATCTTTCAAGAGACTATCAACTACATTTTCTGCCGATATATTGCGTCGTTCGCATGCTTTTATAATAACATATATTTGCCAATAAAGACTCTTAAAATCACCGGAAGTTGATATTTGGTTGTCATGTATCCGATAATAATAGGTAATTGCACTTATAAAGTGTATTCCGCCTTGTTCTTCAAGTTTTACATACAAATCAAAATCAACGGCTCTTTTCAAGTTAGGATTGATACCTTCTGTTTGTCTATATCTTTTGCCTTTGTACGAGGCAAAAGATATAGGAGCATGAGTAGTAGTAGTAGTAAGCCACGATTGTCCTTCAGGTATGATTTTTTGTTCAGAGTGCCATAGTTTATTCATCTGTTCATCTACACACCAATAACACGATCCTATGACCGCCACTTCGGGATGCTTCCCATGCTCAGCCACCATCACCTCAAGAGCATCGGGTGTGAGGGCATCATCGGGGTCAAGGAAACCGCAGAGTTCGCCTCGAGCGAGTTCGACACAACGGCGCTTGGTGTAGCCGCAGCCGTGGTTTTCTTCATTGAGATAGATATGGATACGCGAATCGAAATCAGGCGAATCAGGACTGGTGTATTTCTGATATATCTGCTCTGACAAGCCGTCTGTTGAACCATCGTCCACCAATACCACTTCCCAGTGAGTGTAGGTTTGCCTGAACACAGAATCAAGAGCCTCCTGCAGGTAACGGCCGTTGTTGTAGTTGGCAATAAGAATGGAGAATAGAGTTTTTTCTGTTGTCATGTTCCGTTGTTCATATGTTCTATTTTAGACTGCAAAATTACATATTAGTTTTAACATATACAAATGGCATCGCCCTCAACCTTGGCAACTGCTCATCTGCAGCGGATCTAACATCAATATTGATGAAAGAAATCTTCTCCCTTCTGCAGTTTACAATTTATGCAGGATATGTTTCTCTACTTTTCGACGAATCCAATGATAGGGATTGGTTAACCTTTGCCATACACGCAATAGTTTATAACGATAATACTGCAGCAAGACCTTTTTGTAGGCAGTCCAGGGTTGTGGAAGTATTACACCAAAAGGCTCGGTGGATACTCTGACGGGGTGCAAACGACCATCAATATGATTGGCTACATTGTGCGAATGCACGATCTCGATCCATAGGGGGGGGGTGTTCGCTGCGCTCAACTCATAATAATTCAAATATTGAATTTTATCATGAGCAATCCCAATGACTGTCTTCACATCATCAGTGAGAGACTCAATACGCGAGAAATAGTGGTTGGCATCGTAATCCCAGCGGTACATGACTTGCTCTATTAGATCATACTGCAAGCCTGTTTTATAGTTAATAAAAACATCCTGCTGTTCTGAGAACGCTTGCTGAATGGTGGAAAGATAGTCTTGATGCAGCATATCGTCATTGTCCATACGAGTGGTGATAATGTAAGGCGTAGTAGTATGCAATCGTATGTATGAGCGCACAAACGTCGCCTCATCGGCATAGGGTTGCAGATAGAGAGGAGTGAAAGCCGGGAATAGTCGTTCGTAGGCTTCTATTTTCTCTTTATATTCATCCGGGGTTTCAGAATTGAACAACACCAACCATTTAAAATCGGCATTTCGCTGCTGCATCACACTAGGCAAACAATACTCTTCAAAGAGCATGAATCGTTGCTGCAACCATTCGGAAGTTAAAATGGCAGTACGACGATTCTCTGCCGTTGAGTGGAAAAACCACTCCTGCACGATATTGAAACGAGTGATTAAATAATGTGTATACTTCATACTATATTTTTTTAAATAATTATCCTTATATCAGTTTTGATTGCTTTATGAGATTATTTTATAATTTTCCAAGATTATAAAATGCTTTCTTCTGTCAGTTTTTCCGAAATAAAAGCAGCATCTATATTACTCGATTTATCACTTTCCTAAGCCACGTCGGCATCTCATTCCGATAATATGCTGCTGCTACCGCAGGACAACACCGCGCCAAACATACTATGCGACGTTCAAAATCTGTACTCGCACAACTCTCCCATAATGCCCAATCCGTTTTTGCAAAACAATCACTTATTCTTATATCATTCTTTTCCGCATCAAGCATTGTAGTTAAATACAACTGCCCGAAATTATTCCTTAATATCTGCTCACATTCCTCACCCTCTATCGTCGGCAAAAGCTCAGCCACCAATCCGGCAAGTATTCTCACAATATCTCTCAGATGTTTTCTCGTCACCACGCTCGTTATAGCCCCTTCACGCTTCACTCGGTGATATTGTACAGCCTCATTCCATAGCATCATCCTCTCACACGCCACCAAAGCACGCGGTGTGAAGTCTTCATCCTCATGCAAGAATCCTTCTTTAAAAAACAAACTATGCTGCAAAAGGAACTCACGCTTATACAAGTACATCCAAACAGGTGCTTGATAAGCGAAACCGCAAGAAGCATAAAACTGTTTGATATAATCTTTCCCATTCACAACCCCATCAATGCGCAAATCTTGATTGAAGTAAGGGGTCACACCGTCTTTCAATACCGACATAGCTAATATTTCAAGTTCCTCTCTCTCTGCAATACTGACTATATTCTGAAGAACATCGGAGTAGAGATAATCATCTGAATCTAAAAAATAAACATAATCACCCTTTGCATGCCTTAGTCCTGTGTTTCTTGCAGCAGAAAGACCTGCATTCTGTTGTGACAGCACAATAAGATTAGCATATCGTGCAGCATACTCATCAAGAATTGCAAAAGTAGAATCGGTAGAGCCATCATTTACGCAAATCAATTCGCCTGAGAAAGCATTCTGAATCAGAACACTATCCAAGCACTGAGCCAAATACTGCTCTACATTATAGCATGGTATGACTACAGAAAGACACATTCTACTTTTTCTTTTTTAGCTTTCTTAAAGGGGTATAAGATAATAATGTGGTGGTCATAAAGGCAGTATTTGTGTGCCATGTAAAGCTCTGCATCTTCCTCACGCATTAATCGCACGTGCATACCATATCTATCTAATTCAAAATTGGAAGAGAGAGGTGTCATTTATTTCATGTACCATTCCATTATTTATTCTTATCATCCCCAAAAATAAATGTTGTTATGCGTTCCACCACTTTCTCGGTTGCGGCATTAATATCGTTAACCGTCCATATATCTGAATGATAATTTACCAAATCTAATGCGATATTATAATCACTATCCTTATAGCCTGTTTTAGACTTGACAGAATTTTGCTTTTTCGCCTTAAACCACTCATTGCTAATAGATTTGTTAATATCTTCTTCCAATAATATCTTATTTCCCAATTGATTAACAATGCTTTTAAATTCCTCTTTGGTAGCTATTCCGGCATCCTGCCGGATAGATTCAATATTGTGCCCGCTGGCAGGCATGATATGCTCCACATTCACATTGTCGTAGAGTACAAAAGTCTTGCCTTTTTCTTTTGCGTATAAATACTCATTGAGGAATACCAGTATATTTTTATCGTACTCCATCAAAGAATTCTGTAAATCATCAACATTCCACTTTTTCTGAATATGTTCGTTAAAATCACGCACGATTTCATCTTCCGGGATAGTAGCATTCACCAGTTTGATATTTTCTCCAAACAAGAATGTTTTGAAATTAGAACTGGAATAGCCTGCGTCAACTAATTCTAAAATAGTAAACAGGCGCATCAAGCACTCAACAATCTTCAAAATGCGCTCCTCCGTAATCTCTTCGACCTTGAACCGGTAGAGATATGATATTAGGAACAACTTGGCGTTTTCATTAAACTTCAGCAACAACTTGATAGAAGGATAGTCTTTGATAGCATCCCATATAAGCGTAATTTTGTAGAATTGTTCGCACAACTCAAATGGTTCTCTTAATATCTCTTTGCAGTCTATAGTGTAATATCTTCTAAGTCCCGGAGTTGTAACATCAGGCATGCCTCCATCCTTCACATATACGCGGTCAGTAGCACGTCTGATGTACATATATTGCTGCAACACCGAATCAATATCTACGATTTTACGAGCACTCAGCGCAGTTGCCATACGGTTTATATTACTCCATAGCTCCATAAACTGTTCTTTCTTTTCACCAGCAAAAGAATATAACTGAGCAGAAATAATATCTGCATCAGCTAACGGAAGTCCAGTTGAGTTCAAAGAGTTAAACATCGTAATCGCTTGTTCCGTTTGCCAACTACGAATCTCTATGATTTGACACTCGCCTAAAAAGGTCTTGGCAAATGTATTCAGCTGAGACTCTTTATACGCGCCTAATTTTGTATAGAAGAACTTGAAGTTCCTAAAGAAATTGGTGTATTTGTTGTCCTTTTGTTTTTTAGGGAATTTATGGCATCTAAATTCTGCATCCCTATAATCTTTCGATTCAATGAGTATTTGCAAATCATTTTTATAGAGCTCATTAATGGATTTATTCTCCAGAATAACGATATCTTTAACTTTATTCCAATCTTTGTATATTTCGTTTCGGTTATCAGCATCCGTTTTGTAAAGGATGTCAATAATCATATTACGGCGTTCTTTTAAAGCATCCATTAAATCTTCGGTATCCACATCTAACTTCATATTCGCCAAAACCTCTCGAATTCTCAATAAAAGTGCTTTCAATAGCAGCAAAAACGTGGTTGTACGTTGTTGTCCGTCAATAAGGCTAATTTTGTCTGTTTCCGAACAATCGGCAATTATAGTACCGAAGAAGTATGGTTCCTTTTTATCGGACTCAATAAAGGATTCTATATCCTGCCAGAGTTTGTCACACTGCACATTATTCCATGAATAGCCACGCTGGTATTCAGGGATAACAAATGTTTCGCTTTTACTTATTCGCAAATAATTGCTGATAAGTTTGAGTTTCGGGTCAATATCTTTTGCCATAATTATATTTATTGTATTCTTCTATTAAATAATTCACACCTGACAATATTTCATTATTCATGGCTTTTAATGATTGAAGATTTACCTCATATTGTTCAGAAAAGTTCTTAAATTCTCGTGCCATCCGTTTTAATCCTTCCGGACATAAACATGACGGATTATGTTTCATTTCTACGCCTCCTAAAGATGGATAATATACATTAAACAGAGGCTCATCAACTCTTACACCAAACATTTTTTCGACGGCCTCGTTTGTTAATTGAATAAAATACGGGATACGTACAACCTTATATCCGTTTTGCCTGTATATTTCTGTGTTCTTGTCATCTTTTATAATTACAGCCGGATCTTGATAGTGCGGCAATCCATCAAATTCGACAATCAACTTTAAACTATCACTTCTATAATCGGGGCGGATTCTATATTTAACACCATTATGCTCTCCGAACATTTGATCACGAATCCAATCATCAGTATTTGGAAATATAACAGACAAGTACTCATCCAAGCCGGTTCGATGCAAACCTGTTAATGGATCTTTGCCATTAGCTTTACTCGAATGCTCTCTTAAAAATCCCCATTTTTCATTTCCGGCACTTGCACCTGTTTCTATTAAGTATGTTACGTTTGCCATGGTTAGAAGTTATATAATTCCAATAGTTTATCTAAGACAGGTTGAAAATTGGCAAAGTATGTTTCATTAAATACAGAGTAGTTATTCTCAATATGCTGTTTTATAGCATCTACTGCTCTACGATTATTACATCTAAAGTCTTTATGAGAATTCATTCCATGATAAGTTGCAATAATTGTGGAATATACTGCGGGATCAAAAATATCCTCTACCATGTATGTATCTTTAGCAGCTATATCTTTGCATGCAGTGTCTAAGATTATATTATAATCTGATTGATAGAATATAGGTGTTACTTTTATTTCCGTATCCGCTATTTGTTTTATGGATTTCCAGCCCTCTAATCCCCCTTTATCGTAATCAAAAAGAAATATCACTTTTTCTATATATGGTAAGCTTTCTTGTAATACATCATCAAACAGAGCCCGACAATTACCCGCGCTCCCTGCATGAATGAATGCTATTTTCTCTAAATTTTTATATTTGGAATCTTGTTTAGAGAAAATATCAATCGCACGTTTAAGATATTTAATGTCATATTTACCTTCTGTAACTAAAATTCTTTTTGATGATAATATAAAAGCACCATCTATATAATTTATTTCTCCTCCTGATAAGTCTCGAATATGCTGTAATCGTTTAGAATTTATCAACTTTCCATTAGCGATATGCCGCACATTTTCTACAGGAACATGGTTTACCATACTTGGTGAATGAGTTGTTAGAATGCTACTCCTATTTTGTGAATCCATTAAACTGAGTAACTCTTGCTTTCTGCAAATATGAATATGTGAATCAGGTTCATCGAACAGACAAATGCTATCATTAGTGGATAGTATATGAATAATTGTGTTGACAATTATCATCTTTTTCTCTCCCTCGCTAAGCGCCTCAAGAGTGATGCCACCAAACTCAATATAAATATTTGAGATAACTCTACTTACACCGCTAGCAGTACATTTGTACAAATAATAAAATAAAGTACTTGCTCTATCAATGAAATTTATTTCATTTATTGTTTCTCTAAATGATTGCAAATCATATTCTGAATTTTCTTTCAACTTATCAATAAATGCTTCTACATCAGTTCCTTCCCATTGTCGTAAGTTGGTATTGTTGTACGAAAAACGAATTTTACAATTTCTGCCTTGCAAAATAGACTCAATGAATGCTACAACATCTATATCTTCTGAATAAAGCAAAGTCAATAGTGCAATTCCCCATTCTTGTTTGTCTAAATACAGCATAAAAGGAGGCGCAAAACCCTGCGTGGCAGTTAACTTGCTACAATGTTTTTCATATATGGGTCTATAATATTTCTCCCAAAGCCTTTTATCTTCTCCACTATAAGATGTAATGATATTTCTCGGAAGCATTTCTAATGTTATTTTCCGATGATCATACATTTCTCCGTCTGTTATTTCATAATAATCTCCTCGTAGAATGTAACCGATTGTATATGAAAACTCACATGGATATTTTTTTATTCCATTCGCTAATGTTGCTATATGATATAAACTATAAAAGATTGCGCTAATTGCTTCTAGAACATTACTTTTACCTGATCCATTTAATCCTATCAAACAGCAATAATTAGTTGTATCATAAAAATCTATATAAAAATCTGCTAAGTTTTTATATCGGCTTTTAATATGCACAAAATAAAGTTGAAAGTTATCTGATTTTATGGTATATTTAAACGATAAGGTTATGGGTTCATCAATATAACCAACTTTGTAATCCCCATCTGCCTTTATCATGTTTTCTGCAAGAAAATGATCGATATAAAGACAATTTCCTTCGGTTCGTTTCTGACAACCCAATCCCTCTACTAAATATCGTTTAGTCATAGTAACAGGCTGTTTCGTTTCTTGAATAGAACGAATTATTTTCTTAAAATCTTCTTGTATCATGGTATCAATCAAATATGGTTTGTTCGAATTGTTGTTGAGCTTGGGTGCGGAGGTCGGAGGCTTGCTGCTGCAAGTGCTTTTGCTTTGCGCGTAAAGCTGAAATATGTTCCACTATCTCGTTTTGGACAGAAAGAGGGGGAAGTGGTATCTGAATTTTCCTCAAATCCTTGCTTGTAATTGCTGGGTATAAAGCTCCAGTCATATAATGTTCAAATTGCTCTACTGCAAATGAAGTCAATAAAAATTCATGTAAGAAATTAAGATTATAAGTTTTATCGGGCGCAATTACTTGAAATGCGGAAGAACATACATTATTATGATATTGCTCCGTAACCATTGCAAATCGTTTTAAATAAGGACGAGTTGTTCCAATGATTAGATCTCCTGCATGCACTATCTGTGTTGCTCTACTCGGTGCTTTTTTTGTTTCTATAGTTTGAGACTCTATGATGCCATATGCAGGATTCACACAGCCCATTTCTATATAATTAAAAGTTGTACCCTCTTTTTTCCAACTTCTCATAACACACTTAAAAGCACTTCCTATTGTGGCTATCTGATATTTTGAATTGCTTAACATATCAAAAACAGCGGAAGAGTTGTTTAGCATATCCCATCTATTCCATAATTGATGAAAGTTAAAAATATGTAAAAATCCTTTAAGTTGATTGTTTTTCTTCTCCTGTTTCGATACAATGCCTAATTCTTTTTGTATATAGTTTTGTATTTGTTCATCAATGTTTTGTGCTTGAGCCGAGAGTATATCGACCTGGTCAATAGCGGTATTATATGCTGCAACGATTTTATTTTGCTCTTCAAGTGATGGTAATGGGATTTGCAGATTTGACAGTATGAAATAATTAAGATTTTGGCGCACACTACCGGTTGTATTCTCGCGAATAATTTTATTGAACAATTCTGTCTTCATTAACAGGAATAAATATTCCGGATTTAGCCCCTCTTTGCAACTAAATACCACATACGCAGGGCTGATATACTCGTAATGATGTTCTTCTTTACGCATTCCTATGGAGCCAACATTTATACGGTATGGATTATATGCTATCCATCCGACTTGCATTTTCTTGTATTTCTGTTTGATTTTGGCTCCCAATTCTTCATAAGCATCGAAAATACCGGATTGGTTATTTACGCCTAATATACCATATGTTTTTGTTTTGTCGCTGATATTATATTTCACACCCTCCTCTTTGATAAAATCACCTAATCGCACTATAGTATGCGATGATGCAATCTGTGTCATGAAATATCGCTTGATATCCCACAACAAAAAAGTCTTGTGATTTACAAAATGCAGATATTTGTATGTTTGCGTCATGGTTCAATTTAGATTGGGAACGCACTGCGTTCGCAATTTCTTTTGTTTAGAATAATATAACCCGTAGTTATTCCCATTATTCGTTTAATTCATTAGCAGTTGCGTCTTCAATCGGCCGGATAGCGTCCGATGCCTTTAATGGTGAAATAATGCTATGACCGATTTGTTTTTCCACTTCTGTGCGAGCAGCCTTGGCAGCCTGTCCTCCGCTTTGGGCGACACGCCTGTTCTCATCCATTGTTTGCGGATTCTGATTGCGTGATATTTCCGTGGTTGCAGCCTCTGCAAGAGTATTAAGTGCCAACTCTAACGTGGTCATATTGTCGCGCAGATTTTCTTTGGTAAGACCTTTGAATCGCTTGTATTCCCCTGTAGTCATTCCGCTCCAAGCTTTAGTCAGAATGTCAGTAAGGATGGCAAAATCTTTTTGCTCTTTTACCCCTGAACGCTCCCATTCGTCCGTAAGTTCTTTCCGGGTGCGAATTGATTTCAGGCGATTCTCTATCCACTTATCCGAATACCCTTGCCGACGATAATCCTCCACAGCCATTTGGAATGTAAGTTCAGGATCAATCATTTGGTCAATACGCTGACTCCCGACCTGAGCAAGCCACTGTTTCACAGGTTCTGCTTTCTTGGAAGGGATAGATTGTATGATTCGCAAAAGTTGTTCCAAGTCAGCCACATCAGTGAGTCGGTTTTTACCATCAACTGCAGGCATTTTCAAACCGTGACAATTTGTCACGCTTTCATTCCCCTCTTCTTTCAGTCGTTGTTTTAATTTACGCCAATAGGCTGTTGCGTCAACACTATCCGTTAACACTTTTACTACATCCACAATAGAGAAGTAGTACTTTTCTTGCTCTGCATCCCAAACAATGCGGACTTGTTTGCCTTCAAAAAGTTGTATTGCAAAATTATCGTTCATGGCAAAAGATGTTTATTTTGTATCGCGAAGGCGGGTGAGTGTACCTTCGTCTGATATTACATATCGAATACTATTTATGAGCGGTTGCCATAGATTATTCTCTTTGCGGTAGGCGGTGAACTCTTGTTCCAGAGGCTCCAACTCGTTCTCGATTGGTGCACCGGTAGTACTGATGCCGGCTTTCTGGACTTCGGCAATTGGGATTTGATAATCGAAACGCTCTTTGACAAGTTTCTTTGTTTCGTTTTCTATTGTTGTTTGGATTTCTTTCTGACGCGCTTGAAGTTGCTTCTTGTCTTCTTTAGAGGGTGCTTCTTTGCCGCGCTTTGCCAATTTGGCTACAATGTCAGTCAGTTCATTCTTGTATGGTTGTTCTGCGTCGGATTGGGCTGCTATTTGGATTGCCTTATATTGTTCCGCTTCTTCCTCCGTAAATTTCTTGAAAAAGAGTAATGACGGCTTGACGGTTGCGCCGGACGCGATAAAGACATCTTGCGGAATAGAGACTACAAGCAAAATCTTGGCTTTACTCTCCACAAAATCACGTATCTTCTGCAGATTGGCATTGTTCAATACTCCTTCCGGCAGAACAATTCCCATTCGTCCGCCCGGTTTGAGCAGATTAAGGCAACGCTCAATGAATAGAACCTCCGTCAGTCCGCTCATTTTGCCGGTTTCGTAGAGGCTCAGCAGCGAGTCTCCAATATGGTCATTCACTTGTTTGAGGGCTTCCAGATAAGCGTCTCCATAACGCTTTTTGTATGCCTCTATTTTTGCTTCGTCTGTAAACTTGTCCGCCTCGGTGATTTTCAAACTTTTGTCTATATGTGCGCCGAAAGGCGGATTGGTCAGAATGACATCAAAGCGATTCTCAAAAATACCGTTTACATTCAGCAACCCGTCGTGGTGATGTACACCGCCATGACCGTCGCCGTGCATGATCATGTTCATCTTTGCCGTGCGCGCCATACGCGGGTTGGCATCAGTTCCATAAATACAATCAAAAGAAAGGGTTCGCAAACGACCTTTGGCGTTATTGATGTCCAATTCGCGGTTGAGCACACCAAAGACATCGGTGACTTTTGCATCTATGACCGCTTTTTCATTTTCAGGAAGAGCATCGTAAGCCTCGGTATAGAATTGTTTTTTAATGGTTTCTTTCTGTTGCTCAATGTCTTTTTCTATCTTTGCACGCACATATTCAAAAGCATCTATCAGGAAACCACCGCTACCACAACACGGATCACAGATATATTCGCCCTCTTGCGGATCAAGCACCTTGACCATGAAATCCACAATCGTACGCGGAGTAAAGAACTGCCCTAACTCGCCACGGAATGTGCGACCGAGGAACTTCTCAAACGCAATACCCTTGACATCATCGGAAGTAGTGGATAGGTTATAAATCTCCAGTTCTTCCACTATCTGTTCAAAACTATTCTCGCGGATTTTGATGATGTCGTTAGGCTCAAACAGATGGTCGTTGGCAAACTCTTGTTTCGTCAAATCGAACAAATGCTGATAAAACGGCTTAGCGTCCTTTATCTGCATTTCTTTGTTGTACTCATCTCTATTCTTTCTCAGAGTATAAAAACGCTCTGCGGAAAAAATCTGCCCATCCTCATTACTGCGCTCGTACCGGATCTTGATAAACAGGATTTTGCTTATCTCGTCAAACGCAGCTTCCGGTGATAGCTTATCGTTATTGCGGATGATATTATGGCACTTGAAAAGTAGTTTGGAAAATTCGTCACGCGTGAAAGCCTTGGTTTGTTTCAATAATTTTTCAATCTCTTTTTGATTGGTAGCTTTCTCTGCTGTAGGAATATCGGCAATTTCTTCCAACCGTTTGGGCAACTCGCCTTTGACAACACGGAATACACGTGTTTCTTTTAAGTTTGTTGTAACAAAGAAATCCGCACCTGCCCAGGCTGCATAATTATAGCCTTGGTAATAATCTTCCTCGTGAATGGTAACCGATTCAGCTTTGCACTCCACCACTATCAGCGCACTCTTGTTGTTGGTCTTATCCTCTTTGCTGCGCCAAATAACGATGTCAGCCCTTGCTGCACCTTGACCACGCTGCGCGTTGCTGACCTGCAGTTCTTGCGCCATCTGGTCGAGGCTATAGCCGTAACTATCCACCAAACGGCAGATATATTTCTGGCGCACTTGCTCTTCGGGTTTGTTCACCAGCCATTTGTTTTTCAACGGCGCGAAGATTTTGTTGTTTTCTATCTGAATATCCATATGGGGGATGTATTTTTTCTATTTATTTTCTTCCTTCAGTTGCTTCGTCAATTGGGCGATGATGAAGCCGCGGAGCGTGGAATAGTACTTCTGTTTGGATTGCGGGGTGGTGTTCGGGTCAATACCGAAGAACTGCGCATTGGCACGAGGGAGACTTCTATTAGCCAGTTTGGTGTATTGGGTGTACTGCTCCTGCCAATAAGTAAGACGCTCAGGTTTGGTCATCTCCGCTTTGCAGAGTTTGACCGCCTTGCCGAAGGCATCACTCTGCGCTTGCTGCAGAGTTGTCACTTTCTTCTGGTCACGGTGCAAGGGGTAATTGCTAACCACCGTCTTACCATGCCGATGGGTAGTATAGAACTTACTGTCGCCCGTCAGGCGGTCGCTTAGTTTGTTCAACAATATGTCTAATTCTGCTTGCGCCATTCTTCCGTTGTTCTCCCGAGGACAGTACGGTCCGTTTCCGTGTCGTATTCGTCTCGTTTTCGTCTCGTCTCCGTGTTTAACAGGGACATTAAAGCGGTTTTCTTGCGGCTAACGAAGTACGATCCTCAATTATTTGCTCCGGTAAAGTCTCATACTGCCGGATTTCATCATCCATATTGACATTCTTCATTATTTCGGCAATGTCTTTAGTGATGGTAAAGCCATGTTTCAGCATCAATTGATAGCCATATGCGCGTTCCGCCCGTGACTTAACCAGTAACCATTGTTCAGGAGCCGTGAGCACTCCCTGTTGCTCGACCATTGCTGATTCCAAGTCTTCAATATAATGGTTGTAGAACCTGACGAGTTCGCATAATCGCACACTTTCTATAGTATCAGCACTGATTTCTGCGGCATCAACGATTGTTTGATACATTTTATTATCCGACAGTTTCTTCAGTCCGGAAACGACCAGTTCCTTAGAGAGTGCGAGGAACGGCCTGCACGAAGGCAGATTAGCAAAAGACACGGCATCGGGCAACATAGATTGTATATCCGCCAACACGCTCGCAGCATCACACTGAATTGCACTGGCAAGGGTATCATCGACACGATCCATATACCTCCTCAGCCGTCTTTTGGTCTTTTCAACCGCCCACACACCTTCCACAAAACAATCATCCAACAGATTGATGATTTTTCTGCAGAATGTCTTAGTCAACTTGATTCCCTCTTGCGCGTTGGACGCATGGTGATTGTTCGCCCAGTCGCGGATTTCCGCAATGCGCTGCGCAATCGTATTAACATCCGTACAGGAAATCAATATGCCTTGTATGTGGTTTGTTGTAGGGGTCATTTTTACACTATGTATCATTTCAACGCACAAAATTACTAAAAAATGACATAAACAATATCTTTATTTTTAATACACTCATGATTTAATATAATCTATCAGTCTGTTGTTGTACAAGGATGTCCGTCATATTTATTGTCTGACTCAACATTCATCTGTTTATTACTAGCATATTTGTTCTATGTTTATATATCTCTTTATGAGCACAATTTCATATTTTTTCCCACAATCATTTGTTTTGTCTGATATATATGATAGTATTTATCTATTGTGGGTTAAAAAATAATAAGGAGTCCAAATCATGCGCTACATTTTTAGTAAACTCATTTTTCCAAAATTTATTCATATGCATCGGTTCACAAATGAAGCATATTAGAGATAGCGCAACAGCAAAAAGTTGCCTAATTTTGCTTTACAATCCCAACTCTTTCTTTAATGAATTAAAATATTTTTGATTAAAATCTGTAACATTCTCTGTATTGGTTTGCTTTACTTCTTCTACAATCACGGGAAACTCATTAAATTCGTCAACAGACATTTTTTTTATAAAAGCCATCTCTTCAAACCAACTAAATGCGGAGGTCAGTTTATGATCCCATGTAGGCAATACTATAGTGGGCTTGTGCAAAATAGTTGCAAATATCAACCCATGATATCGATCTGTCACTATCACTTCAAACTGATTAAAATAATTCAACAACTTCACTATCTCATTTTCACGTTCTTCCTTCAATATATCATAATCCAAAGTGGTGTCGTAAAACGCCGATTTCCACGAAGGGAGCATGCTTACCAATTGTGTACGGACAGAATCAGTCAATATAGATTCTTTATCATTGCGCAAACAAAACAATATGGTCCCTTGTGCTAATTGGGAATCAATAGCATACGCTCCCTCTAATGACAACACAAAATCTGGAACTGCCCAGGATTTGACTTTTGGAAAATAAGTTTTGATTAACTCTGCACTCTGCGGGTCTCGACCTAATATTGTCAAATCAGGATGAGCATTATATATATCTTGAGCCAGTCTCAATTCCTCATGCCCTTGGGGAGTATCAGAAAAAGAAACGGTTTGAGGCAATTGTATAATCTTATTATTGGGAAACATCTTCACCACTTCACGCCTACCATACTCCGACCATAACCACATATCACCCAGATTACCGCCAGAATGAATAAAAATCAAATCATCGGAAGAAATAGAACTTTTATACTTTAATAATAACTGCTTATCAAAACATACATTCTTATCCAATTCCAATATCGGATACCCCTCAAAGTTCTCATGCAGCCACCTATATATTGCCACTACCTGTGCCTGATCCCCCAAATTGCGATGATTTTCAGGCGGAGTCAATACATACACAATTTTATCACGGTCCTTCCAATGATGCTCTATTTGCATCACTTCCCGTTTGGTATCAACCCACTCCTTCGCAATCTGTATATATTTGTCAAACTTCATATTATTGAATAGATAGATAGATAGATAGATAGATAGAATGCCAACTTATTCATATCGTGTTTTTATTTAAATTGCCAATTGCATTGTGTCAAGACATATCCCGTAGATTGCGGATTTGCATATCGCTGATCCGACTGAGCCTCCACTTTGAAACGTAAGCAGTTTTCCATAGCAAACAAATGTCCACCCGAGGAGAGTCCATCATCAAACCATATTGAGATTCCATATATGCTATCAACCAATCTGGGCTGAGTTATTTTCACACATACAATCCCTTTTGTTTTCGGTGTTCCATAGTCTGTAACACCACACTTTATCGTATTAGCGCCAAAAACTGCTCCTCCATAAGTATCGGTAATCACAAAACCAAGATTAGGTTGTTTTATCGGTGACGGAGACTCATATTGCAAACTAATTTGTAGCCCCTCGTCCGTTACCTCTACCCATATATCTTTCGCCACGCTGTTGATTGGTCTATAATGTTCATTCCTCAATTTATCGTGTGACAAATAGTTATTCACCACAATGTTGACATCTCCACTATCAATAACCGAACCTTTATCAAGCAATATTCCGGTTTTACATAAAGCTCTTATACTCCCCATATTATGGCTGACAAAGAGGACGGTGCGCCCTTCGCCGTGGGAGATGTCCTGCATCTTGCCGATGGCTTTCTTCTGGAACTCGGCATCGCCGACTGCCAAGACCTCGTCAACAACAAGAATCTCCGGATCGAGATGCGCCGCTACGGCAAAGCCCAGACGGACGGTCATACCGCTCGAATAGCGCTTGACCGGCGTGTCGATATAGCGTTCGCAGCCGGAGAAGTCAACAATCTCGTCCAACTTGCGGTCAATCTCCTGCTTGGTCATGCCCATGATGGCACCGTTCAAATAGATATTTTCTCTGCCCGTCATCTCACCATGGAAACCGGTACCAACCTCCAACAGACTGGCAATCCTGCCGCGGGCACGGATAGTGCCGGTAGTGGGAGTGGTGACCTTGCTGAGCAGCTTCAGGAGCGTGGACTTACCGGCACCGTTCTTTCCGATGATGCCGACCACATCGCCCTGCTCGACTTTGAAGTTGATGTCACGCAACGCCCACACATACTCAGACTCTCCCTTCGTGGAACGGTCGTTGGTCTCACCAATCTTCAAGTACGGGTCCTCACGGCGCAAGATGGAGGTCTGCCACCAACGGTTCAGGTCATGCGCCAGAGTGCCCGTGGAGACCAGCCCGAGACGGTACTGCTTGCTGATATTATCGAATTCTATGGCAGTCATGGACAAATTAATTTCTGATTTTTGATTTTTGATTCCTGATTTTTGATTCCTGATTTCTGATTTCCAATTTATGGTTCCGATTTCTACGGCTACGCCGATTCATTTTTATATTCGACGGCAAAGATAATAAATTTATTTAACATTCACAATTGTCACAATTATTCTATATTTAACAGTTATCATTTAGAACGGATATCCGATAGCGAAGTGGAAGGACATGTCGTCTTTCCAGCAGAGTCCGTTGCTGACGGTACGCCAGGGGCCACCAAAGTCGGTTTCTGAATCGAAACGGCCGTCGTAGTTGATGCGCGAGGGGTCGTAGAGTTTGACACCGAAGTCAACACGGAAGACAAAGATATCGAAATTGAGACGCAAGCCTATACCATAGGACCAGGCGAGTTGCTTATAGAACTCCGTGAACTTGAATTGTCCGTAGGGCTGAGAATCGTAATCGCGTATGGTCCAGATGTTACCGGCATCGGTGAAGAGCGCCATCTCAAGTACCCAGATGAGTTTGAGACGATACTCGAGGTTGAGGTCGAGTTTGATATCGCCCGACTGGTTGTTAAAGTCGATGCGGTCGCCCGTTCCCCGATATCCACCCGGTCCGAGACTACGGATGGTCCATCCGCGCACAGAGTTGGCACCACCCGCGAAATAGCGTTTTTCGAAGGGTATGACCTCAGCATTGCCGAAGGGCACCGCCACGCCAAGTCCCACGTGATAGACAAGACGGTTGGCCTTATTGAATATCTGGTGATAGGTGAAGTTGATATCGCCTTTCACATACTGGGCATAGGGTATTTTGAATATCTCATATTTGCCATCTTCGTTCTGCGGGAGTTTGAACAGGTTGCTGATGCCATAGAGGAAGTTGCCCGCCGTCTCGACAGAGAAAGCAAAAGTGCCATAGTTTCTGAGGGGTTGATTGCGTCGATAGGAAGAATAGCTGAGTGCATAGGACCAGTCCATAATGAAGTGGTCTTCATAGGAATACTTCAGGATATTGGTTGGTTTGAGGAACTCCGCCCGGAAGCGGTCGCTAATCCATGGGAGATAGACATAGCTGATATCAAGCAAGTTGAAGGTATGTCGCCAGTTCTGCCGACGTCCGGAGATGAGATGATAGCTGACACCGGCATTGGCGATGGTACGGGTGAACTCCTCAGGACGCTGCTGGTAGTTATACCCCACATTGAGTTTGACATTCGACGGGAAGCGCAGTCCCGCCTCAGCCTTAGCCTCGAGTGCCCGTCCTCCGTTCTGTCTCCACTCGTATGACACCCGTCCGTTGAGGGATAGTTCCTCCGCCCCACGGAAGAGGTTACGGTTGGTGTATCCCACGCCAGCCGCTATGCCCCAGTCGCCTGCGGAGAAGGTACCTTCGACTTCAGCCGTGACGCCGTGAATTTTATTACGTGAGATGACGACGACACAGGTAAGTTCGTCCTCTCCTGCGGGGACGAAAGAGATGCTGACATACTTGACGGGTGCGAGCGCATTGAGAGCCGTGTAGGTCTGCTCGACACGACGGAGGTTGTACCTCTCCCCGGGTACAATCTTACAGCGGCGACGCAAGACCCGCTCTCGCAGCAGTTTGCGACCGGCATAGAGATAGATATAGTCGCCCTGAACAACGGTGTCGGGAGCCTGTTCGTTCTCTTCAGCGACAGCAGAATTGGTATAGAAAACCACATTTTTGATTTTATACTGCGTGAAGACCTTACGCTGCACGCTGTCGGGCTGTTCTTTGAGATAATCGAGCAGTTTGAGCCGCACATCCACCACTCTTTCACCCAAGGAACTGTCTGCCTCATAGGTGAGGTAGTCCTTCTCGAAGTAATAGTAACCGCGGATACGCATCACATCGGCGATACGTTCTCTTTCAGCATCGAGCACATCGGCATCGAAGAGCATTCCGGGAGAGATATTGCTTCGTCGCTGTGCAATCTGGTTGAGTTCGGCATGAGGCAAGGAGATATTATAGTCTCGCAGATGATAGGGTTCGCCCGCAGTGATGTTGTAAACGATGTTAAGTTTGCGGTCCTTGATGGTGATGGCCGTGTCCACCTCCGACGAGAAATAGCCTTTGTTGTCCATTGCCCTTTTGAGTTGCATCATACTTGCCTCGGTAAGTGCCTCGTCGTAGATCTCGGGTGGTTCTCCGAGTTTGCGAATCTGTCGGTTGATCCATTTGGCAGAGTCGCCGCGCTGTGTGTTCCAGATGTCGAGTTGGAGTTTCCAGAAGCCCATGACGGTGGTGTTGGGCCGTTGCCTCAGATAGTTTTTCAGGTTTTCTCCGTTCACCGCCTTGGTGTCCTCCACATGCACTTTTGCCTTGTTAAGCAAGTACTTATCTTCGGGCACGAACTTAGTGGTGTGGCATCCCATGAGGATGATTGCCACCACCGCAAGAAAGGCATATTTGAGACAAGTACGCATTATCGCTAATTTAGCCTACAAAAGTACGAAGAAATTCGGAGATATGCAAATAGATTGCGCAGAGAGTGATTTTTTTATCAGTTTTTCACGGATGGGAGGGTTTCAGTTTCCCACAGATGGACTAATTCAGTTTCCCACGGATGGGACGGATGTTGACGGATGGTGCGGATTTATAATTTCACGGAGATGGATATCGGTTGTGGAAAAATTGCCAAATTTTTTTTGGTTATTTTTTTGCAGGAAGAGAGTGAAAATCGCCATTTTTACGCCTATAACATTCACATAATAAGTACATTATACCACAAAGTATGCACGATGTCCGCTGTATGTCCGCTGTATGTCCGCTAAAAAGGTGCTCTTTTGGGGAGAAAAAAACGGAGTGAGTTTACGTGGAAAAATTGCCAAATTTTTTACTAAAAATTCCGGCGTCAGGTTATTCATATTTTTTTTGTATCTTTGCAGCGAGAAACAAAATCACGAACCGATATGAAAAAAGTTATGATTCTATGCATGGCAGCCACCTTGTTGTGGGCATGCGGTGGTAAACAACAGAGTATCAAATCGAGCGCATTGGAAGGCAAGTATGAAATAGATTTCTCTGAGGCGCTCAACCAAATCAGCGAGGAAGACGATGAAACAGGCGGTTTGGTGAAGATGTTTGCCGCCATGCTATTGTCTTCTCTGAATATGACGATGGAGTTTGACGGCGAGAACGTCATCGTGGACGGTAGCGGTGCAGCCATGAACTTTGTAAAAGTGTTTGGCAAAGGAGGTTTCTCCACACCCGTCAGTTTGAAATACAAAATAGAGAAGGGGAACGTGCTCTTTATCCAGAATGAATCAGGCGAATGGGTGAATGCCGGAACACTCAGCAAAGTAGGCAAGACATACGATGTATTGCAATGGAAAACAGAGGGTGATGAGGGTAAAGAAACTATTTTGACATTAAGAAAAATAGCCGAATGAAGTCAATCAGCAAGAACGACATAAAACGTGTTCGTCTGCTGCAACAGAAGAAACATCGCGACGAAACGGGTCTCTTTGTGGCAGAGGGCAGAAAAGCCGTTGAAGAACTGGAGAAAGGCTTTGAGTTGACAATGCTCGTCAACGAAGAAAATGCGACAGCAAAAGAGATAGAACAGATGTCGTCGCTACGCACGCCGCAGGGTGTGATAGGCGTGTTTCGTCAGCGAAGTACTGAAGAGTATGTGTTTCGGAATCCTGACGAGCTGGTATTGGCATTAGACGACGTGCAAGACCCGGGGAATTTAGGGACCATCATCCGCACAGCCGACTGGTTTGGAGTGCGGCATGTGGTATGTTCCAAAGGCACAGCCGACTGCTATAACCCGAAGGTGGTTCAAGCCACGATGGGTGCATTGGCACGCGTGCATGTTCATTACACGGACCTAACGCTTTGGCTGAAAGAACAAAGAGAAAAGAACAAAGGCTTACCCATATATGGTACGCTTTTGGAAGGAGAGAACATCTATACGCATCCGCTCACGAAAGGGGGCATTGTTGTGATGGGTAACGAAGGCAAGGGGTTGTCGGCGGAGGTGCGCGACTTGCTGACAGACCGACTGTATGTCCCCTCCTACCCTATGTGCGTTGAGACTTCGGAGAGTCTGAATGTAGCGATAGCCACAAGCGTGGTGCTGGCGGAGTTCAGGAGACGCATCGCTTTCTAACTGCGGACTTAATTACACCCCGGATGGATATTTCCCCCTATCCGCAGTAGAAGTACCCTATTACTATTCACAGGATGGCAGTTTTACCAGCCGAACTCATAGGTTATGCCGATGGCATGTTGGTAAGAGTATTCCTCAACGAGCGTGATTGTTTGCTTCTTAGCTTTCACACTCACATCACGATCGTATCCATAGTTGAAACGATAGTAGAAATTAAGCGCATTGTGCTGATTGATTTTATACACCAGTCCGAGTGCCGTACGAACACGACGTATATATTGGTGACCGGTGTTTGTGGGGTCGTTATCCTTATACTTCTGTTGCAAAGGATTGGCATTGAGAGTATTGACCAGTTCCACCCAGACATAGGGTTTGAGCGGTTTGCTGAAAGAAGCATAACCGACTTCCAACTTGCTACGCAGATACCAATCGGCACGATTGTGCTCATAATAGCCTGAGGCAGTATGGTAGTCGATGTCCCCCATACGAATCTCAGTGAGCGCGCGTTCACGAAGCGAGATATGCCAGCGGTTGATTTTGTAGGTACCGGACAAACTGAAGAACACACGGTGGCGCATCCATTTGTTTACATCGGTCCAGTCTTTATTGCCCATAATCTTGAGTGTATAGCCACCATCCAGTTTGATATACTTGAAGTTAGGGTGAGCGTATGAGAGCGAAACGGTGGTGTAAGACTTATTGAAAGAAGCGCCGTCAGTGGAGTTGAAGAGGTCGAAACGCATGTCCTCCGAGATATGGAGTTTGAGTCCTTGGTTAAACTTTTTAGTGAAGTCGGCACCGGCACGTAGTTGTACGCTATGAGTAGTTTCAGCCGAAGTGGAAGCAAAATCCCAAGCATGAACAGGTAGCGTGAGGCAGGAGGCGAGCAAAACAGGAAAGAGTTTTTTCATAAGTTCTGTTTTTGAGAGGCATTTACATCGGATTGCTTGTGTTATTTGAATTTGGTAATCATATCAATGCTATTGTCTTCATCTTTGGCGAGCGGATAGGTGACTTTGATGTACGCCACATCGCGTAGGAAGTCGATATGTCCGACTTCGACTTTTCGGATATCAAGTCCGGTGCGTTGTTTGAGGTCGGCTATCAGTTCGGCACGTCGTTCGGGGACAACATTTTCTATTTTCTCATAAAGGATAATCTTGGTGCTTGTACGTTTTCTGTTGGACCAGATATCGAAAGCGAAGGTAAGCAGGATAAAGAGGACGTTGGCAAATAGGAGTTGGTGCCACGCAAGTCCGTCGGCTTTGAGCGAGAGCGAGTTGATGACGGAGATGGCGATGATGATGAAGAGGTAGGTCATTTCGCGGATAGGCACTGTTTCGGTGCGATAGCGTATCATACCGAAGATAGCGAAGAGTCCGAGTACGAAACCTGTTTGGATGTCAAGAATCTGCATCAGCCAGAGCAAGAGGAACATAGCGGACGAGAAGAGCATGAAGGTGACATAGTAGTCGCGCCGATGGCTGACGCGGTAATAGATGCAATAGACTATCACCCATGTTACGAGGAAATTGAAGAGGAACATGAGGGGCAGTGTGACAAACGACTCGCTTATATGCAGGAAGTCAGCGATAGAGTTCATGAGATAGGAGATACTATCACTTCTGCCATATTGTGCAGCGATAGCAGGGTCCACATCGAGAAATTCGAGTGTAGGATTAGAGAGGTCAACTTGTGTCATAGTTATTTGGTATTTAATAGTTTTTCTATCTTACGTATTTTGGCTTTGAATCTGTTGCGCTTGAGGTGTGGTGTGGTAAGGGCGGTACCGATGCAATACTTGCTAATTTTAAGTGGTCGGATACGCAGCGACTGCATGATGTGCAGCATAGGGGATGGCACATTGCCGTTGCGCTTGAGTTCAATAATAACGAGGTCGGCGTATGATTTCTGTTCGTCTGTTACCTGATTGTCCCACAGGAGATTGAGGTCGATGGTTAGACGTTCTGTTTTGGCCTTATTGACCAAGGTGATACGTGAGAAAGCGGTACGCAGTTTGGGTGAAATACAGTTCCAAGTGTATCGGCTTTTGGCAGCTACGAAATCCGCTACCGAGATATTTTCTTTACCATGACCAATGGTGTCGGGTGCGGGATTGAAGCCGGGGATGGTGATGCGTTTTTTCTTGGTGCGTCCTTTGTTGTTTTTGCGTTTTATCTCAAGGAAGGTGAGTTTGGAATCGACATACTGACGGATACGAATCTTTTGACGTACGAGTTGTCGGTCGTGGTGACGGATATACATATCGAGCGAGTCGGTGTCGTAGTAGATTGTGTCGTAGGTGGCAAGGCGTACGCCGTTGATTTCTTGGGCGTAATAGTCGTCTTTCGCCATCTGCAGGATGACGGGCAGTTGGCGAATCGTGACCACATACTTGGTGTCGATACGATTCATCAGTTTGACCGATTCCATCTCGGCGAGTGAGATAGGACAGAACTGACTTAATGTTTGCTCTACATCAGTCATTGAACAGATATTCGAACACTTTGACGGAATAGAGTTTACCGTTAGGGAGGTAGTTGTACTGTTTCTTTTTTGTGCCGTCTTCGTTCCACTCATAGCGGCGAATACGTACGGGTTTGTTACGGTCGTTATAGACCACTTCCTTTGTGACCTTGCCGGTGGCATCGTCATACTCGTAAGTGACACGTTGTCGCTGGCCATAGGTAGCATACTCTATCTCTTCAATTTTTCGTCCTTGGGAATCATAGACAGTGAGGTGGTCGAGCCAACGGGTTTTTGTGGACGAGTCGGTGTTCCATTCTTTGACTGTGAGGTTTTTACGTTTCTCACGTTTAGCGAGTTGCTCCGGTGAGAGGAGCGACTGTGCAAAGCCTGTCAGAACAAATGACAAAAGGGCGAATATAAGAGTTAAACGTTTCATGTGTTATTATATTAGACGGGCGATAGTTGGCATCGCCTCAATACTTTCACTTATCTTCCTCCGAAGCCTCCTCCAGCGTTGCCGCCAGAATAAGCAGAGAGAGTGACCGGAGAGCCATTGCTGACAGAGGGTGAGAGCAGTGCCATACCATTGAATATGGGCGTGCCTTCTGCGAGTGTCACATCTGATGTGAGCGAGGGTGTGGAAGACGTGGAGATAATCATTCCCGAGCCTCCGGACGAAGGTGTTTTGAATGCCATAACAAGCGATGAGCCGTCATAGAGTGCATACCATGTGTTGCTTGACCATGTGGAGGCTTGATAGCAGGACTGAGAGAGTGAGGAGCCTGATTCTATACCGCCTATTGCCACAAAGTTACCTCCTTGTACATAGAGTTTATAGCCTTCTTCGGTATTTGCATCAATGCCCACTTCGGGTGAGGAGGCACCTATAGCATAGACCGTTCCGCCTTTGATATAGCAATTGCCGTTGGCATCGAGACCATCGTTGCCTGTGGAATAGGCACATACATAGCCGCCGGAGATGACCATATCGGAGCCGGAATTGATGGCATCATCGGAAGATTGTGCGAACACTTTTCCGCCGCTAATGGTCAGTATGGCTTTACTCTCAATGCCTTCGGGAGCGGAGGAGTTGCCACTATTTTCGTTACCACCCGGACCGCCGCCGTTATTTCCCCCGGGACCACCACCAGAATTACCTCCGGGACCACCACCAGAATTACCTCCGGGTCCTCCGCCGGGAGCGTGCATAGCGGATGAACCACCGGAGCATACGACACATATATCGCCATCAGAGATAGTGAGGTTACCCACTGCTTTGATACCTTTTGCATCGGAGCCTGAGGTGGTTACAGAGATTGTTCCGCCAGAGATTTGCACCTCTCCTAACTTGGCGAGGATACCTTTGCCGTCGTCGCCGGTTGTGGTGACAGAGATGATGCCGTCAGAAATTACTATATTACCAGCAGCCGATTTGATACCTTTATCTACAGATTTGACGGTGACGGTGCCACCGCTTATTTCAATGTTGGAATAAGCGAGGAGTCCTTTGTCGCCCGCAGCGGTGACATCGATTACGCCATCGGTGATGACGATAGAGCTCGTGTCGCATTGTATGGCATCGCCAGCAGCATTGATTGAGAGGCTTCCGCCATTGATGATGATACCATCGTTGGCATGGAGTCCGTCGGACACAGTAGCCAACAATGTGAGTGTTCCTTCGCGCAGACGGACATAATCGTCAGAAGCGACAGCATGTTTGTAGTTGCCCGTGACTGTGAGGGTACCATTACCTGAAACGAGCAGTTGTCCCTCGGAGAACAGTGCTGCTTTTTGGTCTTCATCGGATGAAGCATAGGAGGAGCCATCGGAGAGGGTGTTGGTGCCGCTCAGAACGAGATAGCATGACTTGCCGCATTGGTTGTTGATGGCGGGACCGTTGCTACAAGCAAGGGTGAGCCCGTTGAGTTGCAGTTGGAACTTATAGTCGCTGTAGATTTTAAGTTGTCCTGTACCGCTACCGCTGACGGCATAGATTATATGCTTAGCGGTGGAGGTGAGGACGAGATAACCATCGGAATTGGAGGTGACCTCCACCCCATCTACGAGATTGCTGACGGTGACGGTGGTGCCATCCCAAACGACAGAGACGGTGCTGTTCCATGTCTGCAGTTCCACGAAGTCGTCCTCGTCGTCACCCGTATTGGCGGAGGTGTCGGTCTCGGTGGACGATGAGGATGAATCGGGATTATTGTTGTTGCATGCAACGAAACCGAGCGTCAGGGCTACAACGAGGATATACACAAGTTTTTTCATACGATTATATCATTTTATCCATATATTTTCCGGACAGGCGTCGGATGCGATAAGGGTAGTGCCGCCGGAGGACTCTATTTCAACTAATAACATTATGGCAATTTATTTGCCGATTGTGCTGCAAAATTAAATTTAATCTTTTAAATACACAATAATTTTGCCATAATTCAATACTATTTGATAACAAAATGATAAATATTGACAATTTTACTCATTGGCGGAATCAATACAACATAAGGAATAGCAGTTGAGGAAAAATTGAACATTTTTCAGTTGGACTTTTTGTAGAGATTGAGTAAAAAATGACCATTTTTGCGCTTGTAACACACATACAGTAAGGATGTTATACCACAAAGTATGCACGATGTCCGCTGTATGTCCGCTGTATGTCCGCTAAAAAGGTGCACTTTTGGGGGAAAAATCGGAGTGAGTTTTTTGAGGAAAAATTGAACATTTTTTACCGGCATTCCACCGATGGGTAATTTTTTATAGAAAGAAAACGAGACAAACCGATAAGCAATACGGTTTATCTCGTTTTTGACATAGAATAGATTATTAGTAGGCATTCATCTGCCGGCTAACGGTTTCGTTGATAAAGTCAGCGAACTCTTGTATGGTCATTTGTCCTTTTTCTTCAGCACCTTGTTGGCGAACGGAGACGAGTCCTTGTTCAGCCTCTTTCTCTCCGACGATAAGCATATAAGGAATGCGTTTGAGTTCGTTGTCACGGATTTTGCGTCCGATTTTCTCGTTTCGGTCGTCCACGATGACGCGTATGTCTTGTTGTTCGAGTTGTTCTTTGACTTTCCAAGCGTAGTCGTTAGACTTCTCGGAGATGGGGAGAACGACCACTTGGTCGGGTGTGAGCCAGAGGGGGAACTTGCCGGCTGTATGTTCGATGAGCACAGCGACGAATCGTTCCATGGAACCGAAGGGTGCACGGTGAATCATGACGGGTCGGTGTTTCTGATTGTCTTCGCCTACGTATTCGAGTTCGAAGCGTTCGGGAAGGTTGTAGTCCACTTGTATGGTACCGAGTTGCCAGCGGCGTCCGAGTGCATCTTTGACCATGAAGTCGAGTTTAGGTCCATAGAAGGCAGCCTCTCCATATTCCACTTTGGCGGGCAGACCTTTTTCAGCACAGGCATCGATGATGGCTTGTTCGGCTTTCGCCCATACCTCGTCAGAACCGACATATTTCTCGTGGTTATTGGGGTCGCGGAGTGATATCTGTGCCTCGAAGTTTTCGAAGTCGAGTGCTTTGAAGATGATTTGAATGATCTCCATGACGCGTATGAACTCTTCTTTTACCTGGTCGGGACGGCAGAAGATATGAGCATCGTCTTGTGTGAAGGAGCGTACGCGGGTGAGTCCGTGCAGTTCGCCAGATTGTTCATATCGATAGACAGTGCCGAACTCGGCGCAGCGGAAGGGCAGGTCTTTGTATGAGCGCGGGGAGTTCTTGAAGATAGCGCAGTGGTGAGGGCAGTTCATAGGTTTCAAGAGATAAACCTCGCCTTCCTCTGGTGTAGTGATGGGTTGGAAACTATCCTTGCCGTAGTGGTCCCAGTGCCCTGATGTTACATAGAGGTTTTTGGATCCGATATGCGGAGTTATGACCTGCTGATATCCGTAGCGTTTTTGTATTTTTTTGAGGAAGTCTTCCAAACGGAGGCGTAGTGCCGTTCCTTTAGGAAGCCAGATAGGGAGACCTTTTCCTACCATATCGGAGAACATGAAGAGTTCGAGTTCTTTACCGATACGCCGGTGGTCACGTTTTTTAGCCTCTTCGAGGAGAGCGAGGTATTCGTCAAGCATCGATTTCTTAGGGAAAGAGATGCCGTAGATACGCGTCATCATGGGTCGTGAGGCATCTCCGCGCCAATAGGCGGCAGCGCAACTGAGCACTTTGACGGCTTTGATGGGGGCAGTGGAGGGGATATGCGGTCCTTTGCAGAGATCGGTGAAGTTGCCTTGTGTATAAGTTGTGATTTGTCCGTCTTCGAGTTCGCTTATCAACTCACATTTATATGTTTGTCCTTTGGCTTCGAAGTCGCGCAGCGCATCTGCTTTACTTATCTCTTTTCTGATAAGGTTTTCTTTGCGTTGCTGTATTTCCTGCATTTTTTTCTCGATGAGCGGGAGATCTTGTTCTCGGATTGCCTGGTCGTCAGAGGGCAGTACATCATAGTAGAAGCCGTTTTCGATGGCGGGTCCGATACCGAACTGTATGCCCGGATAGAGTTCTTGCAGCGCCTCTGCCATCAGGTGTGACGAGGTGTGCCAGAAGGCATGTTTTGCTTCGGGGTCGTCCCATTTGTGGAGGCGCAGTGTAGCGTCTTCGTTGATAGGAAGAGTGAGATCAACCTGTTGGCCATTGACTGTGGCAGCAAGGACTTCTTGTGCCAGACGCGGGCTGATAGATTCAGCCACTTGGAGTGCGGTGATACCGCTTTCGTACTCCCGAACACTGTTGTCGGGGAAAGTAATTTTAATCATAAAATATAAACTTACAAGTGTTTATCGTCGGCAGAGCCTACAATTGCTCAGCAAACTGAATTTAGCTCGCAAAGGTAAGAAGAATATTTGGATTCTGCAATACGTATTTTTCTGTTTGAGGCGGTTTGAGGTTATTTAAGGTGGTTTAAGGTTGTTTGTTGTGATTTTGGCATTGTTAGATTTTTTTGTAATTTTGCAGGCGTTATGATACTTGAGACACAACATTTGACTATCGGTTACGGTTCGCATGTGGTACAGAGAGGGCTCGACCTCAGACAGCGGGCAGGCGAACTGGTATGTATGTTAGGCAGAAACGGTTGCGGCAAATCGACTCTGCTCCGCACACTGGCATCGCTGCAGCCTGTGTTAGGCGGTGATATTCTGTTAGACAAGCGTTCGTTATTGACCACCTCGTCACGTGAGCGTGCCCGATTGCTATCGTTAGTACTGACCGAAAGGTTATCAATGGACAATACAACGGTGGAAGACGTGGTGGCAATGGGGAGGTATCCCTACTCTTCTTTTACGGGAAATCTCTCTCAGAGCGACCACGATGAGATAGACAAAGCCCTTGACGGTGTGGGTATCATTGCTAAGAAAAAACAATTCTTCAACGAGTTGTCGGACGGAGAGAAGCAACGCGTTCTGATAGCCAAAGCCTTGGCGCAGCAGACACCTGTTATATTATTAGACGAGCCCACCTCGCATCTTGATCTGAACAACCGGATAAAGATACTGACGTTGCTTCGCCGATTGGCACACGAAGAGGAGAAGTGCGTCATCATCTCCACACATGAGCTCGACCTTGCCTTGCAGTTGGCCGACGTTATTTGGCTGATGACACCCCACGAGGGTATTGAAATCGGCAGTCCGCAACAACTGGTTGAGTCAGGTGTTTTTCATGCGGCTTTTCAAGACAAGGAATTCAGTCTCACAAACGAAAACGGAAGACTGAGAGTGGTGATAAAGCAGGAAGAGAGGGGATTATAATTCAACCACATAGACAGTGGCTATACCGAAGGTGAGCGGATGGCGTGAGACCGAGCGGATGCGGGTGGACAACTCTTTGATATGCCTGCACATCGGCTCTCCCCAAAGGAAATTCTTGACGCTTCTGTTCAAATAGGAGTATGCCGTTTTATCCTTACTCAGGAGTCTGCCGATTCGGGGGAGAATACGGGAGAAATAGAGGTCATAGAACCACGCAACCGCCTTATTCTCCGGGTAGGAAAATTCGAGAACAAGCATCACTCCACCCTCTTTGAGTACTCGAATCATTTCGCGCAGTCCCCGGTCTAAATCGGAGAAGTTGCGAATGCCGAAGCCGCATGTAACCACATCGAAAGTTGCATCTGCAAAGGGCATATCCAAAGCACTTGTTTCCTGAAAAGAGATTCGGTTTTGAAGACCTTTCTCAATCACTTTTTTTTCTCCGAGTCGCATCATCTCAGTGGAGAGGTCGATGCCGGTGATGGTTAGGTCGGGGAGTTGACGAGCCAACTCAATTGACAAGTCAGCCGTACCGATAGCGACATCGAGGCATTGACCGGAGACAGTTTTTTTCTTCAGGAACCGGACTGCCTTGCGCCTCCACCACTTATCGATATTAAGGGAGAGGAGGTGATTGAGAAAATCGTAGGTAGGAGCGATACGATTGAAAAGACTGCCTATATTCTGCTTTTCTTGCATGAGGTTTCTTATATAAGGACCTTAGGGACTTTAGGTTTTTAAGGTCTTTAGGGAGTTTTTAGACGTAGATTCTCTTGACGCGGCGAGAGACGGAAGTGAGGATTTCGTAGGTGATGGTACCGAGGCGGTCGGCGAGTTCGGCAACAGGCAGTTGGTCGCCGAAGATGACGGCTTCGTCGCCGGGTTGGGCATCCGTTCCGGTGACATCCACCATTGCGAGGTCCATGCAGACATTGCCGACAACGGGACAGCGTTTGCCACGCACTACGACGCATCCTCCATAGTTGCCGAAGCGGCGGTCGAATCCGTCGGCATAGCCGATAGGAATGACCCCTATTTGTCGGTCTTCGTGCAAGAAAGTGTGCCTGCCATAACCGATGGACTCCCCTTTACGAACGGTTTTAACGCTGAGGAGCGTGGTCTTGAGCGTGCAGACGTTCTGCAGTTGGGCTGCGTCGGCGGAAAAACCGTACATACCGATGCCCAAGCGACACATATCGTACTGATACTGAGAGAAGCGCTCGATGCCGGCGGAGTTGAGGATATGCCGGATGGTGCCTTTGAGTTGAGGGATGTCAGCACTCAGGAGTTGAGAGGTGCAGGTATCAAAGCGGTGTATCTGGTCGAGGGTGAAGCTGTCCCATTCGGGTTCGTCAGCCGTGGCGAGGTGTGAGAATACCGATGCCACACGGAGGGCTTTTTGCTTAGAGAGCCTCTCGATGAGTTGGGGCATGTCTTGTTCTTCAAAGCCGAGCCGATGCATACCGCTGTCGATTTTGAGGTGGATGGGATAGTTCTCGAGTCCGGCATTTTGCACTGTTTCCTGGAAGTTTTGGAGCGATTGGAAAGAGTAGATATTAGGCTCTGCATTGTTCTCGATGATGGTATTGAGGGCTGTCTCTTCGGGGTCCATCACTATTATAGGAAGGTGTATGCCTGCACGTCGCAGTTCTGCTGCTTCGTCTGCCACAGCCACGGCGAGGTAGTCGGCGAGAGCATTCTCTTGGAGGCATCGGCTCACCTCGACAGGTCCGGCACCATAGGCAAAGGCTTTGACCATACAGACGAGTCGGGTTTGCGGCTTGAGCAACGAGCGGAAATAGCGCACATTGTCAGCCAAGGCTGAGAGGTTGACCTGCATGACGGTCTCGTGGGTCTGCGTGAGCAGTTTGTGCTGAATGGTTTCCTCGTCAAAGCCGAGATAACGGAGAACGGCGGCACAGGTACGGAGGTTCTGGTGTGTGGGGTCTTCGATGACCACTTTGGCATGACGGAAGAGTTTCATTTTCTCGGCTCTTTTCTCTTCCAGAGAGGCAAAGTTCTCGCCGTGCTCTTCGCCTATATAGGTCAGCACGCCGATGGTAGGCTGAATGACGCGCTCGAGTTTCTCCATCTCACCGGGTTCGCTGATACCGGCTTCGAAGATTGCCAACTGCGTGTCATCGTTCATCTGCCATACCGAGAGCGGCACGCCTATTTGGGAATTGTAGGACTTAGGGGAGCGGGTGATGCAGTAGTCGTCTTTCAGCAGTTGATACAACCACTCTTTGACGACTGTTTTGCCGTTGCTGCCAGTGATACCGATAACGGGGACGTCGGGATAGAGTGAGCGTTTATATGCCGCCAACTGTTGCAGCGCCTCCACCGTGTTTTTAACCACGAGAAAGGTGCAATCGGAGAAGTATTCGCCGAGAGAGGGTTGATTCATCTCTTCCTCTACGACGAAAGCACGGAGCCCTTTGCGATAGAGGTCAACGATGTAGTTAGCACCATTGTTCCGGGCTGTTTTGATGGCGAAGAAGAGTGTTTGCTCGGGAGGAGTGAGTAGTTGTCGGGAATCGGTGAGCAGATGCAGAATCTGCAGGTCTTCATGCACTTCGCTTTCGGGCGAGATGACACGAGCGATGTCGGAAAGATTCATATAGCGTTATCTGTTTTTTTACACAAAAAGACTTGCAAAGATAACCACAATTTTCAGAATTTGCAAATCATGAACGTCAAAAAATTTTGCAGCGAAAAATGGCAGAAATCGCATGAGGAAAAATTGAACATTTTTACATGAACATTTTTTGTCGGCAGAGAGAAAAAATAACCATTTTTGCGTCAATAACATGCACTTAATAAGAGCGTTACGCCTCAAAGTATGCACGATGTCCGCTGTATGTCCGCTACATGTCCGCTAAAAAGGTGCACTTTTTCTCCAAAAAAACGAGTGATTTTTCCGAGGAAAAATTGAACATTTTTTACTTGTATTCCGCCAACGGAAAATCTTTTTACTTCCACCAACGGGTTCATATGAAAAAGGGGAGTGATATAAACCCAAGGGGTAAAAAAAGGTTTTTGAGGAAAAAGATTTTGCGGATGTGAAATAAATTTCTTATCTTTGCAGGCAAATTGTGACTACAAGACCTATCGTTTTTTTGCCAATGGGAGTCACTGATTTGATTAATAAAATATTAAGTTGAGAAAAGCGGGAAAAAGAATCATGAAAAGAACAGAGATTCAGCAAGTATTGGGTTTGCCGGGTGACGGCAGACAAGTAGTGGTATGCGGATGGGTGAGAAGCCGTCGCGGAAACAAGAATGTATCGTTCATTGCGTTGAATGACGGTTCGACTATAAAGAACGTTCAGGTGGTGGCGGATGCGGAGAAATTCAGCGATGACGACCTGCGTGAAGTGACCACAGGAGCCTGCTTGCGTGTAGTCGGTAAGTTAGTGGAATCGATGGGAAAGGGTCAGACGGTGGAGATACAGGCAGAGGAGATAGAGGTGTATGGCACAGCCGACCCGCTCACCTATCCGTTGCAGAAGAAGGGACACTCGATGGAATATCTGCGTGAGATAGCGCATTTGCGTCCTCGCACGAACACTTTTGGTGCCGTGCTTCGCATACGTCATAACATGGCAATAGCCATTCACACTTATTTTCACGAGCACGGGTACTTTTATTTCCATACGCCTTTGATTACCGCTTCCGATTGTGAAGGAGCCGGTCAGATGTTTCAGGTAACGACGAAGAACCTGTACAACTTAAAGAAAGACAAGGATGGTCAGATTGACTATTCCGACGATTTCTTCGGCAAGATGGCAGCCTTGACGGTGAGTGGTCAGTTGGAAGGTGAGTTAGGTGCGATGGCACTTGGGAAGATTTACACTTTCGGTCCTACTTTCCGTGCAGAGAATTCCAACACACCTCGCCACTTGGCAGAGTTTTGGATGATAGAGCCTGAGGTGGCGTTTATTCAGAAGGAAGAGTTGATGGACTTGGAAGAAGATTTCCTGAAATATTGCGTTCGTTGGGCATTGGAACATTGTCAGGACGATTTACAATTCTTGAACGACATGTTCGACAATGGCTTGATTGACCGTTTGAAGAGTGTTATAGATACGGAATTTGTTCGTCTTCCTTATACCGAAGGCATAGAGATTTTGCAGAATGCCATCAAAAACGGCAAGAAATTCGAGTTCCCTTGCAACTGGGGAGATGATTTGGCATCGGAACATGAACGTTATTTAGTGGAGGAACATTTCGGCAAGCCAGTTATCATGACGGACTATCCGAAGGAGATCAAAGCGTTCTATATGAAGCTGAACGAGGATGACAAGACCGTTCAGGGTACGGATGTGTTGTTCCCATCGATAGGTGAGATTATCGGCGGTTCGGTTCGCGAGGAGAACTACGACAAGTTGATGTCGGAGATAGAACGCAGACATATACCGATGAAGGACATGTGGTGGTATTTGGACACACGGCGCTACGGCAGTGCGCCTCATGCAGGTTTCGGACTTGGTTTTGAGCGTCTGATGCTGTTTGTGACAGGTATGCAAAACATCCGCGACGTGATTCCTTTCCCTCGTACACCGAAGAGTGCGGAATTCTAATTTAGAGTTCAGATTCAAAAAACAGGAAAAAATAAACATAATTACTAATACTAACAAAACACAAATTCACATGCGTAGAATTTTAACTACAGTGGTAGTGAGTGTGATGGCATTGTGTCTGTTTGCGCAGACCTCGTTGCGTGGCGTTGTGATTTCCAACAATGACAACTCGCCGATACAGGGTGCCAAGATTACACTCGCCAATCAGAACATTTCCACTACGACCAATCAGAATGGTGAGTTTTCACTCATCTATTTGGAAGCCGGCCCAGAGGAATTGGTACTTGAAGCCGTGAACTTCGTGACGGACGTGAAACTGATTCAGCTGGTGGAGAACGAGCAAAATGATTTGGGAGAACTTTTCCTTAATCCCGATGCTCAAGCCGAAGCCCAAGAAGAGGTGCTGATTATGTTGGCGGAGTCGGACCTGAACGATGACGAAGGTAAGGCTCAGAGTACTTCGTCAGGTAGCAATGCCTCGAACGATGTATTCAACTCTGCCACGGGTTTTGCATGGAGCAGCGTGAGGTATCGTCAGCGCGGCTACGAGCAACTGCACGAGCAGACCTACATCAACGGCATCAATTTCAACTCACAGGAGCGTGGTAACTTCAACTACTCGATGTTGGGCGGTTTGAACGATGCATCTCGCAACAAAGACATCATGAACGGGATGGAGTCGAATGGTTTCACCTTTGGCGGGATTGGTAAATCCACCAACATCATGATGGAAGCGACCCGTTATGCACAAGGCTGGAAAGTGGGTTTGAGCGGCACTAACCGTACTTACAAAGGCCGTGCATACGCCACCTATGCTTCCGGTTTGCTGCCTTCGGGTTGGGCATTTGTAGGTTCGCTGGCATGGCGCTACTCACCTTATATAGATAAGAAGGGGATTATTGGCGAAGGTCAGGACTACAACTCACTTGGTTACTTTTTCTCTGCACAGAAGAAATGGGGCGAAGAGCATAGTCTGTCGATTGTTACTTTCGGTGCTCCGACACAACGTTCGCAGTCGGCAGCCGTAACACAAGAAGTGTACTATCTGACCAACAATATCTATTATAATCCCTATTGGGGCTATCAAGACGGGAAGGTGAGAAACTCACGCGTTGTTCAATCATACGACCCGACGGCAATCGTTAGTTACGATTGGAATCTGAACGAGAATCATAAACTGAAATTTGCTTTAGGCTATCACTATAGTTTCTACAGCAGCTCAGCCCTGACTTTCTACAACGCTCCCGATCCACGACCTGACTACTACCGCAACTTGCCATCGTTCTACTATGATGGTCAGATTGGAATGCAGAGCACTTCACAAGTGAAGCAGACCAATCAAGACGGTTGGTTTATACAGCACGATCTGAATCTCTATGACAATCTCGGCGATGTGACAGACTACAACGGAATGCCGGTAGGACCTTCGATTGACTATCAGTCGTTCAAGAAACTGACCGACCTATGGACCAGTCGCGATAACGATGCTACTCAAATCAACTGGAACAGCATCTATGCCGCCAACTACGCCTACGACGAGAACGAGAAAGACAATCCGCTCCGCTCATCAAAGTATATGTTGGAGCGTCGTCATAACGACTTGCAAGAGGGCATGTTCACTTTCAACTATCAGAACACAGAATATGACCATCTGAAGATTACTGCAGGCGCAGAAGCTAAGTATTCGCAAGGTATTCACTACAAGACCGTGGATGACCTGTTGGGTGGTACTCAGTGGTTTGATGTGGACCCGTTTGCTGAGCGTGACATCAAGGACTTGGCAGTCAATATCGGTATGACACAAGATGATATTGAGAAAGTTAAGCAGAACGATGTCCGTTTGACTGACAATGAACGTGTGGTTAAAAAAGGCGACAAGTTCGGCTACAACTATAATATTAACATGTTGAAGGCAGCCGCTTGGGCACAGAACGAATGGAGTTGGAATGGAGTGGATCTCTACTATGCTCTGAAAGTGACTTACAACAGCATGCAGCGCACTTCCTCCATGTACAACGGTCGTGCTTGGTATCTGTCTCAAATCAAGCCTGAAGAGGCAGCCCTCTATTTAGGTCCGAAGAAAGACGGTCTGTCAGGACAAGAACATTGGTTTGTTGACCCCGCTTTCAAGATGGGCGTCACTTACAAGATCAATGGTCGCAACCGTTTGAAACTGAATGCCATGGCTGAGACCAACTCACCATTTGCCCGCGATGCCTATATCTCGCAACGTGTTCACGACCGCGTGATTGAGACCATCTATACCCACGACAATGCAAAGAGTTTAGGCGAGTTCTATGCTGCTTCGCAGAAAGTGGCAGGCGGCGATATCACCTATGAGTTCAACTACCCGGTTATCCGTGGTCGTATCACGGGATATTTCACCCAATTCTGGGATGGTTCGGAGTTGAACGGTTATTATGACGATGAGGCTCGCACCTTTGTCAATCAGGCACTGACCGGCATCAACCGCCGTCACATGGGTATAGAGGCAGCTGCCGCCATCAAGATGGGTCTGTACTTCACCTTGACACCGATGGTGGCTGTAGGCGATTTCCGCTACACCTCTAACGCCTATAGTATTACCTCGGCAGAAAATGGTATGGCACTTGCAGAAGACGCCACACGCGGTGTTATCTACGAGTTGAAAGACAGTGTACTTATCAACGGCTTGCATGTAGCCGCCGGTCCGCAAGTGAACGCTTCGTTGAAACTGAGTTTCTTCCATCCGAAGATGTGGTTTGCCGACATTACCGTTTCCTACTTCGACAAGAGTTATCTTGATTTTGCTCCTTCACGTCGTATGCAAGGTCTTTACACCGGCACCCGCGCAGACGGGACAGCCGTGAACGGCTCGTATGTAACTCCCGAGACCAATGCCGTAGTGCATGATGCTGACGGAAATATTGAGACCGACCAATACGGCACACCTAAGCTGATTTATCCTTACAATCTGCTTTCCGACCAAGAGTCGCTTACCGACAGCAAGGTATGGAATAGATTTATGATTGATGCCTCTGTAGGTAAACTAATCTATCTGCCTAATCGCCAGTCGTTGAGCATCAACCTGTCTGTTAGCAACTTGACTAACAATACTCACTTCAAGACGGGTGGTTATCAGCAGGCTCGTCTGCCTCGTCAGACCAAACAAGGCGTGAGTGATGACAAGAACTCTGTTATCTCGCCGAATGTATGGAAGTTCCCTGCCAAGTACTACTATGCATGGGGTACCAACTTCTATCTGAATATAACCTATAAATTCTAACCTCTAATCCATTACTATTATGAAGAAACTATATATCACGGCACTTGCAGCCCTTACACTGGCTGCCTGCCAAGTGAAAGATGTGGCGAAAGAAGATGTTTTCTTCCTCGGCACAGAGGAAGAATTGAAGGCTGAATTGGATAAAGAAAATGCCGAATTCGGCTATATCATCTATGACGAAGCCAATGGCGGACTTAACGCTTTTGTTACAGCATATTCAACGGAAAAAGGCAACTATTGGAGCGATTCGTGTCAATACCGCACCCGTGCGAATAATGAAGGTGTCAACCCGGGTCTTTGGGTGTTCTCCATCGATACTATCCCCGAGCCGTCGGCGACACAACCGGCGGTATATATCCGCGGTCGTATCACTACGGATGACTACGGAGGCAACTTTTACAAGGCATTGGTGATGCAGCAGATGGTAGGCGGTGTGCAACATGCTTTGCGATTATCTGTAGATGCAGGTAATGCCAACGGACAATACCCTCAAGGACAAGAACTTCTCATCCGCGTCAACGGTTTTGCCATCGGCCGGTATGCCAACCAACCGCAACTTTGTGTTCCCACCTACAATAATAATATCTACGCTCAAAACGCAGGTCAGAAAGTGGGTTGGGCACCCGGTCGTATTCCGCCAGCCCGTTTCCGCGCTGCCACTCGTTTGATTGGCTTGCCTGACAAGAGCAAACTGCACTATGACGATTTGAATCTCGCCGACCTTGTTACTGCCACCGGTTCCGATGGCGGAGCCACCAAGATTGATGCATTTGCCGCTCGCGAATGGGATGGCCGATTGGTAAGACTGAGTAACATCCATTTCACCGGCGAATATGCAAACACCAATGGCTCCCGCGTTGCTTGCACCACCGGCGATCCTGAAAAAGACACTAATGCCAACGTCTTTGGTCCTACCACCCAGAATGTCAACTATCCGCAAGGACGTGTCATCACCAACGGGTCGCTCTTCACGCTCATCTCCACATCGGAATATGCCAAATATGCTCACATGTACCTGCCAGAAGCCGAATATATTGGAACTGCTACCGGTATTCTGGGTTTCTACATGGATAATGCAGGCTACAAAGCCACGTGGAAGACATGGTCGATTTCGCTCTGCGACCTCCAACAAGGTCTGGAGTTATATAAGACCGATGCAGAAGGCAATACGTTTATTTGGACTCCGGAAGAGTATCATGCCACCCCTATTGAACCTGAGATATACGACTAAAGACACCAAACATATATCATTAGGGGCGGCATTTCCGCCCCTAATTTTTGAACAGACTCATACGAAAAAATTATTGTCACCTACAACTAATTCATACAGAATGCAAATCATTGATATTATAATTCTTGTACCCATCCTATATGGTCTCATACGCGGTATTTTCCGAGGTTTAGTGGCAGAACTGACCGCTATTGTTGCTTTGATTGCCGGTATCGTATGCGCCAAGGTGTTTGCACCTGATGTGGCTCAAAAACTCACTACAGTACTGACATGGGATGTATCCATGTGTGAAGCACTTGCCTATGTAATAGTGTTTTTTGTAGTGGCGCTGTCTCTGACTTTGGTTGGCAAGCTACTGACGCGGTTGTTTCGCGCCATCTCGCTGGCATGGCTCAATAGGCTGCTCGGTGCCGTATTCGGAGCATTGAAGTGGTTGTTAGCCGTATCGGTAATATTGGTTGCCTTTGACTTATTAGACAATACATTGCATATTCTCAAACCGGAAATAAAAGAACAATCCATTTGCTATGAGCCGGTTCGTTCCATAGCCTCGATTGCCTGGGATGAAGTGCAGAATCTGTCAGCAGAATAACAATGATACATCAGGTATATCTCTCGTTAGGCTCAAACTTAGGCAACAAAGAGGAAAACCTTATGCGAGCCGTCATGCTACTTGAAGAAGCGGTAGGCAGGGTCATGCGCCGGTCATCGTTTTACTATTCAGAGCCGCAAGATTTTGTTTCAGACAACAGTTTTGTCAACTGCTGCCTTCTAATGGGAACGCAGCTCTCCCCTAACCGCTTATTAACTGCCACCGAGTCTATAGAGCGACAAATGGGCAGAACAGAAAAGACACAAAACGGCATTCATACTGACCGCATTATCGACATCGACATTTTGCTCTATGACGACCTTTTCCTCTCAACCCCTACACTCACCCTACCACACCCGAAGATGCAGGAAAGAGACTTTGTCATGATACCGCTAAAAGAGATTCTCATTGAAAAATAAAAAAAAAGTCTTTTTTTTCTTGCGCATTACAAAAATTTGCACTACCTTTGCAGCCGCAATTGAGAAATCGGTTGCATTATGGTGGTTATAGCTCAGTTGGCAGAGCATCGGATTGTGGTTCCGAGTGTCGTGGGTTCGAGCCCCACTATCCACCCAAAAACGCTGCAAATTAATGGTTTGCAGCGTTTTTTTTGCCATTTTCAAGACAATGTTCGTCAAATTCTCGCCAAGAAGTCTAAAAATCTGAAGATGTTTTTAAGAATCTGCACATACAAAGAGAATTATATAAACTGCTTAAAATCGGTCTTTTACTACGTTTTGTATAGATATATAATAAATCAACAATATTTGCATATTGGTTCCTCGAACTAGTAACTTTCAGAACTTTTTATCCTTAGTGTTTTATTTGAGCGATTTGGTAGGTTTCTTACTGGGCCGGAGGAGAAAATTTTTCTGCCCCAAAACTTGCATATCTCAAAAAAAAGCAGTACCTTTGCAGCCGATTTTAAAAGACACTCGCGAGAGTGGAACATAATTGAGCCTTGGTAAAGGCCTGGGTTTGACCCTATAAATATTCCGCGCGGAAACGTCCGCAAAAAACAGTTAATTATAGAGGCAAACTCATATATGAAACAACAGATATTTCATGTTGGGTTGGTGTGCCTTATGGTCATCAATCCTTATTTTTTAAGCGCGCAGCAGACGAGCGCGCAAGCACCTGCGCAAGACAGTGTGATGCTCGATCTTGATGCTATCTATCGGCTGGCAGACGAAGAGAGCCGTGTCATCCGCGTCAGCGAAGCGTCGCTCCGTGCCGCCAGCGAGAATGTGAAACAGGCGAAGAACGCCCTTACGCCGCATCTGAACGTCAGCATCAGCGGTTCGTATACCGGTGACGCGACGCTCATGAGCCGCAGTTTCAGCACAAGCGGTCAGACCGAAGTCATCTACGCCGGGCTCGGTCCGCAGTACATCAACAACGGTCAACAACCGGCGCCGCATTGGGGCAACATGTTCTCCTTTGAGGCCTCGCAGGTCATCTACGCCGGAGGTGCTATCCTCGCAGGTATCGAGATGACGAAGATCGGCGAGCGGATTGCCGAACTGGACGTGGCTAAGAGCCGCCAGGAAGTGCGGTTCATGCTCACCGGTTACTACCTCGACCTTGTCAAGTTACAGAACCAGATTCAGGTCATCGACCGCCATATCGAGCTCACCAACAAAGTGCTCGACCAGATGCGTGCCCGCGAAGCGGCAGGTGTCGTGCTCCGCAACGACCTCACGCGTTACGAACTGCAACTCAAGCAGCTCGAACTGACACGTATCCGCTTCCTCGACGCGCAATCGATCATTCATCATCAGCTCACCACCGCGCTGCATCGGGACGGTCAGACCATCGTGCCCGACACGCTCTCCGTCAACGCCGCGTTGGCGCAACTCGAACAAGCCGCCTCGGAGCAGCTGTGGCAGAGCCGCGCAGCAGGCAGTCACCTCGGTATTCAGCAAGCCGAAGCCGCTCAACAACTGAGCGAACAGCAGGTCAAGATGACCCGTTCGGCATCCATCCCGCACATCACGCTGGTCGCCAAGGACGAGCTGTTCGGACCGTACACCTCCGATCTCATTCCGGTCAACGCGAATGTCAACGCATGGTTCGTCGGCATCGGCTTGCAGTACGACCTCGGCAGCCTCTGGCATAACCACCGCTCTATCCGCAAGGCCAAGACCGAACGCGAGGCGGCGCAAGAGCGCGTCGAACTGGCGCGAGAGGGCGTCAACAACGGCGTTCATGCCGCCTACACGCATTTCCTCACCGCCTTCACCGAGGTCGAGACGCAAGAGAAACAGGTCCAATTGGCGGACGAGAACTACGCGCTCGTGGAGAAGCGTTATAACAACGAACTCGCCCTGCTCACCGACCTGCTCGATGCATCAAGCATGAAGCTGCAAGCCGACATGTCGCTCGTCAACGCACGCGTCGGACTGCTCTATCAATTCTATCAACTCAAATACACAACCCACACATTATAAGCACTATGGAAAAGGCTAAGATTCAGACCTATATCTATAATTCGGTCATCGTTCTCATCCTCTTGGCAGGCATCACGTATGTCGTGCTGCAGTTCACTCATTTCGGTCGCATCGAGTACACCGACAACGCCCGCGTGTGCCAATATATCGCGCCTCAGAACACCCGCGTGCAGGGTTTCATCAAGGAGATCCGTTTCGAGGCGTACCAACATGTCAACGCCGGCGACACACTTGTCATCATTGAGGACTCCGAGTTCAAGTTACGTTTAGCGCAAGCGCAGTCCGACCTTGCCCGTGCCGAGCAGCAGTCGAAAGCTACCGGTTCGTCTATCCGCACCACCACGAGCAGCATGTCCGTCACCGAGGCAGGCATCGAGGAGGCGCGCGTGAACATGGAGAACCTCGCCCGCGAGGACAAACGTTACGAGCAACTGCTTGCACAGGAAGCCGTCACACGCCAGCAGTACGACCAGATCCACACCGCCTATCTGAGTGCCAAAGCGCGGTATGCGCAGGTCAAGCAGACACGCGCCATGCAGAATAACGTCGTTGAGGAACAGGGCTATCATCTCTCGGCTTCCGAGGCGGCGCTCCGACAAGCACAAGCAGCGGTCGAACTGGCACAACTCAACCTCAGTTATTGCTATATCATCGCCACCCATTCCGGCGTGGTCGGCGCACGCGACATCAACATCGGCCAACTCGTCAACCCCGGTCAGACGCTTGTCAGCATCGTCGATGAGTCCGACAAATGGATCGAAGCCAACTACCGCGAGACCCAACTGCCCAATATCCACGATGGCGCAGAGGTGGGCATCACCGTTGATGCCATTCCCGGCGTGACTTACAAAGGTCGTGTGGAGCGTCTCTCGGACGCTACGGGCAGCGCTTTCTCGCTCATCCCGATTGACAACGCCACGGGTAACTTCGTCAAGGTGGAGCAACGCCTCACCGTCCGTATCTCGCTCAAAGAGAACAGCCCCGAAGAATTAGCGCGTCTCAAAGCCGGTTATAGTGTCGAATGTGAAGTGAAGTATTAAAATGAATCTACCTCATTCCGCTCCTAAGGGCATGCCGTTCATGATGCCCATGTTCCGCGACTTTGTGCCGCGTCGCATCCAACCGTGGATTTATGTAGTCACAGTCCTTTGCATTCAGTTCTCCGGCGGTGTCTATTTTGGTGCGCTGGAAGCCGTGCGGGGCACAACAGGCTTCATGATTGAAGACCTGCTGATGCTCCTTTACGCAGGTCTCGCCGGTATGGCGGTTTACTTCCCGATGTTGTTCCGGATGAAGTTCCGTTTCACCAACCAACAACTGCTCATCGGCTCCGCTATCGTCATCGCTATCTGCAATTTTATCACCATGCGCACAACAAACATGGCGATACTGCTACCCGTTTGTTTCCTCTCCGGCATGGCGAAGATTCAGGGCACGTTTGAGTGTATGTCTAATATCCAGTTATGGATCACTCCGCCGCGTGATTTCGGTGTCTTCTTCCCTGTGCTGCATATCGTGTTGCTGACCGCTATCACCGGTAGTGCGTGGCTGGCAGCGGTCATCGCCTTCCATTTCACGTGGCAGATGATGCATGTCTTCACCATCGGCACGATGTGTTTCGTTGTGCTCACCCAACTTGCCCTCTGTCACCCCTGGTGTCCGATGCCACAACGAATGCCGCTCAAAGGAATAGATATTCCGACGGGTCTGCTGATTAGTCTGCTTATGCTCATGATCAGTTATTTCCTCGTTTATGGCGACTACCTCATGTGGCTTCAATCGCCGCGTCTGCGATGGATCGTGGCACTCTCGTTCATCCTTCTCGCGTTCATTCTCTATCGCCTCAAGACGGTCGAGAAACCCTATATCTCATTGGAAATCTTCAAGTACAAGAACGTCCTTGCTATCCTGCTTGTCACTACGATTGCCGAACTGCTTTTGGGCGCGGAACACACGCTTGAAGAGATTTATTGGAGCGAAGTGCGGGGTCTTGAAGAGCATACCAAAACCGAGTTGTGCCTATGGTCGCTGCCGGGTGTCTATGTTGGTGTAGGCATTGCGCTGTTCTGGCTCGGACATGCCCGCTGGAAAGTATGGAAGCTGTTTGCTATCGGCTTCGGCTGTATCCTTGTTTACTCGCTCTGGATGTACTTCAACCTCGATGTCAACGTCCCGATTGAGCAATACCGTCTCGGCTTGGCTTTCCGTGGCTGTGCATACGCTATTCTCGCATCCTCGCTCATGTGGTCATTGCACGAGTCGGTGCATGACTTGGAGCATTTCTTCATGGCACTTTTTATCTTCAATGTCATCCACATGTACCTCGCCGGAGCGTCCGGATACGGGCTTTATACCACGCTCTTCCAACATTTCATGACAGACAACATGTCCCGTTACGGTGCCTACCTAACCCTCACCGGCGTGAATGCAGAATATCTGTCATCTATCAACGATCATCTATCAACATTGAGCATGAGCGTCATGTCCGTTACCCTCAAGCAGATCTTCGGTCAGATCATCTGGGTGTCTGCTTTCATGACTTTTGCTTTCCTTTTGCTTGACATCCCTCGTGTCCGCACCGGCATTGAGAAAGTTCCATATTGGCCTGTCTATGGCATCAAAATGCTCTCGCGCTTGCGCACAAGCAAAGCCGGAAGGTAATACAATATTAACAATTGACTTCCTGGTTCACTGGGTCGTGAGTTCGAGCCCCACTATCCACCCAAAAACGCTGCAAATTAATGGTTTGCAGCGTTTTTTTTGCCATCTTCAAGACAATGTTCGTCAAATTTCAGCCAACAAGTCGAAAAAAAACGAAGATATTTTATGGTTACATTCAAGAAATGGAAATGATAAAAAAAAAGAAAGAACTCACTTGTTCTTTCTTTTTGTCGGGGTGAAAGGATTCGAACCTTCGAAAAATTTCACAATAAAAGCTCTGCAAACACCAACTGATATACAAATAGTTATATTAAACTTACATTACTTACAGACACAAAATAGACACATATAATATTAACTAAGAAGGAAGCAAAGATCTATATTTATCTAAACAAGATCTTTCCACAGGTAACAAAGTACAAATAGAATTATTCTCATTACCACAAAAATGACAGTAAACTTCTTTACAATTTTTAGCTCCAGCTAACCCCCAATCAATATAACATAATTTACAATATGATTCCGATTTATGTTCAATACCATAGACATTAAATTTATAATTAAAAAAAATATTACAGCCACATCTAATGCATGCACCAAATTTATGTCTGTCAAATAAATAACTTTTATCATATTTTTCACCATGAACTTTTAAACAGAAAAAATCTAAATACCAACTTATAAGAGATTCATAAATCTTTTTATTTTTTAACATATAAAATAAAATACCCAATTCACATCTATCAACACGTGAAGAGAGATTCATAGAAGAAATAATAAATCTCTCTTCATTAAAAAAACATTTACAATGAAATAAAGACCTATACCCCATTTCTGATGAATCAAGTAAACATGGATCATCATAAAGAACATCTACAGGATGAAGAAGAAAATTCCTGTTATTTTTAAACTTAGATATTTCACGAAAATAATCATCAAATGTTTTTTTTTCTTTATCAAATTTTTCTTTATCAGAAAAATTAAAATGCTTATATGCTGATAAACAATATATTTGTAAAAAAACATCACTACTATTATTATTTCTCAAATATAGTATTCTATTAATCATTTCAATACTAACATAAGGAGATATAATAACAATAAACTTTTTAGCAGAAGAAACCATATTTTCAATCTCAGCAAAAATGTCGGATTCTGTTAATATTTTAGCCATATTATTTCATTTTAACAAATTCAAACTTGCCTTCTAATAAACTAACAAGTTGATTAAGATGAGCAATAGTCTTATCTTTTTCAATACATTGATCACATGATTTAATAATAGTATTCTCAGGAACCCATTTTTCTGGATAAACAATAATATCTACTACTGACACGCCAAGAATATCAGCAATTCGTGATAATCTACTAAAAGGAATATCGTTACTTCTGTTGACATAATTAGAATAAGCAGACTGACGTACTCCCAACTCTTTAGCAACAATTTCTTGCTTTATACGTTTTTCTTTACGTATAGCCTCAATGTTTTTCAAAATCTTTTCCATAATACAAATTTAATAATTTAATTTTAAATAAATTGTGTTATTTGAATAAAAATTATTACATTTTTATTTTGTTATATCACATATATGTAATATCTTTGCACCCGCATTTCACTAAAGAGAAATGCGGGTAAATTATGTTTAACAAAAAATATACAAAACTATGACACTACAAAACAATTTTACAACTCCAGAGCAGTCAAAGCAGTTGCTTGCAATAGGACTGCCAGCAGATAGTGCAGATTGCTATATAAACACTAATGGCAATACAATCAATGTAATTCCTGAGGACTCACCAAAATACTCAGAGTATTGCAAATCACTCACATATTTGATTCCCTGTTGGTCAGTCGGCAGGCTGATTGAGATAATGCTGATATGTGACAGAACAACGGGTGTGTTCAATTTTCTCGGCTCTGACAGAGATTTGCCCGAAGTTATAATTCGCCATATAGATGAGCATTTGACAAAGTATGACTTTTCAAAATTGGAGAAATAATTATGACTAATAAGAAATGCCCGCGATGCGGGAGTAGGAACTTTCAAATCTGCGACGAGTATGTACAGGAACTGTTGTATGAGGTTGTGGAAGGTGTTGTTGAGGCGATGGGGGCTGGAGACGGCGGCGACCATTTCCGCACTTCATGCACTTGTAGAAGTTGTGGCTACCATTGGCATCCACGTAATTTGAAATATATTATTGATATAGGATAGGAGGAGAAATTATGAAAATACTTGATTTATCCCTAACCTATAAATGGTTTGATATGATTGCGAGCGGTGAAAAGAAAGAAGAATACCGCGAGATAAAAGACTATTGGACTAAACGCTTTATAGATATGGAAATGGTGGAGTATGAGCAAGAAATACATAATAGTATATGTCGCTTATTAGGAGTTACCCCTACGCAGATACCATACAAAGAAGGTCTTGAATATTACCCAAAAGAACATTATGATGCTGTTCGCTTCCATCGAGGACAAGGCGGAAAGCAGACAATGCTAATTGAGTGCAAGGGAATAAGTGTTGGGCATGGAAAGACCGAATGGGGGTGCACCACAGACAAAGAGGTATTTATTATCAAGTTAGGAAATAGATATTAATGAAAAGAAAGCGTCATGACTGAATCTTTGAAACATAAAGAAGAATTAGCAATCAAGTTGCTTAAAGAGATACCGTCAGATGACATAGAACTATGTTATTCAGGCGGTAAAGACAGTGATGTAATTTTGTATTTAGCACGTCTTGCGGGTATTCCGTTTATGGCTATTTATAAGAATACGACGATCGATCCGCCTGGAACAATCAAACATTGCATTGATAACGGCGTGCAGATTTTGCAACCGCAAAACACATTTTTTGAATTGATAGAGCGCAAAGGTTTTCCGACACGTAGGGCGAGGTTCTGCTGCTCTGAATTAAAAGAGTACAAGGTTAAAGACCACGCTATATTAGGCATCCGCCGTGCGGAAAGTCAGCAAAGGAAGAAACGATACAGAGAGCCGCAGATATGTCGTGTTTACGGCAAGGATGACCGGGTAAAGCAATATCTGCCTATACTTTATTGGTCGAACAAAGATATAGAAGAGTATATCAACGTTAACAATATACCCCTGCATCCGCTATATTATGATGACAACGGCAAGTTTGATTGTAGGCGAAGATTAGGCTGCATGGGGTGCCCACTTGCAAGCGATAACGGAAAGTCGGACTTTAAGCAAAATCCGCTTTTGCTTAAACAATGGCTGAAACGCGGCATAATATGGTGGGACACGCACCCAAAGGCAAAAAGCCACAAGAAATTCAGTAGTATTTACGCCCTTATGTGCCACAACTTATTTTTCAAGCGATACAAAGATTTTGCACCGTATGATATGCCAACTTTGTTTGGGATGGAAGATTGAAAGGCACGATTAGAGGATTATTTTGAGATAGACTTATAAAATGCCGATTATGGCAAGAATGAATCAACTTGACTTTTCAAAATTGGAGGACTAAATTATGACCCACGAACAATTTGTATCATTAGTGCGCAAAATGCGTGACTACCAAAAATTCTATTCCCGTACACATATACAAGAGGTCGGGGATGAAATGAAAGATTTAGAATTTCAAGTAGATATGTATGTATATGAAAACAAAACAACTAAAGGGGAAAGCAATATATTCACCGAAAGGCAAAGCTGGCGAATATGCCAAATATGCCTGCAACTTCTACGTCGGATGCTCCAACGACTGCGACTACTGCTATTGCAAACGAGGGCTGCAGGGACATGCCATGGGTGGCACTACTCCAACACTCAAAAAATGTTTCAAGGATGAACACGATGCGTACAAGTCCTTCATACGAGAGGTGCAAAACAACATCAACGAGTTCCGCAAACACGGCATATTCTTCACCTTTACCTCCGACACACTGCTGCCTGAGACACAGCAACTAACCAATACCGCCGTGCTCTATGCAGTGGCGCAAGGTGTACCATGCAAACTGCTGACCAAGCGGGCAGACTTCAAGATTCCGCAGTCATTCTACGATTACACAGACCTCATCGCCTACGGATTCACGCTGACCGGCATAAATTCACTTGAGTTGCACGCCAGCACCAACGCAAAACGTATCGACACTATGCGCCACCTACACAACCGCGGCTTTAAAACCTTTGCAAGCATAGAACCGATAATAAACCTAAAAAGCAGCATGGCTATGATTAAGAAAACAGTTGATTGTTGCAACCTATACAAAATTGGTTTAATATCTGGCGAAAAGCTAACATATACGTGGTTTGAAGTTGAACGCTTCTATATGGAAGTAAACGATTTGCTTAAATACAATATGCCGCAACCAAAAGTCTATTGGAAAAATAGCTTATTAAAATATATTGACCGCGACCGCGTACAATTACTCGACAGCATCTTTGTCAATGCCGATTACAATATATTTAATAATAAATAACTTAACCACAATAGAAACAAAAGAGAAAGGAGAACAAAATAATGATACCTATAAACCCAAATGGCCCCGGTCTGAAACCAGACTTTTCAAAAGCAACAAGATTTGAAAAAGCCAATCATCGTAGTATAGACACAAAAAGAGTTATTGCGACAGATGCCGACGGACTTAAGTATATCTTCAACAATGTTGAAGAAGCAGCTAAAAACTTAAGAGCATGCGGCTTCGTCGAAGACAAAATAACAGACAGATACCTCCGCGCAAATTTGTTTAGAGCATGTAGAGGAAAAACAAGTAAAAACGCCCACAGAGCCTATGGCTTCGACTGGAAATTCTTGGACTAAACAATAACCTCAAAATTATAAAACTATGACAAAAACAATCAAAGGAATAAAAGTAAAAGAACTAATCGCAGAATTAAAAAAATGCGATCCGGAAAAAAAAGTAAGATATATCTTCACTGATGATAATGGATTTAACTATCCTAATTATATAATCACAGTAGATGAACAAAACAATTATGTAAACATATATTAACAAATACTATAAAATAAGGAGAATAATTATGACAACAAACATCCCGCTTCCGGAAAGAGGCTATCGGCAGAAAATAGCCGACATCGTAGGTTGCACTACAAAAACCGTAACACTCGCCTTAAGACACAAAATAAAAGGGTACAAAAGCGACCAGGTAAGAAAAACCTACCAACGACTCTATATAGAGCCATACTTGAAAAAAGAAAAAGAATTATCAATCATTAAATAAAAAAAACCATGATACCAACAATCATTAAAAAAGAAGACAAAAAATACCTTCTTTACATTGAAGCAAATCAACTGAAAGAAGCACATATCAAACCAACTCAATTAGCCGACGAACTCAATGAATACCCGGCTATAGAAGTAAATTCTGTAGAAATGGAACAAGCATTCTATACCTATAACAGCGCAGAAGAAAATATAATCGGACAAAACGTTGTCTGTTATACAATAAAAAATAATACACATACGGAACTATTGTACCCGAATTATATTCTCAAATGCCTAAGAAACATAATGTTGAACTACTACAAAATGATATAATATTATGGAAACACAATCAAAATCCTACCTCCAAAAAAGAGTTTATGAACAAATGGGATTAAAACCGGAACAATGCAAACTCAAACTCAAAAGCAGCTTTAATCCCAAAGGTGTGGAAATGCCCATATTCACAAGCGATGACAAAGACAATATAGAAATATTGGTATATAACATCAGAAGGGAAATAATAGAGTATGAACCAGATATCGAAGATCTGAACGGCACACAGAAAAGCACAGGATTCGATATGGAAAATATGCTCAAAACTTATAAGGTGGTAAGACTGAACCCTAACTACCTTAAAGAACATCCTGATATGCCTAAATATAAATTCCCGGGAGGTAAAACAAAAAAAGGAACCTATCCTTTCATACCACCGTCACTACTTGAAAAATATGAAGCAGCAGCTACCGGAGACATGCAAAAAGGACGTATCGATACACTAATACTGACAGAAGGCTACTTCAAAGCTATGTGCGCAAGCACAAGAGGAATAGACATTATAGGCTTGGGCAGTGTCACGCTCTTCGCAGACCAAAAAACAAAAAGACTCTACGAAGACATTACCACCATCATCAACACATGTAAACCTAATAATATAGTTATACTATATGACGGAGACTGCACAGATATATCCAAAGAAAATCTTGCATACGTTCAAAAAGGGATAGCAAAAGACCTCTCATCAAGACCGGCATCGTTCCTGAATGTACTCAGAAAACTTAGAGATATGCTGCTCGATTTCAAAAACGAGAAAGGTGAACTTTGCGAACTATTCTTTATGTACATAGCCAAAGTAAGAGAAGAAAACTGCCCAAAAGGACTGGATGACTTGCTTTGTGACGAAGAATACTCCAAACGCGTAGAAGAAATAGTCAGAGACATAAACACTCCAGGAACACCATCAGCGTACTTCGAAAGACTGAATCTGAGAACAAAAGCTAACCAACTCTCTAAAACATTCTATCTTAATACACCGGAAGACTTCTACAGCCATTGGCACGAACAAATACAAAACTTCGAGTTCGGATTCAAAGGAGGCATATTCCAATATAACCCGGAACAAAAAGTATTGGTGCCAAAACTATCCCAATCACTAAAAGACTATATCTGCGTAAATAACAGTTTCTACAAACGTATCAAAATACCATCAGTATATAACGAAGAAGGCACTTACGACATAATCCAAAAAGACAAAGGTATTATCAACGGCCTACATGGTAAAGACAGCACACAACAAATCATCAACTCAAAATACTACGAAGACTTTACAAACGTACCGTCACATACCGAATACCAACAAGAAATATGCCTTGGAAAATCGAAATTCTACAATCTCTACAAAGAGCTGAACTACACACCATCAGAAGGAGACTGGTCACATATTAAAGCCACACTCGAACACCTATTCGGTAGTGATACCAATGACTACAAAATGGCACTGGACTATATACAACTAATGTATATACGGCCGACACAAAAATTGCCGGTATTGGCACTCGTAAGTGAAGAGCATGGCACAGGTAAAACGGCTTTTCTCAATCTCATCTCGCATATCTTTGAAGACAATGCCATCATCGGAGACAATGAACTTCTGTTGTCCAACTTCAATAGCAATCTCGCAGGAAAAATAGCCGTAGGAATAGACGAAACAGAACTGGAAGGCAACGGAGAAGTAGCCACCAAAATAAAAAGACTCGTCACATCAGAATACCTTCTGATGGAAATGAAAGGCAAGGACAAAGTCAAAGTGGCCAACTTTATGAAACTCATAATGACCAGCAACCACCCAGAGAAATTCGTCTATCCGGACAAAGATGAAAACCGCTATTGGATTGTCAAAGTCAAAAGCCTGACAGAAGAACAGAAGAAAATCAACATGAACACATTCTTCGCAGAAGAAACACCACACTTCGTCTGGTATCTCCTTCACCGGGAAATGTTCGTCAAAGAATATGAAGACAGACTCTGGTTTGCACCTTCAAGATACTTCAACGAAAACTGGCAACGCATGATAGACCGGAATATGCCGAAACCGGAAAGAACACTCAGAAACTACCTGCATGACCTGTTTCTTGATTGCGGAAGAAACAAACTTGAACTCGACATCAGATACTTCAAAGCGGAAATAGACGACTTCCGGAATCGTGACGAAGGCTATCTAAGAGACTTGATTGAATACAACCTCAAAGCAGAAAAAGAGAAAACAAGCAAAAAAGTCAAAATGCCATACTACAGACATGATATAGAAGCAGAAGGAGAACTTACATGGCCTACTGCAGGAAGACAATGCAGACCGTATATATTCTACGCATCAGATTTTCTTACACAGGAAGAACTGAATCACAAAAAAGAAAATAACGAACAAGACACCCAAACAACCATACAAGACCCGGAAAATGAAAACATGGGAAATAACTACGAAGAAAACAACGAAAGACCATTCTAACACATATCAATAAAGAGGACAAAAAAATCAAATAAAGCTAAACAAAATCGAGGAACGGATACTCCGTTCCTCGGTTTTTTACAATCAAATCCTACAAAGGTAATTACAAGCGTTACTATGAAACATCTTTATCTCAAAGACAGATACATATTCCCTAATTACGCTACAAAGATAATACATTTTATTGATATACACAAGAAAAAAAATACAAAAAAAACAAAAAAAAAATCAACAAGTTACATTACAAAAAAACATATAAAATCCCTTTGCCCCAAAAGTAGTAGTGGAGAGAGTTTTTATCAAATTTTTATAAAAGTACCTAAAATTCGTTTCTTTTTGTTACAAATGGCTTAATGTTCACATTTGAAAACATTTACAGCGAAACAAAACGTAACAAATCCGTTTCTTTTTGTTTCGAATTGTTTCAATCCGTTTCTTTTTGTTACACACTTGTTTCGCACTTGTTTCGATTATAAGTTATTATTATTTAATAAAATACAATCAAAAATAACACTGAAACAAAAAGAAACAAAAAAATCGACACTCCACGAAAATTTTAATATAATCCGGAAAAATGTCTCACAAAGACTAACAATGTCTAACAAAGAATAACAATGTCTCACATAAAATAAAAAAACACCAACATGAGACATTATGAGACAACTTCACACATCGTGAGACATTGTGAGACATCTTCACACATTGTGAGACATTATCCGGCTTCATAAAAGAATAAAAAAATACAGATTTTTAGCAAAAATGTCTAACAATGTCTAACAAAGACTCACAAAGACTAA